>Ga0302046_10006527_pt1 | contig 10165 bp, 5 predicted proteins | sample RVTome_11_FD_200261 | JGI IMG/M metagenome (GOLD analysis project Ga0302046, IMG submission 200261) | Soil microbial communities from uranium-contaminated site in the Upper Colorado River Basin, Wyoming, United States - RVT147D111 (version 2) ... | reverse complement strand
GGGGAACACCTCGGCGCCTTCGTGGACCGGTTTGTCCGTGATGATCCACTCGCCGCAGGTCTGGCCGTGCGCGGCCGCCGCGCCGACGGAGAGCAGGCCCGCGCCAAGAAATCGTCGCAGCCCGTTCTTCATCTCGATTCTCCTTGCAGCTTTTTTCCTGACCGCTCGCCGCCTCAAGACGCGCGAGCGGCGACTATGTCCCGAACGCCGCCAGCAGCGTGCTGAGGTCGACGAGCTCGACGCAGCCGCTGCCGTCCAGGTCCGCGGCGGGGTCATAGTTCGCGTCGCCCGAGCACGAGCCGAACGCGGCCAGCAGCAACGACAGGTCGGTCAGGTCCACGTCGCCGTCGCCGTCGAGGTCGCCGGCGATCTCGCCCACGGCGGTGACGATCCAGCCGGCGAGTTCATTCGAGGCGTCTTCGACCTGGCCGATGAGGTGCAGGTTGCACGCGTCGGCGCCGTCGATGGAAACCAGGTTGTTCAGCGCGCCTTCCGGGGCGACGCTGTCGATGGTTGTCCAGGCCGCTCCATCCCAGTGAACGAGCGTTCGCCCGCTGATCCCGTAAACGTCGTCCGGCGAAAACGCCTTCAGCTTGCGGGCGAACGCCGGCGCGGCGGCCTCCGTCCAGGTCGATCCGTCCCCATGGATGAAGTACGGTCTCGGACGATAGACGTTGTTATCGTCCACGAAGTACTCGAGTCCGGCCACCCAGACATCGTCGGGCGCCAGGGCGGCCACGTCGTAGAAGTAACGCCGCGGAGAGTTGAGATCCGGCGCCAGCACCGTGCTCCACTGGGCGCCGTCCCAGCGCATCACGAAACCGCCCGAGAGGATTGTGGCAATTCCGCCGACGCCCCACACATCCGCGGGGCCAATCGCCGAGACGCCGACGATCTCGTGCGCGCGGTTGCCCACCGACGGCGTCGAATGAACGGTGAATCCCGATCCGTCCCAATGGGCCGTGAACGCGCCGAGCGCGCGGTTGCCGCGCGTTCCGGTGAACCAGATATCGTCCGCACCGAGCGCCTCGACCGCTGCGAACGAGAACCCTTGTTCGCCGAAATCGCTCACGCCCGGGCTGGGAACCGCCTCCCAGGCCGAGCCGTCCCAGCGCAGCACGAGCGTGTCCTTATACGGACCGCCGTCGCGCTCATAGTCGCCGGCCGCCCAGACATCGTCGCTGGCCAATGCCGCGACGGCGTTCAGCCCGGCGGAGACCAGACCGGCGCTGCCCGGGCTCGGGCTGGGGACGATCGTCCAGCCGGCTCCGTCATAGTGTGCCGTGAGCGCAAAACGCTCGCTGGCGGTCCACTGATACCCCACCGCCCAGACGTCGTTCGGTCCGATCGCGACCACGTCCGTCAGCCGCAGACCGCCCCCGTTCGGCGCCAGCAGCCGCTCGACCTCCTCCAGATTCCGGCAGTCAGCGCCGCCGCGGGCCGGCCCAGAAACGCACGCCGCCGCGATTAGCAGAATGAGGCCGGCCCTGTGCCTTTCAGCATTCAACTTTGTCATCGTTGTTCATCCTTTGTTTTCGCCGCGCGCCTCGAGAGCGGCCTCTGCGCCAATGCCGCCGCATTCGTTGCCGCGGCGCCATCACGCCCCAAAATTCGCCAGCAGCGTGCTGAGGTCGACCAGCTCGACACAGCCGCTGCCGTCCAGATCCGCGTCGGCGTTGTAGTTGGGATCGCCGGAACACGAACCGAACGCGGCGAGCAGGAGCGACAGGTCGGTCAGGTCCACGTCGCCGTCGCCGTCGAGATCCCCGGGAACGGGCATGGAAATCGGGATCAGCACCACGGCACGCTCAGGGCTCCAGGTTCCATAATGCCCGCGGGCGATGATCCAGCCGTTGTCGTTGATGGCGATCGCTTGTTCCACAACGAAGTCAGCCGGCACGCCCTGGGCAAGCTCGTTCAGATCACGGATGCCGCTCTGCTCGTCCCAGATCCACGCCCGCCACTCCTCGTTGACGATCGCCTGTCCGACCACCGTGCCGGCGTTGTTGATCGAGCTGGGAATGGAATACCCGGGCAGCGTTCCCGGCAGGTCGGGGAAAAAGGCGAACCCCGCAGCTGCGCTCCAGAGGAAGGCCCCTCCTCCGATGTACCCCGGTCCGTCGCCGATCACCATGCCCGCGTCATTGATGTCCACGGCGTGGGTGATGCCGGAAGTCCCGCCGACCAGCTCGAAGTGCAGGTCGATGTGCTCGCCAGTAACCAGGTTGAAGTAGAAGGCCTTCTGGTCGCCGCACATGCCCGTGGACGAGCGGACGCCGACGAACTCGTTGTTGTCATTGATCGCCCAAGCCTGGTCCGCGGCCGGGACGCCCAGTTGCTGCTGGACCAGAACGGTCCCTCCCGATTCGGTCCAGACCGTCGCCTCGCGGTCGGGAAAGTACGGTGGGTACTCGCAGGTATGGAGGCTCCCGTCGGCTCCGACCACGACGTTGGCGTTGTTGAGGTCGGCGGCGCCGTGCATCGCGCCGTCGAGCTGCTGAAGGGTTCCGTCCGGCCAGCGGATGGTGTCGGTCGACACGATCACGCCTAGATCATTGATCGGTCCGGCGAGATTGATGGGGGCCTTGCCGTGCTCGTACGTCCAGAGAAACATGCATGGACCGCCCAGGGGCTCGGTCGTTGCACAACCGGTGACCTGGTTTAGGTTATTGAGCCCGGCGACGCCGGACGTAGCGAGGCTGTAGCTGGTGTTCCAGGGTTCAATGATGACGAGTTCGTACGTCGCATCGGAGAACCCAGGCGCGGCGCCCACGAGCAAGACGGATCCCGCCGCCGACAACGCGACAATCAGTTTGTCTTTCAATTTCGTCATGGGTGGTTTTCTCCTCTATTCGCTTCACGAGCCCATTCCATCGTGCCGGGCGACGTGGATTCACGCTCCGTAGTTCGCCAACAACGCGGCCAGATCCGCGAGCTCGACACAACCGCTTCCGTCCACATCGGCGCCAGCGTTGTAGTTCCCGTCGCCCGAGCACGAGCCGAACGCGGCCAGCAGCAGCGACAGGTCCGTCAGGTCCACGTCCCCGTCGCCGTCGAGGTCGCCGGGCACGCCGCCGGCGCCGGGCGCGATCGCGAAGGCGCCGCCGGTGGCCGAGCTGTTCTGGAAGCGATGGTCGACCGTGACGACGCGCGCGCGCACGTCGGGGATGCCCGCGCTGGCCGGCAGGCGCCAGTTGAACGCCCGCGCGCCGGGCGGCAGGTCCTTCACGACGTAATGCCACGTCACGCCGCCGTCATACGACGCCTGCACGTGGAACGCCCGCAGGGCCTCGTCGTCGCTCGCGGTCCAGCGCACCGGGACCACGCCGCCGCCCGTGAACTGCTCGCCGCCGAGCGGGGCGTCGAGCATGACGGCGGGCGGCGCGTCGCCGTAGCGCGCGTCGGGACGGATCGTGAAGTAGTCGCTGAAGGAGTAGATCAGCCGGCCGCCGGCGCCGTAGGTCGTCAGCACGAGCACGCGGGCGGTGTCGGTGCTGGTGTAAGCGAGCGTCGCGCCGATGGGCAGGCACGATCCTGCCCCGCCGTGGTAGCTGATGAGCCCCTCGCCATCCATGACGACGTAGATCGTGGAGCTGCCGCCGGGGGACCAGCACACGTCGATGTTGTCGTGCGGGTGCGCGTCGGTCGGCAGGTTGGTGACCTCCTGCGGGACGACCGTGAAGTCCTCCTGGTAGGGGATGCGCACGAAGCGCTCGTCCCAGCCCTCCTGTCCGATCTCGTCCACCGCGACGACGCGGATGCTCGACGGGCTCGTGTACAGGTTGGTCGGCTCGACGATCGGGACCGTGAATTCGTACGTGTCGGCGTCGCCCGGCAGCGTCGCGACGGTTTGGAACTCGTTCGGGAAGCCGTGGTCGGCGAACTCGACGCGGTGCTCGACCACGCGGGTGTCGTCCGACGACTCCCAGCGCAGGATGATCTTCTCGCCCGCGTGCGCCACGAAGTACGTCGGGACCATCTTCATGTGCGGCGGCTCGTCGAGCTGCGCCGGCGGCGCCGCCAGCCAGGGCGAGAACCAGGCCCAGAACAGCCCTTCGACCGCCTCGCCTGTCCCGCCGGGGTTCTCCGAGGTGGTCGGGCCGCTGGCGTCGTCCCACCAGACGTAATCGAACTCGGGCGCCGACGACGCGTTGTTGTAGTCCACCGCGACGCCGTTGCCGGCGAAGATGTTGGGAGCGACCTGGCTCTCGGCGTCGATGCGGCCGGTCGTCGTGGTGGTCATGCCGACGTTGTTGTTGAGCACCTTGGAGTTGCGCAGGTACACGATTCCGCCGGTGACGCTCGCATAGCCGGTCTGGCAGTCGCGGATGACGCAGTGATCCATGTACAGGTTTCCGCCGTCGGACTGGATCGCCAGCTCCCCGCCGTCGAAGATCGCGTGCGCGACCTTGGCGTTGAAGACGTCCACCCACTTGAGACCCCACCAGGGCTGGCTGGGGATGAACGACTCGAGCACCACCGGGTCTTCGAGCGTGCCCTCGAGCCGCAGCGCCGCCGAGCCGACGAGGAACGCGCCCGCCCCGGGGCGGAACTTCAGCCGCGTCCCGGCTTCGACCGTCAGCGACCCGCCGTGGTTCTCCGGGAATCCGTCGAGCACGTACGGCACGCCGGTGTTGGCCCAGTAGCGCTCGAAGCCCAGTTGCAGCCCGGCGGCGGGCACGTAGTTGTTGACGTTGCCGGAGATGGGCAGGCGCGACCCGGGCAGCAGCCCGGCGCCGAGCCAGTCGAGCTCGAGCGGGTACAGGTTGCCTTGCGTCACGAAGTCCGGGCCGAGCAGGAAGTTGGCTCCGTACATCTTCACGCCCGCCCCGCTCGCGTAGTTCGTCACCGAAATGTTGTCCAGCAGCGTCGGGGACGCGGCCGACTCGCCGATGATCTGTAGCTGCTCGCCGTCGATGCTGACGTTGTCCAGGTGCAGCAGGCCCGCGACATACGCGTAGCCCCCGCCCGTGAAGTCGCAATCGACGGCCCGCACGGTCCCGCGGACGCCGGTCAGCCCGCCCAGCGACCCGCCGACGAACTGGCAGCGCTCGACGACCGCCAGGTCTGGCACGCCTTCAATCGCGCCGCCGGCCGAGATCAGCGAATCGGTCACGATGACCGCCGCGTCCTTCCCGCCGGTGAAGATCCGGACGCCCAGCTCGACGAAGGACAGGTCAGCCTGGCCCGCGACGGAAACGTCCAGCCCCGAGCCCACCCCGGCGCTGCCCGAGAACACCACGGGTTCTGAGGCGGTCCCCTGCGCGAGCAGCGCCCCCTCGACGCGCAGCGCGTCGTCCGGCTCGAAGATGATCTCGACCCCCGGCTCGACGGTCACCGTTGAGCCGGCGGGGATCAGCAGGTCCTCGCAGATCGTCAATGGACTGTCGGCCGCCGTCCAATGAACCGTCTCCCCGCTGGCGGGCAGCGGCACGCCGCACGCCGGGCCCTGTGGCGGGCCGACGGTCAGCGCGTCAACCGAAAGAATCGCGCCGCGGCCGATCCAGGTCATGATGAATGGCGAATGGAAGCGCATCGCCAGCCGTCCCGGGCCGGGGACCGGCACGCTGACGAGCTGGTAGTTCTGCAAGGCGAGCGGAAGCTCGGCGGAGAACAACACTGTGGTAAAGTCCCCGACGTCGGTCGGCCCGCTGCCGGTCCCGATCCCGCCGCTCGGGGAGTAGCGCACGTCGAGCCATGTGTTGGAGTTGAACGACCCGCCGCCGAAGACCCACAGGCCGAACGTGTCGCCGGCCTGTTGATTGGGGATCGCGGGCAGAACCGCCCACGTGCTCAGCGCGCCGCCGAAGAAGTCCGTCGCGATCGAGTCGCTGGACAGGTAACCGGCGCCCTCGAAGGGGACGCCGCCGAAGCCGTCGCCAGCGAACCACGCCGCCCCGACCGCCGGGTCGCTCTGGTTGCGGAAGATCCAGCCGGCGGCGATGAGGTTGCTTGGGCCCTGGTCGGTGCCGTTGATCGGCCCGGCGTTCTCGAAGTTCTCGGCGTAGCTGGCCTGCGCCCGCGCAACGCCGGGCGCGGCGGCCAGCGCGCAACTCAGGGCCGCGATTCCGAACGATCGCCCAAACCGCGTACGCATGTCGTCTCCCTCTTCTCCGAACCGCCGCGGCAGGCGGCGGCGAACCCGCTTTCACGTTCGTCGCAACTCGAACGCTCTGGGTTGTCCCGGCGCCGTGAAGGGCGCGTTCGCCATCCATCAGGAGCGTCGGCCGCGGCGTCGAAATACTCTCTGCACGTCTGGTCAGGCGCTCAGAGCGGCCGGTGCGCGACATTCCGCGCCCGGCTGCGTCCTTTCGCGCATCGCGTTGGGCTAGCGAGGCGCCTGAAGGCCCGAACCGTGTCCGCCACGTGAATTGGCACGCCGCATGCCGTGACGGCGACCAACGTCGAGAAAAACGTGCATCATTCCCCGAGCCGGAGGCTCTATAGTGGTAGTCGCAAATCCGATCACGAGCGGGCCAGAATCGTTCGCGGAGCGCAGCATCATGGGATCCGCCGCCGTTACCAGCCTCCTGCGCGAGGCGCACGCCGGGGACGAGCGGGCCGCGCGGCGTCTGTTCCCGCTGGTCTACGATGAACTGCGGCGGATCGCGGCGCGCTACATGTCGGCCGGGCAGCCCGGCCACACGCTCCAGCCGACCGCGCTGGTGCACGAGGCGTATGTGCGGCTGGTCGGGCACGAAAGCGAGTACTGGCAGGGCCGCAGCCACTTCTTCGCCGTCGCCGCCCAGGCCATGCGCCGCATCCTCATCGACCACCTGCGCCGCAAGCGCGCCGCCCGCCGCGGCGGGGGCCGCCCGCGCGAGCCCTTGGGCGAGTCGATCGTCGCGCCGGCGGACCCGCGCGACGACTACCTGCTGGGACTGGACCAGGCGCTGACGGCGTTGGCCGAGTTCGACCCGCGCGCCGGCCGCGTCGTGGAGCTGCGATTCTTTGGCGGGCTGACGGTGGAGGAGACGGCCGAGGCGCTGCGCGTCGCCCCGCGCACCGTGAAGCGCGAGTGGCAGGCGGCCAAGGCCTGGCTGCACCGGCGCATCCGCGAGCCCCAGCCATGACCGGCGAGCGCTGGAGCCGCGTGAAGGAGTTGCTGGAGGCGGCGTCGCTGCGCGCCGGCGACGAGCGGCTGCACTACCTGCGGGCCGCCTGCGACGGCGACGCGGACCTCCAGCACGAGGTGGAGGATCTGCTGCGGGCCGGCGACGAGGTCCCCGAGTTCCTCGAGCGCCCGGCCTTGAGCGGGTTCTCCGACGAGCTCGAGGCCGAGAACGCCGCCGCGCTGGTCGGTCAGCGCGTCGGCGCGTGGCGTCTGACCGAGCTGGTCGCCACCGGTGGAATGGGCGCCGTCTATCGCGCGGCGCGCGACGACGGGCAGTTCCAGCAGGTCGCCGCGCTCAAGCTCATCCGCCGCGACCTCGCCAGCCCGCAGCTCACGCGGCAGTTCCAGCGCGAGCGGCAGACGCTGGCCAACCTCAATCACCCGAACGTCGCGCGCCTGCTGGATGGCGGCGTCCACGAGCGCGGCGCGCCGTACTTCGTCATGGAATTCGTCGCCGGCGCGCCGATCGACGAATACTGCGCCGCCCGGCGGGCGCCGCTGCGCCAACGTTTGGAACTGTTCCTGCGCGTCTGCGACGCCATCATGCACGCGCATCAGAATCTCATCGTCCACCGCGACCTGAAGCCCGGCAACATCCTCGTCACCGATGCCGGCCAGCCGAAAGTCGTCGATTTCGGCATCGCCCGCTCGCTCGACGAAGCCGGTCTCGCCGCCACCCTCACGCGCGACGCCGGCTCGCGGCGCCTGACGCCGCAGTACGCCAGCCCGGAGCAGATTCGCGGCGAGCCGCTGACGACCGCCACGGACGTGTACTCGCTCGGCGTCGTGCTGTACCGCCTGTTGACCGGCCAGAGCCCGTACCGCGTCGAGAGCGGGTTGCTGTACGACATCGAACGCGCCGTGTGCGAGCAGGACCCCGAGAAGCCCAGCACCGCCGCCCTGCGCACGCGGCGCGTTGCGGCGGCGCAACCCGGGCCTGGCGCGGAAAACCGCGGCGTCGAGCGCCCGTTGCCCGGCGATCTCGACGCGATTGTGCTCCTGGCGCTGCGCAAGAACCCGCGCGAACGGTACGGTTCCGTGGAGGCCTTCGCGCGCGACATCCGCCGCTTCCTGGCCGGGGAGCCGGTCGAAGCCCGGACCCCCAGTTGGCGCTACCTGACGGGCAAGTACCTCCGCCGCCATCGCGTCGGGCTTGCGGCGGGCGCGGCGGTGACGCTGTCCCTCGCCGCCGGGCTGGTGGGCATGAGCTGGCAGGCGCGCGAGGCGTCGCAGCAGCGCGACGCCGCGCTCGCCGCGCAGGAGCGGGCCGAGGCCGAGAGCGCGCGTGCGACCGCGGAGTCGCGCACGCGCCAACAGGTCAACGACTTCCTCGAGAACATGCTCGCGGCGGTCGAGCCGGACCGCTCCGGGCGCGACGTGACGGTGCGCGAGACCCTCGATCAGGCTGCCGAGCAGGTCCCGCGCGATTTGGCCGACCAGCCTGACATCGCGGCGTCGATCTACCACACGCTCGCCAACAGCTACAGCAGCCTGGGGCGCTTCGACGACGCCGAGCGGATGCTGCGCACCGCGATCGAGATTCGCCGGCGGTTGGCGGACGCCGAGCTGGCGGCGACGATCAACGATCTGGGAGTGGCGCTCTACCAGCAGCGCGACTACCCGGGGGCCGAGGGGGCGCTGCGCGAAGCGCTGTGTCTCCTGCGACAGGCCGACGGGGGGGCCCCTGAGCAGGTGGCCCGCTGCATCAACAACCTGGCCGCCACGATCAAGGCCCAGGGACGCCTGGATGAGGCCGAGCCGCTCTACTTGCAGGCGCTCGAGCAGCAACGCCTCTTGCTCGGCGAGCGCCACGAGCACCTGGCCGAGACGCTGAACAACCTGGGCGGCCTGCGCCTGGCGCGCGGCGACTTCGCCCAGGCCGAGGCGTATTGCCGGCAGGTGCTCGCTCTGCGCGAGGATCTGCTTGGCCGCGACCATCCCGACACGGCCCAGAGCCTGGATAACCTCGGGGTCGCCCTGGCCCGCCAAGACCGGCACGCCGAAGCGCGTCCCCTGCACGAAGAGGCGGCCGACATCCTCCGTGCACGGCTCGGCGACGACCACCCCGCCCTGGCCGCCGCGCTGACCAACCTCGGTTCGACGCTGTTGGCGCTCAAGGAACATGATGGCGCGATCGAAGCGCTCGCGCGCGCCGAGCAGATCCGCTTGGCGAAGTTCGGCGCGAATGACCGCGGATTGGCGTACACTCGGCTGGCGCTCGGAAGGTGCTACGCCTCCGCGGGGCAGCCCGAAAAAGCCAAAACGCTACTCGAAGCGTCCTACGCCGGCTTGCGGGCCGCGCTGGGCGCCGAGCACGCGCTGACGCGGCAGGCTGGCGCGGCGCTGGCTGCGCTGAACGACGCGACTGCGGCGCCGTGAGCCCGCAGCCCATCCCCGCCAATCCGCAACCGCGCGCTCGGCGTCGCGCCCCGCCGGCCGCGGAAGGGCGCGAAACCCCCTCGTAGCCGTCGGACGCGGAGGTCCGCCGCTACTGCGTGTCGCTTACGCGACGGCCAACCTCACTCCGCGTGCTGCACGACCTCGCGCTGCGCCTTCTGCGCCGCTTGGGGGTCTGGAACCAGGTCGCTGTGGCACGAGAGCTTCGCCGGCGGGACCCCGACGCTCCCCATTGCGCCCGGCGCGCCGGAGTCGTTTCCCAAAGCGGGCGAGACCCCCGCGCTCCCCGAGGCCGAGACGCCGACGCTGCCCCGCTCGCGGGCGGCGATCAGCGCTTTCTGCCCCGCGCTCAGCCCCGGGCTCTTGGCCGCCACCTTCAGCGGCACGTAGCCGTCGGCCTTGCCGCTGGCCCACTCCGTGATCTCCTTGCTGATGCGCATGCTGCACCAGTCATGGCCGCACATGGCGCAGAAGTCGGTGTCGACGTCCAGGTCCTCGTCGTGCAGGGCGCGGGCGGTGTCGCCGTCAAAGGCCAGCTCGAAATGCAGCGGCCAGTTCAGCGCGGCGCGGGCCTTGCTCAGATCGTCGTCCCATTGCCGCGCCCCCGCCACGCCGCGGGCGATGTCGCCGGCGTGGGCGGCGATCTTGTAGGCG
>Ga0302046_10006526_pt1 | contig 10166 bp, 9 predicted proteins | sample RVTome_11_FD_200261 | JGI IMG/M metagenome (GOLD analysis project Ga0302046, IMG submission 200261) | Soil microbial communities from uranium-contaminated site in the Upper Colorado River Basin, Wyoming, United States - RVT147D111 (version 2) ... | reverse complement strand
CGAAGGCGGGCTCCGGCCCGGGCCGGGCGGCGCACCCCGCCCCGAGGGCGAGGCGCCGGCCCAGGCGCTCGCCTCGAGCGGCTCGTCGGGCGCGGCCAAGCTCGTGCTGCGCAGCCGCGCCCAGGTGGAGGCCGGCGTGCGCATCTACGCCGGGACGCTCGGCCTCGCGCCCGACGACCGCGTGCTGGCCAGCGTCTCGCTCGGCCACAGCTATGGCTTCAACAGCCAGCTCCTGGCGACGCTCGCGGCGGGCGCCGAGCTGGTGCTGCCGGCCTCGGGGCACCCCCGCGACCTGCTCGACACCATCGAGCGTCACAGCATCACGCGTTTCGGGGCGCCGCCCGTGCTGCTCGACCTGCTGTGTCGCTTCCAGGAGGCTCCGCGCCGGCTCGCCTCGCTGCGCTCGGTGGTCTCGGTGGGGGAGGCGCTGCCGGCCGCGGTCCACGAGCGCTTCGCCGAGCGCTTCGGGATCGCGCCCTGGCAGAGCTACGGCGCGAGCGAGGCGGGCCCCGCGCTGCTCAACCGCGAGGACGTGGCCGCCGACGGCGTGCTGGCCCTCGGCCGGCCGTATCGCGGCGTGCGGGTGGATCTGCTCGACGAGGCGGGGCAGCCCGTCGCCGACGGCGAGCCCGGCGAGCTCGCGATCCGCTCGCCGGCCGTGGCGCTCGGCTATGACGGCGAGGGCGAGGGCGACGGCGCGAGCCGCATCGTCGAGGGCGTGTTCTTCACGGCCGACCTGGGCTTCCGGCGCGGCGGCCTCGTCCACTTCGGCGGGCGCCGGAAGCTCCTGATCGCCACGGGGGGGCGCAAGGTCGCGCCCGAAGAGGTGGAGCGCGTGCTGCGCAGCCACCCGCGGGTGGGCGACGCGGCGGTGGTGGCGCGCCGGTCCGGGGAGTTCGAGAAGGTGGTGGCGTTGGTGGTGGCTCGCGGCGAGCTCGCCGCGAGCGAGCTGCTCGGCTTCTGCGCCGGACGCCTGGCCGCCTGGAAGGTGCCTGCCCAGATCGAGTTCCGCGCGTCGCTGCCGCGCGGCGCCTCGGGAAAGCTGCTGCGTGAGCGCATCGCCTGACCAGACCTTCTTCCAGCGCCAGCACCGGCGCGCGGTCCGCGAGGTGGCCCGCCAGCTCGAGCGGCTGACGGTGGCGCGGCCCCGCCTGGGCCTCTCGCTCTCGGCGCGCCTGGCGGACCTGGTCGTGCCGCGCCTGCGCGAGCCGTTCCGCGCCCCGGCCAGCGGGCTGGTGGAGGCGGTGCTCGGCCCGATCGAGCCGGCCGAAGCCGAGCGCATCCGGCTCGAGATCGCCTCCCAGGAGTTCCGCAACGCGGCCCTGCGCCACGTGATCCGCGAGCAGGGCCCGCACCGCATCGAGCGCCTGATCGAGCGCATCGACGCCGGCCCGCTGCTGCGCCTGCGCGAGGCCGGCACGACCGTGGTCACCGTGAGCTGGCACCAGGGCCCGACGCGCGCGCACGCGGGCGCGCTGCGGCGCCTGGGCTTCGCGGCGCTGCTGGCCACCACCAACGAGGATCCGGCGTCGCCCGAGGACGCCGGGCCCGTGCGCTTCCATCGCATCCGGCGCGATCTCTCCGACGCGCGCTTCCTGATCGAGGCGCGCGAGGCGCTGGCCCGCGGCGAGCTCGTGGGGCTGAACCTCGATTGGCGGCAGGCGCGCGGCGCCGAGGTGGTCGTGCTCGGCCGGCGCATCGCGCTGGCGGGTGGGGCGCTGTGGCTGGCGCGCACGGCGGGCGCCCGGCTCGTGCCCGTGACCCGGCGCTGGCTCGGCTGCACGGCCGGGATCGAGGTCACCTTCCACGAGCCGCTCCCCGAGCCCCGCGCGAGCCGCGCGGACGCGCGGGCCTTCGAGGCGGAGCTGGCCGCCGCCGCCGGGGCGTTCTTCGATGGCCACCTGCGCAGGGAGCCGGGGACCCTGCGCCTGAGCCGGCTCCGCTACTACGCCCGGGCGCCGCGCGCCTGACCTCGCGGGCGCCGCGCAGGCGAGAGGGTCAACCGGCCTGCGCGGCCGGTCGATGAGCCCGCCGGAGGGGAACGGTGCCCGGCCCGCGGAGCCTTCTGCTGCTCGACGGTTTCGACGTCTCGCCGGTGGCCATGCTCGGCGAGCGCGCGCGGCGCTTCGGGCTGCGCACGCTGAGCGCCGCGACACCCGAGCAGGCGCTGGCGCTGGCCGAGCGCGGGGGCGTGGGCGCGGTCGTGTTGCCCTCGGACTTGCCGCCGCGGGACATCGCGGGCCTCGCGGCCGCGCTGCGCTCGGTCGGCCCGGGACGCGGCCCGGGCCTGCTCGTGTGCGGTCCCGAGCCGCGCGGCGACGGCCGCGACGCCCTGCGCGAGGCCGGCGTCGCCATCGCGCTCTGGGAGCCCTGCGACGATGCGCTGCTGCGCTACCAGCTCAACCGCGCGCTGGCCTCGGCCGAGGCCCAGCCCGCGCGCCGCGCGCTGCGCGTGCCGTGCAGCGTCCCGGCGCGCGCCGTGAGCCGCACGGGCAGTCGCGAGAAGCCGGGCCGGCTCTACACGCTCTCCGAGCGCGGTCTGTTCTTCGAGACGCCGCGCGCCTCCATGCGCGGCGTGGAGATCGCGCTCGAGCTGCGCATCGGCGGCCAGGTGCTCCCGGCCCGCGGGCGCGTGGCCCTGGCCAACGTGCCGGGCAACCTGCACAACCCCAAGCTCCCCATCGGGATCGGCGTCCAGTTCACGAGCCTCACCCCGCCGAGCCTGCGGGCGATCCGCCACGCGGTCGCCGCCCTCGCCCCGTCGCTCGACGTCTGAGGCGTCCGAAGCCTTTGACCAAGGCCGCCTCCGCCCGTTAAAGATGCGTGTCAGGAAGGGGGCGCCATGGACGTGCTCTGGCCCTGGCTGCTTGCAACCCTGGTCTTCCTGGTGCTGGTCGGCAGCGGCCGCACGCTCGGCGGCGCGTGGCTCGCCCGCCCGCCCTTCGGCGCCGGCCTGGCGCTCTCGGCGGCGCTCGGCGTGGCGCTCTTCTCGCTGCTGTGGATGGGCCTCGGCCAGCTGGGCGCGCTGCGCACGCCCTGGCCCTGGCTGGTCTTCGGCGCGGGCGCGCTGCTCGCGCTGCCCGGCCTGGTCTTCACCTGGCGCGACTGGCGCCAGCCCGCGCCGGGCCTCGAGCGCGGCTTCGGGCCGGCCTGGTTCGCCGCTCCCGCCGCGCTCGTGCTGGCGGCGGCGCTGGTGATCTCCATGGTCTGGATCAGCGGCGCCTTCGAGTGGGAGGGGCGGAGCTTCTTGTTCGAGCCGTTGCGCCTGGACTACGAGATCGGCCGCACCGTGCTCGACCCCGAGCGGCCGCGCGACCCCTACCTGGGCGACGAGCCCCTCGGCCTCTGGCTGTACGGGCTCGGCTCGCCCGAGGCCTCGCTGGCGCTCTCCTGGTGGCTCGGCGTGGCGCTCCTGTTCGGCGTGTGCGGCATGGGCTGGCGACTGCACGCCCACGGCGCGGGGCTGGCCGCCGCGGCGCTTCTGGCCCTCGTGCTGTTCGCGAGCGATCGGCCGCTCCTGCTGGCTCCGGCCCTGCCGGCGAGCCTGGCGCTGGTGGCGGTGATGGTGCTCGCCATCGAGGGGCGCGGGCGGCCGCGCGCCGGCCGCAGCATCGTGGCGGGCGCGCTCGGTGGCTACGCGCTGATCTCCGAGCCGGGCTCGGCCGCCATGCTGGCGCCGCTGCTCCTGTTCGGCCCCTCCTGGTGCAAGAAGGGCGGCTTCGGCGATGCGGCCTACGGCGACGACTACCGGGAGGACTCGTATGCGGACGAAGGTCCGCAGCTCTCGTTCGCCAAGAAGTGGGCCACCCCGCTGCGCCACACCGGCCTCGGCGCGCTCGGCCTCACGCTGCCGCTGGTCCCCTGGCTCGCGCGCAGCGACGCCTGGACCGGCGATCCGTGTTATGGCTACCGTGAGCCCACCTTCCAGCTCCGGATGGACTACGCCTTCGACGCCTACGAGCCCGACTACGGGGTGGCCGCGCTCGACGAGTACCGCGTCTTCGACGACTACCTCGACGCCACCGAGTGGGGCCTGGGCATCGGTCTGCTGGCGGCGCTCTCGCCCTGGTACGGCTGGCGCCGGCGCGAGCCCGTGCTCTACCTGGCGCCCGGCCTGATGGGCTACGCCGCCGGCGCCGCGCTCGGCGACGGCGACCTCACCACGCCCTCCGCGCTCGCGCTGCTGTCGGTGGGCGCCGGCTCCACCCTCTACTCGGCGCGCCAGTGCTCGCCGGGGCCACGCACGCTCGGGCTCGGGGGCACGCTCGCCGCCGGCGGGCTCTCGCTCGGTCTCTCGGGCGCCTACGACTGCGGCTACTGGGACGACTTCGACGAGTTCGACGAAGGGGGGCCGCCGCGCGTCCAGCTCTCGCTCCGCTACGACTACCTGAAGCACGAGGACCCTCCTCCGGAGGAGCCGGTCTACGACTACGACTTCGATCTCAAGGCGACCCTGCGCTTCGACCCCAAGCTCGACTTCGGGCTTCGCTACGCCGAGTACGCCCAGCCCCTGGACGAGCCGCCGCCGGAGGAGGATCCGAGCTGGCAGCCCGAGCGGCAGATCGGCCCGGGCATCGGCTACGAGCTGCCGGGGCTGCGGCTCGACTACCCGTACCGGCAGGAGGACGAGGCCACGGGCGAAGGGCAGGGGGAGCCGCCGCCCCCGTCCGAGCCCGATCCCGAGGATCCGCCCACGGTGCCCCAGCAGCCGGAGGAGGCGCCGGGCACGCTGCGCTACCAGTTTCCGGCCGACCGGCCCAGGCTGCCGATCTTCCGGCCCGACATCCGGCCGGACATCGACGTGCGACCGCAGCCGCCGCGGCCACCCACCACGCAGCCCCCGCGCGGGCGCTACTGAGCGGGCGGGGGCCGGGCGCGGCTATCCTGCGCGGCCGTGCCCGTCCACCGCAGCTCCGGCCGGCGCGGCCTGGGCTTCGCCCTGGCCAGCGCGACGATGCTCTCGTGGGGAACGCTTCCGGTGGCGCTCTCGGGGATCCTCGCGCGCCTGGATCCCCTCACCATCACGGGCGTGCGTTTCGTCGTGTCCACCGTGGTGCTGGCCGCGGCCCTCGGGCTCGGGAGGAGCTGGCCGAAGCTGGCGGGTGCCGGTCGTAGCAGCCTGCTGCTGCTGGGGGTCGCCACGGTCTTCCTGGCCGCGAACTACCTCACCTACATCCTGGGCCTCCACTACACGACGCCCGCTGACGCCCAGGTGCTGATCCAGGCCGCGCCGCTCCTGCTCGCGCTCTCTGGCGTGTTCGTGTTCCGCGAGCCGTTCTCGCGCGTGCAGTGGATCGGCTTCGCGGTGCTGGTCGCGGGCATCGCGCTGTTCTCGGCGGCACGCCTGGGCGGCGCGCTCGGCGATCCCGGCCGCCACCTGGCCGGCAACGGCATGATCGCCGTGGCTGCGGTCACCTGGGCCGTCTACGGCATGGCCCAGAAGCAGCTCCTGCGCGTCCTGCCCTCCCAGCACATCATGCTTTGCATCTACGCGGGCTGCGCGCTCCTGTTCGTGCCCCTGGCGGAGATCTCCGCGCTCGCCGGCCTCGACGGCACGGGCTGGGCGCTGCTGGTCTTCTGCGCGCTCAACACCGTGGTGGCCTACGGCTGCTTCTCCGAGGCGCTCCAGCACTGGGAGGCCTCGCGCGTGAGCGCGGTGCTGGCCGTGACGCCCCTCGCGACGCTCGGCTTCCAGCGGCTGTGCGTGCTGGTCTGGCCGGACTTCGACCCCGGTCCGCCCCTCGACGCCACGGCGGTGCTCGGGGCCTGTACCGTGGTGGCGGGCTCGCTGATCACCTCGCTCGGAGCGCCGTCCCGGGCCGAAGTGCCGGCCTGAGCGGCGCGGCGGCGCGGCCTAGAACCAGAAGCCGATGCGCGCCTTCCAGCCCATGCTCCACAGGTCCTTGTCGTCGATGCGCGAAGGCGAATCGGCGGGTGTGAACGCGCCGTCCGAGAGCGGGTGCTCGGCCACGGGCATGTAGGACAGGTAGCGGGCGTAGGCCTCGACGCCGAGCTCCAGACGGCGGACCCGCAGGGTCATGCCCAGGCTGGCCGTGCCCCGCGCCGCAAAGTCCGCGTCGTCGTCGGACTGGTGGCGCGCGCCGAGCACCTGCTGATCGACGTCCAGGTCGGCGTCGGCGCCCATCAGGTCGCCGCGGACGCCGAGGCGGAGCTCCAGGAAGTCCACCGGCCGCGCCACGAGATCCCCGCCCAGCGCCAGGCCGTAGTAGTCCGTCGTCAGGTCGTCCTTGATGGAGAACGGCACCAGGAGACCGCCGACCGCGATCTTGAACTCGTTGTCCAGATCGACGCGCGTGTAGGTCAACCCGACGAGAGGCGAGAACACCAGCCGGCCGAGCAGGGGGATGTCCGTCTGGTAGAGCAGGTCCGCCTCCCAGGTCTCGAGGTCGGTCTCGAACAGGGCGGTGCTCGGGACGAACGTGCCGAAGGCGCCCATCGTCGGCACGTCGACGGGTGTCACACCCAGGGGCAACGGGTTGTTCTCCGTCGCGTCGCTGTCGCCCTTGAGGTACGTCAGGCGCGCTTCGATGCGCGCGTTCTGGCCGAATGGATCGGGCAGGTTCAGGCCCGACGTGTCCACGAAGCCCAGGACGCCGTGAAGGCCTTGCATCCAGAACGTGTCGTCGGTGTGGCCCGCGGAGTCGCGAAGGACATCGATGATGCCGTGCACCTCGGGCAGGTTCACGTACTCGGCGTTCACGCCGAGGCGCAGGTAGACGTTGCCGGGCTCGTTCCAGGTCTCGTGGGCCCGCGCCGGTCCGGCGGCCAGCAGGGCGGCGGCGAGCCCCGCCGCGGGAAGCCTCGAACGCGTCGAACGGAGCAGCACACCGATCCTCACCGTCTACCCTCCCACGCCCCGCCCTGCGGAGCAGCTCGCTGGACCAGGTCGCGGGAACGCCAGGGGAAACGCCCACCGATCCCGCGCATGGGGGCAATCCTCTCAGCTCGCCCCGCCGCTGTCCAGTGGGCCCACGCCAACAGTGGGGGCGGCCGGCGGGCTCAGAGCTTGCGGATGGCGTCGGCGCTCCAGAACGCGCGCAGCGAAGTGATGCGGCCGGCGGCGTCGAAACGCATGACGTCGATGATGTCGATCTGGGAGCGGGCGTCGGCCGGGCCGAGGGTGCCCACCATGGGAAAGGCGGCCTCACCGCCCGCCACGCGGATCGGCCCCGAGAGCTCGAGCTTCACCTGGCCCGCCGAGCGCGCGTACCAGGCGCGCAGGGCCTCGCGCCCCCGTTGCGGGGCACCGCCGACGGGGTCTTCGAGGGTGGCGTCCTCGGCATAGAGCGCGGTGATGCCCTCGACGTCGCCGTCGTTCATGAGGGTCACGTAGCGCGCGACGGTGGCGCGGATCTGGTCGGGTCTGGCCATCGGGCTCGCGTGCCCGGCTCAGCGGCGGCGGCGAAGCCCCGCGCCGGCGGCCACCACGAGCACGCCGCCTGCGTAGAGCAGCACGCTCGTGGGCTCGGGGATGGGAGGCCCGACCGATCCCGGCGGCTCGAAGGAGCCGGCCGAGGTCTGGAACTTGATCGGGAAGGAGGCCAGCACGAGCCCGTGCGAGAAGTCGAAGTGCCGGGGCGAGAGCGCGATCTGGAAGGAGTCGCTCTCACCGGCGGCGAGGCCCGCGTTGATGTTGCCGCCCGAGCAGCCGGCCGCGAACACGCACACGTCGATCAGGAAGAAGCCGCCGGGGAAGGTCTGGAGCGGGCCGTTGCCGGAGCCCACCGCGTCGAACACCTCGCCCGAGGCGACCAGCGTCGCCACCACGCTCGGCGTGACACCGAAGCCCATGCTCAGCACGGCGGCGTTGGCGAGGCCCGAGTCGGCGAGGTTCGTGGTGTGGGCGATCGTGATGTCGAGCACGACCTCGCTCGCGCTGAAGCTCGACACGAGGAAGGTGGCCTCGGCGCCGAGCGCGGGATCGCCGACGTTCCAGGAGATGTCGAAGGAGTCGCCCACGTCGCTGGCCTGCACGACCACGGCGGACAGCGGGCCCGCCGGATCGCCGGCCTGGAGGCCGAGATCGATGAAGGTGAAGGCGCGCGCGCTGCCCGGCAGGCCGATGGCGCACGCCAGGATGAGCAGACCCGCCAGACCGAGGCCCCGCAATGATCCGACCCGCATGACTTTGGTTCTCCGCCGTTGGGGAAATCCGGCCGCGGCCGGCAAGCCGCGAAGCCCGGAAGCTATCGCAGCTGAGTGCCCGTCGGACAGGGGAGGGATACGACGCCTCTGGAGGTCGCCCGGGCCCCCTCCCGGGCCGGGTCGCAGTCCGTCTGCTAAACCTCTCGACCGAGAGGCTTTTCGGTCGGTCTACGAATTCCGGGATTCCCGCCAATTCCGTTCTCCCATCGAGCCCGCCTTTCCCGCCCGTGAGGTCGCCCCGAGGGACCAAGAAAGCCACGGACGGTCGGCTGCGTCGGATCTGCGCCCCGGACAGGCCGGGACGGGATCGGCGCCGTGTCGCGCTATCCCCGAAGCCGGGGACGCGACGAGGATTTCGCTTGAGCAAGAAACTGTACGTTGGAAACCTTCCCTTCTCTGTGACCGAGGATGAGCTTCGCGATGCGTTCGAGCGCCACGGAACCGTGGGCTCGGTGAACGTGATCACCGATCGGGAGACGGGGCGCCCGCGTGGGTTCGCCTTCGTCGAGATGGAGGAGGCCAGCGCTGCCGAGGATGCGATTCGCGCACTCGACGGCAGCGACTTCGGCGGCCGGAGCATCCGGGTGAACGAAGCCCAGGATCGCCGCGGCGGTGGCGGCGGCGGCGGTGGCCGCGGCGGCCGCGGTGGCGGCGGCGGCCGAGATCGCGACCGCTACTAGGAGCCCAGGGAAGCCCGGGGGGTCGTCAGGCCTCCCGGGCTTCGAACACGAAGGGGGCGAGCATGCACATGCCCGGACACCGCGCAGGCCCGGGCACCCGGATGCCCCGGCCGCGGAGCGGCTCGCCCGGCGAGACGCCGGCCGCGCTCCCCGTGGAAGCGCGCGACGAGATCTCCTGCCGGGGTCATGCCTTCGGCGAGAACCTGGTGTGCTCCTGTGGAGTCACCTGGTGGGCGCACCAGCGGCGACCCCGGGCCTGCCGCCTCCACGCCCAGCGCTGCCATCGCGCGGGCGAGGCGCCCGTGGTGGAAGCCGTCGAGGCGCCGGCCGATCCCGGCGCCCCGAGCGTCGAGAGCCGCTCCGGCTAGCAGGCTGCTGAAGAGGCCCTTCCGTCGCCGGAGGCGGATCTTCGGCCCGCGCGCCGGCGCCGCCGCGCGCCGCGCGCGAGCGGAAGCGCCAGCAGCCCCGCGACGGACGCCGCGGACGCCGCGCAGCCCCCGGGCGTCGACTCCGAGAGCATCCACGGCGCGGTGCAGTCCGGATCGGCGAGATCGACGAGCCCGTCGCCGTCGTCGTCCTCGCCGTCGTTGCAGGCCGGGTCCTCCTCGGGCCAGGCCGCGTCGAAGCAGCCGGCGTCGGCCGTGTCCACGTCGCCGTCGCCGTCGTTGTCGATGCCGTCGCCGCACTCGGGCGGCGCCGCGACGATCCGGTGGAGGGTCCCGGTGCGCAGCACCAGGTAGGTCTCGCCGAAGCCGTCCTCGGCGAAGGCCGCGAGGCCACCCCCCGTCCCGAGCTCGGCCGAACGCTCGCGGAGCTCGAAGTCCGCGTCGAGCGTCCAGACCCGCCCGGAGCAGTAGTCGCCGAACAGGTATTCGCCTTGCACCCCCGGCACCGTGCCCCGGTGGACGACGCCGCCCGTGACCGAGCACTCGCTGCCCCCGTTGGGGTAGTCGTGCACGGGAGGCGTGAGCAACGGGGAGCCGCACGGCGGCGCGGGGGCCGGGTCGTTCGGGTTGCACAGGAAGCCTTCCTCGATGTCCCAGCCGTAGTTGCGGCCGCCCGGATCGTCCGCGGCCTCGAAGTCCACCTCCTCGCGCGCGTTCTGCCCGACGTCGCCGATGAAGAGGTCGCCGGTGAGCCGATCGAACGAGAACCGCCACGGATTGCGCAGCCCGAGCGCCCAGATCTCGTCACGCGGCGGCCCGGCGCCGGCGAACGGGTTGTCCGCCGGGATGCCGTGGAACGGCGGCGCGGCGACGCTGGCGTCGGCGTCGAGCCGCAAGAGCTTGCCGAGCAGGCTCGTGCCGTCCTGGGCGTTGC
>Ga0302046_10006525_pt1 | contig 10166 bp, 8 predicted proteins | sample RVTome_11_FD_200261 | JGI IMG/M metagenome (GOLD analysis project Ga0302046, IMG submission 200261) | Soil microbial communities from uranium-contaminated site in the Upper Colorado River Basin, Wyoming, United States - RVT147D111 (version 2) ... | reverse complement strand
ACGGTCGCTCTACGTGCAGGTGCCCCCGGCGGCCGAAGTCCGGTTCCTGCCCGGGGAGGTCCTCCTGATCGGCCCGCCGTCCGGCGATACCGTACGGCGCTAGCGTTCCCCTGGCCCGCCCCTTGGCGCCGGTCTAACTTCGCCGTTCATGAAGACCATCATCGAGCCGTTCCGCATCAAGGTCGTGGAGCCGCTCCGGATGACCACCCGCGACGAGCGGGAGCGGATTCTCCGCGACGCCCACTTCAACGTGTTCAATATCCCCGCGCGCGACGTCCTGATTGACCTGCTGACCGACAGCGGGACCGGCGCCATGAGCAGTCTCCAGTGGTCCGCCATCATGCGGGGCGACGAGTCGTACGCGGGCGCGGAGAGCTTCTTCCGGTTCCGCGACGTGGTGCGCGACCTCACCGGATTCGAGCACATCCTGCCCACGCACCAGGGCCGCGCCGCCGAGCGGATCCTGTTCGAGCTGGTGGGTGGCGCGGGCAAGGTCGTGCCCAACAACGCGCACTTCGACACGACCCGCGCCAACATCGAGCACTCGGGCGCCGAAGCCGTGGACCTGGGAATCCCCGAGGCCGCGGACCCGACGAACCGCCATCCGTTCAAGGGGAACATGGACGTGGCGGCGCTGGAGGCGCTGATCGAGCGTGTGGGTGTTCGGCAGATCCCGCTCTGCATGGTGACCGTCACCAACAACTCGGCGGGCGGCCAGCCGGTGAGCCTCGAAAACCTGCGGGCCGTCCGCGCCGTGTGCGACCGGCACGGGATCCCGATGTACCTCGACGCGTGCCGGTTTGCCGAGAACGCGTTCTTCATCAAGCGGCGGGAATCGGGGCAGGACCGGCGCCAGGTCCGCGACATCGTGCGCGAGATGTTCGATCTGGCCGACGGCGCCACGATCAGCGCCAAGAAGGACGGCCTCGTCAATATCGGCGGCATCCTGCTCATCCGCGACGAGGCGCTGGCGCTCCGGGCGGACGCGCTGCTCATCCTCACCGAGGGGTTCGTCACGTACGGCGGGCTGGCGGGCCGGGACCTCGAGGCCCTGGCCCAGGGACTCGAGGAAGTGATTCACGAAGACTACCTGGCCTACCGGATCCGGTCCACCGAGTATCTGGGAGAGAAGCTCCTGGCTCTCGGTTTCCCCATCGTGGAGCCGCCCGGCGGCCACGCCATCTACGTGGACGCCGGCCGGCTGCTGCCCCATATCCCGGCCGAGCGGTTCCCGGGGCAGGCGCTCGTTTGTGCCCTCTACCGGGAGGCGGGCATCCGGGCGGTCGAAGTCGGGAGCGTCATGTTCGGCTCCGGCGGCCACGAGCCGCGGCTCGAGCTGGTACGGTTGGCCATCCCCAGGCGGGTCTATACGCAGAGCCACGTGGACTACGTGGTCGAGGCGGCGGAGCAGGTGTACGCCCACCGCAGGGAGTTGGTGGGGTTGCGGATGACGTATGAGCCGCCGTATCTGCGGCACTTCACCGCGAAGTTCGAAGAGCTGGCGGGCTAGGTGATGGATCTTGGGAAGGCATTCCTCGAGGAGTCGCGGCGGTATCTCGGGCGGGAGTACGCCGTGAAGATCCGGCTCTGCCTGGAGCAGCTGTCGGATGACGATCTCTGGTGGCGGCCCAACGAGGGGTCGAACAGCATCGGCAACCTGCTGCTGCACCTGGCCGGGAACATCCGGCAGTGGATCGTGAGCGGGGTGGGCGGCGCACCCGATGCGCGCCGGCGCCAGGCGGAGTTCGACGAGCGCGGTCCGCTGCCGCGCGCGGAGCTGCTGGAGCGCTTCACGACGGCCCTGAGCGACGCCGACCGCGTGCTCGGAACGCTCGACCCCGCGGTGCTTGCCCAGGATCGGAAGATCCAGGGGAGAGACACGAACGTCTTCCACGCCATCTACCACGTGATCGAACACTTCGGGATGCACACCGGCCAGATCATGTACATCACCAAGCTCCGGACCGGGCGGGACCTCGGGTTCTACCGGGATGCCGGCGGGCTTGCCATCGAGGACTGGCGCAAGCGCGGCGGAGTGTGAGCCGGTGCTGATCATCACGAACGGCGGCAGCGCCGTCGCCACGCTGGAGCGGGCGGGGATCCCCGGAGAGAAGCTGCCCTGGAACGACGTCCTGCACGACGGGCCGATCCCCGCCGGACTCGACCTCGACGCCCTCGCCCCGGTTCGGGCCCGCTACATCGCCGACTGCGGATGGGGCGCGTTCGACGACGTGCTCGCGGACTTCCGGCGCCGCGACGCCCGGCTGCGGCGGTCGCAGGAGGAGGACGAGGTCGTCCTGTGGTTCGAACACGATCTCTACGACCAGCTCCAGTTGATCCAGCTGCTGGACTGGTTCGCCACGCCGGCCCGGCAACCGGCACGCTTCAGCCTGATCTGTCACGCCCGGTTCGTCAGCATGGGCTCGGACGACCAGGTGCGGGCGGACTTCGCGCGGCGGACACCGGTTACCGACGCGGAGCTCGGGCTCGCGAGAGACGCCTGGGCGGCTGTCCGGGGCCCGAGCCCGGAGGGCGTGATGGAGATCCTGAACGACGACGTCGGCGCGCTGCCGTTCCTGGGTGACGCGCTCGAGCGGTTTCTCGAGGAACTGCCCGGCCGCGACGGGCTGGCCCGCTCGGAGCGTCAGCTGCTGGCGGCGGTGGCCGACGGCGCGGACACCATCGCGGCGGCCTTCGCCGCCGCGCAGGAACGGGAAGCCGCGGCCTATCTCAGCGATGCCGCGTTCACGCGCTACGCAGACCGGATGGCCCGGGGCCCGGTGCCGCTCCTGCGGCGTGATGGGGACACGCTGGGTGTCACGGACATCGGGCGCGCGGTGCTCGACGAGCGCGAAGACCGCATTCGGGTGAACGGGATTCAGCGGTGGTGGGGCGGAACCCGTCTCACCGCGGAGAGCCTCTGGCGCTGGGACGCGGACCGCCGCGCGCTCCGCCCTCCCAAGCGACGCAGGGAAGGGGACGCAGCGCGCGGCTGAAGCCGCGGCTCGGCGTCGTCCGCTGAAGCGGAGCCGTTCGCGCTCGCGTCCGGCTTGACCGGCGGCCCGGACCGGGAGAAACTGCAAGGCTGTCGAGTCGGCCTTTCCGTAGCCCGGGGGGAACCCATAGGATGTCAGCCCCTGTCGTCGAGGTGCAAGGCGTCACCAAGCAGTACGGCAACTTCACCGCCGTGCGTGATCTCTCCCTCACCGTCCCCCAGGGCGCCGTGTACGGACTCCTCGGTCCCAATGGCGCGGGGAAGACCACCACGATCCGCATGATCATGAGCATCATCTATCCCGACCGCGGGCGGGTGGCGCTCTTCGGCGGGCGTGGCGACGGGAAGGACCTGAGCCACCGGATCGGGTATCTGCCGGAGGAACGCGGCCTCTACAAGAAGATGAAGGTCCTGGACCTGCTGATCTTCCTGGCGGAGATCAAGGGCGTTCCGCGCGGCACGGCCCGCACCAGCGCGCTCACCTGGCTCGAGCGCCTTGGCCTGGCCGAGTGGTCTGGGCGGAAAGCCGACGACCTCTCCAAGGGCATGCAGCAGAAGGTCCAGTTCATCGCCACCATCCTGCACGGGCCGGAGCTGCTCATCCTGGACGAGCCGTTCTCCGGCCTCGATCCGGTGAACGTGCAGGTCATGAAGGACACGGTGGTCGAGATGTCCCGCCGGGGCACGACGATCCTGTTCTCGACGCATATCATGGAGCAGGCCGAGAAACTGTGCGACGCGGTGTGCATCATTGCCCGTGGCGCCATCGTCGTGGACGGTCCGATGGCGGAGGTGAAGCGGCGCCACGGAGGATCGCACCTGATCGTGGCGGCGGAGCGCTCGCCGGCTCTCGACGCGGTGCTGGGCGATCGCCACCTGGTATCGCGGGCCGACAGCTACGGCAACTACGCGGAGCTGGAGCTGGCGCACGGCGCCACGGCGCAGCAAGTGCTGGAAGCCCTGGTGCGCGGGGGCGTGGTCGTGAACCGGTTCGAGATCGCGGAGGCCACGCTCCACAAGATCTTCATTGACCTCGCGGGACCCGGGGCAGTCACGCCGGAGGTGGCTCATGCATAAGCTCTGGGTCGTCATCCGGCGGGAATTCGTGGAGCGCGTGCGCACCAAGTGGTTCCTGATCGGGACCATCCTGGGTCCGGTGTTCATGGGGCTCGTGATCGTCCTGCCCATCGTCATGGCCGAACGGGGTGGGGGCGACCGCTCGCTGGTGGTGCTGGATGCCACGACCGACGGGTTCGGGGAGCGCCTCAGCGCCGCCATGGGGCAGATCCCGCGGGTCACGGCCACCCGGCGCGGCGTTCCGCTGGAGCGGCTCGAGGATGAGGCCGCGCGGCTGGCCGGCGAGGTCGGCCGGACATCCCTCGACGGGATGATGCTCGTCACCGACAACACCGTGGCCGACGGAAAAGCCGAATACCGAGGGTCCAATGTCTCGTCCCCGGCGGACATGCGTGCCCTCTCGACGACGTTGCGAGGCCTCGTGTTCTCGGAGCGCCTCCAGCGGGAAGGGGTGGAGCCCTCCGTGGTGGCCCGGGCGCAGATCCAGGTGGATCTGACCACCCTCCAGATCCGCGATGGCAAGGTGACCGGCGGCTCGTCGGAGTCGTCGTTCCTCCTCGCCTATTTCATCTGGTTCCTGCTCTACATCGCCATCCTCCTCTATGGCGTCCAGGTGCTTGGCGCGGTGGTCGAGGAGAAATCCTCGCGGATCGTCGAGGTACTAGTCTCGAGTCTCAAGCCGTTCCACCTGCTGGCCGGGAAGGTCGTGGGCGTCGGCGCGGTCGGTCTCCTCCAGCTCGGCATCTGGCTCGGGACCGGGAAGCTGCTGCTCGATCGGCGCGCGGACGTTGCGCGATGGCTGGGCCAGGGCCCGGAAGCCGCGGCGGCCATTGGCCAGATGTCGTTCCCCGAGGTGCCCCTCGGTACGATCCTGCTGTTCCTGACGTACTTCCTCCTGGGCTACTTCCTCTACGCCGCCATGTTCGCCGGGGTGGCCGCGATGGTGAACTCCGAAGCGGAGGCCCGGCAGGCGCAGACGCCGGTCGTGATGCTGCTCGTCATCCCGACCGTCCTCATGATAGGCATCCTCAACAACCCCGACGGCCAGATGGCGCTGACGCTGTCCCTCGTGCCGTTCACGTCGCCCATCGCAATGCCCGTCCGGTGGGCCGCGTCCCCGGTCCCGCTCACCGAGGTGGCGGGGTCCCTCGCGATTCTGTTCGCCGCGGTGGTCGTGATCACGTGGATCGCGGGGCGGATCTATCGGGTTGGGATATTGGCCTATGGGAAGAAGCCGGGGATGAAGGAACTGATGAGGTGGGTGAAAGGGTAAGACGCCAAGACGGGGAGACGGCGTGAATGAGACGCTGAGGCGCCGAGACGCGCCGTGGTCACCAGAGACTAGGCGTCAGTTTTTTTCCGCCGCGGCGGCGGACACCTTGCGGAGGAGGCCGTACAGGGTCTTTCCGGTTTCCGTGGCGAGGGCGGTCAGGCGGGTGTGGGTGGGGTTGTCCATGTAGCCGAGGTCGTGGGCGAGATCCACGATCGTCTCCAGCTCGGCCAGCGACGCCTTGGCCACGTCCAGGTAGCGACGAAACTCCTTGCTCCCTTTCCGTGTAGCCCCCTCCGCCACGTTGAGCGGGATCGAGTAGCAAGCACGTCGCAACTGATCGGCGAGTATCTGCTGCTCATAATCCGGGAACCGCCGCGCCGCCCGTGAACTCTCGAGCGCGAGTTTCGTCGCATGCTCCCATGCCTTCAGCTTCCGGTAGTGTCCCATGGCGCCAAGTGTGCTGCCTCACGCCCTCAGCCGCATAGCCATTTCCAACGCGTCGCCGCCCTTTCCCTCGCCTTCCGACCCGGCAACTCACGGCCACTCCGCGTCGCGGCGTCTCGGCGTCTTGTTCACACCGTCTACCCGTCTGCCCCGTCTCATCTATCTTCCACCGATGCCGTATGACCTGATCGTGATCGGCGGCGGCCACTCCGGGTCCGAGGCCGCCACCGCGGCGGCCCGCCTCGGCGTCCGTGTGCTCCTCCTCACGTCCAACCTCGAGACCATCGGTCAGATGTCCTGCAATCCCGCCATCGGCGGCATCGCCAAGGGGACCGTGGCCCGCGAGGTGGACGCCCTGGGCGGCATCATGGGACGCGCAACCGACCGAGCCGCCATCCAGTTCCGCATGCTGAACCGGTCCAAGGGGCCGGCGGTCTGGGCGCCTCGAGCGCAATGCGACCGGGCCCTGTACCGGGCCGCCGTCCGGCGGGAGCTCGAGCGGTTCCCGGGAATCGAGTTCCTCCAGGGGACGGCGGCGGCCCTGCTGCTCGACGGAGGTCGGGTAACAGGCGTGCGGACCACGACCGGAGCCGAGATGCGCGCGCAGGCCGTGGTGCTCACCGCGGGGACGTTTCTCCGCGGGCGGATCCACATGGGCCGCGAAACACAGATCCCGGGAGGGCGGGCCGGGGATCCGGCAGCCGTGGACCTGGCCGAACAACTGGAGGCCATAGGGCTCGAGGTGGACCGGTTCAAGACCGGGACCCCACCCCGGATTGACGGTCGTTCCGTGAACTACGCGAGCCTCGAGCGGCAGGAGGGCGAGGACGGCGACTTCCGGTTCAGCCACTATCAGCGGGTGCCGCGTCCCGGACAGCGTCCGTGCTGGATCACGTGGGCGGGGCCCGCCACCAAGGCCGTCATCGAGGCCAGCCTCGGCGAGTCGGCACTCTACGGTGGAGCCATCGCGGGCCGCGGCCCACGGTACTGCCCCTCCGTCGAGGACAAGGTGGTGAAGTTCCCGGACGCCGAACGCCACCAGGTCTTCCTCGAGCCGGAGGGATTGCATACCCAGGAGCTGTACATCAACGGGCTCTCGACGTCGCTCCCGGCGGCGGTGCAGGAACGGTTCCTCCGCACCGTGCCGGGTCTCGAGAACGCCCGCATGACCCGCGCGGGCTACGCCATCGAGTACGACTACTACCCCCCGCACCAGCTCACGCCGTGGCTCGAGGTCAAGGCCATCGCCGGGCTGTTCTTCGCCGGCCAGATCAACGGCACCACCGGGTACGAGGAAGCGGCGGCCCAGGGTGTGATGGCGGGCGTGAACGCGGTCCGGGTGATGCGCGGAGATGAGCCGGTGGTCCTGGCGCGGGACGACGGCTACATCGGCGTGCTGATTGACGATCTGGTGACGCGCGGCGTGGACGAGCCGTACCGCCTCTTCACCTCGCGCGCGGAGTTTCGGCTGCTGCTGCGCCAGGACAACGCCATCCGGCGGCTCGGGCCGGTGGCGCGCCGGCTGGGGCTGCTCACCGACGAGGAGTGGTCGGTCGTCGAGCGCCGGCTCGAGCAGGAAGACGACGTCATGGCGTGCGCCCGCGAAGCGGCGGTGACTCCCGCCGCGGCCAACCCGCTGCTCCGGGTGGCGGGTGAGCGCGAGATCGCCGCACCGCAGCGCGTGGCCGACCTCGCGAAGCGGCCACGTGTTCCGCTGCGGGCGCTGCTGGAGGCCACGCACGCCGCGCCGGCGCACGTGTCGGCGGAAGCCTGGATTTCGGCCGAGGTGGAGATCCGCTACGAGGGTTACCTGATCCGCGAGCGGGAGGCCGCCGCGCGGCTCGCCGACCTGTCGGGGTTCGCCTTGCCGGCGGACCTGCCGTATTTGGAGATGCGGAGCGTGAGCACCGAGGCCCGGCAGAAGCTGGATCGCGTGCGGCCCGAGTCGCTCGGGCAGGCGGCCCGGATCCCGGGCGTGAGCCCCTCGGATCTCCAGGGCATCGTGCTCGAGGTCCTGCGCCACCGCCGGGACGGTAGCCGGGTGGCGTGACGGAAGGTCGCGCCGGCCGGTCGCCGCGTCATTGCGCCGAACCGGAACGCCGGCGTATGTACTAGGCGTCGGCCACGACGGGTCATCCCTCCGATGCGGTTTCGCGCTCGACAAGCGTTGTACCTCGGGGCCCTGCTCGCGGCGGGGACGTCCGCCTGCCAACCGCCGTCCGACGTCCTGGTGGAACCGGAGAAGTATGCCCCCGCCATGGAGCCAGATGGGCGGTTCCGCGTCACGTCGGGCGTGACACCCGCCGAGCCACGAGGGTTCACGCCCGATGACCGGCTCGTGTTCCGGACGCGTGATCTCCCCCCGTTCGGTTCCGGCTGGGTCCTGGTGAGCGTGCCCACGGACAGCGGGTACGTCCGCGAGGAGGCTGCCGTGTACCGGCAGGCGCTGGTTGACGAGGTCGGCGCGCTGGCCCAGCTCGATGACCGGCGTGTCCTCGCCACTTGGAAGGAACCCGTGGCACTGGTGCAGGGTTGTCCCGAACCCGCGCCGCCCGTTCCGGTCCCGGTCGCCTTCACGCTCTATGCGCTCCCCCCGCAGGATGGGCCGGCGCTCTCGAACATACCGACACGCTTCGTGAGCGCCGGGGTCACCGCTCCACGGAGCGAGCCCGGCCCGCCCAACGCGGTCGGGAACGTGCGGGTGCGGGCCACGCCCGCCGCGCGAGAAATCACGGCACGGGGCGGAAACCCGTACGGGCCGGTGCTCGTGCCCGGCGGACACGACGTCATCTACGCCGATGGGGAGCGCATCTGGCAGGCGAGCATGGCCGATACGTCCCAACCGGCCACGTTCGTGGCCGCGGGGGCGTACCCCGCGCTGAGTGCCGGCGGCGGGCAGCTCGCCTATGCGCGACCGGTGGGCGTGGATTCGACGGTCGAGGTGATCATCGTCCCCGCGGGACTCGGCGTCTGCGTGCAGGAGCACGTGGAGATCACGGCCACCGGATGGGAGGTGATCGTTCGGGACCTGTCAACGGGAACCGAGCAGATCCTTGGCGAAGGGCTCGAGCCGGCCTTCGATCCGCTCTCGGCGCGCCTGCTCGTGCGCGGCCCCAGCGAACTCGAGTGGATCGCTCTCGCGACCGGTATGCGCACGAGTATTCGCCCCACCACCAACGCCTTTGCGCCGTTCACGGCGCTCAATGGCAGCATCCTGGCCTTCGCGGTGGCGGAGGGCGGGGTCCCCAGCGTCTATTTCCTTCCCATCCAGCGATAGGCGGCTGACGGGCTGGCAAGCCACCCTGTTCGTCTCGACCAGAACGGCGGGCGGCGATTGCAGTTTAACATATTGCCTTATAACGAGTTATGCATCATAGGGCACAAGTGTTTCACGTGAAACTCGGACGGTCGCTGCTGCTCGCGTCGGGGCTCCTCATCTTCCCGACGGTTGCGTGCGAGTCGCCGTCGGACGCGATCACCGACCCCCCGTCGTTCACGCCTCTCGAGGATCGGGAGGGCCGCTACCGTGTCACCTGGGGAACGGGACCGGATGGCGTGCGCGGCTTTCTCCCGGACGGCCGGCTTCTGTTTCGAACCTTCGACCTGGATCCCTTTGGAGAGGCGTGGATTCTCGCGAGCGCCCCACTCGATGGCGGGGTGATCCGGGAGGAAGCGGCGGTCTACCGGCCGGCGATCCTGTACCAGATGGGGCACCTCACCAGCGACGGAGCGCAGCGGGTTCTCACCGCGTGGCACGGCGCGATCCCCGGATTCCACGGGTGTCGCGACAGCTCCATGACCACCGACGGAACACCCCCACCTCCCACACCGTCGCCGGTGGCGATCACCCTGTACACGCTCCCGCCCGGGGATGGGACTCCCCTGTCGTCGCTCCCGGCGCGGTTTGTCCCGATGACGACGGTAACCGGGGCCGGGACCGCGACGCAGCGCGTACGACTCAGCCCGGCGGGGCGCGACGCGCACCGTGACAATGCCAACCCGTTCGGACCGGTGCTGCTCCCGGGTTCTACCGAGATGATCTATTCGGACGGCGACCGCCTCTGGAGGGCGAACGTCAGCGACACCACGGTCCCGTTGGCCTCGATCGGCGTCGGTGCCTACCCGGCCCTGAGCCCGGATGGGGGCACGCTGGCCTATTCCCGACCGGTCGGGCTGGACTCGACCGTCAGGAGGTTCTTCGTCCCACAGGGATTCGTAGGATGCTCCGAAGAGTTCGTAGACGTAACGGCCGCGACCTGGGAACTCATTCTGCGTGATCTGGAGTCCGGCGCCGAAACGGTACTGGGAGAGGGGCGCGACCCGGCCTTCGACCCTGTCGCCGGCCGCCTGGTGGTTCGCGGTCCCGACCTTCGATGG
>Ga0302046_10006524_pt1 | contig 10167 bp, 6 predicted proteins | sample RVTome_11_FD_200261 | JGI IMG/M metagenome (GOLD analysis project Ga0302046, IMG submission 200261) | Soil microbial communities from uranium-contaminated site in the Upper Colorado River Basin, Wyoming, United States - RVT147D111 (version 2) ... | reverse complement strand
GCAGGACCCGGCCACCACGCAAAGTGTGACGTGGCGCACGGACACGACCGTGACGCGCCCGCTCGCCGAAGTCGCACTCGCCACCTCTGCACCCGGCTTCGTCCATCTCGCCTCGCAGGTGCAGGCGGAGACCGAAACGCTCGACGCGCGCGACGTCGACATGGCCAACGTGAAGGTCAACTACCATTCCGCGACCTTCACCGGACTGATTCCGGATACGCTCTACGCCTATCGTGTGGGCGATGGCGAGCGCTGGACGGAGTGGTTCCAGTTCCGCACCGCGAGCGCGCAGCCGGAGCCGTTCGCGTTCCTCTACTTCGGCGATGCGCAGAACGACATCCTGTCGCTCTGGTCGCGCGGCATCCGCCAGGCATACGCGCAGGCGCCGGACGCGCGCTTCATCGTCCATGCGGGAGATCTCGTGAACCGGGCGCACGCGGACCGCGAGTGGGGCGAGTGGTTCCGCGCGGGCGGACACATCCACGCCATGGTGCCGAGCCTGCCCGCTCCCGGCAATCACGAGTATCGCGGTCTCACCGAGCAGGACGAGGAGGCGGGTGGCGAGCAGCTGGCCGTCTTCTGGCAGCCGCAGTACACCCTGCCGCTCAACGGCGCGGCCGGTCTCGACCCGGAGACCACGTACTTCATCGACTACCAGGGCGTGCGCGTCGTCGTCCTGAACTCCGATCAGGACAAGCAGGCCCAGGCCGCGTGGCTCGAGAAGGTGCTGTCGGATAACCCGCAGAAGTGGACGATCACGACGCACCACCATCCCATCTTCTCATCGGCGTCAGACCGCGACAACGCCGAGCTGCGCGCCGCGTGGAAGCCGATCTACGACCGTCACGGCGTCGATCTCGTGCTCCAGGGCCACGACCACACGTACGCGCGCGGCCGCACGCGCAACGTCGCCGATGGCGTGAACCTGCGCGATGACGAGACGGGCGTCGTCTATGTCGTCTCCGTCGGCGGGCGCAAGCAGTACCAGTTCAAGCCGACGCGCTGGGACAACTACGAGGCCGAGCTGGACCGCCGCGCGGAGAACACGCAGCTGTTTCAGGTGATCCGCGTTGCCGGTGATACGCTGATATTCCAGGCGTACACCGCGACCGGCCAACTCTACGATGCGTTCGACCTCGTGAAGCAGGATGGCAGGCCGAATCGCTTCATCGATCGCACACCCGCGACGATGACGTTCAGCCACACGAATACGCCGGCGTACCGGTGGTAGGTCGAACCGCCGCGAGCCGCGAGTGCTGCTGGTGGCACTCGCGGCTCGCCTACGATTCGTCGGGTTCCGTGTGCCGCTTCCGCACCGTCGCGATCAGGCCGCCGAGCACGGCGAAAACCGCCCAGAACAGCGCACTGACCAGGAAATACTCCTCGGCGGAACCGGGACCGCCGAGGAGTGAGCCGACCGTCGCGAACGGCAGCCAGAGCGCGAGCAGATCACGCTCGTACGTGATGAGCGAGCCGCGCTTGCGGTGAAAGACCGACAGCTCGATCGCGCCCCACACCAGCACGACGAACGAGGACACCAGCAGCACTTCGCCGTTCTGCAGCTCGGTCGCGGACAAGGCCGCGAAGAAACCCGTGATCGTGCTGGCCCACGCAATCGCGGTCGTGCGGATCCAGCCGGGCAGCCGGCGCAGCACTTTCCCGAACGGCGTCGCGGGCTCGACGCGCGGCTCCATGGCCCGCTTCGGCGCCGGCGGTGAGGCCGGCAGCTCGCCCTCCGCCGCCTCGCGCAATGCAAGGGCGAGCGCTTCCGGCGAGATGCCCGTTTCCGCCGCGATCTGACGCAGATCCTCCACCGTCACGCCCGTCACACGCTCCGCATCCAGACGCGTCGCGCGCTCGAGGATCCGGCGCAGATCGTCCTCCGCAAGGCGCATCCGCTCCGGCGGCGCAGGATCTTCGGTTGTACCTGGTGGCTCGGGGGTCGGATCGCCGGAAGTCGTGCGGAGCTGCTCCGGAACCATGTTCGCAACCTCCCTCGCGGAATCGATCCCCGATGATGCGCTGCCCCGCGCGCCCGAAGCAAGCGTGGAGGCCCGCCCCTACGCAGCCTCAATGCACGCGGTTTCCGGCCTTCCCTTTGGTGCGATAACCTCCCATTCGGTGGTTACCACACCAGAATCGGGCGATGCCGCCCTCCAGTGGGCTGACCCGCCTCGGCCTCCGTCCTCCGGTCTGGCGCGTTCCATGCAACCCGAAGGTCCCGATGCTCGAACACGAAGCGGCGGCCCATTCCCGGAGGTGAAACATGCTCGGCGACGCCAAGGCGTTCCCCGGCTTCTCCGTCGATGACATCGGCACGGCGAAGGACTTCTACCGATCCACGCTCGGCCTCGAGGTCACCGAATCCGACGGCATGCTGACCCTGCACCTCGCGGGCGGCACCGACGTGCTCGTCTATCTGAAGCCCGACCACTCGCCCGCGACCTTCACCATCCTCAACTTTCCCGTCGACGACGTCGACCGCGCCATCGACGACCTCACGGATCGCGGCGTGCGCTTCGAGACCTACGACCGGAAGGACCTGAAGACGGACGAGCGAGGCGTCCTCATCGGCGACGGCCCCCGCATCGCATGGTTCAAGGACCCCGCTGGGAACGTCCTTTCCGTGCTCGAATCCGAATGATCGGCTTCTGACCAAACAGGAGGAGCCCGTGACCACGAACAGCAGCCAGGCACGACCGACGACCCGACATGTCGGAGCGATGACCTCGACGGTGAAGTCCGATCTCGAGATCGTGCTCAGGCGCGTGATCGATGCCCCGCGCCAGCGCGTCTTCGAGGCCTTCACTCGATGCGAGCACATCCGACGCTGGTGGGGCTTGCGCAACTCGACCATGACCAGCTGCGATATGGACTTCCGGCCCGGCGGCACATGGCGTTACGTCACACGCGAGCAGGACGGCGCCGAATACGCCTTCCGCGGCGAGTACCGCGAGATCGTGCCGCCCGAGCGGATCGTTCAGACGTTCGAGTTCGAAGGCATGCCGGGCGCGGTTTCCATTGATTCCATGACCCTGCTGGAAGAAGACGGCAGGACGACGCTCATCTCGACGAGCACGTTCGACTCGATCGAAGCCCGGGACGGCATGCTCCAGGCCGGCATGGAGACGGGCGCAGCCGAGACGTACGACCGCCTCGAAGAGTTCGTGAAGACGATGGCGATGCCGGATCAGGACTGACGGAACGCGGTCGCGGGATCCACAGTTGCGGCCCGGTGTGCAGGAAGCAGACACGCGAGCGTCGCGACGACGAAGAACAGAACGGGCGCGAAGATCCAGGTCAGCGCGTCGAACGTGCTGATGCCGAAGAGCAGCGTCTGCAGCAGACGCGTGGCGAGCAGCGATGCAATCAGCCCGATGACGATGCCGGCGCCCGCGAGCAGCCACGCCTGCCGCAGGAACAATCGCATCACGGAGCCCGTGCTGGCACCCAGGCTCATGCGGATGCCGATCTCGGCCGTCCGCTCCCCCACGATGAACGAGATCAGGCCGTAGATGCCGACGGCGCCGAGGGCGAGCGCGATCCCCGCGGCGATGACGAGCAGCAGCGTGGTGAACGTGGTGCCCGCCATCGAGTCTGCGACCGTCCCCTCGAGCATGCCGATGCCCGTGATGGGGAGATTCGCATCGCGGCTGCGCACCTCCTCGCGGATCCGTGGCATCAGCGCGAGCGGATCGCCCGCCGCACGCACGACGAACGACATGCGAGTCACTGCGCCACCAGCAGAATCGACCATGGGCAGATAAACGAACTCGTCGAACGGTTCGTCGAGGCCGACCGTCTTCACGTTGCCGACGACGCCGACGATCTCCGCGAACGCGCTGCTCGGTGCGATCCGCCTTCCGAGCGGCGATCGATCGGGCCAGTACTTCTCGCGGATGTTCGTGCTGATCATTGTCGTGCCGAGGCGTGCAGCATGGTCGTTTACATCGAACGCGCGGCCGTCGAGCACGGGGATTCCCATGGCTTCGAAGTAGCCGGGCGTGACGCGCCGCACGTGGAACGCGGGCGGGAACTCGTCCGGCCCGAGCGGCCGGTCCTCGATGGTCGTGGCGAGAAATGGCCCACCACCCGCGAGGGGCAGGGCGTCGATCGCGCCCGCGGCCGTGACGCCGGGCAGACGCCGGACCGCCTCCGTCAGCTCGTGGAAGAACGCCGCGGTCCGCTCGCCCGGCTGGTAGGCGACGGGCGGCAGTGCGATCGAGAACGTGAGCACGTCCTCCGTGTCGAATCCAGGATCCACCTCGTGCAGTGCGCGCGCGGTGCGCACCATGAGGCCCGAACCGACGAGCAGGATCACCGCGAGCGCGATCTCCGTCACGACGAGCATGCCCCGTGCCACCTGTCGCTCGCGTCCGGCCGTCGCGGAGCGGCCGCCCTCGCGCAGCGCGCCGGACACCTCCACTGCCGCGGCCCGCAGCGCGGGCAGCACACCCAGCAGGAAGCTCGCGCCGAGCGCCGTCAGTGCGACGAATCCGATGACGACGAGGTCGACGCTCACCTCGTCCACACGCGGGATGGCCGCGGGACGCAGAAAGGCGAGCACGCGTGTACCCAGCACGGCGAGCAGCACCCCGAGCACACCGGACGCGAGCGCGATGAGTGTGCTCTCCGCCAGCGTGTACTGCACGATGCGGCCGCGCGTCGCGCCCATGGCACGACGCACGGCGATCTCGCGCGTGCGCGCCTTCGTCCGCACCAGGAACAGGCTCGCGATGTTCGAGCACGCAATCAGGAACACGAAGCCGAGCGCGCCGAACACGATGAACAGAGGTCTCGCGCTCTCGCCGATGATCGATGCGTGCAGCTGCTCGACCGTCGCGCTGCCGGTGAACACGCCATTGAACCAGCTCGGCCCATAACCTGCCTCGCCGAACCGGCCGATCAGCTGCTCCACGTCCGCCTTCGCCAGCCCCGGCGTCGCTCCTTCCGCCAGACGCGCCACCGGCGTGATGAAATGACCGCCGAAGTTCTGTGTCGCGGGATCGAGCCGCAACGGGATCCATACACCGGTCTCGGGAGACGGGAAGTCGAAACCCTTCGGCATCACGCCGATCACTTCCCGCGCAACGCCGTTCAGCTCGATCGTGCGGCCGACGATGTCCGGGTCGCTGCCGTAGCGCGTGCTCCACAGGCCATCGCTCACGATGACCAGATTCGGACCACCAGGAACATCTTCCTCCTCCGTGAACGTGCGACCCTTCGCCGGCGCGCGGCCGAGCGTCGGGAACAGACTCCACGTCACGGCCGCGATCGTCACCTGCTCCGGCGGACCGTCGCCGGTCAACGGCTGCACGGTCGACACGTACCCGCCCAAATCCTCGAAGCGCTGGTTCTTGTTGCGGAAATGCCAGTAGCCGGCCGGCGACAACGGCAGCTCCGGAGCTCCGCCCTTCGATGCGTCCAGCGTGAACGTCACCAGCTCCTCCGGCGCCGGGTACGGCAGCGGACGCAGCAGCACGCCGCTCACGACGCTGAAGATCGACGCGTTCGCGCCGATGGCGATCCCGACCGTCAGCACCGCAACCAGAGCGAAGCCGGGCGAACGCAGCAGCACGCGCGCCGCGATCCGCAGGTCCCTCCGGAAGAAATCGATCATGGCTGCCTTCTCAGGTTGTCCCCATTCCAGTGCGCCGCAATCTGGCGCCGGGCACTCCGGCCCGGACAGGAGAGGCTTCCGCGATCCGGCCCCGTGCGGAGGCCCTCCGTCCCAGGGCTCCGACCGCGCGTGGTCGAACGGCTGCACCGTTGTTGTCCGGCGCCCCGCTTTCGCTCGGCAGACGATGCTTCAACCGACGGGGGTGGCACTCCGACACTATCCTTGTGTAGGATGAGCCCGTAGCCGGTGCGCGTGCCGTGGGCCCTGCGCTGCCGGACGAATTCCTCTGCTGAAGTCCGAAGAGAAGTCCTGCAATGAAGCAAGCTTTCTCCAGGCGACGTCTCGCCTCACGTTCCGGTCTCGGGTCCGGTTCGCCGGTCCGTCACCTCGTCGTGCTGCTCGTCGTTGCGGTCGCCGCGACGGCGGTTTTCTTCGCACGCCAACGCGTGGACATGCCCGCGCCGGAACCGATCGGCTACACTGCTTTCGTCGAAGCGATCGATGCCGGGAGAATCGCAACGATCTCGATCCGCCCGGGTCAGGAGATCTCCGGCCGGTTCCGTGATGCGACTTCGGCCGCACCGGACTTCGTCGTGGCATGGCCTCTCGATGACGTCACTGCAATCGCGGATCGCGCCGCACGAGCGGGCGTCGATGTCTCGTTCACCCCGTCGACGCGCATGCAGGCGCTCCGGCGCGCGGGCAGCATCCTCCTGCCCGTTGCCCTCGTCGGCGGTCTTTTCGCCGTCTTCTTCCTGGTCCTTCGCGGCCAGGGGATCGGCGGGCGAGTCGGCCAGCAGGCCACGCACGCGGACGTGACGTTCGCAGACGTCGCCGGCACCCAGGGCTCTGCCGAAGAGCTGCGCGAGGTCGTCGACTTCCTCGCCGCGCCCGAGGAATTCCGCGCGCTCGGCGCTCGCGTGCCGAAAGGCGTTCTCCTCTTCGGTCCGCCCGGCACCGGCAAGACGCTCCTCGCCAGAGCAGTGGCCGGCGAAGCGCGCGTTCCGTTCTTCCATCTTTCCGGCTCAGAGGTCACCGGCTTCGTCGTCGGGCTGGGCGCACACCGCATCCGCTCCCTCTTCGCGCGCGCTCGCAGGCACGGCGGCGTGATCTTCATCGACGAAATCGATGCGCTCGGCGGCTCGCGCGGCAGCAACCGCTCTCACAACGAGGACGACCGCACGCTGAATCAGCTGCTCGTCGAGATGGATGGCTTCCAGCCCAGCAGCGGCGTCGTCGTCATCGCCGCCACGAACCGTCCGGACGACCTCGACCCCGCCCTCAAGCGGCCCGGTCGCTTCGACCGCTTCGTCGCGATCGGCCTGCCGAACGCGGACGGGCGCGAGGCGATTCTGCGGCTGCATGCCGGCCAGCGCTCCATGCCCCTCGCGCCCGACGTCGATTTCGCACGCCTCGCTCGACTCACGCCGCAGAGCACCGGCGCCGACCTCGCCAACCTCATCAACGAGGCCGCGATCGCGGCCGTGCGCGAGAAGTCGCATCACGTCGCGTGGGAGCACTTCGACATCGCGCGCGACCGCATGCTGCTCGGCAAGGAACGCGTCGGTTTCCGCGCGCACGACCGCGAATGGCGCATCGTCGCCTGTCACGAGGCCGGTCACGCCATCGCCGGCGTCATCGCCACGCCCGAGGATGGCCTCCACAAGGTCACCATTCAGCCCCGCGGCCGCGCCATGGGCGTCGCCCACTTCGCTCCCGACGACGACCGCCACCTCCACAGCCGCGCATACCTCGAGGCCCAGATCATCAAGGGCCTCGGCGGTCGCGTCGCCGAGGAGATCGTATTCGGACCCGAGCACGTCACCGGCGGCGCCGAGAGCGACCTCGTCCAGGTCAACCGCATCGCGCGCCAGATGGTCTACCGTCTCGGCATGAGCGACGATGCCGGTCTCCTCGTCTACGAGCCCGAGGCGCCGCTCAGCCCCGCAACACAAGCTCGCATGGATGACGCAGTGCGGTCCATGCTGGATCGCCTGTACCGCCGCACCCGTGACATCCTCCAGACTCACCGCCCTGCCCTCGATGCCCTCTCCGCAGCGCTCCTCGAAAGCGAAACCCTCGACGGACACGACGCGCTCCGCATCCTCGCCGCCGCCGGCGTTCCGCTCCCAACCCCAGGAACGTGATTCCGGCCTCCGTTGTGGTCCGTTGTCCGTTGTAGTCCTTGTCCTTCGTCCGTTGTCACGCGTGCGCGTGCGCGTGCGAACACGTTCCCGATCCGTTGATTTCCCGATCCGTTGATTTCCCGATCCGTTGATTTCCCGATCCGTTGATCCGTTGATCCCTTCCGTTCTCCTTGCGCTTCCCGCCCCTTCTTCCTTATTTAGTCACATCGTGACTCAAAACCGCGCAATACCCGATTCGCTCGCCGAGTTCGAGCTGCTCGTGATGCTGGCCGCCCTGCGGCTCGGGCCGGACGCCGCCTACACGGTCTCGATCGCCGACGACATTGCGGAGCGAACGGGCCGGAGGGTGAGGCGGGCGAACGTGTACACGACGCTCCAGCGGCTGGAGACGAAGGGGCTGGTGTCGACGCGACTGGGTGATCCCCGTCCGGAGCGCGGGGGCAGGCCGCGCCGGCTCGTCGCGGTGGAGCCGGAGGGCATGGAGGCGGTCCGCGCAACGACGTCGGCCATCCGGGCGATGGTGGGTGATCTCGGCGGCGTTCTGGGGGAGGCCGGATGACGCCGCCGCGCTGGACGATGTGGCTGCTGCGCGGGCTGGCGCCGCGCGGTCGCGCCGACGATCTGCTCGGAGATCTGGAGGAAGCGCATCGACGGCGCGTGGCAAAAGGTCCTTCGTGGGTGGCCGGCGTGCGGACGGGCCTCGAGGCTCTGGAGCTGGCGGCGGCGCTGATGGTGGAGCGGCTGCGCACCGGCGCCCGGCGAGGTGGTGTGCCGTCGTTCTCGTTGCTCGACTTCAAGCTGGGCTTCCGCATGCTGGGCAGGTATCCGGGCCTGACGGTCGTGGGCGGACTCGCGATCGCGTTTGCGATCTGCCTCGGCGCGGGCACGTTCGAGTTCGTGAACCAGGTGATCCGGCCCAGGATCCCGCTGGACGACGGCGACCGCATTGTCGCGCTTCAGCTGATCGACCGCGAGACGGCGGAGGTCGAGCGCCAGGCACTGTACGATTTCCATGTGTGGCGCGACGAGCTGGAGTCGGTGGAGGACATCGGTGCGGTCCGCATGCTCCAGCGCAACCTGATCACGGGCGAAGGTCGCGGCGAGCCGATCGCTGTCGCGGAGATCAGCGCATCGGCCTTCCGCATCGCGGGTGTGCCGGCGCTGCACGGCCGCACGCTGGACGCCGCTGACGAGCACCCCGGTGCGCCTTCGGTCGTGGTGCTGGGCTACGATGTCTGGCAGTCTCGCTTCGCCGGCGATCCCGGTGTACTCGAGCGCACCGTCAGACTGGGGAACGAGGAGGCCACTGTCGTCGGTGTGATGCCGGAGGGTTTCGAGTTCCCGATCCGGGAGAGGATGTGGATGCCGCTCCGCCTCGACGGCTCGGTCTGGACGCCGCGCGAGGGACCGGGGATCATCGTGTTCGGCCGACTCGCGCGCGCCGTCACGCTCGAACAGGCGCAGGTGGAGCTGGAGGCGCAAGGGCTTCGCACTGCTGCCGCGCACCCGGACACGCACGAGCACCTTGCGCCGCGCGTGCTGCCTTTCGCGAAATCGATCATCGACCTTTCGGCCCTCGAATCGCTCGCGTTCCTGTCGGTCAACGTCATCGTCGTGCTGCTGCTGATCCTGTCGTGCGGAAATGTGGCGCTCCTGATGTTCGCGCGCACGGCGAGTCGCGAGAGCGAGATGGTCGTGCGCAGTGCGCTGGGCGCGAGCCGCGGCCGCATCGTCACGCAGCTGCTCGCCGAGGCGCTCGTGCTCGGAAGCGTGGGCGCGATCATCGGCATCGGCGCCGCTCGCCTTGCGCTGAGTTGGTGGCTGCGTGCCTTCGAGGGCATGGATGACCCGCTGCCCTTCTGGATCACGGATCGGCTCGCACCGACGACGATCTTGTATGCCGTCGCGCTGACGCTGCTCGGCGCCCTCATCACGGGCGTGATTCCCGGGCTCAAGGTCACGCGCGGCATCGCATCAGGGCTGAAGCAGACGTCACCGGGCGGCGGAGGCTATCAGTTCGGCGGAGGCTGGACCGCCGTAATCATCATGCAGATCGCCGTCATGGTCGCGCTCCCGGTATTCGGCTTCTTCGTGCGGCGAGACGTGGTGCAGATCCAGTCTGTTGATGTCGGGTTCCCGGAACAGGAGTACCTGTCGGCGCAGCTCGCGATGGACCGCGACCTCTGGCGTGAATACGGCGACACGTCGCTGGCCGCCTTCCGCGAGCGCTTCGGAGCCGCGGTGCGCCGTCTGGAGGACCGCCTTGCCGCAGATGCCGCCGTTACGGGCGTGACGTTCGCCAACCGGCTGCCGCGCATGTACCACGAGGCGCGCCGGATCGAAGTGGACGACGGCGGCGCTGCGCCACTCGTCGAGGCCGGGCCCGGGTACCGCGTCGCC
>Ga0302046_10006523_pt1 | contig 10167 bp, 7 predicted proteins | sample RVTome_11_FD_200261 | JGI IMG/M metagenome (GOLD analysis project Ga0302046, IMG submission 200261) | Soil microbial communities from uranium-contaminated site in the Upper Colorado River Basin, Wyoming, United States - RVT147D111 (version 2) ... | reverse complement strand
TCTGTGCCTTCGCGGTTGCCGCGAACTCGCGCGCGACCACGACATCCGTCGGGATCGGAATGCCGACGCCGCGCGTCTTCGCCTTGGCGAGCAGCCGCTTCGCCACATCGATCATGTCGGGCTCGTAGAGAGACTTGCCCACCGGATTGCCGGTCGCCGCCAGGAAGGTGTTCGCAATGCCGCCGCCGATCACGAGCTGATCGACCTTGGCGATCAGGTTCTCGAGCACGGAGAGCTTGGTCGAGACCTTGGATCCGCCCACGACAGCGACGAGCGGCCGCGCCGGCTCGTGCAAGGCGCGTTCGAGGGCGTCGAGCTCGCCGGCGAGCAGCGGGCCGGCGCAGGCGACGGGCGCATGGAGCGCAACGCCGTGGGTGCTCGCCTCGGCGCGATGCGCCGTGCCAAATGCGTCCATGACGAACACGTCGCATAGCGCCGCCATGCGCTTCGCGAGCCCGTCGTCGTTTTTCTTCTCGCCTTTCAGAAAGCGGACATTTTCGAGAAGAACCACTTCGCCAGGCTCAGCAGTAACGCCGTCCAGCCAATCCTCGACGAACCGAACCGGCCGGCGGAGCAGCGCGGAAAGCGATGCGGCAACCGGGGCGAGCGAGAGCGTCGGGTCCCGTTCACCTTCCTTCGGCCGGCCGAGGTGAGACATCACGAGCACTCGCGCACCGCGATCGAGCGCGAGCCGCAGGGTCGGCAGCGCCGCGCGAATCCGCGCATCGCTCGTGACCGCGCCGTTCGCCACCGGCACGTTGAAGTCCTCGCGGATCAGCAGACGCTTGCCGGCGAGATCGAGATCCGTCATGCGGATCGCCTTCATCGGCCGCGCTCAGCTCGCGCGCGCCCAGGCAAGCGTCGTGTCGAGCATCCGGTTCGAAAATCCCCATTCGTTGTCGTACCACGCGCAGACTTTCACGAGTGTTCCGTCCAGCACTTTCGTCAGCTGCGAGTCGACCGTCCCGGATGCCGGGGTATGGTTGAAATCGACCGAAACGAGGGGCTCGTCGGTGTACTCGAGAATGCCTTTCAGCGTGTCCTGCGAGGCCGCACGCAGGATGGCGTTGACCTCCTGCGCCGTGGTCGCGCGCTTGGCGGCGAATGTCAGGTCGACGAATGACACATTGATCGTCGGCACGCGGACCGCGAAGCCGTCCAGCTTGCCTTTGAGCTCAGGCAGCACGAGGCCGACCGCGGCCGCTGCGCCGGTCTTGGTCGGGATCATGGACATTGTCGCCGAGCGCGCCCGCCGCAGGTCGCTGTGATAGACGTCGGTCAGCACCTGGTCATTCGTGTAGGCATGGATCGTCGTCATGATGCCGGCGACCACGCCAAGCCCGTCGTGCAGCGCCTTCACCAGTGGCGCGAGGCAGTTCGTGGTGCAGGAGGCATTCGAAATCACGGTCATCGCGTTACGGAGTGTCTGGTGATTCACGCCGTAAACGATGGTCGCGTCGACACCGTCGGCCGGGGCGGATATGACGACTTTCCTGGCGCCGCCGGCGAGATGCTTCGAAGCCTTTTCCTTGTTGGCGAAGAGGCCCGTGCACTCGAGCACGATTTCCGCGCCCAGCTCGCCCCAGGGCAGCTTCGACGGGTCGCGCTCGGCGAGCACGCGGATGCGATCGCCGTTAACGACCATGTGGTTGCCGTCGACGGCGATCTTGCCGGGAAACGGGCCGTGGGCCGTGTCGTGGCGCGTCAGGTGCGCGTTCGTGTTCGCATCGCCGAGATCATTGATCGCGACGATGCTGAGCTCGCCCGTGCGCTTCGATTCGTACAGGGCGCGCAGGACGTTCCGTCCGATGCGGCCATACCCGTTGATGCCTACCTTGATCGCCATGGTCAATTTTCTCCAGTGATGAACAGCGACTCCGCCGCTTCGACGACAGCGGCGGACGTGAAACCGAAGTGACGAAAAACATCCTTGCCCGGGGCCGAGGCGCCGAAGCGCGTCATGCCGATCACGCGGCCCCGGGGCCCGACGTAGCGCCACCAGCCGTCCGGGACGCCGGCCTCGATCGCGACGCGACGCTCGACCTCGGACGGCAGCACGGCCGCGCGCCAGGAATCGTCCTGGGCGTCGAATACGCTGGTGCAGGGCATCGAAACGACGCGGACGCGCCGGCCACGTTCCGCCAACGCATGAGCGGCTTCAACCGCGATCGACACTTCCGATCCGGTCGCGATCAGGAGGCATTCGGGCCGGCCGTCGCAGTCGACGAGCACGTAGCCGCCGCGGCTGATGGATTCCAATTGTGCGGCATCGCGTGCCTGCTGCGGCAATGACTGGCGGGTCAGCGCGAGCACCGTCGGCGCGCGCCGGCGGCGGATCGCCGCGCCCCAGGCCACCCAGGTCTCGGCGGTGTCGCAGGGGCGCCAGACCTCCATGCGCGGGATCATCCTGAGCGACGCGAGGTGCTCGACCGGCTGGTGTGTCGGCCCGTCTTCGCCGAGACCGATCGAGTCGTGAGTCAACACGAAGATGCTGCCCGCCTCGATGATCGACGCCATGCGAAGACTGCTTCGCGCGTAGTCCGAAAACACCAGGAAGGTCCCGCCGAACGGGATGAAGCCGCCGTGCAGTGCGAGCCCGTTCATGATCGCGCCCATGCCAAACTCGCGGACGCCGTAGTGCAGGTAGGCGCCATCCGGCTGCGCACTGGTATACGGCACTGCACCCTTGATCCGGGTGTTGTTCGATCCGGTCAGGTCGGCGGAACCACCGAGAAACTCCGGGATGCAGTCGGCGAGACCGTTGAGCACGGCCTGCGAGCTCTGGCGTGTCGCGATCGGCTGCGCCGAAGCCTGTGCCGCGGCTGCGCCCTCCCCGATCCACGCGTCGAGATCCGCCGGCAGGCGCAAATCGACGCGCCGCAGGAACTCCGCCGCCAATTCGGGATGCGCCTGCTCGTAGGCCTTGAAGCGTCGCCGCCAGCGATTCTCGGCGCGCTTGCCTGCAGCGCGCGTGTCCCAGGCCGCGCGAATTTCCTCGGGCACGACGAAGGGGTCATGCGGCCACCCGAGCGTTGCCCGCGCGCGCGCGACCTCGTCGGCGCCAAGTGCGGCGCCGTGGCTTTCTTCCTTGCCCTGCTTGTTGGGCGCGCCGTAACCGATCACGGTCTTGCAGCAGATCAGCGTCGGCTTCGCTTTGTCGCGCTTCGCACGCCGTATCGCGCGTATGACCGATTCCGCGTTGTGGCCGTCGACGGCGCGGATCACCTGCCAGCCATACGCCTCGAATCGCTTCGGCGTGTCGTCGGTGAACCAGCCGGCGACTTCGCCGTCGATCGAGATGCCATTGTCATCGTAGAAGCAGATCAGTTTTCCGAGCCCCCATGTGCCCGCGAGCGAGCAGGCTTCGTGCGAAATGCCCTCCATCAGGCAGCCGTCACCCAGGAACGCCCAGGTGTGGTGATCCACGATATCGTGTCCCGGCCGATTGAATGCGGCGGCGAGTTTTTTCTCGGCGAGGGCCATGCCGACGGCATTGGCGAGCCCCTGGCCCAGCGGGCCGGTCGTCGTCTCGATGCCGATGTCGATTTCGTGCTCGGGATGGCCGGCGGTGCGGGAGCCGAGCTGGCGGAAATTGCGCAACTCGTCGAGTGCAAGCGGATAACCCGTGAGATGGAGTACTGAATAGAGCAACATCGAGCCATGGCCGTTCGACAGCACGAACCGGTCGCGATCGGCCCAGCGCGGATTGCCGGGATTGTGCTTCAGGAAGTCGCGCCACAGCACTTCGGCAATGTCCGCCATTCCCATCGGCATGCCCGGGTGCCCTGAATTGGCGAGTTGCACCGCGTCCATGCTGAGGGCCCGGATGGCATTGGCGAGTTCGCGGCGGCTGGGCATTCATGGGCTCCGGCGGGAAACCGATATTGTCGCCGATGGCGTATAATTTTTCGATGTCCGGCGACTTCCTGTTCACTTCCGAATCGGTCTCCGAAGGCCACCCCGACAAGGTCGCGGACCAGATTTCGGATGCCGTGCTCGACGCGCTGCTCGCGCGCGATCCGCGCTCGCGCGTCGCCTGCGAGACGCTCGTCAAGACCGGCGTCGCCGTGGTCGCCGGCGAAATCACGACGCGTGCCTGGATCGATCTCGAGGCACTGGTGCGCGGCGTCATCTGCGACATTGGATATACGTCGTCGACGGTGGGATTCGACGGCCATACCTGCGGCGTCATCAACGTCATCGGCAAGCAGTCGTCCGACATCGCGCAGGGCGTGGATCGCCGGAGCGCCGAGGACCAGGGAGCGGGCGACCAGGGCCTGATGTTCGGCTACGCAACCGACGAAACGGCGGCCATGATGCCGGCGCCGATTCACTACGCGCACAAGCTCGTCGAGCGGCAGGCGAAAGTCCGCAAGGGCCGCAACCCGAAGCTGCCCTGGCTCCGCCCCGACGCGAAGAGCCAGCTCACCTTCGCCTATGACGATGACAAGCCGGTCGGAATCGAAGCGGTCGTGCTCTCGACCCAGCATGCGCCGGATGTCCGCCAGAAAGACGTCCACGAAGGCGTCATGGAGGAGATCATCAAGCCGGTGTTGCCTTCGCGGTGGCTCAGCAAGCGCACCAAATATCACATCAATCCCACGGGCCGGTTCGTGATCGGCGGGCCCGTCGGGGATTGCGGCCTGACCGGGCGCAAGATCATTGTCGACACCTACGGCGGCATGGCGCGGCACGGCGGCGGCGCGTTTTCCGGCAAGGATCCGTCGAAAGTGGACCGCTCGGCCGCCTACGCGGCGCGATATGTCGCAAAGAACCTGGTCGCGGCGGGCCTCGCGCGCCGCTGCGAGATCCAGGTGTCCTACGCGATCGGCGTGGCGAAGCCAACCTCGATTTCGGTGAATAGCTTCGGGACCGGTCCATTGAGCGACGCGCGTCTCGAAAAACTGGTCGGCGCGCACTTCGACCTGCGTCCCTGGGGCATCATCAAGATGCTCGATTTGATCCACCCGATGTATCGGGCGACGGCGTCCTACGGACATTTCGGACGGGATCCGGTCGAGATGCACTACGATTGGCAGGAAGATTCGAATGGTTCCGGCGCCCGGCGCCGGACGGCGTTCACGGGGTTCAGCTGGGAACGCACCGACCGCGCGGAGGCCTTGAGGAAAGCCGCAGGAATCTGACCTCCCCACCGGGGACGCGATCTTCGAGGAGCGTTGCAACAGGCCGCGGCCTGCCAGGCTCGAAGATCGCGAGAGGCAACGGCGCTCTCGCTCGCAAAGGAGAGGTATCACCATGAATGCCGTGATCAACAGGAAGCCGAAGGACTTTCACGTCGCCGACATCTCGCAGGCCGACTGGGGCCGGCGCGAGATCGCGATCGCCGAGACCGAGATGCCGGGCTTGATGTCGGTGCGCGCCGAGTTCGGCCGCGCGCAACCGCTCGCCGGCGCGCGCATCGCGGGCTCGCTGCACATGACGATCCAGACCGCCGTGCTGATCGAAACGCTCGCCGCGCTCGGCGCCGAACTGCGCTGGGCGTCCTGCAACATCTTCTCGACCCAGGACCATGCGGCGGCCGCGATCGCGGCGGCGGGCACCGCGGTCTTTGCCTACAAGGGCGAATCGCTCGACGAGTACTGGGACTACGCGCACCGGATCTTCGACTGGCCGGCCGGCAGGCACGCCAACATGATCCTCGACGACGGCGGCGACGCGACGCTGCTCCTGATGCTCGGCGCGCAGGCCGAGCGGGACGCCTCCGTGATCGCCAAACCGGCGAACGACGAGGAGCGCTCGCTCTACGCCTCGATCAAGCACCGCCTCGAAGCTCAGCCGGGCTGGTATTCGACGCGACTCGCCGAGATCAAGGGCGTCACCGAGGAAACGACGACGGGCGTCAAGCGGCTCTACCGCCTGGCCGCGGAGGGCCGGCTGCCCTTCCCGGCGATCAACGTCAACGATTCGGTCACCAAATCGAAATTCGACAATCTCTACGGCTGCCGCGAGTCACTCGTCGACGGCATCAAGCGGGCGACGGATGTGATGATCGCCGGCAAGATCGCGCTCATCGCAGGTTACGGCGACGTCGGCAAGGGCTGCGCGCAGGCGCTCCGCGGCCTCGGCGCCACCGTCTGGATTACGGAGATCGACCCGATCTGCGCGTTGCAGGCCGCGATGGAAGGCTACCGGGTCGTAACGATGGACGACGGCTGCGCATCGGCCGACATCTTCGTCACCGCGACCGGCAGCGTGAACGTCATCGCGCACGATCACATGCGGCGGATGAAGCACCAGGCGATCGTCTGCAACATCGGCCACTTCGACAGCGAGATCGACATCGCCTCGCTCAGGCAGTACCGCTGGGAGAACATCAAGCCGCAGGTGGACCACGTCATCTTCCCCGACGGCAAGCGCATCATCGTGCTCGCCGAGGGCCGCCTGGTGAACCTGGGTTGCGGCACGGGCCACCCCTCGTTCGTCATGTCGAACTCATTCACGAACCAGGTGCTGGCTCAAATCGAGCTCTTCGCGCACGGCGACCGGTACGAGAACCGCGTCTACGTGCTGCCAAAAGCGCTCGACGAAAAGGTCGCGCGGCTGCATCTCGGGCGCATCGGCGCGAAGCTCACGACGATGACGCCGGAGCAGGAGCGCTATCTCGACCTGCCGGCCGCCGGGCCCTTCAAGCCCGATCATTACCGCTACTGAAGGTGCGCCTGCTGCAGTTCACCGACCCGCATCTTCCCGGACCGCCGGGGATGCTCGTCCGGGGGGTCGCGACCGAAGCGACGCTCGAGCGTTGCGTCACGCATGCGCGCAGGCGTCATCCCGCTCCCCGCGCCGTGCTGCTGACGGGCGACCTCGTGCACGACGACGCGGCCGGCTACGAGACTCTGCGCGCGCAGTTCGGCGACTCCGAAGCGCCCGTGCATTGCCTGCCCGGCAACCACGACGATCCGGCACTCGTGAAGCGCGCGCTCGAAGGCGCGCCATTCGTGCACGATTTCGCCGTGCGCTACGGCGCCTGGCTGGTCGTCATGCTGGACAGCACTGTCGCCGGCTCGCATCACGGCCACCTGAAGACTGAGGATCTCGAGCGCCTGGACCGCGTGCTCGCCGAGAATCCGGATGCGCACGCGATCGTCTGCCTGCATCACCAGCCCGTGCCGCATGGCAGCCGGTGGCTCGACGAGCTGATGCTCGACAATGCACCGGAGTTCTTCGACGTCATCGCGCGACACGCGGGGGTACGCGGCCTTGCCTGGGGTCACACGCACCAGTCGTTCGAAGGCATGCGCGGGCGCGTGCGCCTGATGGGGACGCCTTCGACCTGCATGCAGTTCACGCAGAATGCCGACGAGTTCGAGGTGGACTCGCGCCCGCCTGCCTACCGGTGGCTGGAGCTCGGCGACGACGGCTCGATTGAAACCGGCATCGAATGGGTTGAAGCCGATGAGTGAGCATTCGAAGAAACGCCTGCCGGCCGCTTTGCTCGTTGCGATCGCAACGCTCGCTGCTGGCGAGGCCGTGGCGGACCCCGCGCTTTGGGCCGTCGGCAGCCGCGGCAACACCGTGTACGTCTTCGGGTCCGTGCATCTCCTGCCCGAAGGCGGGTTCGCCATCGGCGGCGCGCTCGCCGAAGCGCTCGAGGATGCCGAGCGGGTCTGCCTGGAACTGGACCCGGATGAGCACGATGAGGCAGATACGATGCGGCTCACGCTCGCTCGCGCGATCGACCCGGAGGGCCGGAGCTTGTTCGACCTGCTCGGCCCGGACGCTGATCGTGTGCGCGCCAGCGCCGAAGCCGCCGGCATCGACATCGCGCAGTTCGCCGCATTCGAACCCTGGTTCGCCGGCCTCACGGTTTCGCTCCTGGCCTTGCAGCAGCACGGCTACGACGGCAAGCACGGCGTCGAGATGATCATCCAGGCCGCGGCGAAGGAAGAAGGCAAGCCGGTCTGTGCGCTCGAAACGCTCGACGCCCAGCTCGCCATGCTCGATGGCATGTCCGCCCGGTCGCAGCGGGACCTGCTGCTGCAAGCGATCGACGAAGCGGACGAAGTCGACGAGCTGATCCGGCCGCTCCTCGCCGCGTGGCGCGACGGCGACAAAGCGTACATGGAAAGACGGCTCGCCGAAGACATCGCGGATTATCCGGACCTCGCCGATCCGCTCATCTTCGATCGCAACGAGCGCTGGGCTGACCAGGTGAGCGAGATGCTGGAGGGCGACGACGACGTGCTCGTGGTCGTCGGCGCGATGCATCTCGTCGGCGAGCGTGGACTCCCCGCACTTCTCGAGGAGCGCGGGTTCCGGGTCGAAGAGCTCTGACAACCGTCGCCCGGATGTCGCTGTTCGAGGAAGCATCCCGATACATCGCCGGGGGCGTCAATTCGCCGGTCCGGGCCTTCCGCAGCGTCGGCGGCGAGCCCCTGTTCATTCGCCGCGCGCGCGGCGCCTGCGTGGAAACCGAGGACGGCCGGCGGCTGATCGACTACGTCGGCTCCTGGGGACCGATGATCCTGGGACACGCGGATCCGGAGGTCGTCGCTGCGGTCACACGGCGCGCGGCAGACGGACTTTCGTTCGGCGCGCCGACGGTGATCGAGACCGAGCTCGCGCGCAAGATCGTCCAGCTGATTCCTTCGATCGAGCTCCTCCGCATGGTGAGTTCCGGCACCGAGGCGACCATGAGCGCGATCCGCCTCGCGCGCGGCTTCACCGGGCGCGACCGCATCGTGAAGTTCGAAGGCTGTTATCACGGGCATTCGGACGCGCTACTCGTGAAGGCGGGGTCCGGCGCGCTCACGCTCGGCGTGCCCGATTCGGCGGGAGTGCCGGGTCCCGTTGCGGCGGATACGATCACGCTCGCTTACAACGACATCGACGCGCTGGACAAATGCTTTTCGGCGGCTGGGTCCGAGATCGCCTGCGTGATCGTCGAGCCTGTCGCCGGCAACATGAATTGCGTGCCGCCGGCACCGGGGTTCCTGCGCACGCTCCGCGAGCTCTGCGCGAAACACGCGGCCGTGCTGATATTCGACGAGGTCATGACGGGCTTTCGCGTCGCACTGGGCGGCGCGCAGGCGCTTTATGACGTGAAACCGGACCTCACGACCCTCGGCAAGATCGTGGGCGGCGGCATGCCGGTCGGCGCATTCGGCGGGCGGCGGGACATCATGGAGCGTCTCGCGCCGCTCGGCCCCGTTTACCAGGCGGGCACGCTTTCCGGCAATCCGGTCGCGATGGCGGCGGGTCTCGCGACCCTCGAGGCGATTTCGGCCCCCGGATTCCACGCGCGGCTCGTCGCCACGACCGGCCGCCTGGTCGAGGGCCTGGCCGCGGCCGCAAGGGCAGCGGGAGTCGCATTCACGACCAATCACGTTTGCGGAATGTTCGGGCTCTTCTTCACGGCGGACGAGGCCGTATCGAATTACCGCCAGGTCATGGCCTGCGATGCCGCCCGCTTCCGCCGATTCTTCCACGGCATGCTGGACGCCGGAATTTATCTCGCGCCCTCGCCCTTCGAGGCGGGATTCGTCTCGGCGGCGCACGGCGACGCGGAGATCGCGGCCACGGTTGAGGCCGCCGCGCGCGTTTTCACGTCGATCGCGCGTGAGCGCTGATGCGCGCCGTGCTTTGGTTCCTCGCGGCCATCTTCGGCACGCTCGTGATCGCCGCGCTCGTCGCGTGGCCCGTGTGGCTCCTCGCGCACTCGCTCGAGCCGGACTGGGCTTTTCACCGGATCGTCAGCCGCTTCTGGCAAGTCCTGCTGCTCATCGGGCTGCTGCTCGTCCTGCGCAAGCTCGGCCTTCGTGGCCGTGCGGACTGGGGCTATGGACTTCCACGCCGCCTGTTCCTCCGCCACCTGGCGGTTGGCCTCGCGATCGGCGTCGCCACCATGCTGCCGATGACGCTCACGATGTGCGCGCTCGGCATCTTCGAGCTGAGACCGGATTTCGCACCGCCCATGCTGCTCGAAGTCATCGCCGCGGCCGCCATGACCGGCCTTGCCGTCGCGATCGTCGAGGAAACGTTTTTCCGCGGGCTGATGTTCCGCGCGGTATCGCGCGAGTCGGGCTTCGCCGCTGCGGCCTGGAGCACGGCACTCGTGTACTCCGCAATCCATTTCCTGGCGCGTGCGCGCATTCCCGAGGATCAGATTCAATGGGACAGCGGCCTCCGCTTGCTCGGCGGGGCGCT
>Ga0302046_10006522_pt1 | contig 10169 bp, 3 predicted proteins | sample RVTome_11_FD_200261 | JGI IMG/M metagenome (GOLD analysis project Ga0302046, IMG submission 200261) | Soil microbial communities from uranium-contaminated site in the Upper Colorado River Basin, Wyoming, United States - RVT147D111 (version 2) ... | reverse complement strand
GATCCCGCCATCCCCGGCTTGCCCCACTCGCTCGAGATCATCATCGCTCGCGCCGTAGCCCAGGGCATGCAAGAGGTTGAGCACCAGTTCCTCGAAGAACACCGGTGGAGCCTGCGCGATCTTCTCCAAGAGTTCCCCGGCGACCGCGCGACGAACCTCCTCTAGCGCGCTATCGATTCGCTCATCGGGAGTCTGCTGCACCGCAGCCTCGGCAGCATCCGCCGCTCCGTCACCGCCGCCGACATCCTCGCCTTGGGTTTCCCGACGACCTTCGCGGATCACTCGGCGGCCGGTCTCCTCATCGAACCCGTCCGGGTAGCGCGCAAGTAGCTCGCGGCCCCGATCCGTGATGCGCCAGATGCCCGGCGTGGGATTGTCCACGTAGCCAGCTGCATTGAGCATGCTCAGCCCCCACCCGCTGCGATGCCGGTATCGAAGGTGAGTCAGGTTCGCCAGCCGCTCCGTGCGCTGCGCCTCGCTGAGACCCATCAGGTCGGGCATCGCCTCGAGGATGTTGCGCCGCCGATCGCCTTCGGGATGCTGAGCGAGATGCCGCAAGAGGGCATGATGAAACGCGGCCTGCGGGGGAAGGATTGAGCTCGTGGCCATCAGGGTCATCTCGTTCTCGCTCGGTCAGTGGCCCTCAAGGCGATCCGCGGGCTGCGGACGCCGGAGGGGCCGCGGTTCAGGACGTGCGCTTCGTGTCGCCCGGCCCACCCGCTGCACCCCCAGCAGGTCGTGCTCCCTCATCGCGTTGGAGCGGGCGAAGGGACTCGAACCCTCGACATTCAGCTTGGGAAGCTGACGCTCTACCAACTGAGCTACGCCCGCCCGCTTTGGGCCGCGTAAGCTAGCTCCCGCTTCTGCTCGGGGGAAGGGATCGCGGGGGAAACGGCGTTGCGTGGAAGGCGGTGGCCTTCTCGCGCCCGATCGTGCTGCCGGCGAGCGCGCGAGAGGTACTCTGACCGCGCACGGTGCCGGTTCCGCGGGCCGGCACGATGAGCGAAGCGCGAGAACGATCCGACTCCCTGGCCTCCGTCCTCGGACTCGCGCTCTCCGTGGCGGTCGGGCTGGCGGTGGCGCGGGTGCTGCTGCTCGAGGCCAAGGACGGGTACCTCGCGCGCGGGCTGCCGGTGCTCGCGCTGCGCAGCGGAGCGCGCCACCTGCTCGAGGGGGTCGGCTGGAGCGTCGTCCCCGCGCTCGGACTCGCCTGGGCGGGGACGCGTTGCCGGGGAGGCGCGCGGATCGCGCTGGCTCTCGTCGCGGCGCTCCTGGTTTGGCTCTTCGTCGGCTTCCGACTGCCGCGGCTCGACTGGTACGTCCCGGGGACCTACGGGGCGCGGGCCAAGCTGGTGCAGGTGGCGATCGTCGTGCTCGGTCTCGGGACCGGAGCGCTGGTCGCCTGGCGGCCGAGCTGCCGTCTGGGCCGGCCGGTGCTGCTGGGCGGGCTCGCGCTGCTCGCGAGCGCGGGCGCGGTCCGGCTCCTGCTCCCGCGCGTCGGGCTGGCGCCGGACGGGCGGCCGGACGTCGTGCTCGTCTCGCTCGACACGCTGCGTGCGGACCGACTCGGGTGCTACGGGTACGAGCGACCGACCAGTCCGGAGCTCGATCGCTTCGCCGCCGGAGCGCTCGTCGTCGACCACGCCTTCGCGCCGCAGCCGTGGACGCTCACCGCGCACGCCACCATGCTCACCGGACTCTATCCCTCGGTGCACGGCATGACCGAACGGCGCGCGCTCCCGGGCGGCGTCGCGACCCTGGCGGAGCACCTGCGCGCGGCGGGTTACACCACGGCGGCGGTCGTCGACCGCGTCGAGTGGCTCCAGCCGATGTACGGGCTCGACCGCGGCTTCCAGGTCTGGCAGAACCTGCCGGACGACGCGGCGATGAAGGTCGAGCGCATCCTGCGTCTGGTCGAGGACCTGGGAGACTCGCCGCTCTTCCTCTTCGCGCACTTCTACGACGCGCACTCCGACTGGCAGGTGCAGCCCTACGATGCGGCGGCGGAGGACGCAGCGCTCCTGACGACGGAGTTCGACGGACCCTGGGAGCGCGCGGGCGAGGACGTCGTGCGCGCGACGCAGTACCTGGTCGGCTTCCGCGAGCGCAAGGAGGTCCCGCCGGCGGACGAGGTCGCGCACATCGCCGAGCAGTACGACGCCGGCATCCGCTCGCTCGACCGACAGCTCGGGCGGCTCTTTCGCGGTCTGGAGCGGCGCGGGCGCCTGGCGAACGCGATCGTGCTGATCACCGCCGACCACGGCGAGGAGCTGTTCGAGCACGGCGATCCGCTGCACCTGCAGCTCTACCGCGAGTGCGTCTCGGTGCCCTTCCTGCTGCGCGCTCCGGGCGGCCGCACCGGGCGGACGGGGCCCGACGGTCCGCTCGTCAGCCTGGCCGACGTCCTGCCCACGCTGCTCGAGCTGGCGGACGTTCCGGCGCCGCCCACGCAGGGCCGCTCGTTGGCCCCGCTCCTGCGCGGCGAGGCGCTCCCCGAGCGCGAGCCCGTCCAACTCGTCGACCGCGCGCTGCGCCTCGGACTGCGGACGAAGGAGTGGAGCGCGCTCCCGACCGAGGACGACCGGCTGCGACTGTTCGACCTGCGCGCGGACCCGGGGGAGCGACGCGACCTGTCCGCCGGCGGCGGGGCGCCGGCCTTGGCGGCGGAGGTCGAGGCCCGGCTCCTGCGCGAGGCGGAGCGGACGGAGCTCCTGCGGGCGCACTTCGAGGACGCGGCCGACGTGTCCCTGACGGAGGAGGGGCTGCGGGCGCTCGAGGCCCTGGGGTACGGCGGCGAGGCGGGGGAGAGGGGGCAGCGGGAGCCCTGACGCCTGGGGGTACGAAGGCGGGGAAAGGGCTTCCCCTGGGCGAGCCGCATCTCCGTTGCCGCCCTGCTGCCCTTCGGGACACTCTTCCTCGACCGCGAGCTGCGAACGGAGCGCCGACGGTCGGAGCCGCTTCGGCCGGCGGCGAATCCGCGCCTCCCGCCCGTCCCGCGGTCCCCGGCGGGGCTACGTTAATACAGAGGTCGGGCTAGACTGGGGCCGCTTCCCCCCCGTCCCTCCGACGTCGTACTGCCGCACCCCATGAAGGCTCGTTTCCTGCTCCTCCTTGGGGGCCTCAGCTCCTTCCTATCCGCGCCGGGCGAGGCGCAGACGGGAGGCAAGCTCGGCCCCGGCCAGACCCCCAAGAACGCGACGCTGAACCTCGCGCCGGACCTGACCTCATCCGTGTCGACGCTGACCTTCGGAGCCGTCGATCAGGGTCTTCCGAGCCAGCTCGGTTTCACGCTCGACAACGGCGGATCCGCGCCGGCTCGCATCATCGAGGTCGCGATCCGTCTCGCCGGCGCGGGCAACGGCCTGGCCTGGGGCGTCGAGCTCGACGGGTCGAGCTACGCCGGCGCGGCCGGCAACATCGCCCACGGGATGAACAAGACCGTTCCCCGCAAGAGCTCGTTGCCGGTGACGGTGACGTTCACACCCACGCTCGAGCAGTACGACGCCCTCGAGCTGCGGATCGCCGGCTTCTTCGACGGCGACGAGGACACCGACTATCTCTACGTCGACATGTCGGGACTCGGCGGACACACGGGAGACCCGTTCCTGCACGTCGTGATCGACGGCCCCGAGTTCGTCGTCGACTACGACATGGACGGCTCCGAGTCCGTTACGCTCGACGGGACGTCGTCGCACACGCACGAGCCCGGCCGCTCGCTGGTCACCTTCGAGTGGTCCGAAGCGATGACCGTCTTCTCGACCGATCCGGTCGTTGCGAAGAGCTACGCGATCGGCCCGCACGCGGTCGACCTGAGGATCTACGACGACGGGATGCCGCAGCGCATGCTGAGCGGCTCGACGAGCTTCGACGTGATCGGCGCGGACGAGATCCCCGGTGTCCTGGCGCGCTACTACGACGCCTCCGGTTCGTCCGCCGCGGCGCTGCTCGACGCGGTCCCGGTGAATGCCGACTTCGGCGAGGTGCTTCCCACGACGTCCGTCGGCGCCGGGAGCAAGGTGGGTAGCTCGACGTTCACGCTGGACGCGATGGTCCAGCTCACGACGGACGTGGAGATCACGACCGCGGGCAGCTACGACTTCGTCGCAACCGGCGGTGTCGGGCACCGGATCGAGTTCGACGGAACGCCCTTCGTCGGCCCGCAAGCCTTGAGCGCGGGGACGTACGACCTGGAGGTGCGCTTCGCCGTCGACGACGCCTCCACGGACCTCCCGCTGACCCTCGAGATGAGCCTGGACGGGGGCGCCGCCGGCCCGCCCGTGACCGAGGTGCTAACGCACGACGAGTCGGGCCTGTTGCCCATCGTGAACGACATGCCGACCCTCGGGATCGACGCGGGCGGGAACCTGATCACGATCGAAGGGATGGGCTTCTTCCCGAGTTCGGGCGTCACGGTGCACTGGGGCGCGACGGACTTCACCGAGGTCGACTTCGACGTGCTCACTCCGACGCGGATCGAGTTCTTCTCGCCGCCCGGCTCCGCGACGATCGACGTCACCGTCGAGACGCCCAACGGCCCGAGCAACTTGGTCCAGTACCAATACAGCCCGACCGGTCCGGTCCCGATCAAGTTCCTGCTCGCGCTGGCGCCGGCCATCGACGACCCGACCGCCGGCGTCTGGGGTCCTGACCACAAGCTCTACGTCGCCACGAACGAGGGAAAGGTCGCGGCGGTCACCTTCGACGACACCTACTCGGCCGTCACTTCGCTGGTGGTCCACGACGGCGTGTCGGGGCTCACGAACCACAACGTCCTCGGCATCACCTGCAACCCGTACGATCCGCCCTCGCCGGTGCGGCTCTACCTCGGCCACGCGGAGCACTTCGCGAACGGCGGGAGCTCCTTCACCGGGCCATCCGACTACACCGGCCAGGTCTCGATCCTCGAAGGGCCGGACTTCGACACGCCCATCCCGCTCATCACCGGGCTGCCGACCTCGAACCACGATCACGCGGTGAACGGGCTCCAGTTCGACAACAACGGCGACCTCTTCATCGCCGTGGGGAGCAACACGAACGCGGGAGTCAAGCACCCCAACTCGGGCGACCTGCCGGAGTCCCCCTTCTCCGCCGCGATCCTGCGGGCCCGGACGTCGAAGCCGGGCTTCAACGGAACGATCACGTACACGCATTCGGTCTCCGGGCTGCCGAACGACGACCAGGTCGACGGCGAGATGGTCGACCCCGACCCGGGCATCGACGTGGAGGTGTACGCGCCCGGCCTGCGCAACCCCTACGGGCTGCTCTACACGACCACGAAGCGCCTCTACGCCACGGACAACGGTCCCAACATCGGCTTCGGAGCCCGCTCGACCGGACCGGCCTCCGAGCTGCCCGACCCGTTCGACAGCGACGAGATCGACCTGATCGAGCACGACCTGTACTACGGCTCTCCGAACCGCGGGCGCGGGCGCTACGACGAGCGCCAGAACGTCTATCGCGGCTCCCTCGCGAACCCCGAGGCGTCCATCCCCGGCGTCTTCCGACAGATGGCGTCCTGGGTACCCCCCTCCGCGGACGGGATCGACGAGTATCGCGCGAACACCTTCGTCGGTCAGATCCGCGGCTGGATCATCGTGCAGGAGTACCTCAACTCGACGCGCCGCGTGCAGTTCTCGAGCAACGGTCGCACGGGCCTGACGCAGAAGGTGATCGCTCCCTACACCGGCGGACTCGGAGTCGTGATGCTGCCGGGTGGCACCATCTGCTCGATCGACTTCGGGCAGGACCTCCTGCACGTGCTCGCGCCCGACGACCTGGCCGCGGTGGGCCTCGTCGCGCACGACATCTTCCCCTGGCGCGCACCCTCGGGCGGTGGCTATCCGTTCACCGTCGCCGGCGTCGGGTTCGGGAATCTGGCGAACACCAGCGTCACCTTCGGCGGCCTTCCCGCGACCCTGACGCGCGTCAGCTCGACGCGCATCGAGGGCACGGTTCCGATGAACCCCTCGCCGACGAAAGCGCTCGTCGACGTGGTCGTCACCGTCGACGCCGCCTCGTCGACGCTACCCGCGGCCTTCCGCTACCTGCCCGCGGCGCCCGGCCTGGAGACCGGCGACTGGACGGCGCTCCCGACCCTGCCGACGGACCTGGGCGAGGTCTCCGCCGGCGTGATCGACGGCAAGCTCTACCTGGTGGGCGAGCCCACGGCCGCGACCTACGTCTACGACCTGCTCGCGGAGCAGTGGCTGGCGAACGGTTCCTCGCGGACCTACGTCGGTCACCACCACTCCGCGGAGGTCGTCGGCGGGAAGCTGTACCTGATCGGCGGCCTGGACGGCGGGTCCGACGGCAAGGTGCAGATCTACGACCCGGCGCTCGACTCCTGGAGCAGCGGCGCGGACATGCCATGGGCGGCGGGGTCGGTGAACACCTGCGTGATCGACGGGGAGATCTACGCGGCGGGCGGGATCGTCGGGTCCTTCACCGTGAACAACTGCGCCGTCTACGACCCGGTGCTCGACACCTGGACCCCGCTCACGGCCATGCCGGACGGCCGCAACCACGCCGCCGCGAGCACCGATGGAACGCGCTTCTGGATCTTCGGCGGCCGCAAGGGCGGGAACTTCGTGGGGAACGGCTTCGAGCAGGTCTTCGTCTACGACCCGTCGCTGGACTCCTGGGAATCGAGCGACGACCTGGGGACCTCGCTCGTTCCGCTGCCGCAAGCGCGCGGCGGGATGGGCAAAGCCGTCTGGTACCAGAACGAGTTCTACGTCATCGGCGGCGAGACCCTCAGCGGACCCGGGGCGACGGTCAACAACGTCTACGACCGCGTCGACGTCTACGACCCGGCGACGAACACCTGGCGACTGGACGAGCCGATGGCGACGCCGCGCCACGGCATCTGCCCGGTGCTCTTCGAGAGCCGCATCTTCCTTCCGGGCGGCGGGCTGGTCGCGGGCTTCTCCCAGAGCAACGAGTTCGACGAGCTGAACCGCCAGTAGGCTAGAGCCGGAGGCTCGCGAGGGCGGCGGCTCTTTAGAGGCTCGAGGGGACCAGCAGGAACACCCAGTCCTCGCCCGGATCGCGCGGAGCGGGTGGGATGGCGATCCTCGTTCCCCCGATCACGGGCCCCGGCGGCCCCTCGAACTCGCCCGTGCGTGGGTTGTACCAGCGCGCGCGGAAGTGGCGGCGCGTGTGGCGCAGGTCGATCGTGCCGCGCAGCGATGCGTCCGGGAAGTAGCCCAGGTAGAAGTAGTTCGGGATCGCGAGGACTTCGGCGCCCCCGTAGGCCAGGCTCTCGCCCTCGACCAGCTCGTCCATGGGCTCCATCAGCCAGAAGGGGACGTGCTCCTCGAGGATCTTGCGCGCGTGCCAGGTGTAGTTCCACATCTCCTCCCGCGTGCGGAAGTCCTCGAGGTTGAGGTCTCCGCCGAGCGGCAAGTCGAAGTAGCCCGAGTACCACTCGATGTGCCCGCCGCTGAAGAGCGTGTCGTAGAGCTGGAGTTTGCGGAGCTCGGACGCGTTTGCGTCCGTGAGCCCGCGGAGCTGCTCGTCGAACTCGACCACCCACTTGCGGCCGGCTTCGGCCGACTTCTCGCGCCACAGCTCCATGAGGTCGCTCGCGGTGTTCGGAATCGCCTGCAGCGAGTTCGTCTGGAAGCGCACGTCGCCGAGCACGTCGTCGTACTGCTGGCTCTCTCCCGTGGTGGGGAGCAGGTTGACGTGGAAGCCGACCGGGTGGTCGTAGGGATCGAGATCGCGGATGTAGCCGGCGAACTCCGCGACGAGCGCGATCGGGTACTCGCACTCCTCGGCGATGTTCCACTTGATCGCCGGGATGTGGCCGAAGCGCGCGACCATCTCGCGATAGAAGAGCTTCCGCTCGCGGCCGAGCTGACCGTCGTCCAGCCAGTTCCTGTTCTCTGGCTCGTTCTCGGCGAGCACGACCTGGACCGAGATCCCCAGCCGCGCCGCGTGCTCGAAGATCTGGTTCCACTGTGCGAGCTTGCTGACGTCGTAGTGGGTCTTGTCGAACGCGGTCCGGGCGTAGCCGACGAATGGGCTGACCTCCCAGCCGTCCCCGCCCAGGTTCATGGTCAGGAAGAAGAGCGAGTTGACGTGCACCGAGGCGAGGTAGTTCAGCGCCCCGACCAGGCCCTTCGCGTCGACGTGCGTGTCGCGGCTGCGGAAGAGCGGATCCTGGAAGGTCCCCAGGCCCCCGTACTGCTCGGCGCCCCAGTCCTGCAAGTGAGGCTCGAAACGATGGAGGCCGAGGTCGAGTCCGACGTCCGGGCGGCCGCCCTGGTCGATCGTGTTGTCGAAGCCGGCGAAGGCCAGCAGGTTCTCGGGGCTGTTCGTCCCGCCCTTCAGGAAGCGCGGCCCGTCGTAGAACTCCAGGTAGTGGTCCGACACGTAGAGCAGCTTGCCCCAGCGGTAGAACCCCTCGGCCTCGGGGTCGCGCGGGTGGATCTCGAAGGTGCCCGAGGTCGCGTCGAAGGAGGCCGGAGTCCCGGCGCCGGGGGACAGGTCGATGGCGACGTCCACGCCCTTCCTGAAGCGAGCGACGAAGGACCAGGCGCCGCCGAGATGGGGCGCGAAACGCACGCGCCACACGCGACCCGCCGAGCCTCCGCTCCCGTCTCCGTCGAAGAAACCGGGCACGGAGACCGTGTTGCCGTCCGGCCCGGTGAACTCGACTTGCAGCCGATAGTCGAGGAAGGGGTTCGGATTCGCGTCCCGCTCGTCCGCCATGGGTCCCGGGAAGGAGATGGTCAGCGGGAACCAGGCTCGCATGCGTCCGGCGACCTCGAATCCGTTGCCGGTGACCGCGCCGCCGCTGCGGAACGTCATTCGGTCGGTGGAGGAGACGTTGCGCGCCGCGTCTCCGCTGTGGACGCGCAGGCCGTAGACCGCGTTCGGCGTCAGGCCGTGGAGCTGGACCGAATGATCTCGCCCGATCCTCGGGTCGGAAACGCGCGTCGCCGGTCGAAGGCCCTGGCCGTATTCGGCCCATCCGAAGCTGACGTCGTCCGTGCTCCAGGTCACGGTCGCTCGTCCGTTGCCGTGCTGATCGATGCGCAGGGAGCCGATCTTCGGCGGGTCGAGATCCTGGACGAGGGGCTGGGTCGCGGGCGACGTGGATTGCGGCGTCGTGGCGAGGAATGCGCCCAGCGCAAGAAGGGACAGGCTCACGGGATCCTCCCGGGGTCGATGGGTTCGGTTGGGGATGAAGTCGGGTGGCTCGTCCCGACCCTCGCGCCGACCGGAGCCAGCGCCGGCCGCCCGGCCTGGGCCAGGCAGAGGGTCTCCCCAGGGACCCGAAGGGAGCTCGATTCTAAGGGGGCTCGCGCGGATTCGTGAAGAGGTGCAGGGTCATATCCGGGCCCATCTGCCACACCTGCTCGCTCGCGAAGTGCTCCGCCAGGTTCCTGCGAACCCATCCATAGTAGGGGTCCCGGAACCACACCCAAGCGCGTTGGAAGCCCCTCGTGCGCGGTAGCTCGTCGTAGCCGACGTCCGGGGGAACGAGCTTCCTCCTGCTCTCGGGCACTCGATCCAGGTAGTAGCGCCAAGTGGTCTCGTCGCGTCTCGCGTCGCGGTCCCAGGGCGGCTTCACGACCACCACGTCGTCCGCGCGCGCGTGCTCGAGCACGAAGTCGACCAGGCGCCGGTGGTCCTCGCGTCCGCCGCTCAGGACGTTGACCAGGGTGACCGCGGACATCGCGAGGACGAGCGCGACGCGCAGGGCTCGCACGCGCGTGCCCGTCGTGAGTCCGAGCGCGGCCAGGAAGAGCAGCGCAGGAGCTGCGCCACCGAGGTAGCGCCAGCCGAAGGTGGAGCGCACGAAGAACTGCGAGACGAGCCAGGCCCACAGCGGGAGACCCACGCCGAACCCGACCAGGAGGAGCAGGCCGAGGCGCTGCTCGGGGAACTCGCGCCAGCGCGAGCCGACGACGCGCAGCCCGAGCAGGAGCGCCGCTGCGGCGAGGACGCTGCCGGGCCAGGCCACGCCGCGCACCACGAGGTCACCTCCCAGGCTCGCGTTCCAGAAGAAGAAGTGCAGCACGGACTGCACGAGCGTCTGGAGCGTGCCGGGGCCGCCGCCGGGGGAGAGCCCGTGCGTGAGCTGGACGCGGAAGGCATAGAGCGCCCAGGGCAGCCAGGCGAGGACCCCGACGAGCGCGGGGAGCACGAGGGGGAGCACG
>Ga0302046_10006521_pt1 | contig 10171 bp, 9 predicted proteins | sample RVTome_11_FD_200261 | JGI IMG/M metagenome (GOLD analysis project Ga0302046, IMG submission 200261) | Soil microbial communities from uranium-contaminated site in the Upper Colorado River Basin, Wyoming, United States - RVT147D111 (version 2) ... | reverse complement strand
ATGAGCACCAAGGAGGGCCTCGACCGGGCCTTCGCCAAGCTCGACAGCATCAAGAGCTCGATCCAGTGGTGGGAGGCCGGCGCCCAGGCGCCCGAATGGCTGGTCAGCGGCGACGTGGTCATGAGCATCGCCTACAACGGCCGCATCGCCAAGGCCAACCAGGACGGCCACGGCTTGAAAATGCTGTGGACCAACAACGTCCTCTACGTCGACAAGTGGGTGATCTTTGCCGACTCCGAGCATGTCGATACCGGCTACGAATACCTGAAGTTCTTCGCCGATCCCAAGCGGGAGGCCGCCTTCACCGAGGACTACACCTACGGCCAGCCGAACAAGGACGCGGTCAAGTATATCAAGCCCGAAGTCCTGGAGGCGTTGCCCGCCGGCGACCACATTGCCGATGCGCTGGACACCGGCAGCGCCGAGTCGGTGAACTTCTGGCTCGATAATCTGGACGAGATCAAGGAACGCTGGACCGCCTGGAAGGCGCAGTAGTCCAGAGCACCTTCCGCTCGTATGCAAACGAGGTCAGGCGGAATAACAGGGACGTCATCCCGGGCAAGCGTAGCGCGACCCGGGATCACCGGCCTGCCTACGCAAAACTCGGGCTTCGCGCCGGCGAAGGCAGGTCCAGAGCGCAAGGTCCGCTGGCCGGCGGTCCCGACGCTCCGCGCTTCGCGCTCCGGCCGGGGTGGCGAACAATTGGGGGCAAATGACTCCTTACGTTCGGGCACCGCAATAGGACGGACGGGGGCGGGGCCGGCCCGCCTCCGCCGCACCTAATCCCGATAGTGGGTAATAGGTCGCGAGCGGGAATGACGGCGGCGGCGGTAGTTGGGCAGGATGGCAGGGCGGCGCTCAGGGCCAACCTGAGGCGGGCCGATCGGCGCCGCAAGCTCTGGGCCTACGCGCTGATCGCGCCGCTGTTCCTGTTCCTGGCGGCCTTCTTCCTGGTGCCGATCGGCAGCGTGCTCTACTTCGCGGTCGCCAACGACGAGGTGGTCGACTATCTGCCGCGGGTGACCGTCGCGCTCGCGGAGTGGGACGGTACCGAGGTGCCGGACGAAGCCGTCTTCGCGGCGCTGGCGGAAGACCTGAAAACAGCTTTCGCCAACCGTAGCCTGCCCAGGGTGGCGACGCGGCTCAACTACGAGGTGCCGCGCTTCAATCGCATGCTGATGCGGACCGGCAGTGCCGCCGCCGAGCTGCAACCGCCGTTCAAGGCGGCCGTGCTGGCGCGCGAGCCGCGCTGGGGCGAGCTGGAGTACTGGCAGGTGATACAGCGCAACGGCAGCCGCTTTACGCCGCACTACCTGCTGAAGTCGATCGACCTGACGCAGGCGGCGGACGGCAGCGTTGAGCGCGTGGCAGAGGCGAAGCGGCTCTATATCGACATGCTGGAGCGCACGCTCTGGATCGCCTTCGTGGTCACCTTCGCCTGCGTCGTGTTGGGCTATCCGGTCGCCTTCCTGATCGCCACCGCGCCGGCGCGCCGTGCCCAGTTGCTGATCCTGCTCGTGCTGCTGCCGTTCTGGACCTCGCTGCTGGTGCGCACGGCCGCCTGGGTGGTGCTGCTGCAGAAGGCGGGCGTGGTCAATTCCACCCTGATCGCGCTCGGCTTCATCGAACAGCCGTTGACGCTGATCTTCAACCGCACCGGCGTATACGTCGCCATGGTGCACATCCTGCTGCCGTTCATGATCCTGCCGCTCTACAGCGTGATGAAGGGCATCCCCTCCGATCACATGCGGGCGGCGGCCTCCCTCGGCGCCAAGCCCTGGGCCGGCTTCATCACCGTCTATCTGCCGCAGACCATGCCCGGCTTGGCGGCGGGTTGCCTGCTGGTCTACGTCATCGCGCTCGGCTTCTACATCACGCCGGCGCTGGTCGGCGGCGGCTCCGACCAGATGCTCGCCTATCTCATCGCCGAGTTCGCCAACAACACTGCGAACTGGGGCCTGGCGGCAGCGCTGGCGATCCTGCTGCTGGCGTGTATCGCCGTGATCTATCCTTTCTACCAGCGCCTCGCCGGTCCCGGCGGGGTCAAGCTCGGCTGAGGCCTGCGGCATGGCGCTGCCGATCTATGCGACGCCCGGCCAGCGGCTCTGGCATTACGCCTTCCGCGTCATCTGCGTGCTGGTCTTCCTCTTCCTGTTGGCGCCCATCGTCACCATCGTGCCGATCGCCTTCAGCTCCGGCAGCCTGTTGAACTATCCCCTGCCGGGCCTGTCGCTGCAGTGGTTCGAGGTCGTCTTCACGCCCTACCCGTGGATGCTGTCGCTCAAGAACAGCGTCATCATCGCCTCGGCCACCACGGTGCTGGCGACGGTCCTGGGCACGCTGGCCGCCTACGGCCTGACCAGCGTCGAGTTCCGCGGCAAGACATTGCTGATGGCATTGCTGATCTCGCCGATGATGGTGCCGCTGGTGATCACGGCGCTGGCGGCCTATTTCGCTTTTTCCCGGGTCGGCCTGATCCACAGCTTCGCCGGCATGATCCTGGCGCATACGGTGCTGGCCGTGCCCTTCGTGGTGATCACCGTCTCGGCGACGCTGCAGGGCTTCGACCGCAACCTGGTGCGCGCCGCCGAGAGCCTGGGCGCGCACCCGTTGACCGCATTCTTCGGCGTCACCCTACCGCTGATCATGCCGGGCGTGGTCTCCGGCGCGATCTTCGCCTTCGTCACCTCGTTCGACGAAATCGTGGTGGCGCTGTTCATCGCCGCGCCCGGTCAGTTTACCCTGCCGCGCCAGCTCTTCGCCGGGCTTCGCGACAACCTCGACCCGTCCATCGTCGCCATCGCCACGCTGCTCATCGCGGTGTCGATCGTGCTGATGGCGCTGGTCGAGTTCCTCCGCTGGCGCAGCGAACGATTGGGCCGAAGCGAGGCCAAGGGCTGACAAGTCGGCCACGCACGGACGCCGCCAGCCCCAGTTGTCCCGCTGTCGTCCCTGCCTTGTCCCCCCAATTATCCCCAACAACTTGTGGTGTTCGCTATATGTACACACATTATTTATTGTTGCGGCAGAATGACGCGCGTAGAATGCAAACTCGGATTTCATGGGTGGCAGGGGCCCGAAGTCCAGTCTTCATGGGTGGGAGACCGACATGGAATGGACTGAGGAACGGGTCGCGCGGCTGACGGAGCTCTGGACCGCCGGTTATTCGGCACGCAGCATCGCCGAGCAGCTCGGGGGCGTCACCCGCAACGCCGTAATCGGCAAGGCGAATCGCCTCGGACTCTCGAAACCGACGAAATCGTCGATCACCAGGCGGCGCAAACGCGAGGCGGGCGAGCGCCCGGTGCGCGAGGAGATCGTGCTCGGCCCGGAAGGCGGCGTCTCCATCCTGACGCTCACCACCTCGACCTGCCGCTGGCCGATCGGTCATCCCGGCGAGGAGAACTTCCGTTTCTGCGGCGCCCGCACCAGGCCCGGCCAGCCCTATTGCGAGGCGCACAGCCGCATGGCCTATCAGGCGCCGTCGAAGGAAGCCAAGAAGCGCAGCGCCTGAGCCGGGGCCGGCGGCCCCGGCCCGGGCGCCGACGGCTTCAGGCGGCGCTCGCCGCCAGCCGCCGCAGGTTGGCGAGCGTCTCGACGCAGGCGTTCGCCGCCTCGCGTCCCTTGACCAGGAAATGCTGGTGGAAGAAGCCGCGATGCTCGTCGCTGTCGTGGAAGCGCTGCGGCGTCAGCACGGCGGAGATGATCGGTACCTCGGTTTCAAGCTGCACCTGCATCATCGCCTGGATCACCGTATCGGCCACGAACTCGTGACGATAGATGCCGCCGTCGACGACGAAACCGAAAGCGACGATGGCCGCGTAACGTCGGCTTTTCGCCAGCAGCTTCGCCTGCAGCGGGATCTCCAGGCTGCCCGGCACTTGGTAGAGGTCGATACGGGCTGGATCGAGGCCGAGGCGGACGAGTTCGTCCCGGCAGGCAATCCGGGCTTGCTCGACGATGTCGCGGTGCCAGCAGGCCTGGACGAAGGCGATACGCCGGCTGTCGGTGTCTTCTTGGAGGCTCTGATTCATGGTGTTGCCCTCTCCGATCGAGACCAGAATCAGGGCGTACGGGAGTTGCTATGCGGCCGGCGCCAATCGGCGCTGCGGCCCCGCTTCCCGTCCTCTACCATCCGGACTGTCACCGTCGGCTTCGGAATTGCACCGAATCTGCTGTCCCCGCCGCATGGCGCGGCGGGCGCTCGCGGGCTGATGCGCCAGGGCGCAATCACCGCCGGTGGGGACTTCCACCCCGCCCCGAGAACGTCGGCCGCGCCCGCGTCGGAAACGCGGCGTGGCCGGGATCGAGCATAAATCGAATTGTGATTAGATTCCAAGCGTCGGCGCGAGCATCTCCGCGCAAATATTTGTAAGCGAGATTATTATTGCTTCAGCTTATGTTGCCTTGCTGTCATCTATGCGTCCGGCGCAAGGCAGGCATGCAGATGTGGGGGTTCCTAATCGCAGTTAGATTTTGTATCAATGCGTCCGGCGGCACGCGCTGCCTCTGTAGCGTACTGTACACAAACCGGGGCTGCGTATCTGGCCCCGGTTATTCTTTCGGGAAAATGGACGCTAGATGTACAAGTTCACGTTGGTAGCAACCAGCTGGGTCGTGATCATGTACTGGTTCCTGAACACCTACACCAACGTCCTCGCTTGAGGCATCGGCGCCGACGGCGCCACCGCCCGAGCCGTCCGCTTCCTATCTCGAACACCCCTTCCGATCACCTCGTTTCCCCTACCGTCCGTTGCCGCCAGCGCCGATGCTGCGGGGTCTCTGCGCAGAAAATTGTCTTGCGCTGTGACAATTGACACATGGCGTCGTCCGACGACTCCCTAGATTCAGGCCAGGACGACAGAAGCCTGACGGTAGAGATAGGGTTGATCATGCACACCGCGATCGAGAAGGGGGCCGGCGCACCTGCGCTCCGATTGGTCGCGAGCTCGCCGCTCGTTGGCTTGCGCACGGCGGCGGAAGCGGGCGACGCCCGCGCGCAGTACAACCTCGGAGTCGCCTACGAGGAAGGTCGCGGCGTGCCGTCGAACACGCGACAGGCGGTGAAGTGGTACCGGCTCGCCGCGCAGCAGGACGATGCCGACGCCCAGCTCGCGCTCGGCGTCGCCTATGCCATCGGCGAGGGTGTCGATCGGGATTACGCGCTGGCCTACGTCTGGTTCAGCCAGGCGGCCCGGCAGGGCCGCGAGGAAGCGGTGGAACTGCTCGAGCTGGTCGCCCGGGAACTGGGCAAGGCGGGCACGGCCGAAGCGCGGCTGGAAAGCGAGCGCGTCGCCGCGACCTTGACGCATTAGATCGGGACATTCAGCGGGTGCCGGGCGAAGGGCCGGTCCCGGGCGGGACCGGCCTTACTCGTTCACCCGACTATTCGGCCGCCGAACGGGCCGCGCCGACGGCCTCTCCGGTCAACAGGCGCATGGCGTTGGCGACGATCAGGTGGCCGATGTCGCCTTGCATGGAGAGGATCGACTCGGGGTGGAACTGCACCGCCATCAGCGGCAGCGTGCGGTGACGGATCGCCATCACCAATCCGGTCTCGTTGCGGGCGATCACCTGCAGTGCCGCCGGCAGCTCCTCGATGTCGGCGACCAGTGAATGATAGGCGCCGAGGCGGCAAGGCGAGGGCACGCCCTCGAACAGGCCCGAACCGTCGTGCTCGATCAGCCAGCGCTTGCCGTGCCGGGGCTGTTCCAGCACGTCGAGCCGGCCGCCGTAGGCTTCGACCATGCCTTGCAGGCCCAGGCAGACGCCGAATTGCGGCACGCCCGCCTCGGCCAGCTCGAGCACCCTCGCCGGCAGGCCGAAGTCCGCCGGCCGGCCCGGCCCGGGCGAGTGCACCACCAAGTCCGGCCCGGCCGCGAGGACACGCTCCAGCGCGATACCGGCTCGGTAGGTGGTGACCTCGGCGCCGGTCTGGCGGAAATAGTCGGCAAGCGTGTGGACGAAGGAATCCTCGTTGTCGATCATCACCACCCGGCGCCCGGCGAAGGGCGGCGGCGGCACCTCCGCCGGCGCCGCCGGCGCGCGGTGCAGGCTCGCCATGGCGGCGAAGAAGGCGGTCGACTTCACCTGGCACTCGCGCTCTTCCTCGCGCGGGTCGGAGTCCCAGACCACCGTGGCGCCGACGCGGTAGTCGGCCCAGCCGTCCTTCAGGTGCACGGTTCGGATGGTGATGCCGGTGTTGACTTTGCCGTTCAGCAGCAGCGCGCCGATGGCACCGCCGTACCAGCCGCGCGGGCTGACCTCCATCTGCTCGATCAGGCGCACCGCCATGGGCTTCGGCGCTCCGGTCAGCGTCACCGCCCACATGTGGCTCAGAAAGGCGTCCAGGCCGCTGAAGCCCTGGCGCAGCTGACCCTCGACGTGGTCGACGGTGTGGAACAGCCCGGCGTAGCGTTCGATCATCCGACGGGCCAGAAGCTTCACCGTCCCCGGCCGGCAGATGCGCGCCTTGTCGTTGCGGTCGACGTCGGTGCACATGGTCAACTCGACCTCGTCCTTCTCCGAGTTGAAGAGGGCGAGGATGCGCTCGGCGTCCTCCATGGCGTTGGCGCCGCGCCGTACGGTGCCGGAAATCGGGCTCGACTCGACCCGGTCCCCCTCGACGCGTACGAACATCTCCGGGCTGGCGCCGATCAGCTGCTCGTCACCGAGCTGGATGAAGAACTCGTAGGGGCTGGGGTTGTTCCGGCGCATCAGGTGGTAAAGCGACGAGGCGAGGCCGTCGTAGCGGGCCGAGAAGGTCTCCGAAGGCACCATCTCGAAGATGTCGCCGGCATGCATGTGCGCCCGCGCCTTCTCCACCGTCTCCATATAGGCCTCGGCCGGCTGGTCGCGGACGATCTCGCCGATGCCGGCATTGCTCGAGGTCGCCGGCGCCGCCCTGGGCAGGGGCTCGAACGGCGTGCGCCCGGCGCCGGAGGTGGCGACGTCGCCGCGGCGGAACTCGTAGTCGACGCGTAGCGCCGTCTCCTTGCGCCGGTCGACGAGGTAGAGCCGGTCGGGCAGGTAGAGCAGCAGGTCGGTGCCGTCGGCCGCCCGTTCGTGCCGCAGCGCCATGCGCTCGAATTGGAAGATGAGGTCGTAGCCGAAGGCGCCGTAGAGGCCGAGAACGGCGTCGCGAAGGCCCTCGAAATCGGCGATCAGGCGGCGGATCGGCGTGAACACCGAGGGCTGCCGGCTGCGTTCCTCCTCGGCGAAGACGTCCTCGGTGGGCAGGACCTCGAGGTGAAGCCGGCGCGTCTCGTCGACGGTGACGCGGGTTTCCGGCCCCTCGGCCAGTACCGGTCCGACGATCTTCAGCAGGCGCTCGCCGCGCTCGCTGAGCGCCCTGACCTCGATATCGTTGCCGCGGGCCGAGAGCAGGAGCGGAGGATCCTCGAAGCCGAAGTCCCAACGCGAGTAGCGGTCCGGATCCTCGACGCCGGAGGAGAAATAGGCGCCGCGCGCCTGGTTCAGGCGTTCGATCAGGGCATTCAAGCCCTCGGCATAGTCAAGGGCGGTTTCGTATCGTTCGACGGCGATGCCGGCGCGGCTGGTGAACATCGGGCTCATCTTGTCTGTCCTCTGGCGCCCGGAAGCTCGGGGCAGCGGGCGCAACGTGCCTGGAACGGCGGTAGATCGGAGTATCGGGAACGGGGCATCGTCGGCCGATGCCGGGCGCTCGGACGAGCGTCACCAGAGGAAGATAACGGACGGCTTCAGCAGCCTCTTGACGTGCATGTCGCACCTCCGATCCGGGCGGACGCTAGCATGGCGGCTAAACTGCGTCCAGGATTTACCACGACGCCAGTGGTCCCTTCGCCGCCTTGCCTCGGGATAAAGTACGCGCCCAGGCCGTCTATTCGAAGTGAGTGTCGTGAGCCGCGGCAACGCCGCGAAATCGGCGTGAGCGGCGCCGTCCTCCGGCGGAATATCGAAATCGAATATGGCGAATTGGACGATGCGTGCAATGCTGCCGTTCACCAGGGGCCTGGCGGTCTTCCTTGCTGCCGCTCTGGCCGCCTGTTCGTCGGTGCGCCAAAGCCAACCGCCGCGCACCGCCACCGAACAGTTGCTGATCTCCAAGGCGGCCGACGAGGCGGCCCGGGAGCTCGACTTGCCGCTGCCATCGGGCGCGCGCGTCTTCTTCGACGTCAGCAACTTCGACGCCATCGACGGAAAGTACGCCATTGGGGCCATCAAGGAGCACCTGCTGCGGGCGGGCGCGCGCTTGGCGTTCGAGCGCGCGGAGGCCGATGTCGTCGTCGAGATACGCTCGGGCGCCGCCGCAATCGACGAGTCCGAGATGCTCATCGGCACGCCCCGCTACGATGTGCCGATCCCGTTCGGCGAATCGTTCACGCTGCCGAAGATCGCCCTATTCGATATCATCGAACGGAAGGGAGTGGCGAAATTCGCCGCCACCGCCTACGACGCGCGGAGCGGCGAGCTGATCGCGGCGACCGGCCCGCGGTTCGGCTATTCGCACGTTCGCGTTTGGACCGCCCTAGTCCTGTTGACGATGCGTAGCGACGACCTGATACCGGAGGACCAGCGCGAGCCGCCCATCGATCTTTTTTCGGGTCCTTGAGCATCCGGACGCGTCTTGGCGGCCCCGGGCCTTCTCGGCTATATCCGGGCTCGAGGAGTTGCGTTCCATGACTGAGCCCATGCCTGCCTGGCCCGACCGGATCTTCGAAGTGCTGCGCCGTTACGACGTGGCGCAGGTCGGTTTCGTGCCCGATGCCGGGCACAGCCGCCTGATCGAGCGCTGCGCTGCCTCCAACGAGGTGCGTGCGGTCACGCTGACGACCGAGGAAGAGGGGATCGCCCTGCTGGCAGGGGCTTGGCTCGGCGGTCGGCGCGGTGCGCTGCTGATGCAGTCAAGCGGCGTCGGCAACTGCATCAACATGCTGTCCTTGGCGAAGAACGGCCGCTTTCCGCTGCTGATGCTGGTGACCATGCGCGGGCAGTGGGGCGAGTTCAATCCCTGGCAGGTGCCGATGGGCCAGATCACCGAGGAGGTGCTGCGGCTCGCCGGCGTCATCACCTTTGCCGTCGATGCCGACGCAGATGTCGAAGCCACCGTCGAAGCGGCCGCGCGCATGGCCTTCGAAGGCCCGGCGGCGACCGCGGTGCTGCTCTCGCAACGGCTGATCGGCGCCAAGGCGTTCTCGAGGTAGGGACATGGATATGGGCCGGGCCAAAACCTACCCGCTGGACCGCCGCGCGGTGGTGGCGGCGCTGTTGCGGGATCGCGGCGACATGCTGGTGGTGACCGGCCTCGGCGCGCCGACCTGGGATGCGACGGCGGCCGGCGACAGCGCGCTGACCTATCCGCTCTGGGGCGCCATGGGTGCGGCGGCGATGATGGGCCTCGGCCTGGCGCTGGCGCAGCCCGAGCGCCGCGTGCTGGTGCTCACCGGCGACGGCGAGATGCTGATGGGCCTCGGCGCGCTGACCGGCATCGCCGTCGAGTGGCCGGCCAACCTCAGCCTGGTGGTGCTCGACAACGAGCGCTATGGCGAGACCGGGATGCAACCGACGCACACCGCCGGCAGCGTCGACCTGCCCGGCATGGCGGCCGCCGCCGGCTGGCCGTTGACCGGTACTGTCGCCGACCAAGCCGGCCTGGAGGCGGCGCTGCCGGCGATCCTGTCCGCCGTCGGGCCGGTGTTCCATTCCGTCAAGGTGAAGGCCGAGGAGCTGCCGCTGGCGATGCCGCCCAAGGACGGCGCCTTCCTCAAGGACCGTTTCCGCCTGGCCCTGCTCGGCACGGCTTGAGCCCATGGACGCGCCCGAGGTGAGCCACCACTACGCCGACCTCGGCGAGGTGATGCTGCACTATGTCGAGGCCGGCGAGGGGCCGCCTGTGGTGCTGCTGCACGGCTGGCCGCAAACCTGGTGGGAGTGGCGCCGCGTGATACCGGCGCTGGCGGCGCGCTACCGGGTGATCGCGCCGGACCTGCGCGGCCTGGGCGACAGCTCGCGCCCAACGGGCGGCTACGACAAGAAGACCGTCGCCGCGGACATCTGGCGCCTGGTCGCGGAAAAGCTGGGCCACGAACGCTTCCATCTGGTGGGTCATGACTGGGGCGGGCCGGTGGCCTACGCGCTGGCGGCGGCGCATCCGCAAGCCGTGCGCCGGCTCGCGATCCTCGACGTGGTG
>Ga0302046_10006520_pt1 | contig 10171 bp, 8 predicted proteins | sample RVTome_11_FD_200261 | JGI IMG/M metagenome (GOLD analysis project Ga0302046, IMG submission 200261) | Soil microbial communities from uranium-contaminated site in the Upper Colorado River Basin, Wyoming, United States - RVT147D111 (version 2) ... | reverse complement strand
GCTTTTGGCGGAAAAGAGACGCAGGGAAATCACGCCGCCTGCTGGGCGGCGCTACTGTGTCATGCCACAGGCCGCCCGGTTAAGATCCGCCTCTTCCGTGACGACGATATGAAAATCACCGGAAAGCGGCACCGGTTCCTCTCCCGCTACGAGGCCGGTTTCGACAACGACGGCCTGATCCATGCAATGAACATCGACCTCAACGGGGACGGGGGATGCGCAACGGATCTTTCGTTTGCCATCATGCAAAGGGCCATGCTGCACGCGGATAACGCATATTTTATTCCGAATGTCCGCGTCATCGGCCGCGTCTGGAAGACAAACCTCCCGTCCAATACCGCGTTCCGCGGATTCGGAGGTCCTCAAGGAATGGCGGTTATCGAGGCAATTATCGACCGGGTCGCCCGCCACCTTAAGAAAGACCCCGCCGAAATCCGAAAACGCAACTTTTATGGAACTGATTCCAGGAACACGACGCCGTACGGGCAGACGGTGGAAAACAACCGCCTTGCGCTTCTCTATGATTGCCTGATTCAGTCCTCAGAATACAGGAAGCGCCGGATCGAGATCGGTCGTTTCAATGCAGGGAACGAATTTTTCAAGAAGGGGATCGCCCTGACTCCTGTGAAGTTTGGGATTTCGTTTACGACTTCCTTTCTCAATCAGGCGGGCGCGTTGGTTCTTGTGTACAAGGATGGGACGGTCCTGGTGAATCATGGCGGAACGGAAATGGGACAAGGACTTCATACGAAGATCCGTCAGATCGCGGCGGCGGAATTCGGAATACTCCTCGGGCGGGTGAAGGTCAATGCGACGGATACTTCAAAGGTGCCCAACACATCGGCGACCGCGGCCTCGGCCGGCACGGATCTCAACGGGATGGCGGTGAAGAACGCCGTCGATATTCTGAAGATGCGCATGGCGGAGTCGTTGGCACAGATCTGGACGGAGAAAAATCCAGGAGAACCGTCGAGGGCTGAAGACATTGTCTTCGGTAACGATGCGATCACCGACACGGCCCACGCCGGCAGATCGATTGCGTTCGCCGAAGCGATCCCGCACCTGTGCCTTCGGCAGGTTTCTCTGAGCGCAACGGGATTCTACAGAACGCCGGCCATCGGCTGGGATAAGGAAAAAGGATATGGCAAGCCGTTCCATTACTTTGCCTTCGGCATGGCAGTCACGGAAGTCCTCCTGGATACATTGACCGGGCGACACTCGATCCTGCGCGCGGATATTCTGCACGACGTGGGCGATTCAATTAATCCTCAAATCGATCTCGGGCAGGTCGAAGGAGGATACATTCAGGGCAATGGGTGGGTCACGACCGAAGAAGTGAAATGGGACGAAAAAGGAAATCTGCTGACCCATTCCCCCGATACGTACAAAATCCCCTCTGTTCAGGATATTCCCGAGGATTTTCGCACGGAATTGCTGCAGGGAGTCCCGAATCCCGGGACAATCCGCAAGAGCAAGGCCGTTGCAGAACCTCCCCTTATGCTGTCCCTCTCAACCTGGCTCGCAATCAAGGATGCCGTGTCGGCAGTGGGGAATCACGAGATTGAGCCGGAGTTTTCTTTGCCCGCAACGAACGAGGTGATCGTATTGTCGATCGAACGGATCCGGGCGAACAGGATTCAACGCCCCGACGTGACCGTTTCGATGAGTGGAGAATGAATATGGATATCGTTCAGGAAGTCATATCGTCGCTGGAATCCGAACCCCGTGTTATGCTCGCAACGATCATTGCCACGAGCGGATCAACGCCGGCCTCGTCCTTCTCCAAAATGATGGTGAAGGATGGAGGACTGGTGTCTGTCGGAACGGTTGGAGGTGGCTGTATGGAAGGAGACGTCCTTGCAGCGGCACAACGGCTTCACGTCTCGGGAAAAGCAGAAATCCTGGCGTTCCATCTTACCGAGGATGAATACGTTCAAGGGTTAATTTGCGGAGGCACCGCGCATGTTTTGATTGAGCCGATGACGAGATCGGACGTTCCCTGGCTTGAGGCGCTTGCAGAAAGACGGCGTGAAGGGGAAGACTGCGTGCTGGCGACGTTCATCAAGACAGACGGTGTTATTCAGAAACGGGCCTTGATGGTTCCCAATCCATCAGGATGGAATCCCGACGATCTTGAAACACTCCGGGATATCATCGGTATAGAACCATCGCAGGATCTTCACAAAGCCCTGAATCGGCATCAAACTCGGAGGATCACCACGGCCGGCGGCGAGCTCATCCTTGAGCCGATTGCGGGTATTCCCGCTCTGGTCATTTTTGGGGGAGGCCACGTATCGAAGCACCTGAGCAAGGCCGCCTCACTGGCAGGATTCCGGGTCACAGTCGTCGATGACCGGGAGCAGTACGCGAATCCCGGGCGGTTTCCGGAAGCGGCCAGAACTATTGCGCTCCCTTTCGATCAGGCCGTCAAGGAACTGGCGGTTTCTTCTTCAACCTTTATAGTCATTGTGACGCGGGGACACCGGTCCGACGAAGAAATCCTCGAACAGGTGATCCTAACCGAGGCAGGGTATATTGGTATGATTGGAAGCAAACGAAAGGTTCTGGCGACGTATCAGAATCTGATGGAGAGGGGAGTTCCTGCAGATGAGCTCAGGCGGGTGTTTGCTCCTGTCGGCCTGGAAATCGGAGCCGTAACAGCAGAGGAAATCGCGATCAGTATCGTCGCTCAGTTGATACGCGTTCGTCGTCGCGTAGACAGTCCGGTTACCGACAAATCCGGGATCATGAAACCGCTTATCACCCTCCGGGAACACAAGCTGTCTCTCGGCTGACCGTGTTCCTTTCAGGCCCTCCGCAGAAAATATGCAGCGCCCCAGCCCAAAGCAACAAGCACAGAGAGGATAAGCCAGTTGTATTCCGCCGCATACGAGGATGTCGGGTAGTGATTGCTGATCATAATGAAGACAACCGGGACAATGAGGAACGTGTTGTGGCGTGAGCGCTGCTTTGCGCGCTCGGCAAGGGAGGGATCCACCTGTTCTCCGCGCTGGAGCGCACCCACCATCTTGCGCTGAGCGGGGAGGATGCGCATCCAGACATTTGCCGTCATGATCGTCCCGAAGAGCGCTCCCGCGTGGATGTAGGCCGTCCTTCCCCCGAAAACCTGACTGAGTCCGTAGATCGCCGCCATGGAGACAAGGAACGAAATGCCAACGGCGAGCCATTCGGTTTTCCCAAGCGGCGAATTCCAAAGGACATCGTAGACCACCCAGCCGGCAACCAGAAACCCAAGGCCGATTCCTATGGCGGCCGTCTCGTCTACTGCGGCATCGATCAGCATCCCTCCCGTATAATAGACGAGGATAAGAAGGATCATCCCGCTCAGCCACGTCATCGCCGCCTCCCATTTGAACCAATGAAGCTTGCTCGAGAACATTCGGGGCACGCTTTGTTTTTCCACCACGTAGAACCCCCCACTGTGTACCATCCAGACATTCGGGTCTCCCTTCTTCTCTTTTGAGACCTCGGCCAGTTCATGAAACCGGCCATCGAGCCAGGTAAAGAAGTACGTTTGACCGATCCAGAGAATCCCCGCGAACACATGAACCCACCTCGTGACGATGTGGAGCCATTCATTCCAGTCAAAGGTCATGGTTTCCTCGCGATTGTTCACCTGGCATGGTTTCAATTGCGCACTCAGCAACCAAGCCGGTGTGAATGAACCCCTAGCTCCCTCTGTATGTCGAATACCCGAAGGGGCTCAGAAGAAGCGGAATATGATACTGTCCCGAAGCATCCTCAATCTCAAACGTTACTGCTACATGGGGATAAAATGCTTTTACGCCGGATGCTTTGAAATAGCTTCCCGTTTCGAACGTCATCCGATAGGTCCCTGGATGAATGCTTTTCTGATCGGAAACAAGGTCTCCGATTCGACCGTCCCCGTCGGTGGTCTTTTCTGAAATGACAGCCCATTTCTCTCCGCTGCCTCGTTCCAGACGGACGACGATACCCTTTGCCGGTTTTCCTTTTGTCGTATCGAGAACATGTGTCGTGATGGGGCTTTTACCTGTCATGCGGTTATTCCTTTGCTCTGTGGCCGGATCGCCGGCCTTTCAGGATTCTAACAAACGAGCGTGACCGGATCTCGTCAAGGGAGAGTCCGGTGTTCCGTGCCTCTGCTTCTTCGATTGCTCCGCAGCCGATTCCCTGAAGAAAGAAATTCAGGAGACCCTGACCCGTCGCGGCATCGTCGAACACGTCCCCGATCAGCGTCGCTTGCGCCGCCTTCTCCATGAAAATCCTGAGCCGGTTCGAGGCGGTTGCCAGCTCCTGCTGAAAGAACGCGTAAACGGCTGCATACCGCACGGGTAGTTGGGCCGGATGGAGATCCCATCCCTGGTAGATTCCGTTCATAAGGGAATGGTTAATGTGTTCAAAGTTCAGTTTCCAGATCCTGTGCACGGCCGCCAGGTTCTCTTTCTTCTGTTTCGGTGTGAGTTTCTTTCCCTGCGCCGCGCGGTGAGGGCCGACCGGCATGATATTCGTCGCTCCGTCGGAAAGCCAGATTCCGGTTCCGGCGAGGGACACCTTCATCACACTTCTGGCGAAGTCGCAAGCCGGATGAACCATACTCTGAAACTGGGCAGTGATGTTGTTGGACGCTGTATAGTCATAGACTCCGAAGTGTGCTGCAACGCATCGTCCCCCCGCCGCCGCAACCAGCGAAGGGAGAGCGATGGTCCCCTGGGCAGTAAAGATGGACTGCGGCGTCTCGATCATGAGTTCGATCTTGAGCGTACCGCGGGAAAGGGAAAGCCGCGACTCAAGAGCTGTCAGCAGCCGGTCGAGCGCCTGGACATGATCGGGTGCGAGCACTTTCGGGAGGGTTACAACAAATCCGGGAGGGAGTTTTCCCCCGGTTTTCCCCGCAAGTGTGGAGATAAAAAGGTCGAGGGTCCGGATGGATCGCGCCTTCAGGTCTTCTGTGAACGGCTTGACACGAAAACCAATGAACGGCGGGAGCGTTGATTCTGCCATCCCCCTTGCAACCTCGTTCGCCGCAGACTCCGCATGACGATCTTCTTCCTCTTCGGGACGGTTTCCGTACCCGTCCTCAAAATCGATCCGGAAGTCCTCAATCGGCTCCCTCCTGAGTTTCCCAATCAGACGATCGTACACCTTCTTGTGGAGCCCCGCGCCGCCAGGCATCTGCAGCGCTTTTGCAAACACCGGGGCCGTCGGAGCGTATTCTTTCAGCGCATTGAGAGCGACCGAACCGAGCTTTGCGGCCGTATCTGCCTTGAAGATCTGTGCCCCGCCATAGACTGTGTGGACCGGTTGCCGGGCCTCGGACTCACCCGGGTACCGGGCTGCGAGCTCCCGGTTGATACGGCCGAGGGCGTCAAGAATGCCGTCTGTCAACTCGGGTGTCAGGGATTGAGCCATGCGATCATGCCTCGTGAATCAGTTTTTGAAGTCTCAGCCGTGTGATCTTTCGCTGTTCCTCCCCGGCCGTCAGGAGTTCGTCTTCAGGCCGGTTTTTCATGCGCGTTCTGAGAATCTGCAGCATTTCATCGGCGCTTTTCCCGGAGGCAAAGACAATGAAGATGTATCCGAACTTTCTTCTGTATTTCTCATTCCCATCTGCGAGGCCTTGAAGTACTTCGTCGGAGGCGGCTTCTATTCCCGATTGTTCACCTTCGGCCCATTGCTTCGTTGATGCGAATTTCTTGCGAACAGACTCCTTGTCGCCGATTTGCGGATGATGGGCAAAGGCCTCTTTCCAATCGGCCGGACCAAGCTCGTTCCATACAGCATCTGCCATGTCTGCGAGTTCTTCGGTATTCCGGAAGGGGCGACGCCGAACCATTTCCGCGGCCCACCGTGAAGATCTGCAGCATCGCGTGAATTCTGAAACTGCCTTGTTGTCGGGCAAAGAATTGAGCTCCTGAAGGTCCATATGCTACAAAGAAGCGGATCCCCATACACGCAACCGGCTTACACCGCCGTCCGGGAAAATGTTGAGCCGCACATGCGATACGGGTCCCCGGCTTTTCAGCTCCTTCTGAAACAAATGCCTCGCATGCGGCCTGAGCGGTGTCATCGAAAGAACTTCCGTCCAGTCGGCCTCGGTCCAGGTCAGACTGTCAATGGCTCGTGCCGGTTCATAACATACATCGATGGAGCACCGGTCCGGGTAGTTTCCTTTGAAATGATTTGTGTCGATTTCGATCTTCGCGATCGTCCCCGGCTTTCCGAGACGCACGATGGCCCAGTCGTGTCCGGGTCCCCTTCGGCGTTTTGTCTCCCAACCATCGCCCATGTTTCCTGCCCGCCCCGGCAGAATGAGATTCTCTTTGGATCCAAAGAACATGTCGCTGGCGGCGACAACCAGCCCACCATGCTCTACCGCGGCGAGATCGAGGTTCTTGCTCTTGCCAAGTTTGCTCCAGTCAGGGAGTACTGTGCCGAAGGCCCGGAACCTCGCGACTCCGCCGTCCGGAAAGATATTGAGCCGTAGGTGAGTCCACCGTTCTGGTGATGAGAGGGGGAAGAAATTATGGGAGCCCGGCTTGAGGGGGGATTTCGGAAGCACCTCCGTCCAATGTGCCGACCGGGAGGCGAAAGACTTCGGCGGCAGGGTTTTTTCGGATGCGAGGGCATCCAACGATGCGTAACTCGGATTGTTGCCGAGGAAATGACTCGTGTCGATATCGAGCCCCCGGATCATTCCCGCAAGGCCAAGCTGCAGAATGCACCAATCGTGGCCCGGGGTTCGCTTTCTCCGTGTTTCCCATCCATCCATCCACTTGCCGCGGGCTGTGTATTTGTCGGGAATGAAAATCGCGTTCCCCGGCTTCAGGAGGTTCCCTTTCGGGGCGAAGAACTCATCGCTGGCCGCGAGCGCACGCCCGCCAACGCGCTCCGAGACAAGATCGGTCAAGCCGGAGAACCCCGATGTGAGTTCAGGTTCCATGCATTTCCTTTTTCTGATTCCGGGATTTTCCTGTGGATCCGTTTGCCGAATTTATTTGTAAGATCGCCTGCCCGTAAGGTGTCGGGAGATGTTCGCCGGAATCGAAAATCTTTCGGCCCCGAAGGTAGGTCCTCTGCACGCGTCCGGTCAGGTGCCTCCCCTCGTACGGTGTGAGCGGGTGGCGGTGGAACGTTTCTTCTCCGGTCACGGAGAAAGACTCCTCAGGATTCCAAATGACGATGTCGGCATCGTATCCCTTGTCAAGGCGGCCCTTGCGGCCCGAAAGCCCGGCGAGTTGGGCGGGACCCTCACTCATCCAACGGGCCATGTCCGCCACCATTGCCCCGCGTCGGCTGGCCTCCGTCCAGACGATCGAGAGACCGAATTGGAGCGAGGCAATGCCACCCCAGGAATTCTGAAAATCACCTTCCTTCAAGAGTTTGAGTTTAGGAGCGCTCGGCGAATGGTCTGACACCACGAAATCTATTGTTCCGTCCAGGAGAGCTTCCCAGAGACGTTCGCGGTTTTCCAGCTCCCGGATCGGCGGGGCGCACTTGAACCGCGTATCGGAATCAGGAACGTCCTCGGCCGCAAAATACAAATAATGCGGACAGGTTTCCACCGTGAGAGGGAGGCCTTCCTTCCGTGCGGCGCGTATCACCGCCAGCGCATCCGCGGAGGAGAGATGGACAATGTGGATGCGGCAACGTGTAACCCGGCAAAGCCGGATCATAAGTTCAATGGCATCCTGCTCCCACTTCCGCGGCCTTGAGGCCAAAAAAGCTTTGTAACTGGTCGGTGGACCGTTCCATTGCGGGCTATCGGATGTGAGCTCGCAATGGACAAGAAGGGGAAGGCCGGTTTTCGCGATCACGGGCATGGCGGCCTTCAGGTCAACCTCGGTGGCATTGGGGAATTCGTCGATTCCGGAATGGACGAGGAAAGCTTTGAATCCGAGGACGCCGGTATCCGCGAGGGATTGAAGTTCGGCTGTGTTGCCCGGAACCACGCCGCCGTGGAAGCCGCAGTCGACATGGAGCTTTCCGGTTGACGCTTTCAGCTTTTCCTGAAACGCGGATGAAGTTGTTGTGACGGGGGAGCTGTTGAGGGGCATGTCGACAAGCGTTGTGATTCCCCCTGCGGCGGCGGCTCTGGTTGCCGTCGTGAATCCTTCCCAGTCGGTTCGGCCGGGTTCGTTGATGTGCACGTGGGAATCGATTAGCCCCGGCATCACAACGAGGTTGCCGACATCTTCAACTGTCACTGACGGCGGGATTTCCGAGCGGCGTACCACGCCTGCGATGGCGCCTCCCGCAACAAGGAGGCCTGCTTCCCGTGTTCCATCGGGAGTGACAACGCGTTTGCTGACAATGGCAAAATCTGGCTGCACCTCAATCCGTCGTTTTTTTGTAATGCTGAGGATAGAGGTTTTACGGTCAAGATTCAAGTGAACAGGGACAGGGGAGGGGGATGATCCCGGTTGAAGATGCTCTTACAGTGGAAATTGTGGGACGGAAGGGATATACTGCATGAAGCGGGAAACCATCGGTTCCGGCGTTTTGTTTGACTGTGAATCCAGTAAAAGAGTGATGGGATGCTCATCGACATAACAACTGCCTCGCCTCCCTACAGGGTGGATCAGGCCGTCGCAGCGGAGGAATTGAAGAAGCGCATGGCCGGTTCCCCCGTGGTCGGCCGGATGATCGACATGGCTGCTCACCACTCGGGTATCGCACAGCGCTTCCTGGTCATTCCCGACGGAGATCAACACGCCGAAAAGAAGTTCTACTCCAACGGTAGCGGTTACTTGGTACCTGATACAAAAACTAGGATGGATGAATATGAGCAATGGTCTAAAACGCTCGCCGCCGACGCGGTCAAAAGAATTCTCATCGATACCAACACTGATCCCGGCCAAATCGAGCGGCTCATTACAATTTCGTGCACGGGATTTTTTGCCCCCGGGCTCGATCATTACCTTATCGAACGCTTTCAGATCCCTGCCAGTGTGAAGCGAACAAATATCGGATTCATGGGATGCGCTGCCTCCCTCGTCGGGTTCAATTCAGTGCTCGAATCAATGTCTGCCGCCCAGGGCACAAAGAGCAAAACCCTTCTCGTCAGCGTCGAATTGTGCAGTTTGCATCTCCAAACGGAGCTCACCCGCGACAATATTCTTGCCAACATGATTTTTGCCGACGGATGTGCTGCGGCGCTCTTTGACGGCAGCAGAACCGAAAAAGGCCTGAAGCTTCTCTCAACATCATCATATCTCTTTCGTCAGTCTTCCGAGTACATGGGATGGAAGATCGGCAACTTTGGTTTCGAGATGATCCTTTCCTCCGATCTTCCAAAGATCATCCTCAACGAAGCGGCGCCGAAGCTGAAGGAAATCCTGGCGGGCCGGAATATCCGCACTGAAAGCATTGCTCATTGGGCGCTTCATCCGGGGGGCCGGGGAATTCTCGACGCGCTTCAGAACGGAATGCAATTGAGCGACGAGCAGATGCTTCCGTCCCGAACCGTTCTCAAGACCTTCGGCAATCTCTCTTCTGCCTCCATTCTTTTTGTATTAAGGGAAATCATGAAGAATTCGAGTCTGAAACGAGATGATGTTGTCTGCGCCGTTGCATTCGGCCCGGGGCTGACGATGGAAGTCGCTCTGTTAAGAGCATGTTGAGACGTCGCCACGATCCTGAAATCATGGATGACCTTTCCATTCAGGACGAGCGGATGGACAATGCACTTCGGGAACTGAAGCGGGTGAACATGTTCCTGGGCGGAAGGGGAACGACCCAAAAGGGGCTTCAAGTTCTTCAAGAGAAACTCGGCCTGCACGGGCCTTTGAGTCTGTTGGACATAGGTGCGGGTGGAGCCGATGTGTTTGAGGGTTCGGTTCAAAACCTGAACATCACCGTTGTCGACCGTAACCGGCGTGTCTGTGAGTTCGTGAAGGCGCGCATGCCTTATTCTGTCACTTGCGGAGATGCGCTGCGCCTCTCGTTCAAAGATAAATCGTTCGATGTTGTTCACACCTCATTGTTTCTGCATCATCTCCGTGAGGCGGAAATCCGACAAGTGCTCTCTTCCTGTGTGAGGATATCCCGCTACGGTATCATTATCAACGACTTGCGACGTTCCTTGGTCGCCTACGCGGGAATCAAGATACTCACGACCCTCTTTTCAAAAAGCGCCATGGTGAAACACGATGGGCCCCTTTCAGTGCTC
>Ga0302046_10006518_pt1 | contig 10172 bp, 5 predicted proteins | sample RVTome_11_FD_200261 | JGI IMG/M metagenome (GOLD analysis project Ga0302046, IMG submission 200261) | Soil microbial communities from uranium-contaminated site in the Upper Colorado River Basin, Wyoming, United States - RVT147D111 (version 2) ... | reverse complement strand
GTGGGGAGCCGGAGTCGGCGAAACCACTGTCGCCCGTCCACATCTCGTTCGGGCCGTAGAAGAGCCAATTGGGATCGACACCGGTGATGCCGGTCAGTGCGGTCTTGCGGTAGCCGGGGAAGAAAAAGGGCCCGTCTCCCTGACGTCCTTCGGTTCCATAGCCCACCAGTCGGAGAGGCATCTTGGTCAGAGAGCCTGCAACGGCGAGATGATCCAGCCATCCTTGCTCGGGCAACTTGACCGGCGGGACATCGAACGTTCCTGGTTCGAAGCTGAGGACGGCGAGATCATGCTCGAATCCGACCTGCCCGTCGTAGGCGGGATGCATGCATACGGCATCTGCAAAGGTGACGTCGGCGTGTATGGGGAAGTCCGTGATGTTGAACAGGGAGAAGTCGAACAACCCGGGTTCGGCCACGGGATCGTCAGGCGAGCCAGGCTCAAGGGTCACCGCCCAAGCGGCATCGGGCCCAAAGACGTCGATGCAATGAGCAGCGGTGGCGAAGGCAAAATCGGAGATGACAAAGCCCGAGCACAGCGGAAATGCCGGAAGCGGTCCCCCCGGGCCGTCGAGATCGATCCCCATCAGGCCGACATTGCGATGACGGGGCCCGTCGGGCCGGCCGTTCTCGATCGCACTCGCCGGCATCACCGTTGCAAACAGAAGCAACGACAGGACCGCGACTAGCCCGAGTCTTGGCCTACGGCTTGGCTTGGCTGCGGTCGATTCCTGTGTCATGGCGGCCCCTCATGTCGAGCGTTCTATGGCAGAACCTAAGGAGGACTCCCCGAGGTGTCTCCACCCGAGGCCACGCGGTTTTCGGTTATCGACTACCTATTTATGACGAGACCGAATCGGGTGACGCCAGGAGACCTCTTTCAACTGCTGCAGCCACGGCCTCCTCACGAGAGTGTACGTCGAGCTTGCTCATCACCGAGGCCACATGGTGCTCCACTGTCCGGTGGGAGAGGAACAACCGGTCGGCGATTTCGAGGTTGGAGAGTCCCTCAGCCAGCGTGGAAAGGACCTCGTCCTGCCGTGCCGTGAGGCCCATAGGGTGACGTCGCGTGGACTGGGCCCTCCCCCGTGGAATGAACACGCCTTCGGCACGAAACTGGCGTCGCAACTTGGCCGCCACAGCGGAAGCTCCAAGCGTCTCCAAGATCTCGAGGGCTTCGAGGCGATTTTCCGTTTCGCTGTGAGAGAGGGCGATTGCGTGTTCGTAGGGGTATCCGAGCTGCTTCCAGAGTTGAGCAGCCTTCAACGGGTCGCCGGCCATGGTGAGCCGATAGGGCTCGGGGATGCCATCTGGTATCTCGGAAATCTCTCCCAGCTTCCAAAGCCAAATCGCCAGCCGCCCGGCGTTCCAGACGTGTTGTAGTCGAACGGTCTCATTGAGGATCTCTTTGAAGTTTCTCAGTCGATCAGGCTCAAACGCTCCGGTTAGCCACATGTTTTCTGCGAGCGCGGCGGCGACCAGCGAGTTGAAGTAAAGGTCATCGGCCTCGGCTACCGATGCCAGGGCACGTTCCAGAGTCCCTAGAGCCTCCGGGCGACCTCGACGAGTCTGCAAGGTTCCCAGCACCAAGTCGAGTTCGGATGCCCAGATGGACGTGGCGTATGCGGTGGCCAGAGTCCCCTCGGTCGCCTCGCTCTCGGCCAGGTCGAATTCGCCTTTGGCCAAGGCCAGCTCGGCGCCGAAGGCTCGCAGGGGTATCTCGAATATAGGAATCTTGGACCTCATTGCTATGTCCGTCAGATGTCTGAAGCCTTCCTCTGCTAGCCCCAACTCACCCTGGTGTAAGGCCGAACCGGCGAGGTTGTAGGTTGCGCGCGCTTCTTGGAACTGGTGACCGCCGGCTTCGGCCAGTGCTCGGGCTTCAAGGAGAAGACCCTTGCCCTTTTCGTCTCCCATCCTGTACAGGGACAGTCCCTTGATGCTCGTGGCGTGGATCAGGGTCAGATCAGCTCCCGTGTTGCGAGCGAGTTCGACAGCGCCATCTGCCGTGTTTGACGCCTCCCTCAGGTGTCCACTCATAATCGCGAGCCAGGCCTTCAGGTTCACTGCCTGCGCCAGAGACGGTCCCACCGGCAGAGGCTCCAGGATGGTCATCGCTTCCTCGAGAAACCGTTCCGGCTCACTGGCTGGTGAGACGGGCTGGGCAACTTCCACAGCGCTCAGGAGCGTCCTGACCAGCGCTTCATCGTCTCCAATCGCCCGGTACCCCTCAATTGCCCGTTCGAGGATTCCGAGAGCGTCGTGGTAGTTGTCCACGTAGTGCTCACTGTCGGCCCACTCCTCCAACAGGGCGCCTCGCTCCTCGAGTGGAATCAGGTCCAGGTATGGTGCCAGGGTCCTGAAGTGGGAAACCGCCTCCCGGTGACCCTCGACCGCACTGGATTCCCTCGCTGCCGGCGGTGAATGAGTGACGATCGCCGTGATATCACCGGCTTCACGGGCGTGGTGGGCCAATCGAGCTGCACCCCCTAACTCGGGAAAAGCCGTTAGCGCCCCTAATACCATCCTGTTGAGATGTCCTCTGCGCTCGGGGGTCAGCGAAGATTCCACGGCACGACGGGTCAGTTCATGTCTAAAGCCGACCGTCGTCTCGCCTACCAGGACCAGACCCTGCCTCTCGGCCTCCTTCAACCGTTCTCGAGGATTCTCGAGGATCACGTCAACGATCTCTTTCTCGCCCTCGCCAGGGATCACCGAGATCAGTTCGATCGCTTCACGTGCCGACGAGGAGAGCTTGGCGACCCGACCTAGGACCGAGTCCTTAATCGACGAAGGAATTCCGGATCCCGCTCGTAGAACCTCTGTCACGAACAACGGGTTGCCGTTGGTGAGCAGCATGAGTTGATCGACATCCGCTTCGCTCCCATCGGCCAGTCGAGCTATGGCATCAGCAGAGAGACCGGCTAGCTGTATTCGGATCACTGTGGACGGTTGAAGCACGCCGATGACAGCTCGCAGTGGATGGCCGACATCCACTTCGCTGTCCCGGTAGGTGAGTATGAGCAGACCATGGGTCTCGTCGATGCGACGACCCAGATACTGGATGGCGTCCAGGGTTGCCTCGTCAGCCCACTGTGTGTCCTCGATGAAGAGGATCGTGGGGCGAAGCGAACGTGCCAGGAGATCCATGATCGCCAGCAAAACGCTTCGTGTGTCGCCGCCGTCCAGCAGGCCCAACAGCGACCTTTCCTCTCGGCGGGCCATATCCCAGAATGGACCCAGCGGCTGAGGCGTCGTCAAATCGTCGCAAGACCCGGCCAGCACATGAGCCTGGTCACGGTGGATTTCGAGGAACTCGCTGACCAGAGCGGTCTTACCTATGCCCGCCTCCCCCCGGATCAGCACCACTCGTCCGTTCGACGAGCCGACTTCGGCTAGAACATCCGCCAATAGCTTCAGCTGCGGTGCTCGCTCCAACAGCATCTCCACAGAACCCATCTGTTGTCCACACCAAGTCAACTCCACTGCAACTAGTCATGCAGCGTCGACTCTCAGCCCACACGATCGTGCATCTGAGAAGGGAGCGCCGACGCGACGCCGATCAGTGCTCTCTGCTGAAGGTCTCGCGTGCTCCGGAGGCAACCACTAGCAGGCGAGCGTCGGGCTCCCTATGGCAATCCTTCCGGCGCTGGTCGACGCAATTCTGGGCGGGTCCGGTAGGCATCACCCTCGTCTTCGCGCTCGACGACAATGTCCCCACCCCTCCCTCCTTCTGGCAGTTTGCCCCCGTCGCAGAAGTGGCAGTTGACGTGATAGCCCTTCTCACCGCAATCCCTGCCCGCGTGGGCAGGCTAAGCCGTGGTCGAGATCCAACAATCGGAACACGGCCGACCCGGAACCATGGAACTGGCCGATCACGTGTAGGAAACGAGCGGCTCAGACAGAGATCCACCGCTACAGTCTTGGGCAGAGAACGAGCAGACCCTCACAGCGCATAACGCGCGCAGCCTGCGACGAAATCCACCGATTTGACAGCGCGAGAACCGGCAATATGCGCTAGCTGGTTGTGGGCTCTAATGCCTGATACCGATGTGTAGCCAAATGTGTAGCCGTACCAGAGGTGACGGAATCGGACGAGGCATCACGAGAACCGAGGATGCCCGGACAGAACCGCACGTCAGCGCACTAGATGGGACCAGCTGGCGTTGCCAGGGAAGGTTCCACCGCGTCAAGCTCTCCGAGCACTCTTGCTGGGGACTGACCATCAGCGCGTATGATGGAGGCCCGACAGCCCTTCCACCTGTGATCAACTGAGTCCGTGCCCACCGAGGAGGTGATTCATTGGATCCCGGTAATGGGTCGGTTGACGAGCTGTGTGAGTATGACACCCTCGTTGCCCGAATCCGGCCCTTGGCTATGAACGGCGTCGCCCATTTACCGCAAAGGGACGTCCATGCTTTCGCGCGTCGGGCCGACGTCGACCCAAAGCAATTAGCAACGCTGATCGCTGCTAATCGTCTTGAGGAAAAGACGGCGCTTCCTGACTGGTTTTTCTATGCCCTGGGAAGACGTGGTGTGCGATTGGACCTGGCAGTCATGCTCCTACTCGGCGATCAGGAGTTGCGCAATGCCGTCAACGCCGCAGTTGAAGCCGGAATTGTCGTGTCGCCATCCGGTGATGACGTGATTGACTCCTTGCTGAATCGGCTTCAAGCTGTCCTCGTTCGGAAGGCCTTCGACGAACCGCCCGAGCATGCGCGGATTTCTATTGGCGCCCTCCTCGGCACTTCGCTTGTCGAGAAAGAACTGCAAGAGTCCTTTCTCGCCAAGTATCTCAGCCGGTCGGCGTCACCCGAGGAATTCTGGAAGAGTCTGGAGAAGGATGAGCGGTTCTCTCGCGAAGCCATTGACGACCTCCGCTTCACACTTCAACTCGCATGGTTGATGTGCTACCGGCTGCCCGTCCTCGAGCAGTTCAAGCAGCTCAGGCGAAGCGGCGAAGTGGGCTCGCTGCAGGATCTTGGCCATCTCGACCGAACGCGCTGGTCAGAGATACTCGACTCTGCCGCCGAGGAGGACGCGTGGGTTCTGCCTGAGACCATACCGGGAGATACACCGGAGGAACGTCTGGACCACTACATAACCAGCCTGCGGGCCTCAATCGAACAGCTGTTCCCGAGCGACAGTTTGCGTAAAGCACTGACAGGCGTCTCGGATGGCGAGCCGAACCTGGCGCGCTTCATGTGCAACACCGAAGACCTAAATGAGTATTGGGAGAACATCGACGCTTTTCTCCGCCCCATGAAGCGTTGACCGTTAACGCTGACCTCTTCCCACCGACCAAACCACCCGCAAGCGCCGAAGCGATGCCCACGCTCTCCGAAGGCCGTGTGGACCGACACCACAGCCACCTGGTCGGTGAATGGCAAGCCGTTTACTGTTCGCCGCGGCGCATCCAACGATCATCTGACCTGACAGGTAGGACCAAGCGCCGAGCGGCTGAGCAGGAATACGAAATCAGCGGAGCTAAAGGCCGCACGTAGTGCCGATCCCGGACACCCTCTGAAATGCGTGTTATCCGCCCGGAATTGTTGATGCGGGCGACGGCGGGGTGCACAGTGGTCGTTGTCTTGTAACTGGGGGGCCCGAGATATCAGCGCCGGAGACTGACCTGGAACTACCGTCAGGCCCTAAGGCCAAGCACGCCGACCGCTACCAGAGCAAGACTCCCGACGGCGACCCAGACCGCCGAGAACAAGAAGGGAAACTCGCCAACAACGCGGAACCACCCTTCACTCTTGGCGCCGTAGTATCGGATCGGTCGGGATATTTCCCGGCGCCTGCGGTCGCGGGCGGTGTTCAGATTTGAACAATTCTGCTGCCGTCAAAGTCTTGGCGTCACGGATTGGCAGCTTGCGGTGTCTTTAAGGGGAACGACAGGGAGAACCTCGGTTGCTTAAGCGATCTTCAATCGATGAGGAGGAGAGGGAGCTGATCACTTCTTTGTATCCGTCTCTACGGAGGATCGCGGCGGTGGCGGGCTCGGTCGATGTGGAGCCGGATGATCTAGTTCAGGAGGCGTTGATGCGTGTGTTGCGAAAGGGTCCGATCTCGGACCTGGACAACCCGCTGGCGTTTCTCAGGAAAACGATCGTGAACCTGGCTTCGAACCAACGACGGACTCTGGGTCGGAAACGGATGGCGTTCGGTCGGCTCTTTACTGAGGAGGGCTGGTTGCCGAGTTATCCGGCTGACATCGAGGCGATCCTCGATCTACCTCCAAGGCAACGGGCCATCCTCTATCTCGTCGAGGTGGAGGATGTGCCCTACGCCGAGGCGGCTGAGCAGCTGGGGATGACCACCGCGGGTGCAAGGGCGATGGCGAACCGGGCCAGGAAGCGGGCCCGTGCCGCTCTGGGGGTAGCTGGTGTCTGAGTTCGAAACCAACCTGCGGTGGCTCAGCGAGAGAGGCAAACCTGTTGGTCCGGAGGAGTTGATCGAGCGGATCGAAGGCGACATGGCTGGAGATCCCCTTGTCGTCGTAGCCAAACGACGAGAAGGAACAATCATGACCAAGACACAACAGCGACCGACAAACAGACAATCGAGTCGATATCGGGGACCTGCTTGGGGAGTGGCGGCATTCGCCGCCATCCTCGCCGTGGCAGGACTGTATTTAGCCTTTGCCGACGATTCCGGTGAGGTGGCCGACAACCCGCCTCCGCCTACAACCGTGGCTCCCGATGTTGAGACCAGCACCGATCTCGAGATCATCGAGGCCGGGGTGGCCGCGTTGTATTCCGGGGACGCCGACCGGGCGGCTGAACTGTTCGAGTTGGGAGACCTCACTGACGACGACATTCGTCAGATGTCCGCATACGAGAAGGCGATCGGGGGACGGCTCACCGTGGACTGCACGGAACGCCAGACACCCGGGGAGTTCACTTGCCGGGTGCCTTACCACAACACTTTGACCGACGCCATCGGGTTCAGCGACGGCGGTGACACCAACCCTGTTGTCGTCAACGACGGTGTGATCACCACCTTCGGGTTCCCCGAACACACGGGGATGCTGGTGAGCGTGGCCGCCTACCTTGCCCTCGAATTGGGGAGCGAGGTTCCCGAGGAGTGTTTCGTCCTTGGCCCGTTCCCCGAGACCTGCGCCACCATCCACATCGAGAACCTCGATGGCTGGGCAACCTTCTACAAGACGGAGTGGCCGGGGCTCGAACCCGGCCTGATGTCCGAGCTAGAGGGCGTCTTTGAAACAGAAGCATGTGATGGGCCACCATCGGAGTGCCGGGCGGCGATGTACCAGTTCTTCAGCTCCTGGGTCGCCGACCATTCCGTCACCTCCGATCTCGAGGTCATCGAGGCCGGGGTGGCCGCGGTGTACTCCGGGGACGCCGACCGGGCCGCCGAACTGTTCGAGCTCGAGGCCAGCCCAAGCGATGACGACCTACCGTTGACAGACGAACAGGTCCGAGCCGTCGCGGTCTATCAGAAGGCGATCGGGGGACGTCTGACCTTGGACTGCACGGAGCTCCAAACTTCAGGAGAGTTCAGCTGCCGGGTGCCCTACCACAACGCGTTGACCGACGCCATCGGGTTCACCGACGGCGGTGACACCAACCGTGTCGTTGTCAAAGACGGTGTGATCACAACCTTCGGGTTCCCCGAACATTCGGAGATGCTGGTCAGCATGACCTCCTACCTAGCGCGCGAGCTGGGGGGGGAAGTGCCCGAGGAGTGTCGCCACTGGTACAGCCCATTCACCGAGAACTGCGTCGCCATCCAGCTCGAGAATCTCGACGGGTGGGCAGCCTTCTACAAGGAGGAATGGCCGGAGCACGGCGACCTGATAGACCAGATCGTCAGCATCTTCGAATCGGATGTGTGCCAGCAGGGAACGATCGAGGAGTGCGACCGAGCCCACTACCGAGCAATCACCGATTGGGCCGCGGACCAGGAGTAGGAGCGAAACTGGCGAGGGGGGCATTCGTCCCCCTCGCCGGACACACAGAAAGGGCGGAATGAGATGCCGCTCACTAGACGAGACCTCCTCGGTTATGCGCTTCCCGGTCTGGCAGCCCTGGTGGCAGCATGCTCGAGACCGGTGGGGACACTGGCGACTTCCACAACGCTTCCGTCGACGACATTGGCTCAAACGGAAACGGCCGAGGTCGTGTACCGGGGCGGAGTACTTCTCACCATGAACCCGAATCTCCCCCGCGCCGACGCCCTGGCGATACGCTCCGACCGGATCGTCGCTATCGGAGACGAAACTTCGGTCATGGCCCATGCCGGAGCGGACACCACTGTGGTCGACCTGGAGGGCCGGGCGATACTCCCCGGTTTCAACGACGCCCACTGCCACCGCCTCGGCGACCGGGAAATGTGGGGCTTCTCCTCGGCAGAGGAGGCGATCGCAGAGACCCTCGCCAACGGTTTCACCAGTATCAGCGAACTGTTCGTCAACGAGGAAAGACTCGAGGAGTTGACGGTGCTCGATGAGGCGGGAAAGTTGCGGCTGCGGGTCAACGCCTACCTCCCGGTCAACTTCCACGAGGATAAATTCGGAATCTGGTTCGAACACCTCCGGCCCCACCAGCAGATGTCACCGCGGGTTCGCATCGGCGGGGTGAAGGCTTTCGCAGACAGAATCGACCCCAGACACACCCTGCTCAGCGAGGATCATCTTGACCAGCCCGGCTACCGCGGGTTGGACTACTGGGCGCCGGGCGAGATCGCCGACCTGGTTGGAAGACTCCACCGCGACGGCTGGCAAGTCGCCATCCACACAGGCGGCGACGCCGCCCACGACATGGTCCTCGCCGCTTTCGAGCAGGCCCTGGAGGGGGGACCGAACCAGGCCCGGCACCGCATCGAACACCTGGCCATCCTCCGTGATGACCAGATCGAACGTATGGCGAAGCTGGGTATCGTCGCCTCCTTCCAGCTCGGCTGGTTCGACACCGGCTGGGACGACTGGGGTTGGGAAGAATCCTGGGAGGATGCCCTGGGCGATCTGATCCACGGGGTCGGACGCTGGCGCGACCTGCTCGATGCCGGTGTACCAGCGGTGGGAAGCACAGACTGCCCATGGAGTGACCCGCCAGTGGGACCGGCGATGGCAGCGGTCGCTGACGCGGTCACCCGTCGCGGACCACAAAGCGGAGAGCCCGCCCCGTGGCAGGAGAGCCAACGGATCATGGTCGAAGAGGCATTGTATCTGCTCACGGCGCGCGGGGCCTGGGCCACCTTCGAGGAGGAGGACAAAGGCAGCCTCGAGGTGGGCAAGCTCGCCGACCTGGTAATCCTCTCCGAAGACCCCACCGCCGTCCCGTCTAAGAGTCTCGCCGACGTCGACGTGCTGGCCACCATCATCGGCGGCCAGCCCCAATACTGCGCCCAAGGGGCCGAGTCGCTCTGCGTCTCCGCCGCTACCTAGCGTGCAAGTCACACATCGTCGTGTTGCAGTGTCTTCAGGAGAACACGACAGGGAGATAGGACACCGGCCCGGGGTGCCAGGCGTTAGGGTCAGACGCGGCACCCACCAAGGCATCTTGCATGGAGAAAACCCTCACTCCTACACGGGCGGACCGACTCCTCCGTGTTTTCAAGCGTCTCGCCGAGACCACTCGCGAGGCCGGCGTCTCCCGCCAGCTCATCGAGGACCAAGAGCTGCATGGCGAATCGATCATCCTCGCCGGTAAGAAGCTCGGCAACTTCGGTCTCAGCTCCTACCTGTCCCTAGGTAATGACCCCCGCGTCAAGGCCGCAGCCAAGGATGCCATCGACCGCTACGGAGCCTCATACTCCTCCTCCACGGCTTACACGGCGGTGCCGCTTTATGGCGAGCTCAGGGAGCGACTCGGCCAGATCTTCGACGCCTCCGTGGTACTCGCCGCGACCACCACCCTGGGCCATTTGGCGGCGTTGCCGGTGATGATCAGGCCAGGGGAGCGTGCCCTGGTCGACAGCCAATCTCACGCCTCGGTGATGCTGGCAACCCAGGTGCTCCAGGCCAACGGGGTGCCCATTTCGACCGTGCCCCACAGCGACATGGTGGCTTTAACCGAGGCAATCGAAGAGGCCCCCGACTCCGAGCGGGTTTGGTATCTGACCGACGGGGTCTTTTCGATGAAGGGCGATGTCGCCCCCGCCGAGGAGCTGCTCGCGTTGCTCGACGAGCACCCCAACCTCCACATC
>Ga0302046_10006517_pt1 | contig 10172 bp, 7 predicted proteins | sample RVTome_11_FD_200261 | JGI IMG/M metagenome (GOLD analysis project Ga0302046, IMG submission 200261) | Soil microbial communities from uranium-contaminated site in the Upper Colorado River Basin, Wyoming, United States - RVT147D111 (version 2) ... | reverse complement strand
CTCGACGAGCGCGAGGTGATGACCATGGCCGACTGGATGGAGCCGGCCCTGCGCGAGCGCGTGGCGGGGTACCTCCCGCCGGAGGAGCGCCATTTCTTCGCCCAGGTCGACCTGCGCGAGCCGCTCGTGATGCGCTGCCACCAGGTCCACTGGTTCGACACCGCCCGCATCGCCCGCGAGCCGCACCCGAGCCCGATCCGCCGGGTGCCGCTGCTCTACAACATCTGGGACAGCCGCGCCGAAGGGCTGGCCACCGCGATGGAGGAGATGATGACCAGCGCCGGCCTGCTCGACGAGACGCCCCGCGGCCGCGAGCTCACCTGGATCATGATCGCCCAGCGCGCCGCCCGCGCCATCGCGGGCCTGCGCCTGCACGCCAACGAGTGGAACCTCGACGAGGCGATCCGCTTCGCCGCCGAGCAGACCCCGCGCGGCTGGCTGAAGCCCGACGGCGCCCTCGTCTGGTTCGAGCAGCAGCTCTACCTCGAGCAGCCCGGCTACGGCTCGAGCTACCTCACCGGCAAGGCCCTGATCGAGTCCCTCCTCGCCGAGCGCGCGCACCGGCTCGGCCCCGACTTCACCCTGCGCCGCTTCTTCGACGAGCTCTACGCCTCCGGCGTCATCCCGGTGTCGCTCATCCGCTGGGAGATGACCGGGCAGCGGGACGAGATCCTGCCCGAGCCGTAGGGCCCGGCGGCGCCTGCGACGGTCGCGTGCCGGCGGGCCGGGGCATGGCGCGGGCCCGACCCGGTAAGCTCGCGCGCGGAATCCGGAGATGAGCGGCGGGGACTTCCACGAGGCGCGGGCCGGCGAGGGCGAGAGCCCGTCCGGGTTCTTCCCGCTCGAGCGCGCCGACCGCTGGACGCTGGCGGTGCTGGTGGTCTACGCCGTCGTCGCCTTCCTGCCCTGGTGGCGCGAGGTCGAGGTCGGGGGAATGGCGCTCTTCGGGTGGCTGATGGCGGGGTTGATGGTGCTCTCGCCGATCCTGGCGCTGGTGCGGCTGCTGGCGCGGCGGGGCGGCCGCCGGTGACCTGGCCGGGGATGCGCCTCGAGCACTGGGTGGTGCTCGCATATCTCGCCGCCTGCATCGGCATCGGGGTGCTCGTCTCGCGCAAGGTGCTGACCTCGCGCGACGAGTACTGGGTGGCGGGGCGCCGGGTCGGCACCTGGGTCAACGCCCTGGCGATCATGGCGACGCTGGCCAGCGGCGGCTCGATCATCGGCGTCATGGGGCTGGCCTACGGGCGCGGCATCCCCTACACGCTGGCGCTCTTCGCCGGCGCGGTGGTCGGCTTCCCGCTGGCCTCGATCCTGGTGGCGCGGCCGCTGCGCACCTTCGGGCGCTTCACGATCACCGACTTCCTCGCCTGGCGCTACCCGCACCCGTTGATGCGCCGGCTGGTGCCGGTGGTGATCGTCGTCAGCTTCACGGTCTACATCGTCGCCCAGCTCAAGGCCGCCGGGATCACCGCCGAGGTGCTGCTGGGCATCCCCTACCGGGAGGCGGTGACGGTCTCCACCCTGGTCTTCGTCGTCTACGTCTCGCTCGGCGGCATGCTGGCGATCACCTGGACCGACGTCGTCCAGGGAGCCTTGATGCTTTGCGTCGTCCTCGGGACGGCGCTGCTGCTGCCCGGCGGCGTCGCGCACGGCGCGGCCTTCCGGGAGGCGACGGCCCTGGCTCCCGAGCTCGGCCGGGTCGCGCAGCACCCGCTGATGAGCTACCTCGGCGTCTTCGTGCTCTGGGCGGCCGCGATCCCGGTGATCCCCCACGTCGTCATGCGCGTCTTCACCGCCCGCGACGTGCGCGGAGCCCGGCTCTCGCTCAACCTTGCGATGGTGCTCTACAGCGTGATGATCCTGGCGGCGGTGCTCGTCGTCGTCCCTCGCGGCCGCCTCGACTTCCCCGGCCTGGCGGACCCCGACACGGTCTTCCTGCGGGTGATGGAGAGCGGTTTCCCGCCGCTGGTGCGCGGGCTGGCGGTGGCTGCGGTGATCGCGGCGGTCATGTCGACCACCGACGCGCTGCTGCTGGCCTGCAGCTCCGCGGTCGCCCACGACCTGCTGGGCGGCTGGATCGAGCGCCGCCTCTCGCCGCGCGCCGGCGGTTGGGTCACGGTGGGAGTGGCCTGGGCCATCGGCCTCACCGCCATGGTCCTCGCCTGGTCCCCGCCGCGCCTCATCACCGAGTTCTACTCCGCCGCCATCGGCCTCCTCTCCGCGGGACTGTTGGTGCCGACCCTGGCGGGCCTCTGGTGGCGGGGGGCCCGCCACGCCGGCGGCGTCGCGGCCCTGGCGACCGGCCTCGCCGTCTATCTCGCCGTCGAGCTCACCCCCGGCGCCCCGCCCTTCTCCGCCGTCCTCTTCGCCCTGCCGGCGAGCGCCCTCGCCATGGTCGTCGCCAGCCGCCGCGGGCGTGCACCCGGCGAGCCCGACCTCGCGGACGTCGCCGCCTTGCACGAAGAGAGAGCTTGAGGGGAGCCGACCCCTGTCAGCCGCTCAGGGCGCGGAGTAGCGCGCCGCGTCGGCGGGGCGGCCCCACGCGGCGTAGAGGGTCGCGAGATGCTCGCGGGTGATGCGGGTGGCCAGCGCCCGCTCGCCCTGCTGCTCGCGCAGGATCGGGTAGGCCTCGAGCAGGAGCGCCTCGGCCTCCTCGAACCGGCCCTCGGCGGCCAGGGCCCGGCCCAGGTGGCTGGCGGCCCAGGCGATCCGCCAGTGGCCCGGCGGCAGGCTCGCCTCGTAGATGGCCCGGGCCTCGCGGGCCTCCGCCTCGCCCTGGGCGTAGAGGCCGGCGTCGTTCGAGCACCAGGCCATGTTGTTGAGGCCCTCGGCCACGTTGGGGTGCCCCTCGCCCCAGAGCAGGCGCATCCGCTCGATCGTCGGGCGGTACACGGTCAGGGCCTCCTGCGGTCGGCCGCCGCGCTGGAGGACGAGGGCGCGCACCAGCTCGGAGACGGTGAGCAGGGGATGGTCGGGCGCGAGAATGCGCTGCAGGGCCGCACGCGATTCGTCGGCGAAGGGAGCGGCCGCCTCGACCTTGTCCTGCAGCACCAGCACGAGGGCCAGGTTGTTCTTCAGCTTGTGGACCACCAGGGGCTCGGCGCCGCCGCGCTCGAAGCTGCGGATCGCCTGGCGCAGGAGGGGCTCGGCGCCCGCGGCGTCGCCGCGCGCCCAGACGATGTTGGCGAGGTTGCGTTGTGCCTCGGCGAGCCCGATGGGATCGCTTTCCGGGTGGCGCAGGTAGATCGCCATGGCCTCGCGCGCCAGCGCCTCGGCCTCTTCCAGCCGCCCCTGGCGCCACAGCGTCTCGGAGAGATCGTGGGTGGCCTCGGCGTACTCCACGCTGTCGGGGCCGGACAGCTTCGCCCGGCGCTGGCGGCCGGCGCGGTAGCGCTCCTCCGCCGCGTCGTAGTCGCCGGTGGCGAGGGCCAGGTCGCCCAGACGGTTGATGCTCTCCGCGACGTCGGGATGGGCGTCGCCGAGGATCTCGCGACGCTTCGTCAGGGCCTTCTCGAGGAAGGGCGCGGCCTCGTCGTAGAGCCCCAGGTTGAGATAGACGCGGCCGAAGGTGTTCATCAAACGCGCCTGGACCTCCTCCTCGGACGCCAGCTCGTCCTCGAGCCGGGCGGCTCCCTCGTCGAGGATCTCGCGCGCCGTGATGTCCCGGCCGCGACCGCTGGACGGATCCGACACCGTGAAGAGGTCGACCAGGAACTCGATCACGTGATTCGAGGTCTCGACCTCTCGCGTCGCCACCGCTTCCGCCCGCACCGCGCGGACCAGCGCGACGGTCGTGGCCACGGTGCCGACGACCACGGCGAGCGCCACCGCCGAGGCCGCGGCCACGCCGAGCTTGTGCCGGCGCAGGAACTTGCCCAGCCGGTAGGTCACCGTCTGCGGTCGGGCCACGACCGGCTCGTGACGCAGGTGGCGCCGCACGTCCTCGGCGAGATCGAGGGGCGACGCGTAGCGCCGGGAACGGTCCTTCTCGAGCGCCTTCAGCACGATCCAGTCGAGGTCGCCGGTCAATCTCCGACGCAGGCCGTCGACGTCCGTGGAGCGGTCGGCCGCGATGGCGGCCGCGGCCTCGTCGCCCACCGTCGATCGCGCGCTCGGCGGCGGCGGCATCTCGTCGACGATCCGCCGCCGCAGGTCGACGTAGTCCTCCGACATCGGCAGCTCCAGCGGCAGCCGGCCCGCCAGCAGTTGGTAGAGGATGACGCCCAGCGAGTAGACGTCGCTGCGGGTGTCGATGTCGGCGACCCTGCCCTCCGCCTGCTCGGGGCTGATGTACTCCGGCGTGCCGATGAACTGGCCCAGCAGGGTGTACGCCGGCTCGGTGCCGAGGCGCTGGCCTGTGGCCTTGGCGATGCCGAAGTCGATGATCTTGGGCACCGGCCGGTCGCCCTCCTCGACCACCAGGATGTTCGACGGCTTCAGGTCGCGGTGGATGATGCCCTTCTGGTGCGCGTGCTGGACGCCTTCACAGACCTCCAGGAAGAGCGCCAGGCGCTCCGCCGTCGACAGCTTGCGCCGGTCGCAGTAGCGCGTCAGGGGCAGGCCGCGGATGTACTCCATGACGAAGTACGGCCGCCCGCTGGAGGTAACCCCGGCGTCGAAGACCCGGGCGATGGCCTGGTGGTCCATCAGCGCCAGCGCCTGGCGCTCCCCTTCGAAGCGGGCGAGGACCTCTCGGGTGTCCATTCCCGGCTTGATCAGCTTGAGGGCCACCTCGCGCCGGACCGGCTCGCTCTGGTAGGCGTGCCAGACCTCTCCCATGCCGCCGGTGCCGAGCCGCTCGATCAGGCGGTAGGAGCCGATCCAGCCCTCCTCGGCGCCGATCCAGGTGCTCTCCTCCTCGCTCGGCCCGAAGCCGGCGGTGCCCAGGTGGGAGAGGTCGTCGCGCGTGTCGTCGCTCACCGGGAACCGCCCTCCGCGACGCGTGCCGGCGCCAGCCGACGATAGGCGGCCTCCCGCAGGAGGGCCCGCTCGAGCTCGTCGCGGTCCCGGAAGCCCGCGGCCCGAGCCCACTCCGCCAGGTCTGCGGGCTCATCGCGTCCCAGGACGTTCCCGAAGTACCAGCTCCAGAGCTCCTCCCGGCTCATCCCGAGGTCGAGCAGGGTCGGGCTCTCGAGACCTTCGGCGCCAAGGCGGCGCTGCTTGTCCCGGGCCCGCGAGGAGAGGTCGTCCCAGCGCCCCTCGAGCTCGAGCTGGGCACGCAGGTGCGGCGCCAGCCGCGGCTCGGCGAGCCGCCGCAGCCGCGCCACCAGGGCCTGCTCGCGCAGGGATCGCTCGTCGCCGACGCCCGGGTGTCGGTCGGCCGTCTCGGCCACCTCGTGACCGCTCGGCCGCATCCCCCGCTGGCGCGCCAGCTCGACCGCGTAGAGCCGGCTCAGGGCCCGTTCGCGCACCCCCGCGCTCTCCTCCCGGCCGAGCAGCGCCAGCTCTTCCAGGGGAGCCTCGGGCAGATAGGTGTCGGCCCCCGGCCAGGCGGCCGACGGTCGACCGGCGACCTGCTGGCAGAGATCGTGCCAGAGCGCCGTGTGGTGCAGGCGGTAGCGGACGCGCTTCGGGCTCGGATCGGCGGCGCGCCGCCGCTCGATCTCGTCGAGCAGCGCCGTCGCGTCGGCGCGCTTCTGCGCCACCCAGCCGCCGGGAAGCCAGCGCTCGAGCGCGTCGAGGCCGGGGATCGGCTCGGCCTCCTCGCGCGCCGCCGCCAGCCACCTTGCCCGCGACCGCTCGCGGTAGTGCAGGCCCTTCGCCAGGGCGAGCAGCCGCGCCTCGGCGGCGGGGTCCAGGATCCCAGCGCTCCGGGCGGCCGCCAGGGTCGCGCGCACCTCGACCAGGGGCTCGGTGAGGACGCGGTACCCGCTCTCGACGGTGCCGTGGAGCACCGCCACCTCGTCGTCGTCCTCCAGCTCGCCGTCGCGGTAGGCCGCGAAGATCCGGCCGACGCCGACCATGCCGAAGGCCTCGAGCTCGGCCGCCCGCAGCGCCCCCATGCTGGCGGCGCCGAAGACGTGGACGCCCTCGGCCATCGCCCACAGGATCTCCTTGTGCCAGACCGCGGGCACCCGCTCGAAGTAGCCGTCCACCAGGGCGATCGCCCAGGGACCTCCGCGGGCCGCCGCGAGCACGTCGCCCTGGCCGGCGGGAGGAGCGGCCACGAAGCCGTCGCGGCGCTCCACGGCGCCACGCTCGAGCGTCGGACCGGCGAAGACGACGACTCTCATGACGCCCGCCGACGTGGGGAGCGCACCTGGTCGGAGAGCGACGGCGACCCCAGCATGCCGGGCACGACCATCCGCGCCACCGGCACGCCCAGGGCCTCGTGGGTCAGGTCCACCCACAGCACCTGCTCGAAGCCGGCGGCGACGACGCGGTCGAGGAGCCAGGCGAGATCCTCCGCCAGATCCGGGCCGGCGCCCTCGGGGACGTCGCCGAGCCGACACCCTCCCGGACGGCCCTCGGCGTCCCCTCGCCCCTCCCGCGCCGCTCCCCGGGCCAGCTCGTAGGAGAGGCGCGGCAGGTCGTCCCGCGAGCCGGCGATCATCGTCAGCCGGCCCTGAGCCGCCTCGCAGAGGGCGCGGCCGAGGGCCACCGCGGACGAGGGGTGGCAGCCCGAGCCGACCGCCAGGCCGAGCGAGCCGGGGGCGGGCTCGCTCTCCCGCACCGCACAGTAGAAGGCCGCCACGCCCACCTCGCTGGTGACGTTCCACACGGCCACCTCCAGACCCGCCGCACGATAGCGCTCCAGCAGCTCGCGACAGTGGGGATCCGCGACCGACGACAGCTCCAGGCGTGTCGCGTCCTGCCGCTCGCCGCCTCGCTGCCACCAGAGGGAGCAGGAGTGACGCTCCACGACCTCGGAGAGGGCGTGCACGGCCGCCTCCAGGGGATGGTTGCCCGAGGCGAGGCCGTTCGAGCAGAGCGGGAAGCAGCCCGAGCCGGGCGGCAGGGGCAGCGTGAAGTCGGTGTGCACGAGCTCGTACGGCAGCCAGCGCGGTTCGCCGGACACCAGGTCCGTGCCCTCGATCCACAGGAGGCGCAGACCGCGGTGGTAGGGGCTGGTCGCCGTCTGGACGAGGGTCTCCGGGTCCACGACCGGCGCCCGCAGCCGCAGCTCCTGGTAGCTGGCCAGCCGCAACGGCGCCTCGATCCTCTCGGCGTGGTGCAGCTCGAGCGCCTCCATGACGCCCGAGGCGCGGGCGGCATCGAGGGTGAGCCCCTTGCCCTGGGAGACCGAGACCGACCGGGCGTTGGGACGCACCGCCATCACCACCGGGATGCCGACGACGTCGAGCCCGGTGACGTTGGCCACCCGCGTGACGCCGAGCGCCGGCAGGATGCCCCGCAGACGCTGCCAGGTGTCGCGGGGATCTCGCGTGCGGTGGGTGCCGTCGAGAAACGCCTTGGGCGCCGAGCCCGGGAGCGGCGGTCGGCCGCGCCTGGAGTCGAGGGCCGACGCGGGCTCGCTCCCGGTCTCAGTCCTCGCCGCCACCGCGATGCGACAGATCCACGAACAGGTGGTGGGCGTCACCGCTCGCCTTGACCATGGCGCAGAAGTCCGGATGGACCTTGCCCGGGATCTCCTGGACCTCGGCCCTCGCCTTCTCGGCCTCGGGATCGTCGTCCGGCAGCTTGAACGCCGCGAGCTGCTCGCTGTCGATCTTGTAGACGCTGCCGTCGTCGGCCGCCAGGTAGGTGATGGTCCTTCCGCTCATGACGAACCTCCTGTCTGTTGCGAGCGCCCCCCAGGCGCTCGCCGTCCCCCTCGCCACCAACCGTGAATCCACCTCGCATCATAGTCGAGTCCCGGGCTGCCGCCCACTGACGTAGACTGGCGCCTCGCTCGCCCGGGGATGATCAGCTCCACCGCCCTCCACGCCCTGATCGGCCGGATCGCCGGCACCGTCGTCAGCCCGGCGGATGCCGGCTACGACGCGGCCCGCCGGCTCTACAACGCCGCGGTGGACGTGAAGCCGGGAGCCATCGCGTACTGCCAGTCGGTGGCCGACGTGCAGGCCACCGTGGCCTTTGCCCGGGAGCAGAAGCTGCGCCTAGCGGTGCGCTCGGGCGGTTGCAGCCCGACCGGCTTCAGTACCACCGACGGGCTGGTGCTCGATGTCTCGCGGATCCGCTCGATCGAGCTCGCTTCCGACAAGAAGAGCGTGCGCGTCGGCGCCGGGGCCGTCCTGAAGTCCGTCTACGAGGCCCTCGTCCCCCAGGGCGTGGTGATCCCGGCCGGAGAGTGCCTGATGGTGGGGATCGCCGGGCTGACGCTGGGAGGCGGCCTCAGCCTGCTCGGCCGCTCCCTGGGTCTGACCTGCGACAGCCTGATCGCCGCCGAGATCGTCACCGCGGCAGGCGAGGTGCTGACCGTCCACGATGACTCGCATTGCGACCTCTTCTGGGCACTGCGTGGCGCCGGTGCCGGCAACTTCGGCGTCGTCACGTCCCTGACCTTCACCGTCCATCCGATCCCCCAGAAGCTGCTCTGCGGCACCGTGGTCTGGCCCCTCGACCAGGCCGCCGAGGTGCTGCACGAGGCGCTCGACCACTTCGGCAACGGGGCCCCCGACGAGCTCAACTCCGTCTTCGGCCTGTTCACCGAGAAGGGCGAGCGCAAGCTGCTGGCGATGCCGGTCTACAACGGCGACCCCGAGGCCGGCCGCGAGGCGATGGCCCGGATCACCGGCCTGGGCAGACCGGCGACGGTGGACGTCGAGCCGCGGAGCTTCCTCGAGTTCCTCGAAGGCGACTTCCACCCCACCGGCGAGGCGGTCTACGAGTACTGGAAGTCGGGGTTCGCGGACGAGCCGCTGGACCTCGCCACCTGGAAGAGGATCGTGGAGGGCTTCGCCGCGTCTCCTGCCGACGAGGCGATGATCGGCGTCGAGCTGTGCGGCGGCGCGATCAATCGCGTCGACCGGGACGCTTCGGCCTACGTCCACCGCGACCAGTGCTACCTGTTCTCGATCTTCGCCGACTCCTCGACGGCGGAGGGCTTCGCCGCCGCCAAGGCCTGGGCCGACCAGCTCTACCGCCTCGCCGCGCCGTCGCTCTCCCCCGCCCGCTACCAGAACTACCCGGACCCCTCGCTCGACTTCTACGAGCAGGCCTACTACGGCCTCCACACGCCCAGGCTGCAGGAGGTCAAGGCCCGGTACGATCCCGACCTCCTCTTCCGCTACGAGCAGAGCCTCCGGCACCCGCCGGCGCCGAGGTCGCCGGGCTGAGGGCGCCGCCTGAGATAATCCCCGGGTCCCGAGCTCCAACCCGCCGGCCCGACCGGCGATCCGGAGGCCACCATGCGCGCACTCGTCCACCGAGCCCTCGTCTTCCTCTGCGTCACGATTCCGGCGCTCTCTCCCGTCGCCGCCGCCACGGACGCGGAGGACGAGCCGGCGGTGGAAGCAGAGGCGACCACGGCGGACGACGAGCCGGACGAGGAAACGTGGGACGTCGCCGACCCGCCGGGCGAGGAGCGGGAGGTGACCATCGACGTCACCGAGGGCACCTGGATGAACCTCGACGTCTCGCCCGACGGGAGAGAGATCGTCTTCGACCTCCTCGGCGACCTCTACGTGCTGCCGATCGAGGGGGGCGAGGCGGCGGCGCTGACCAGCGGCATGGCGTGGGACATGCAGCCGCGCTTCGCGCCGGACGGCGGCTCCATCGCTTACACCAGCGACGCCGGCGGCGGCGACAACCTCTGGATCCTGGATCGCGCCAGCGGTGAGCGGACCCAGGTCACGGAGGAGGACTTCCGGCTCCTCAACAACCCGGCGTGGAGCCCGGACGGCGAGTACCTGGCGGCGCGCAAGCACTTCACCTCGAACCGCTCGCTGGGCGCCGGCGAGATCTGGCTCTACCACCGCTCCGGCGGCGGCGGGCTGCAGATGACGGAGAAGCCGAACGAGCAGAAGGACGTCGGCGAGCCGGCCTTCTCTCCCGACGGGCGCTACCTCTACTACAGCCACGACGCCACCCCAGGGCCGACTTTCGAGTACAACAAGAACCCGCACGTCGGCATCTACCAGATCGCGCGCCTCGACCGCGAGACCGGCACGGTCGAGCCGTTCGTGGTGCGTGCCGGCGGGGCCGTTCGCCCGACCCCGTCGCCCGACGGCGCCGCCCTCGCCTTCGTCGGCCGGGCGCACGAAGGCGAG
>Ga0302046_10006516_pt1 | contig 10172 bp, 4 predicted proteins | sample RVTome_11_FD_200261 | JGI IMG/M metagenome (GOLD analysis project Ga0302046, IMG submission 200261) | Soil microbial communities from uranium-contaminated site in the Upper Colorado River Basin, Wyoming, United States - RVT147D111 (version 2) ... | reverse complement strand
CGATGGCAACCACCTCGCCTACATGTCCGACGAGAGCGGTCGGATGGAGATCTACCTGACCCGCTTTCCCGGCGGCGAGGGCAAGTGGCAGGTCTCGGTCGCGGGAGGGATGTGGCCGCGCTGGAGCACCCGAGGCGATCGGATCTACTACGTGCAGGAGGAGACCATCATGGAGGTCGACCTCGCCACGCACCCGCAGGTGCGCCTCGGCGCGCCGCGGATCGTCCTGGCGCGCAAGCCGCTCGGCTGGCCGCTGATGTTCGGATGGCCCCCCGGCTTCGACGTCTCCGCCGAAGGCGACCGCTTCGTCGTCGCCCAGCCGGTCGGCGCTGAGCAGGACCTCGGCGGCATCGTCGTCCTCGAGAACTGGCTCGGGGAGTTCGCTGCGAAGGCGCGGTAGGGATCTCAGCGGAAATCGCTGATCAGGACGATGTCGCGGATCACCTTGCCGCGCTTCAGAATCAGGTCACGTCCGTCTGCCGACCAGTCGTAGCCGAAGACTCGATCCCCCTCGAAGTCGGTGATCTGCCGGGGAGGATTTCCGTCCAGGGGATACTCCCATATATTCCAGCGCCCATCGATATTGCGCAGGCCCGTGATCGCCTTACCGGAAAGGGACCAGCGCACGCCGATCGGATCGTCGAACGGCAGGCTGTGGGTCGGCGCTCCGCCCGTGGCGGGAATGATGCGGAGCATGCGGGTGCTGATCCCGTCGTCGGAGGTGAAGGTGTCGTAAGCGATCGATCGGCCATCCGGCGAGATGATCGCCTCTCCGTCGGCGTCGGCCGCCAGGATCTGTGAGGATCCATCCTCCAGGGAGACACGATATAGGTTCCTGTCCCCGAACGATCTGTGGACCAGCCACCGGCCGTCGGGCGAAAGCTCGGGAGCATTCTCGCCCTCCCTTCCGTCCGTGATCTGCCGGAGGTTGCCGCCGTCGCCGTCCATGATCCAGATGTGCGGCTTCTGGTCGCCCGACGCCGCCATGTGGGCGATCAGCCGCCCGTCGCCGGAGACGCTCGGGAATCCGCGCGGATCCGGGCCTGAGGTGAGGCGGATCGGTTCGCCGCCGTCGAACGACACCTCGAACAGCTGCGGCACGCCGTTGTAGCGCCGGCCGAACACCACGCTCCGATCGGGCGAAACGTCCGGGAAGATGACCGCATCGTCGTTGCCGCTCCCGAAGGTCAGCTGGCGGGCCTCCCCGTCGCCGGCGAACGGCTCGATGAAGAGATTGGAGATCTGATCGATCCGCGTCGTGGCGATCGTCGCCGAGTCGGCGGTGATGCTGACCCCCGAGTAGTCGTTCAGATCGTTCGAGATGCGTCGGGCGACGCCGCCTGGATAGGACAATGACCAGATCTGCCTGGTGAAGTCCCCCTGCTTGTCGGAGGCCGCCAGAACCAGGCCGCTGCCGTCGGCCAGCCAAGCCAGGCCGTTGATGGAAAACCAGCGCGTGGTGCCGAGCGCACGCTCCGTTCCGTCCGCCACGTCGACCGTGACCACCTTGTTGCGTCCCTCCCCCTCGGCGCCGAAGGCGACGGCGGCGAGGCGGGCGCCGTCGGGCGACCAGGGAGCCGGCTGCGTCGAGAACGCCTCGGGCTCCTGGCGGATGGCGAGCCGGCGCTCCCCCTTCCCGTCGGCGCCGGCGATCATGAGCGCCACCGAGCTCTGCTCCGGGTAGCCACGGGTGAAGGCGATCTCGTCTCCGTCGGGAGAGAAGCTGACCGCCGAGTCGATGTCGAACAGCAGCTTGCGCGTCGTTCCGCCGAGAACGGGAACCTGGTAGAGGGCCGAGTAGCCCGTGCCGCTCGTCGTCTCGGAATTGACGTAGTAGAGATAGTTCCCGTCCGGCGAGAAGCTGATGCCAAGGAAAGGGGTCGGCAGCGGCTCGACGACCCGCACGTCGCTGCCGGTCGCCACCTGCCGGATCCAGAGGCTGTTGCCTCCCTGCTCGTTCATGGCATGCGCGACGTAGCGGCCGTCCGGCGAGATTGTCCCCGACCGCGCGTCGCCGCTGCTCGTCAGCCGGGTCATTCTCATCGTCTGAAAAGACGCCGTCCCTTCCGCCACCGGCAACGAGCGCTGCCGCAGCCCCTGGATGCCGATGACGAGACCGGCGAGGCCGACGAGGACCGCCGCCGCGATGGCGATGCGCGTTCCGGTCGGCCATCGTCCCTGCGCCGCCACGGCCGGCGACGAGCCGCTCGGTACGGAGACGCCCGAGCTGCCCGAGGTGGCGAGCTGGTCGAACTCCTCCACCAGGTCGTTCAGCTCCAGCGCCAGGTCCTTCATCGAATGCAGCCGCTGCTCCGGCGACTTGGCCAGGCAGCGGCGGATGATCCGCCTCAGGGCGTTCGGCACCTGCGGGTTGAGCTCCTCCACCGGCGTCGGGGTGTCGTGCAGGATGCGGTGCATCGACTCCACCTCGGTCTCGGCGGCGAACGGGCGGCGCCGCGTCGCCGCCTCGTAGAGGATCGATCCGAAGGCGAAGATGTCGGCGCGATGATCGACCGTCTTCCCCTTCACCTGCTCGGGCGCCATGTAGTTGGCCGTCCCGACCACCGCCCCGGCGCGCGTGTTGTGCTCGGTGGCGGTCGGCAGGCTGGTGACCTCCTCGTTCGCCTCGCGCCTCTCGGTCAGCTTCGCCAGTCCGAAGTCGAGCACCTTGGCGTAGCCGTCCTTCGAGATCATGATGTTGTCGGGCTTCAGATCCCGGTGCACGATGCCGGCCGAGTGCGCCTTGGCGAGCCCCTCCGCCACCTGCGCCATGTAGCGCAGGAGCGTCCGTAGATCCTCGCGATCGTGGTGGATCTTCTGCTTCAGCGTCTCGCCGGTGATCAGCTCCATGGCGATGAAGTGGATCGGGAGGCTGTCGGCGGGCGCGGCGGCGCCGGCGCCCGTGCGATCGCTTCCGGTCCCGCTGCCCTCCCCGTCGCCCCCGCGCACCGGCGCATTGCCGATCTCGTAGATGGTGACGATGTGCGGATGGCTGAGCGACGAGGCCGACTTCGCCTCCTGGATGAAGCGCCGCACCCGGTCCTCGTTCTTCATCAGGTCGGGCGGCAGGATCTTGAGCGCCACCGCCCGCTCGAGATTCTCGTCCTGCGCGACGTAGACCTCTCCCATCCCCCCCGCGCCGAGCGGGGAGATGACGCGGTAATGCGAGATCGAATGTCCCGAATGGAGCGCGCCGGGCATGTCAGGTTTCCTCGATGGGACACTCTACGACGGATCGGCGGGGGATCGCAACGCGAGCCCCGCGGCGCGCCTAGTGAAACACCTGGTCCTGCGGCTCTATCGGCTTCACCGCGCCGAACCTCTTCTCGTACTTTCCCATGTTGTCCTGCAGCACGCCGATGATCCGCTTGACATGGCCGGGGCTGACGATGACCCGTGACACGAGATGCATCCCGCCCGGAGAGTTCAGCAGCCAGTCGATCACGAACTCCTCCGGGGTATGCGTGATCAGCATGTTGTTGCTGTAGCGGCCGCGTGACATTTCGTCGCCGGTCTTGATCTGCAGGGACTGGGGTTGTGGTGGTTTTGGTTCGTCTGCCATTCGCACTCCTCCTCGTGGACGGGCTGAACGAATGGATTGTGGCACAACCGGTCGGCGTGGCCCCCAAAAACTGCTCTTCTCGAGAACGGGATGAGTCGGGAGCCACAGAACAGAGTGCTCGTGGCGAATCCGGCTTCCGTGGTGCTGGATGAAACACGCCGGCCCGGATGGTCCCGATCCTCCCGAAGCGCGCCGCACGGCCGACCGTCGCCTGCCGTTCGATCGCTCCGCTCACCCGGGGCGATCGGTTGGACCGGCCGCAGATCCCGACTAGAATAAAATCGGATAGAAGACAGATGATCAGCGCCCGTTCCGGTCGGCCCCCGGCTTCTCAGAGGGCCTGGAGAGATGCGTGCGCCCTCACGATTCGATCCGATTCCCACCGTTCTGCCTCGATCTGGTCGACGAGCGCCTGCGCCGCGGCGGCGCGCCTGTCCCATTGACGCCCCGTGCCTACTCCGTCCTGCGTTACCTGCTCGAGCGCGCGGGGCGCCTCGTGACTAAAGAGGAGATCCTGGGCGCCGTGTGGCGGGATACGCACGTTCAGGATGCGGTGCTGAAGGTTTGCATCCGCGAGATCCGCCGCGCCCTGGACGATTCGGCCCGGGCCCCTCGTTTCATCGAGACGGTGCATCGCCGCGGCTACCGCTTCGCCGCGCCGCTCATCGAGCGGCCACCTGCTACCGGCGGGGATCCGTTCTCCGCTGCGTTCGTCGGTCGCGAGCGCGAGCTGGCGCGCCTGCGCGGCTGGTTCGAGCAGGCGCGGCGGGGAGAGCGCCAGGTCGTTTTCGTCATGGGAGAGCCCGGCATCGGGAAGACAGCCGTCGTCGAAGCGTTCCTGCGGCAGATCGCGCCCGACCACGGCCTCTGGATCGCCCGCGGCACCTGCCTGGAGCGCTACGGCGCCGGGGAAGCCTATCGGCCGGTCCTGGAGGCGCTCGGCCGGCTGGCGCGCGGCAAGTGGAAGGGAAGGCTGCGCGCGGTTCTGAGCAGCCACGCGCCGACCTGGCTGACCCAGCTGCCTTCCCTGGTTCGCGAGGGCGATCGCGAGCGGCTGCAGCAGGAGATCCTCGGCGCCACCAGCGAGCGGATGCTGCGCGAGATGGCGGAGGCGATCGAGTCGCTGACCGCGGAGACGTCGCTCGTTCTGGTGCTCGAGGACCTTCATTGGAGCGACTACTCCACGCTCGACCTGATCGCTTCGCTGGCGCGCCGGCGGGAACGCGCGCATCTCCTCGTGATCGGAACCTACCGGCAGGCGGAGATCCTCTTCAGCCACCACCCCCTCAGGGCGATCAAGCAGGAGCTGCAGATGCGCCGGCAATGCCACGAGCTCCCGCTCGACTACCTGACGCCGGAAACGATCGGCGCGTACCTCGCCACCCGCTTTCCCGCGACCGCCGTCCCGGAGAAGCTCGCTGCGTCGATCCATCGCCGCACCAACGGCAACCCTCTCTTCATGGTGAACGTCGTCGATTACCTGGTGTCACGCGACGTCATCGGCCCGCGGGCGGGCTCGCCCGACCTCCCGGGCGCCCTCGACGAGGTGGAGACGGGGGTCCCCGAAGACTTGCGGCAGATGATCGAGAAACAGTTCGAGCGTTTGCCGGCGATGGAGCAGGCCGTGCTCGAGTCGGCGAGCGTCGCCGGCGCCGAGTTCTCCGCGCTGGCGGTGGCGGCCGGGCTCGGCGGCGACGCCCCGGGATCCGGCGAGGTGTGCGAGACGCTGGCTCACCGCGGTCTGTTCCTCCGTTCGACCGGTTTCGCCCGGCTGCCGGACGGCACCCACACGGCGCGTTACGGGTTCATCCATCCTCTCTACAGGCAGGTGCTCTACGAGCGGGTGCCGCCGGTGATGCGCTTGCGATTGCACCGGCGCATCGGGGAGAGAGGCATCGCCGTCTACGGTGAGCGGGTCGATGAGATCGCCGCCGAGCTCGCCATGCACTTCGAACAGGCGCGTGATTTCGAAGCGGCCGTCGAATACCTGCGCAGGGCGGCGGATAACGCGGCCCGCCGCTACGCCAATCGCGAGGCGATCGATCATTTGAACCGCGCCTTCGACCTGGTGGGCCGCCTGCCGGAGCGGGGGCGGGGCCGCCTGCAGCGATCGATTCTCGAGCAGGTCGGCATGGTGCGCCGATCGATGGGAGACATGCGCGGCGCCGCCGAGGACTTCACCGCCCTGGTCGCCGGAGCGCGCGAGGATGGCCGGCCCCGGGACGAGGCCCGGGGACTTTTCTATCTCGGCAGCGCGCTGTTCTGGTTCGACCGGGAGCGGTTCGAGGCGTCGGCGGATCGGGCGCTCGAGCTGTCCCACCTGTTGCAGGACGATCTCCTGCGCGCCCACGCGGGCGGCTACGCCGCCTACTGGCATCTCCTCCTGAAAGGCTGGGATGATCAGGACGCCGCCGCCTCGTCCGCAGCGGTGGCGGCGGCGCGCGGCGCCGGCGACCGGCGTCTTCTCGGCCTTCATCTCGTACGCCACGCCTATTTTCGCTGCCTGCAGTCCGCCTACGACGACGGCTGCGCTGCGGCGACCGAGGCGATGCGCTTCGCCCTCGATGCGGGAGACGGGTTCGACTACATGCTCTGCCAGTTTTTTCTGGCGTGGGGGCTCCTGCATGCGGGGCGTTGGGGGGAGATGCGAACCGTGCTCGAGCGCGGCATCCGCATGGCGGAGAACAACGGCCACCAGCTCTGGGCGACGCTGTTTCGTCTCGAGCTGGCATGGCTGCATGGGCAGGCCTTCGACTTCGAGCGGGCCCGGCAGCTTTGCGAGGTGTCGCTGCAACAGGCGCGACGGGCCGAGAACGGTCACGCGCGGATGATCGGCGAGGTCTTCCTCGCACACGCCCAGGGCGGTCTGGGTCGCGACGGCGCGGCGCGGCATTCGTTCGAGGAAGCCGGGGGGCCTGCGGAGCGCCGGACGGTGTTGATGGATCGCAGCTGGCAGATGCCTTTGGGCGTCTGCGCGGGCGAGTACTGGCTGGGACAGGGTGATACCGAGCGCGCCCGGCTGGAGGCGGAGTGCGTCCGCGCGGTGGCGTCTCGCTCGGGAGAGCGGACCTACGTGGGCCTCTCCCATGCCCTGCTGGCGCGCATCGCCATGCGGGCGGGAGACACTGCCGGGGCGGACGCGGCATTCGCGACCGCCGTCGAGGCGATCGCGGGCGTACGATCTCCCGTGGCGATCTGGAAGGTGCAGTCCGCCGGGGCGATCCTCGCCGCGGCGCGGGGTATCGACGCCGGCCCGTTCCGCTCCCGGGCCGCCGCGGCGTTGCGGCAGCTCGCCACCTCGCTCGACAACGCGCCGGATCTGCGCGCGGCGCTGCTCGGCGCGCCTGCCGTGCGGGAGATGCTCGAGGGCGAGGCGCCCTGATGCGAGGCGGGGGGCCCCGTCCCGGTCAACGCCTCACTGACAGGCGGCGATTTCCTGCGCGATGCAGGCCGGCACTCCCGGGGGGCGCTCGGTCCCCGCTACGTCGAGACCGTACGAGCCCTCCCGCGGCCCGTTGCGCGGCACGACGAGATAGTAGGTGATTCCGGGAGCCGGCATCAGGGTCGCGGTCGTCGCCCCACCGGTCGAGCAGAGCTTCATCGTGTGGCTGTAGAAGAAGGCCGCATTCCCCTCGTAGATCGCGTAGTCATTGTCGCTCGCCAGGCATGACGCGCCCCACGACAGGCGGATCTCTCCGCCCGCGGCGTGCTCGACCATCAGCGGCGTGCCGGGGACCAGATCGCCGTCCGGCACCCGCCCCGCGCCGGTGGCCGCCGCCCGCGTGTACTCGACCGTGAGGGCAGGGCGATTCGCAGTGGTCAGCGACTGGAGCGATTCGAAGCCCCTCGCCGTCCTGAGCGTCGCTTCGTCGCCGAGCAGGAGCCAGCCGTAATTGGTCGCCGGGTTGTCGAGCCAGTCCTGGACGTCCGCCCGCAGCGTCGCCGTCGGGCCCCACGAGTAAAATCCGACCCCGGCGACCGTCCGGGCCGCGCTCGCCGTCGCCACGAAGTCGCCGCCCGCGCTCGCCCAGAGGACGCTGTCGAAGAAGGTGTGGATCCATGTGGCGTCCCCCGTGGTCGAAGCGGCGCCCCCGCCTTCCTGGAAGGGAGGATCGGATGCCCCTTCGCCCCAGTCGGCCAGCAGCCGGTGCAGCCCGATCGAGGTGCTCGCCGGCGAGAGCGGCGCCTCGTCGAGATTGAGGGTGAGCGACACACTGTCGATGGTGGCGCCGGCCGGAACGTTGCCGGCGATGTCGAAGGCGATGACGGCCCGGCGGGCGACGTTCGTGGTGGTGCTGGTGCGGCCGACGAAGAAATTCTGCCCGCTGCCGTTGCTCAGCGCCCCGGTCGCGCTCTCGTAGAGAGTGTTGTCTTTGGCCGCCGGAATGACGACCATGTCGGCGGCCGCCGGATGCGGCACGAGCATCAGGGCGGCGGCCAGCCCACCTGCCGCCGCCCGGGCCATCCATCCGCTCATGCCATGCCCTCCATCTCCGGCCACCCGGCCCTTGTAGCGTTACTCGACGAGGCTGACCGGCGCTTCCCACCGGTCGAACGCCGGCGGCTGGACGACCGAGGCCGCGGCGTGCAGACGGAAGACGCAGTCGCTGGCGCTGAACGGTTCGCCGCCCGCGATCTGACCGCGGATCTCGCCCCCGGGGTTGAGCGTCGTATGCAGGTTGACGTAGGTCAGCCCGTCGATCATCCCCTGGACCAGCGCCGGCGTCAGAACGCCTCCCCCGCTGATCGCCCCGGAGGTCCCGCCCGACTGCTGCAGCGGGATCAAAACCCCGGCGCTCTCCCCCGGCTGCGCCAGTCCGTGGATGTGAGCGTTATTGGCCGGTGCGTCCAGCCCCTCGTAGGTGCAGCTCACGGAGACGCTCCCCGTCCCGGTGTTCAGGATGACCGTGCAGTCGCCCGTCCCGGCGCTGCCGTTCGGCGGATCCTCCTGACCGCCCTCGAGCCCGAAGCGATAGATCAAAGTACCGGTCCCCGTGTCGGGCGACAGGGCGCCCGAGACGCTGAGAGCGGCATCGCCGCCCTGGCCGGCCAGACCGAGCTTCGCCACGACCTCGTCCGTATCGAAATGCAGCACGAGGTCGGGGATGCCGTCCTTGCGGCCCTTCTCGCAGCCGCACAGCTCCCCGGCGAAGGGGGCGCCGACGTCGGCGATGCTCACCAGTTCCGGCGTCAGCCGCACGGGGAGGATCTGCCCGCGGATCTCCCCGCCGGGATCCCGGCTGGAGTGAACATTGACGTACGAGAGTCCGCTGCCGATCACCTCCTTCTGGGCGTCGCTCAGGACGATGCTGAATCCGGTGAAGTCCCCGGGGCCGGGGATGTCGAACATGACCCCGGCGCTCTGATCGGGCGCCGCCGGGCCGTGCACGTGCTGCACCGTCTGAGTTCCGAGCAGTCCCGTGAACGTCAGATCCATGGTGAGCTCGTTGGTGTCGAGATTCAGCGTCATGAAGGCGTTGCCGGTCGCCGTGCTTCCCGTCCCCATGCCGGCGTTGGCCTGGTCGCCGTCCAGGGAGGCGGTGAATGTCTCGATCGGGCCGGCCAGGCCGAGCGCGAGCGTGGCGCGGTCGACGCGCTCGACGTCGAAGTCGGGCGTGCCGAGGAGCGCCACCGGCAGCCGCCCGCTCGATTTCACATTGAGCGCGTTGGGACAGGATCCGGGCTTGATGTCGAGCCCCGGCTGCGGAATGGTGACGATGCGCTCGACGATCCCGGTGGTGCCGACCGGGGCGAGCGCGATGGAGCCGATCGCATAGAGCTCTCCCTGCTCGTCCTCGCCGAACCCCTTGAGGAACAGGCCGTAGGGCCGGTCATCGAGCCCGATACGGAACTCCTCGATGGCGATCGGGTCCCCCGCCAGCCCGGGCAGGAAATAGAGGCGCCCGCTGGGAATGCCGAAGTTGGCGCCGAAATCGCCGAACAGGTAGCTGCCGGTCAGGCTGGGCGAGCGCGCGCCCCGGTAAACGTATCCGCCGATGATCGAGATGCCGCCATCGGCGTGCGAGTAATCGACGATCGGATCGAGAAGCGGCTCGCCGAGCGGCCCCGTGTCGGGGCAGCTCGCCGGCGGGGAGTTCGGGCTGAACGGATCGAAGCAATGCGTCCCCTCCCTGATCACCCAGCCGTAGTTTCCCCCCTTGTCGACGATGTTGACTTCCTCGAACAGGTTTTGCCCGACGTCGGCCAGCACCAGGCTGCCATCCCCCCCCGGCCCGTCATCGAACGAAAAGCGGAACGGGTTGCGCATGCCGTAGGCGTAGATCATGTCGTTCCCCGCACCTGCGGCGAACGGGTTGTCGGCCGGGATGGCGAACGGCGCCCCCCCGTCGACGTCGATGCGCAGGATCGCCCCGAGCGGCGTATCGATGTTCTGGCCGTTGCCGATCGGACCGTGCGAGGGTGGCGAGTCGGCCAGCCCATCGTGCGCTCCACCGCCGTCCCCCAGGGTGAAATAGAGAAACCCGTCCGGCCCGAACTGAACCATTCCCGCGTTGTGGTTGAACTGCGGCTCGTTCACCCGGAAGAGAATCGTTCCCACCGGGTCGGCGATGTCCGGGTTCGCCGACACGCTGAACTCGGCCAGGATCTC
>Ga0302046_10006515_pt1 | contig 10173 bp, 10 predicted proteins | sample RVTome_11_FD_200261 | JGI IMG/M metagenome (GOLD analysis project Ga0302046, IMG submission 200261) | Soil microbial communities from uranium-contaminated site in the Upper Colorado River Basin, Wyoming, United States - RVT147D111 (version 2) ... | reverse complement strand
ACAACTCCTCGAGCGGCTCGTCTCGTCCGGCGACCCTCATCTGGCCAGAATCTCGCGGAGCCTCGCTTCGTCGATCGCCCAGATGCAGCGGATCATTTCGGACCTTCTCGACGTGGCGGCGATCGAGGCGGGGAAATTGTCGGTCCAGGCAGAGCCCGGCGACGTGCGGAATCCGATCGAAGAGGCAGTCGAAGCCTTCCGTTCGGTCGGCGCCGAGAAGTCAATCGCAATCGACGCGTCCATCGGGCCCGATCCGCTCGTGGCGCGCTTCGACCCGGGTCGCATCGTCCAGGTCCTGGAAAACTTGATCCACAACGCGTTGAAATTCACTCCGACCGGAGGCCGGATCTCCGTGGAAGGGCGAACGACGGGCAGCGTCGTGGAAATCCGAGTCCGGGACACGGGACCGGGCCTGCAAGCGGAGGAGATCGCGTTGATCTTCGAACGCTTCCGCCAGGTCGAAAAGCGAGGACGTCGAGCGCTCGGGCTCGGTCTTTACATCTCTCGTTCGATCGTCGAGTCACACGGCGGCCGGATCTGGGCCGAGAGCGTTCCGGGGGAAGGAAGCACTTTTCTGTTTACGCTATTGCGAGCGTAGTCGTCGCCCTCGCTCCTTTTCTGGAACACATTCGGTCGAGAACGGCGGCGAGCTTCTCGAACTTCAGCGGTTTCCAGAGGAACCCCGCGACGCCGGGGAAGCTCTGGCTCAGCCCCTCGTCGGTCGCCGTGACGACGACAACCGGAATGCGGGACAGGCGTTCATCCGCGAGCTGCGTCGCTCGGAAATCCCATCCGTTCATCACCGGCATCTCGAGATCGAGCAGGACGACGCAGGGCGCTCGTGACTTGTTGAGGTAGTCGAGAGCCTCTCGCCCGTTGGCGGCCTCGGCGTGACCGAACCCTTCCAGGTCGAGCATCGCGCAGAGGGTTTCCCGTTGTTCGCGGTCGTCCTCTACCACCAGCACCGCGGGCGCCGGGCGCGAATCCGAGGGAATTAGAGTCTCTTCTGTCACCTTGTCGGGTCTCCAGACTCGTTGGAGCATGAAACGAGCCAAGGGCTGGAAACCCCTGATGGGGCTCGACCTGACGTACAAGTAACATTTCGGCTCCCATGACGCTCACCGCCGGTACCCGCCCTCGGCCCCTACGAGATCGTCGCCCCTCTCGGCGCCGGCGGGTTGGGCGAGGTATACCGCGCGCGCGACCGGCGGCGTGCGATTGTAGGGCCCCGCCGCCTGGAGCCTCCGAGGGTGTGTAGAATACACACGATAATACACATTAGGAGGGCGCATGCGCACGAACGTCGTTTTGGATGACGAGCTGGTCCGGGAGGCGTTCGCCCTGACGGGGGCCCGCACGAAGAGAGAGTTGATCAATAGAGCCCTCGCGGAGCTTGTCCGGGTGAAGCGGAAGAAGGATCTGATGGAGCTCGCGGGGAAGATTAGATTCCGGCGCGGCTTCGACCACAAGAAGGAGCGGGAGATGCGCCGTGGTGCTCGTTGACACCTCGGTCTGGATCGAGGTTTTTCGGGACTCGACGGGCCGCAAACGAAGCGCACTCGCCGCCGCGGTTGAGGCGGAGGAGGTCGTTCTAGCGCGATTCCATCAGCTCGAGCTGCTCCGAGGCTGCCGTGACGAGCGGGAGTGGGCGTCCCTCCACTCCTACCTCGAGGCGCAGGAGTATCTCGAGCTGTCGGATGGCTCCTGGGGAGAAGCTGCTCGGATCGTCTTCGACCTGCGCCGAGTCGGCCGTACGGTCAGAAGCCCGATCGACTGCTGCATCGCTCAGGTCGCTCTCGACCATGGAGTGCTCCTGCTGCACCGCGACCGCGATTTCGAGACAATCGCCACGGTTCGTCCCCTCCAGCAGGCCCGGCTCGCATGGTCTTGAAGCAATACTGCGACGACTGCTCCGAGGAACCGAGAAGGTGAGATGACTCTCTCCGCCGGAACACGCCTCGGGCCCTACGAGATCGTCGCTCCTCTCGGCGTCGGAGGCATGGGCGAGGTCTATCGCGCGCGCGATCGGCGCCTGGATCGCGACGTCGCGATCAAGGTCCTTCCCGAACGGCTTGCTTCGGATTCGCACGCGCTCGCGCGATTCGAGCGCGAGGCGAAGGCCGTCGCGGCTCTGTCTCACCCGAACATCCTGGCGATTCACGATTTCGGGACTCACGAGGGCGTGAGCTATGCGGTGACCGAGCTGCTCGAGGGCCGCACTCTACGCGAGCACCTGGAGAGCGGGACCGTCGCCCCGCGGAAGGCCGTCGAGTACGCGCTCCAGATCGCGCAGGGCCTGGCGGCCGCGCACGAGAAGGGAATCGTCCACCGGGATTTGAAGCCCGAGAATGTCTTCATCACGCGCGGTGGGCACGTGAAGATCCTCGACTTCGGGCTGGCCAAGGCCGTCGACTCCGCCACGCTGGAGACCGCCACCAGAGCGCCAACCATGGCAGGCGCGACCGAGCCGGGAGTAATCCTCGGCACCGTCGGCTACATGTCTCCCGAGCAGGTCCGGGGCGGGCCCGTAGACCATCGCTCCGACGTGTTTTCGTTCGGTACGGTGCTCTACGAGGTGCTGACGGGGCGTCGAGCCTTCCGAGCCGACTCGGCGGTCGAGACGATGAACGCGATCCTGACCGAGGAGCCGCTGGACCTGACGGGCGCGGAGGGCGCGGGCGCGCCCGCCGGGCTCGCGAGAATCGTCCGGCGGTGCCTCGAGAAGGAGCCCGCTCATCGCTTTCAGAACGCGCGCGACCTGGGGTTCGCGATCGAGGCCGTGTCGGGCCTCACTGCGGCGGAAGCAGCGGCGCCGCCGGCGTCCGCAGAAACAGCCGGCGGCAAACGATCCATCGCAGTACTCCTGTTCAAGGACCTCGCGCGCGATCCCGAGAACGCGCACCTGGGGCTCGGCCTCGCGGACGCGACCATTACCGAGCTCGCGACGGTCAAGTCGCTCCTCGTGCGGCCGACAGCGGCGATCCTGCGCTACCAGGAGTCGTCCGTGGACCCGCAGCAGGCGGGCAGAGAGCTCGGAGTCGATGCCGTCGTGGATGGCAGTTTTCAGCGCGCCGGCTCGCGGCTTCGGGTTACGGTCCAGCTCGTCCGGACGTCCGACGGGCGCTCGTTGTGGGGATCCAAGATCGATACGTCTCTCGACGACATCTTCGAGATGCAGGACCAGGTCTCACGAAAGATCGCCGAAGCTCTCGAGGTCGAGCTGACGCCTTCGGAGGAGCGACGTCTCGCAAAGGGCGCGCGGCCGGCAGGCCGTGCGTCCGAGCTCTATCTCAAAGGGCGGTCGCACCTCTTCAAGGAGTCGCTCGCCGACGCGAACCTTGCGATCGAAGCATTCGAGGAGGCGCGCGACGCAGACCCCGGTTTCGCCTTGGCCTGGGCAGGTCTGGCCGCGGCATACGCGCGCATGGAGCTCGCCTTCGAGCCGGAAGGCGACTGGCTCGAGCGTGCGGAGGCGATGTGCGAGAAGGCTCTCTCCCTCGACCCGTCGCTTCCCGAGGGGCGCTACCTGCGCGGGGCGTTTCTCTGGAGCCCGCGGTACGGTTTCGATCATGCCGGCGCGATCCGGGAACTCCTTGCCGCGATCGCCGGACGGCCGAGCCTGTCCGAGGCGCACGATCGCCTGGCCGTAGTGCTCGATCACGTCTCCCTGTTCGACGAAGGGATGCTTCATTCGCGCAAGGCACTCGCCATCGACCCGAAAGACGGGCTCGCGGAGACGCACCTGGGACTCGTCTTTCTCCATCAGGGACTCTACGAAGAGGCGCTTTCACGCACCGAATCCGCCGCGCGACGCGGAGGAGGCGCGTGGCTCTACCATCAGCTCGCGCACTGCCAGATCCGGCTCGGACGGCTCGGTGCCGCCGCCGAAACCGTGGAGAAAACCGCGCGGCAGTTCCCCAACGAAGTTCTCTTTTTCCCGGTTCGCGCGGTCATCGCCGCCTCCGAGCGGGACGCCGCGCGAGCGCGTCAGCAGGTTCAGCTCACCGTACAAAACAAGAAGGCCTTCATCCACTATCACCATGCGCAGTACGACATCGCCTGCGTCCACGGGCTGCTCGGTGAAAGAGATCAGGCTCTCCAGTGGCTCACCGATGCGGCGCAAAACGGGTTCCCCTGCCATCGCTTCTTCGAGACCGATCCTCTGCTCGAGCCGGTGCGCGGCGAGCCGCGGTTCCGCGCTCTGATGGACGAGCTCCGTGCCGAATGCGACGGCTATGGCGCTCTTTACCGCGATCTGCAGAAGTCGTCGAGCGCCGGCGCGAGCGCGGCGTGAGATCGAAAGGGTGCGATGACGCTCGCGGCGGGCACGCGGCTCGGTCCGTACGAGATCGCTCCGGTGGGCGCCGCTGTGACCTACGACATCGTCTTCCGAAAGGAAGCGTAGAGGTCGTCGAAGATCGCGAAGCCGCGATCGAGACGTGTCTCGTCGTCCGGGTTCGCGGTGATGAGTCCGGCGAGTACTTGCCCAACCCCCGCCGTCTCGGGACGCGCGAACTTGTCGTCCTTCAAGTCGATGTCGTGGACGATCTCCGTGATCGGCTTCAGCGCGCGATCGGCGATCCCCGTTCGCCGGACCAGGGTTTCGAGCGTGCAGCGATCCCCTTCGTGTGTGAACTCCCCGCCGACCATGTCGAAGCCGATTTCGCCGGGCTTCGCTTCCTCCGCTTTCGGATCGATGAAGCGAAAGCGCGCCTTCGGGTCGACGAAGCGGCGCACGAACCACGCCGAAGAGACGCGGTCCACCTTGACTCCGCGCCGGGTGACCCAGGTGCGACCCGTGAGGTCAGCCGTCCGCATCTTCTGTGAGCCCTTCATTGTATTGGCCCTCCTTTTCAGGCGCTCTTCCAGCCTTTCGATCGTCGCGGCAGCGGTGTCCCGCTCCGCTGCATCGAAGAAATCGATACGGTCGATCTCCTCCAGCCGCCTCCGGGCACGAACCAGTCGGGCAGGGAGGTCGGCCTCCCGGGGCCCCGAACGCAGCTCGAACCCGAGTGCCTCGTATTCGCGGTCGCGTTCGGCACGAGACCGCCGGACGAGCTCATCGTCGATCTCTCGCTCGGGAAAGCTCGCCTCGCAGATCCATGCCGCTCCGCCTCCGGCGCGCGCTTCCTCCGCGATCCACTCGAAGTCCTCGAGGCAGTCCTCCCGGCGGGGAAGGACGTAGACCGAGCTCTTCAACGCGATCGCACCAACCTTCGCGAGTCTCTGGCGGATCTTCGCTCGGAGATAGAGCGGAGCCGGAGGAACGTGGTGGACGAGCAGATACCACACGCGGCCGGACGGCTTCTTCGGCACGCTTCATAAGCTATCAATAGCTAGAGCCATATAGCAACTGCTAGTCTAGGCGCGTGATGCGACGCCCCGTCTCGAATCTCCGGGACTATTTCGGACTCGAGCGCAACGTCGTCGCCGTGGCGGCCGCGATGTTCCTCCTCAGTCTGGGGGAGAACCTCTGGAAGGCCTTCCTCCCGAAATACCTCCAGGCTCTCGGGGCGCCGGTGCTCGCCATCGGTCTTTTCGGCACGGTCCGAGACTTCCTGGACGGCGCCTATCAGTACCCGGGAGGGTGGATCGCCGACCGATACGGTCGCAGGCGCGCCCTGCTCCTCTTCGTGGGTCTCGCCTCGATCGGCTATGTCTTGTACGCGCTCGCTTCCTCCTGGCCGTTCGTGTTCGCGGGACTTTTCTTCTCGATGGCGTGGGTGAGCATGGCAAGCCCCACCCTGTTCGCCGTGGTCGGCGATGCCCTCCCGCAAGGACGGCGCGCGATCGGATTCACGGTACAGGCGGTCCTCAAGCGGCTGCCGATCCTCGTCGCGCCGACGCTCGGAGGGCTCGCCATCGCCGCTTACGGCGTGCGCGGCGGCGTGCGCCTCGGCCTCGTCACCACGCTGGCGCTCGCGGCCGTCACCCTCGCCGTCGTCGCCAGGGTCCGGATCCCGGTCCTGCGCGACAAGGCGCCGATCGGGATCCGGGGAGTGTGGCGCGCGCTTCCGTCGCCGCTCAGGTGGTTGCTCCTCTCGGATGTTTTCGTCCGAACGTGCGAAGGGCTCGTCGACGTGTTTCTCGTGATCTACGCGACGAACGTCGTCGGCGTGAGCGCGCCCGAATACGGCGCCTTGATCGCCGTCCAGATGGCGACGGCGATTCTCGTCTACGTGCCGGCGTCGAAGATCGCGGACCGCGCGGGGCGCAAACCGTTCGTGATCGCCACGTTCCTCTGCTTCGCCGCGTTCCCCTTTGCAGTCGTCCTTGCAAGGAGCTTTTTCGCGCTCGCTCTCGCGTTCGTCGTCGGCGGACTCCGGGAAGTGGGCGAGCCCGCCCGGAAGGCGATGATCGTCGACCTCTCGCGGTCCGACATCCGCGCGCGGTCGATCGGGCTCTACTACCTCGTTCGCAGTGCCGCGATTGCGCCCGCCGCTTTCACCGGGGGTCTGCTGTGGAACGTCGATCCTTCCACCCCTTTCCTAGTAGCGGGTGCGGTCGGGATCGTGGGGACGGTGCTTTTCTCGGCCACGGTGGAGGAACGCTACTCTGGCTAGCAACGAGGCGACCTGGAATTGTGACCACTTCGAGTGACGGGTCGGAGTCCTTCCGCGGCGGCACAGATCTGGATCGCCTTACGCGTCTTGTTCGCGACCTGGCACTCGTTTGGCACTAATGCCGGCCGTGGCGAAGGGCCGTGTCGGTTTCGGGTGGGCTCTCGCGGCGATACTCGCAGCGGGAACGCCGGCCGTGCCGGCCCAACGATTCGAGCACGATGACCGTGGGCTCGGCATCGAAAGACTTCCCTTCAACCTGCTTGCGAACTCGTCATTCGCGAGCCGCGCGACGACCGAGAACGTTCCTGTACCCCAGTGGCTGTCGGTTTCGGCGGCGAGCAATACGGCGCCGATCGAACTGACGACTTCGATCGTCCATGGTCTCGCGACCGGCGACGCCGTGCTGATCGAGGGGATCGAGGGAAACGTCGCCGCGAACGGCTTCTGGACGGTCACGACGACCGCCGAGACGAAGTTCACCCTCGACGGATCCGCCGGAAGCGGCGCGTACGCCGGCGGGGGAGCGGCTTTTCCGACGGCCGGGCAACCGTCGCCTCCCGGCCCGAGAGGCGGCGCCGGCCACCTCTCCTGGACTCCCTGGTTCTCCCTCCCCGCCGCGGCGCGGTCAACCGAATTCTTCCAGCCGACCGGGGAGGTCTACACGCTTCCGGAAGTGCAGACGATCACGAGCCTGCTCTCTCAGCGGATCGACGCGTCATTCCTTCGAAGGGGGGAGCCGCTTTGCCTCTCGATCGAGGCGCGGATGTCGGAGCGCGCCATCGGCGACCAGAGTTTCAAGATACTCGTGACCGCCGTGCTCGCAACGGTGCGCGTTTACCAGGCGACCTATCCCTCCAGCCTCCTGACGACCGACTACCAGCGCGTCGCCTTCTGTTTTCGCCTCGATGACGCGCCAATTCCCGACGACGGCGTGCTCATCGTCGAGTTCATTCACGAGGACTTCAGCGGGATTCCGAAAGCCATGTTGTGGAGGCGCCCGATGTTGAACGAAGGGATCGCTCCGGCGCCCTGGACGCCGAACGTCGAGCCGGTTACGCGCGCCCTCGGGTTCCGCTGAGAAGGCCTCTTTCTCAGGCACTTACGGGCTGGAAGGGATCTTGCTCGAGGCACCCGCGGGGAGAGAACGATGAGACGAAATGCTCTGAAACTGCTTCTGGCCGCTCTGACCGCCCTGGCGCCTCTCGTCGCCGTGGCCTGCGGAACGACGTATTCCTCGCCCCCGCCCGAGTATCCGGCCGGGGACGTCGAAGGATCCCGCCTCGAAACGATGCGGGTCCTCTCCGACCGGCTCGTGGAACGCCTCGAAAGCCTGAGAGACGAGCTGCGGGTCACGCGCAATACGCAGGCGGAGACCCCGCTCTTTTCCGACATCCTCGAGAGGGCGCGGCGGTTTCGCGACCAGATGCAGGACTATGCGAGCCCGCGCCGCTACGTCCGGAGCGACGTCGAGGAGCTCGACCGGCTGATGCGCGACTACGACGATCGGACCCGCAACGTCTCGGCGTCTTCCCGGGCCGTTCGGCTCTGGGAGGGGGCGCAGGACGTGGTCGACCGCATGAGGCGACTCCTCGCCGGGGAGAACGTCGACATTCCGCCGCGCGGAACGGATTACCCGTCACCGCCGCCGTACCCGACCTATCCGACCGGGCCTTCGGGGAGCTACGGATCGATCCTGTCCGGCTCGGCGCTGGACGACTTCCGGCGGACCGCGCACGAAATCGTCGTCCGGGCAACGCTCGCGCGCGATTCGGCGGAGCGCGCCGGCGGCACGTACAGCGAACCGGCCCGGCGGGTGCTCGCCGACATGACCTACTTCGTCTCGGGAGCCCGCGATCTCGAGTCCCGCGCCTCGGCGTCGACGGTGGACCGGCGAGACGTGAGCTCATACGTGAGCCGTCTGCTCGAAGACGCGCGGCGCATCGATCGCTCGATGCGGGACACGAGCTCGTACTCCGGCTCGTGGACGGACTGGTCCGAGGTCATCCGGCTGCTCCAGAGGCTGTCGGACATCGCTCGCTGAGGAAACGGTCGAGTCACTCTTGATTCCCGTCGTTTCCCGCGCCCGACGGATTCTCGTGGCGATCGCGTCCTTCTCCGCGGCCACGCTCTTCTGCTCGATTTCGGTCCGCGGGCAGGGGCGAGTCCAGCTCGAGCGCGTAAAGCTCCCGCCCGGGTTCGAGATCACGCTCTACGCGCGGGCGCCCGGCGCTCGGTCGATGACGCTCTCGCCCGGGGGCACGCTCTTCGTCGGCACGCGGGGGGAAGGGAAAGTCTACGCCGTGCGCGCCGCCGGCGGCGGAGCGCCGTCGGTCGCGACGATCGCGAGCGGACGGCGGATGCCCAACGGTGTCGCGTTCCGTGACGGCTCCCTCTACGTCGCCGAGATCCATCGCGTGCTCCGCTACGACGGAATCGAGTCCCGGCTGGCCAGTCCTCCGGCGCCGGCCGTCGTGCGCGAGTTTCCGACCGACCGTCACCATGGCTGGAAGTTCATCGCGTTCGGGCCGGACGGAATGCTGTACGTGCCGGTCGGCGCGCCCTGCAACATCTGCCAGCCGGAGCCGATCCATGCCGCCCTTCACCGGATGCGGCCGGACGGCTCGGGTTTCGAGACGTTCGCGCGAGGCATCCGGAACACCGTGGGGTTCGACTGGAACTCCGCGACGCGCGAGCTCTGGTTCACCGACAACGGCCGCGACATGATGGGCGACGACGTGCCTGCCGACGAGCTCAACCGCGCACCCCGCCCTGGGATGGACTTTGGATATCCGACGTGCCACGGCCGGAACGTTCCGGACCCGGAGTACGGCCGTAAACGGCCCTGCTCTGCGACCACGCCTCCGGCGCTGGAGCTCGGCCCACACGTCGCGGCGCTCGGGATGCGGTTCTACACGGGGAAGATGTTTCCGGAGAAGTACCGCAACGGAATCTTCATCGCCGAGCACGGCTCGTGGAATCGCAGCCGGAAGGTCGGCTACCGCGTGATGTTCGTGCCGATCGTGAACGGGAACCCCGCCGGATACGAAGTCTTCGCCGAGGGATGGCTGCAGGGGGAAAACGACTGGGGCCGCCCGGTCGACGTGCTCGTTGAACCCTCCGGCGCGCTGCTGGTGTCCGACGACGCCGCCGGGGTGATCTACCGAATCAGCTACACCAGATAAAGTCGCGGGGACAGGCCCTACGGGCCTGCACCCGCAGCAGTCCAGGTCGGGGACAGGCCCTACGGGCCTGCACTCGCAGCAGTCCATCTCGCCGGCGCGCTAGGGTCGGATTCTCAGGTCGTCCACCGGCGACAGGCTTCGAGGATCGAGTCCGCGAACTCCCGGTTTTCGACGGCGCGCGAGAGAAGGACGCCTCCGGCACCGAGGGCCATGAGCGCGAGCGCGGTTCCCCCGGATTCGTCTTTCGCGCCACCCAGCCGCGCGGCGAAAGCCGCCGCCGTTTCCTGGAGCTCCCGCTCGAATGTTTTTCGAACGGCGCTGCTCGAGCGCGCGGCGTCGGCGGCAAGCGCCGGAATGGGGCATCCCGCGCCGGGATCCTCGATTTGGGCGTCGAAGTAGTCACGGATGAGCTCGTCGGGAGAGGCGGA
>Ga0302046_10006514_pt1 | contig 10174 bp, 10 predicted proteins | sample RVTome_11_FD_200261 | JGI IMG/M metagenome (GOLD analysis project Ga0302046, IMG submission 200261) | Soil microbial communities from uranium-contaminated site in the Upper Colorado River Basin, Wyoming, United States - RVT147D111 (version 2) ... | reverse complement strand
AACGTGATGGATCTGACGCTGTACGAGGTGAAGTCGGAGCTGGACGCGGCGATCGAGCGGCGCAGGGCAGCACTGGAGGAGTGAGGCGTGCTGCGACAGGGGCTGATCCTGCTGAGCGACAGCGATCTCGCTCGCCGCATTGCGACCAGTGCACCCGGCGCGAAGACAGTCGCGCGCCGCTTCGTCGCGGGCGAGACGGTCGAGGATGGGATCACCGCGGCAGGCGCATTGAACCGCGCCGGCTTCAAGGTGACGCTGGACTATCTGGGCGAATCCGTTGAGCGGCGCGAGGAGGCGCAGGCCGCGGCGGACACGTATCTCGACCTGATCGACCGCATCCAGAGCGAAGGACTGGACGCGAACGTGTCGCTCAAGCTGACGCAGATGGGACAGGACATCGATGATGCGTTCCTGCGCGCGAACGTGGGGCGCGTCCTCGAGCGGGCACGTGCTGCCGACATGTTCGTGCGCTTCGACATGGAGAGCAGCCGGCATACGCAGCGTACGATCGACTTCTTCCGCACCGCGTGGGACGAGGGCCGGACCAACTGCGGCCTGGTGCTGCAGTCCTACATGCGCAGGAGCGAGGAGGACGTGCGCATGGCGAACCGGCTGGGTGCACGGGTGCGGCTGTGCAAGGGCGCGTACCGCGAGCCGCCCGAGGTCGCATACCAGGACAAGCCGGACGTGGACGCGAACTTCGTCCTGCTCATGAAGCTGTTGCTGGCGGAAGGCAATTACCCGGGTATCGCGACGCACGACGATGCGATGATCCGGGCGACACGCGCGTTCGCGGAGGAGAGATCGATTCCCGCGGATGCATTCGAGTTCCAGATGCTGTACGGCGTGCGGCGCGACCGGCAGAACGTGCTGCGCGATGCGGGTTACAGGGTGCGGATCTACGTACCGTTCGGTGAGGCGTGGTACCCGTACCTGATGCGAAGGATGGCGGAGCGACCGGCAAACATGTACTTCATCGTCAAGGCGGTGCTGGCGGAATCGCCGTTCTCGTTCCTCGTGCGGGATGGCAGGGAGCCGGGATGAGCGAGCCGTTCCTGCGTGTGACGGAGATCTTCCACTCGATCCAGGGCGAGAGCACCTGGGCGGGGCTGCCGTGCACGTTCGTGCGTCTGACCGGCTGCCCGCTGCGCTGCGTATGGTGCGACACGGCGTACGCGTTCCACGGCGGCGAGCGCATGACGCTGGACGAAATCGTCGGCGCGGTGGATGCACACGGCACGCGCCTCGTCGAGATCACGGGCGGCGAGCCGCTCGCGCATGCGAACGCGTTCGTGCTGGTGCGCCGTCTGCTCGATGCGGGCTGCACCGTGCTGATCGAGACGTCCGGCGCGATCGACATTGCGCGCGTGGATCCGCGCGCGCACCGGATCATGGATCTCAAGTGTCCCGGTTCGGGCGAGGTCGAGCGCAACCTGTGGTCCAACCTGGACCACCTGACCGTGCGCGATGAAGTGAAGTTCGTGATTGCCGACCGCGCCGACTGGGACTGGGCCGCGCAGGTCATCGTCGAGCGCGGGCTCGACAGGCGCGTGCGTGAGGGCACGCTGCGCGCACTCCTCGCCGCACCCGTCTGGGAATCCGTGGAGTTCCGTGACCTCGCCGCGTGGATCCTCGCGTCAGGCCTGCCGGTCAGGTTCCAGCCTCAGCTGCACAAGCTCGTCTGGGGCGAAGTAGCCGGAAGATAGAGGACAGCGCCGGTCCGCGGATCAGCGGAGCGGAGCCGTGGCGCAGCGCTGCGGCGGATTGGCGAGGTCGAAATTGTGGTTCGACACCGTTGCATCGGCGTTCGCGATCGCTTCGGTCACGAGCGCGATGGGGTGCAGCGTCTCGATCATGGCGTCGTCGAGCTTCGCGGAAGGCGAGGGTCCGCCGTAGAACTCATGGAGCATCCAGCGGCGGCCTGCGTCGCCGGCGATGGCACGGGCCTGGGAAAGAGCGAGTCCACGGGCGCGCGCGGCGACGGCCTCGTTGACGAGGTTGCGGCGTGCGCTCTCGAGATCGCGGTTGTAGGCGGCGGCCGGTGCGCGGCACATCCACGCGTCGATGGCGGCGAATCCGGCCACACGCGCCTGGATCACGGGAGCGAGGCGCATGGCAGCAACCGTGCTGGGCGCGAAGGGCAGGACTTCCTCGACCGGATTGTCGCGCTGGTCGAGAATGCTGCGCACGAGGTCGAACGGCGTGTGCGCGCGATTCAGACCATACCCTTCGAGGAACCGCTCGCGCGTGCCGGGATACACGGGCGCGACCTCATCGAGGATCGAGATGAGCGCGGTGCCGGCGGCGCCGCTGATGTCGGGCGACTGCACGGTGCCGTAGCCGGTCAGCACGTCGTCCTGCACGGAAGTGAGGTAGCCGTTCATGCGGCCCTCCGCGGCGAGCGCGACGGCGACGAACCAGTCGACATTGCGCGCGAAGACCTCGGCGGGCCGGCGGCCGTGCGATGCGAAGGGATCCTCGCGGGTCGCGGGCTCGAGCGATGCACCGGCGAGATCGCTCATGCGGACGGCGAATCCATCGCGGGAGCGCACGGCGCGGTCGCTCGCGTAGTCGCCGCGCACGCGGTACCGCTTGAGTGCGACCTGCCAGTCGAGATCGTGCGCGACCTCGTGCGCGATCGTGCCCGCCGCGGTCGAGGGCGGCAGGATCAGGCGACGGCCGCGTGGATCATGCAGCGCCAGCGTCGTCTCGCCGAGTGCGGCGTCCCTGCCGAACACGACGTTCAGGCCGCGCAGATCGAGCGAGGGCAGCACGCGGTAGAGGTCGGTCAGCGCGACCTCGAGCATGCGGCGGTAGTACGGTCGCCATGCGGGCGAGACCGTGGGGCCGAAGCGGATGGACGCGATGCCGAACCGCTCCTCCAGCTCGCGGTTCGATGGGCCCGCCGAGCCCGGGAACCAGACCGACTCCTGGGCGTAGGCGCGCATCGCGACGGCGGCGCCGAGCGCCACGATCGCGGGTGTCGCTTCCGACGGGCCGCGCCGCGGCAGACGCGCATAGGCGGCGGCGAAGCGTTCCTCCGAGAGCGCGTGCTCGACGAACCTCTTGCGAAGCTGCTCTTCTTCGGCTGACAGACCGGTCGCGGTCACGAGCTCGCGACGCATCGACTGGATCGCGACGACGATGGGCGTCTGTGGCGGCATGTCGAGCGTGTCCGCGGCCGCGTCCAGGCGAGTCGCGGCCTCGTCGTCGAGCAGCGAGAGTGCAGGTCCCGAGGTGCGCGGGCGCGCTGCATCCATGCGGCGCGGCAGCTCGCGCAGTGCGCGGGCGAGGCGAGGCGCAAGATCCAGTGCGGCCAGCTCCGCGGACGGGCTGAGCCCGGCCAGCAGAGGCGCCTCGACCTGGAACCGGCGCTCGTTGCGCCAGCGCGAAAGCAGCGCGAGCGGGTCCGCCTTCGATTCTTCGGCCTGGCGCAGCAGGAGCAGCGCATCGGCGCGCGCGACCTCGCGATCGCGGACGAGCGCCGCGGCGCGGGTCGCCAGCTCGGGCCCGCGACTCGAAATCGTGCCTTCCGCCGCAGACATCGCATAGGCCAGGCGCACGGCCAGCTCGCCACTGCGCGGATCGCGCGATTCGCGGATCGCGCCCTCGATCAGCCGTGTGTGCTCGCGGCCCACCGCATGGCGCGGGTCAATCCCGCTGAACGTGATGCGATCGAGCGCGACATCCTCGACCTGATAGGCCGCGCGATCGATCGTGCGCGCGAGAATGGCCCAGCCGAGGTCGGCGCGCGTGGCGTCATCCAGGCGGGGGTCCTGAAGCGCGAAGTCCGCCAGACGGAACGGGCTGCCGAGACCCAGACGCAGCCGCTCGAGGTAGCCCAGCGCAACGATCGCTTCGGTCGAGGCGCTGCCGCTCCGGCCCGCCGCGATCCACTGGACGGCGACGTCCCGGCCACGATCGAGCTCCTGACGCACGTCCGGCCCGAGGCCCGCCGGGCCATCGGGCGCACACGCCGCCGCTGCGAGCGCGAACGCGATCGGGATGATTCGTCGTCGAAGCACCTTTCGTCGCCTTCCTGGAACAGAGATCCTCCGAAGCCTTCTCGCTGCGGACCTGCCCTTCCCTTTGATTATCGGACCCCCGGCCGAGTTGCTTAGCCGGGCGCGGCGTCCTCGATCGCGCGCCTCAGTCTGGGCCAGACCTTCGTCGCACGGGCGAGGAAGCTCTTCCGCCGGTCCGGATGCCGGGCCAGGAACGACCATGCCGCCTCGCCGCCCTTCGCTTCATTGCAGAGGCGGCAGCAGGTGACGAGGTTGCCGTCCGACCGGTCACCGCCCTTCACGCGGGGCTCGACATGATCCAGCGTCAGCTGCTCGTCCGGCGCTGCGGCTCCGCAATACACGCACCGGAACCCGTCCCTGCGGAAAATCCGCTCCCGCCGCATGTCGGCGGAACCAGGCGTACCCACACGAGCTTCTACACGGACGGCGTGTGCAAAGCTCCGCACCGGACATCAGAAGAACGCGAGACGATGCCGATCCGAGACGAACGGCTTCAGCGACTGCGTCGCGTGCTGGAATCGCGGCCGCCCGCGATGATGCCACAGGCCGAGGGAATGCGCGAGGCCGCGGTCGCGCTCGTGCTGCGGCCGTCCGCGGATCTCGAGCTGCTGCTGATCCGCCGCGCCGAGCGCACCGGTGACCCGTGGTCGGGTCACATGGCGCTACCCGGCGGGACCCGGCAGCCCTCTGATGCGTCGCTCGTCGCCACGGCGTTCCGCGAGACGGAAGAAGAGACCGATGTCGCGCTCGCCCGCGAGGGCGTGCTGCTCGGCGGGCTCGATCCCGTGCGGCCGATGACGCACCGCCTGCCGGACATTGCGATTGCGCCGTTCGTCGCGATGGTGCCGGCCGGCACGAACGCCGTGGCCGATGCGCGCGAGGTCGTGGCCGCGTTCTGGGCGCCACTCGCCCTGCTCCGCCATGCCGATGCCGCGGGAGAACTCCACCTCGCGCTGGACACGGAGACGCGCACGTTTCCCACGCTGCTGTTCGAGGGCAATGAGATCTGGGGGCTCACGCACCGCATCCTCGTCGACTTCTTCCGGGTGCTGGAGGAGGCGGGGCTCTGAACAACGGACAACGGATCGTTCACGGATCGGGAACGGCACGGTGCGCACGCGCACTCGCACGCGTTCAGAGTCCAGTGCGACGGGAGAGTCCGGGCTGGCGGACGCCGGCGCTGATACCGGCGAGCTCGGCTTCAGGGGGTGAAGGCATGCGGGATTCGCGGCCGTCGAGCGCGCGCTCGGCGGCGGCATCGATTTCCTCGATCACTGCCTGCTCGATGGTCACGAGCCGCTCGCGCGGCATGCCCTCCGCGACGAGGTACTCCTCGTAGAGACCGATCGGGTCGCGCCGGCCCCATTCCTCGAACAGCTGCGCATCGAAGGTGCGCCGGGCCTCGGCCTCGTCGTGCGTCGCGTGGCCGCCCATGCGGAACGTCTCGACGCGCAGGAGCGTGGGGCCGCCGCCCTCGCGTGCGAGGCGGGCGGCCAGCCGCGTTGCGGCCCACACGTCGAGCACGTGATTGCCGTCCGCGACGATGCCGGTCAGACCATACATCTCGTGCCACGCCTCGAAGCCCCCCGGCTGGTGCTGGTCCAGACGCGTGCCCAGCGCGACCTGGTTGTTCTGAAGCACGAAGATGGCGGGCACGCGCAGCACGGCGGCGAGGTTGAGGCCTTCGTGGACGGGCGTCGTCTTGGTGGCGCCATCGCCGATCCACGTGAGTGCGACGCGCGGCTCGCCGCGGCGGCGGAACGCGAGCGCGATGCCGGCGATGACGGGCACCATGTCGCCTACGGGCGAGATGGGCGACAGCACGCCATGCGCCATGTCGCCCACATGCAGGTCGCGGCCGCGGCTCGGGGCATCCGTCGTGCCGAGGTACGCGGCGAACAGCCGCTCGAGCGGCATGCCCATCTCGTGGCACGCACCGGCATTGCGGATCATGGGTGCGACGATGTCGTGTTCGCGCTCGAGTGCGTGAACATTGCCGATCGTCACGGCCTCCTCGCCCGTGCCCAGCCACGCCTTCGAGATCACGCCCCGCTTCACCCAGCGCTTCAACGCGTAATCGTGAAGACGGAAGCGCAGCATGCCGCGATACAGATCGAGGCGAGCGGCGTCGTCCAGCGTGCGGATCAGCGCAGCACGCTCGGGATCCGCGTCGGCGCGAGCGCGAAAGGCTTCGACGAGCGCGGGGTCGGCGTGCCAGTCGACGTATTCAGGTGGATCGATGCCGGGATAACGCTGCATGGCCGGGAACGTAGCGGGCCCGGCGCGCCCGATGCCAGGCGCGCACATGCCCGTTGCGACGAGCCTCAGACCGTGGCTTCGACGTGGCTCTGGATCGCGCGGCCGATGCGTGCGGCCATCACATCGAGCGCGGAGCGCGTCGGCACCGGCGCGTCCGGCGGCGGCAGCTGCAGCGCGAAGGTTTCGCCCTCGCGCACGGGGATCAGGTGCCAGTGGAAATGCGGCACGTCCTGACCGCCGGACCGGCCGTTCGGACTGAACACGTTCAGCGCATCCGCTTCCGTGGCATCGACGATGCCGCTCGCGATCCGCTTCGCCACGGAGAGACAGTGCAGCGCCAGTTCGTCGGGCAGGTCGAAGAGCGTCTCATGATGGTCCTTCGGTACCACCAGCGTATGGCCCGGGCCCGCCGGATGGATGTCCAGAAACGCGATCGCGCGATCATCCTCGTATACGAGACTCACCATCTCCTCGCCGCCGATGATCCTGCAGAAGACACAACTCTCGTCCACCATATGACCTCTCCTTGCGGGTGCCGGCCCAGCGCCGGGCTGCCCGGTGCAGAAGCTGCAGGATGCGGGCCGCAGGCCCTTCATGCTTCGCTCTCGTGGCGGCGGATCGGGCGCTGCCGGCGCGACGGCCCCGTGGCGGGTCCGCTGCCGCTGTGGCGCGCGTCCGACGGCCTGCCGTTGCCCGGGCCAGCCGCGAGCCCGCAGATTGTCGCGGTCGAATTATCGCCCCGTTTCCCCGCGGGACATGAGCACGGTCGAAAACGAAACACGAAGCACATCGAAGAACGCAACCGTCGCAGCAGGGCTGCCACTGGCACTCCTGGAAACGGTCCGTTCACACGATCTGCCGAGCGAAGTGCTCGAGGCGGAGGACCTGACTGCGAGCCTGCCTCGCCGGTTCGGCCTGTCCGACGTGGTGCTCACCCAGATCCGGCGCTACGAGGGCGCCAAAGGGTCCGGCCGGCGAGTGCCGGTCTCCGAACTCAAGGACCTGCTGCGTCTCGTGCTGCGCAGGCCGGATGCGCCGGTGATCCTGCTCGAGACCGGGCGCCGCGTCGCGCGCAACCACTTCGAGGGACAGATATCCCGTCTCGTGCGGGCCAGCCGCGTCCTGCCCGACACGTTCTTCCTGATCCCCGTCCGTCGCGCGATCCGCCGACTCCTGCGCAGCCTCGCCGGCGGCAGCGCCGTGCAGGTCCGCGGTAAACCGGTCGACATCACGATCAACGACTCGCTCACGGGCACGCTCGACACGACGGCGTGCCTTCTGTACACGGGCGCGTTCGAGGAGACCGTGCGCATCTACGGCGGCCGGCCTCGTCGCATCATCCATCATGAGTGCCGCGCTCGCGGCGATGCGACCTGCAAGTGGCTGGTGGAGCCGGATGCCGAGGCTCGTCAGCGGGCCCGGTCGGACACGTCAACGGATTGACGCGAGGGGCTCGGACGGGCGGCGGGCACGGAGGTCACGATGTCGGTTGCGGGTTCATCGTGGCTCAGAATGATATGGTCGCGTCCCAACGCGTCATGTGAGCCCCAACGGTCCGTCGTGTTCCAGGCCATCGTGCTCTGTTCGCGGGAATTGTTGGTCCTCGTAAAGCGGGCAGACTCCGGGGGTCGGCTGCGGGGTGTATCGCCAGGCATTTCTGCGCGCATGCATGTTCCAATGGGCCGAAACCGGGAGGCATGGCCGCCAGGAGCATGCTCGTGTCCCGGAATGCACCAACACTTTCGCAGAACAGCGCACGATGGCGGTGGAATGCACGTACGCGGCCGGCGCCTACCCAACCAGACATTGCGGCGGTACCGGCCCATCGAGACATGCGGCTCGCGGAGCCGGCAAGGTCCGTCGTCCGCGACTCAGTCATCCTCCTCGGCCCGCGTCTCGATGCCCGCGGCCTTGAGCAGCCTGGCGCGGACATGCTGATTGAAGGCCTCCCATTTCATGCGCTGCTGGTCGGGCTCGGAGGCGCCCTCGAGGAAGCCGACGGGGATCTCGAAGCCACCGGCGCGGGTGCGCCCGCCGCCGTAGAAACGGCCGCGCGCGTCGGCGCCGAGCGCGCTCTTGAGGAAGGCGTCGACATCGAGGGTCAGGCGGGAGGTACGCACGCTGCCCGCCACGATCTCGCGTTCGCCCTCGCCCGTGAGGATGCCGTAGACGATGGCGGTCGAGACGCTTTCCTCCGTGAGCAGGAAGTCCGCTGCCTGGGGGATCGCGTCGCGGTCCGCGGTCCGGATGTAGCCGACGCCGGCAATGGAAAAGCCTTCGACGATCTGGCGGTCGGTCAGCGCGATGCGGATGACGTCCATGGTGCCGCGCGAGCGCTGCACGCGCAGGATCTTCTCGACGAGCTCGGGATCGTGGTAGTGGCTGAGGTACTCGCCGGCGGCGTATTCCTCGGGGCCGGCGCGGATGAAGCCGTTGGTCTCGCTGCGGAGCGCGTGCATGAGCGCGGTCGCGGCGCCGATGTGGCGCTGGTCTGCGCGGTCGAGCGTCAGGACTTTTCCGCTGCGCAGGTAGTCGGCGAAGATCGTGGCGGCCGCGCCGATGGGGCGGATATCGGAGAACTCGGGCTCGAGCAGAGACTGCTGCGAGTGGTGGTCGATGACGGCGAGCGTGGGCACATTCGCGTTCGACAGGCGATCGGTCAGGCGGGTCGTCGTGCCCTGATTGTCGATGAAGACGGCGCCATCGAAGTCGTCGAGCGCGAGCGTATCGGAGTAGCGGGTCAGCGGCACCTCGAGCACCTGGACGAGCGCGAGGTTCTCCTGATGCGAGACGCTGCCCTCGTAGACAATGTCCGTGCTGATGCCGAAGTTCGCGGCAATGAGGCGATAGGCGAGACTCGCGCCGATGGCATCGGGGTCGGGGAAGTCCTGGAGTGCGACGATGTGACGCTCGTCGCGGTGACGCTCGAGGAACGCGCCGAACGCATCGGCACGCGTGCCATCGCCGAAGTGGCGGATGTCCTCGGCCCACGCGACGGGACTCTGTCGAGCGCGATCGGGCATCGGTTCCCTTTCGTCAGGGCCGGGCGTGCGTTCGGGCAGCCCGGCCGCCGGACAGGATATGCGCAAGCCGTGGCCGGAGCCAGAGCGGACCTGTGCAATGCACGGGTAGTGCTTGCCGCATGCTGCGCGCCACGGCCATCATTCCGCATGATACGGACCCATGAGGTGCCATGGTCAAGCTGAGCGAGATCCAGGCGGCGCACGCCGGACTGGCGGGTCGCGTGCATCGCACACCCATGCACACATCGCTTGCACTCGGACAGCTGACGGGCACGCGTCTTTTCATCAAGGCGGAGTGTCTTCAGAAGACCGGATCATTCAAGGTGCGCGGTGTGTTCAACCGGATCGGCCTGCTGAAACCGGAGGAGAAGGAGCGCGGCCTGGTGTCGTTCTCGGCGGGCAATCATGCGCAGGCGCTGGCGTACGCTGCGGCGCACGAGCGTGTGCCGTGCACGGTCGTGATGCCGGCAGCCGCATCGCCCACGAAGGTGGCGGCAGCGGAAGGCTACGGCGCGCACATCGTGCTGCACGGCGCGACGGGGCTCGAGGCGTTCGCGAAGATGGAAGAGCTTCAGCGCGAGCGCGGCCTGACGCTCGTGCATCCGTACGACGACGAGGCAATCATTGCCGGCCACGGCACGCTCGGTCTCGAAGTGATGTCGGACCTGCCGGATGTGGACGTGGTGATCGTGCCGGTGGGCGGCGGCGGTCTGATCTCGGGCGTTGCAACGGCCGTGAAGGCGCTGCGGCCCGAGGCGCGCGTGGTCGGCGTCGAGCCGGAGGGCGCGGCGTGCGTGCGGCGCGCGCTCGATGAGGGCCAGGTCGTGCGGCTCGAGACGACATCGACGATCGCGGACGGACTGGCCG
>Ga0302046_10006513_pt1 | contig 10174 bp, 7 predicted proteins | sample RVTome_11_FD_200261 | JGI IMG/M metagenome (GOLD analysis project Ga0302046, IMG submission 200261) | Soil microbial communities from uranium-contaminated site in the Upper Colorado River Basin, Wyoming, United States - RVT147D111 (version 2) ... | reverse complement strand
TGTGGATCACCGCGTTCCTCGGGATGGCCGTCAAGTTCTCCGAGGTTACCCTCGCGCAGCGCTTTCGGGTAATCGAAACCGACCCCGAGAAGGCATGGCAGGGTACCGTGTCGGGCGGACCGATGTACTACATCGAGAAGGGGCTGGGTGCGAAGTGGAAGCCGCTGGCCGTCTTCTTCGCCGGTGCGTTGATGATCACCGCGTTCATGACCGGCAACGCGGTGCAGGCCAACACCATCGCCGACGAGATTTCCTCGAACTTCGGCGTGGCTGACTGGATCACCGGCCTGATTACGGCCAGTTTCGTCGGACTCGTCATCATCGGTGGTATTTCGCGGATCGGTCGCGTGACCGGTATTCTTGCGCCACTTATGGCACTTATCTACGTCGCCGGCGGACTCCTGATAATCGTCGGTAACGCCGGCGCTATCGTGCCGTCCTTCGGGTTGATCTTCGCGGAGGCATTCAACCCGACCTCGGGTGTTGCCGGCACAGGAGCCGGCGCGTTTGTGCTAACGTTGATGTGGGGCGTCAGGCGCGGGCTCTTTTCAAACGAGGCGGGACAGGGCTCGGCGCCGATTGCTCACGCGGCGGCCAAGACTGACGAACCGGTTTCGGAGGGTGTTGTCGCGCTGTTGGAGCCGTTCATCGACACGATCATCATCTGTAGCATGACCGGGCTCGTGATTTTGACGACCGGTGTCTGGACCCAGGGCACTCCGACCGCACTCGATCTTGGCGGTGGAGACATTTCCTACGTGTCCCCCGACCATCGTAACGTGATCCTGTCTGCGCCGGCGCCCGAATCGATCGACGTCGTCGACGGATATCCGCAATACGACGACGGGGAAGCGGCGTTCGCATGGCACGACGTGGCGATCGACCGGTTCTTCACGGATGTCGGGCAGACGGTTCCGTTCAATGGAACGATCGTACCGGCACAGTCAACTGCGCTTTCGAGTGCGGGCGTCACCATGACCCGTTTGTACGGGGATGCGGTGGAAACCGGCGCACCGCTGACGTCGCTGGCGTTCCAGACCGGTCTGTCGAAGTTCGGCTTGAGCGGCGTCGGCCGGTTCATCGTTCTCATATCCGTGCTGTTGTTCGGCATCTCGACGTCGATATCGTGGAGCTACTACGGCGACCGGTGCGCGAACTACCTGTTCGGTGCAAATGCGATTCTGCCATACAAGGCAGTGTTCCTGATCATGCACTTCGTCGGTGCGACGACGTCGCTTGCGACGATCTGGGTGCTCGGTGACGTCGCGCTCGGCGCCGTAACGTTCCCGAACCTCGTGGCGCTGATTCTGCTCTCCGGCGTACTCACCAAGGTCACGAAGAGCTACTTTGAGCGCAAGCCGTGGGTCGAGAATGAACAGGTACAGCGGGCCATTCGTGATGAGCGGAAGAAGCGTCGCGATCAGGACGGTCGACCGAGCTAGCCTGACGGGTTGACCGTGACAGCACAGACGCAACGCGAGGTGTCCGCCGTGCGTAGAGTCACGGTTATCGATCATCCGCTCTTGAAGCGCGACCTGAGCGTGCTTCGGGACGTGAGAACGCCGCATGGCATTTTCCGGAGCACGCTGTCTGACGCGGCAGCGATACTCGCGTACGAAGCCATGCGTGGCCTGCCGCTCGCGGAATCCGAAATCCAGACCCCGCTCGAATCGACCGTGGCGTATGAACTGCGGGAAGAGGTAATCGTCGTCCCGATTCTGCGCGCGGGACTCGGGATGGTCGACGGTTTCACGCGGTTCGTCCCGGAGGCGCGCGTCGGTCACCTCGGGATGTACCGGGACGAAACGACCCACGAGCCGATCGATTACTACAGCAACATTCCGGGCGGACTCGATCGCGCGCTGCTCTTCGTCGTGGACCCGATGCTCGCGACGGGAGGCAGCGCCACGGGTGCCGTCGCACATCTGAAGGAACGCGGAGCGGGAAACTTCACGTTCGTTTGTCTCGTGGCGGCTCCCGAAGGCATCGCCCGGTTGCACGGTGCGCATCCCGACGTTCATATCATTACGGCGACGATTGACCGAGAACTCGACGACAATGCCTACATCCGGCCGGGGCTCGGAGATGCGGGGGACCGGATTTTCGGGACGCTGTGAGACAATGATGAATGATGAGTGGGCAGAATGCTGAATGATGAGTCATGATTGATGAGTGATCTCATGCGATTGATGTTCGTCACATGGCTTGTTCTGCTTGCCGGGTCGGTTGTGGTCCAGCATTCGGCGGCGGTCGCCCAGGCGGTTGACACGACTGCTGTTTCAGTACCTGGTGACGACGGTGTCGCCGCGGAGCCCGCCGTTCAGGAAGCCGAATCCTCGCTTCGCGAGTGCGACGATGAACTGTGCCATGTTGAGCAGCTCGTGTTGCCGGAGGGACGGTACGGCACCTGGGTGTCCATCATTCCTCCGCTGATTGCGATTGTGATTGCGCTTGCCCTGAGGCGCGTGATTCCGGCGCTGTTCGTTGGAATCTGGCTCGGCGCCTGGCTGGTGCGCGGCGACGGTGCCGCCGGCGTCTGGCGGAGTCTCCTCGATACGTACCAGATCTGGGTACTGGATGCCGTCGTCGATGCCGATCACGGCTCCATCGTTCTGTTCACCCTGATGATCGGCGGTATGGTCGGCATCGTGTCCCGAAGTGGCGGCATGCAGGGTGTCGTGTCGAAGATTGCCGGATGGGCCACATCCCCGCGACGCGGGCAGATCGCGACATCCGGTCTCGGCCTCGCCGTGTTCTTCGACGACTACGCGAATACGCTCGTCGTCGGCAACACGATGCGACCGATTACCGACGGCCTCCGGATTTCTCGGGAGAAGCTTGCCTATCTGGTTGATTCTACCGCGGCGCCGGTAGCCTGCATCGCGTTCGTCACAACGTGGATCGGCTACGAGGTCGGCCTGATCGGTGAGGCGATGGAAATGATGTCCGGATTCGAGGGGTCGGCGTATGGCCTTTTTCTGTCATCGATTCCGTACAGCTTCTATCCGATCCTCGCGCTCGTGATGGTGTTTGCCATCTCGGCTTCCGGCCGCGACTTCGGACCGATGCTCGCCGCCGAAGTGCGCGCGCGAACGAAGGGCGAGCTTCTGGCGCCGGGCGCCAAGGTCGACGAAGCGGCGATCAACAGCCCTGAGACGACGCCAACACCCGGCAAGCCGCAGCGTGCAATCAACGCAATCCTGCCCGTAGCGGTCCTCGTCTTCGGCGTGATCTTCTTTCTCTTCCAGACCGGCGAGGGGTCAACCATCCGCGACATCATCGGCTCGGCGGATTCGTACAAGGCACTCGTGTATGCTTCGCTCCTCGGAATGCTTGTCGCAGCCGCGCTCGCGATCAGCCAGCGGATCCTGACGGTAAACGAAACGGTCGAGGCCTGGTATGCCGGACTAAAATCAATGTTGTTCGCGCTCATCATTCTCGTGCTGGCGTGGTCGTTGGCGGAGATCACCGTCAAGCTCGGAACGGCCGATTTCCTCGTGCTGGTGCTTGGAGACCGGCTTCCGGTCTGGATTCTTCCCGGCATGGTATTCGTCCTCGCCGCGGCCACAGCGTTTGCGACGGGGTCGAGCTGGGGGACCATGGGAATCCTGATGCCGCTCGTCATGCCGCTTGCGTGGGCGATGATCCAGCTCACGGACGATCCGGCCGCACAGATGCACATCATCAATTCCAGTATCTCATGTGTCCTGGCCGGCGCGGTTTGGGGCGACCATTGTTCGCCGATATCTGACACGACGATCTTGTCGTCGATGGCTTCCGGCTGCGACCACATCGACCACGTTCGAACACAGCTTCCTTACGCCGGCACGGTCGGCGTGATCGCGCTCGTTCTGGGAACGCTGCCGGTCGGCCTCGGCATGCCGTGGTGGATCGGGATCGTGCTTGGAGTCACGGCCGTGCTGTCGCTCGTGCGGTTCGGCGGCAAGCCGGTCGACGTCGTTGTGGAAGCGGTTGAGGCAGCATGAATCGGCCACGTATCGACTACTGCACAAGAACCCGCAACTGAGTGCGCATGCTTGACTACGACGACAGGCCGTGGGGGCGCTGGGAAGAATACCTGAACGAGACGGGATACCGTGTCAAGCGGATCATCGTGTCGCCGGGACAGCGCCTGTCGCTACAGAAGCACGAACTCCGGTCGGAGCACTGGGTAATCGTGGCGGGTGCCGGGCTGTTCTCGCTTGACGGCGACGTGACTGAGGTCGAAGCCGGCAGCACCGTCTTCATTCCCGTTGGGGGAGTGCATCGGATCGAAAATCCGAATCAGTCACCGCTGATCATCATCGAGACACAACTTGGAGAGTGTCTCGAGGACGACATCATTCGGATTGAAGACGACTACGGTCGTTCCTGAGCGCGGCGGCGCATTTCTGTCACGATCCGGTCGGCGATCGCCGCACTGAGTTCGGGCGCGTTGCCCCAGGCGCGATTGTTCGCAACGATGTTAAGCGTCTTTCCCGAGTCGATCGCGCGGAACGCCAGGGCCGCGGTGTCGTCGACCATCCGCCTGGCCTGATTCGACGACGCGATGTCCGAATTGGTCTTGTCGAACGGCGTCGTCTGAGCGTAGGCCTTCTCGTACGACACGCGCAGCGGCGTCATGAGCCTTGCAATCGCTTCGCCGTTTGCCGCAGTGAATCGCGCCCCGCACAGCTCCCACTGCTTTCGCAGCGGGGGAAGCCATGTCCAGTGGCTGAAGACGAACCCGATGCCACAGGTCTCGAGCCAGTCGAAGTAGGCCGGCTGCAGCAAATGCTCCGACCGGATCTCGATGTGCGTCTGCGCGTCGCGCGGCAGTTGCGCGAAAAACTGGTCCAGTTCTTCGATGTAGCGATCGACCTCCGGTGTATCGGACTTGCGTTGATACTCTTGCTCAAAAACAAGCCCGCAGAGCCGACTACCCAGCACTTCCGCGGCTGGTTCGTGGAACATCCGCAAGTAGGCATCAGCAGAGAGGTAATCCGTGTTGTCAACGTAGACCGGCTTGACTCCTGAAGTCGTACGCAGGCGACGCGAAAAGAACAGCCTGGGCACCTTGAGGATAAAGAGGGCGTCGTCGGGTACGAATTCAAGATACTGTCGGATCGAGTTGAGGCTTGAGGTGGGAGATCCGTCAGCATCCCGCAACGGTCGGTAGTACGTGAAGTCCAGCTCAAGCACCGAAAAATGTTCGAAGTAGTGCTTTGCGGAAGAGACTGGCACCAATCGTTCCTCGAACGAAACTCGGCCGAGTCGCTTCCTTCGGGTTGTGACCTGGTCATCGAGTGCTTCGGGATAGATCTGCCCGATCCATCCTGCATATCGGTCTGAAGCGGTGCCGAATCGCAGCGCGGGATGCAGCGACCGAAAGCGGAAGGCTGTGATTTCTCGTTCGATCGCAGCGGAGCGGTCGTCGCTGCCTGACATCATACCGGCGGAGTGTGGATGCGTCTGCGTCCGAGTCCGGATCGTCCGTCGGTATCGGGTTCTATGCCGGGCACGTCGTTCGACCGGGCTGCGCCGCGGGTCTTCGCGTTTCTCGTGTGCTGATGCGACATGGTGAGGAACGCGCCGGCCGCAAGGAAAACGTAGTAGCCGAGGGCACGCCAGACGAACAGGCTGGGGACCAGTGTCGATCTCGCTACGGATGGGCTGACGAGAATCGCATACATCGTCTCGACGCCGCCCGAACCGCCCGGCGTCGGCATTGCGAGCGCCCCCAGCATGAGCGCGGCACTTTTGAGGAGCAGCAGGACCGCATCCACGGTCGGCTGGAAGCAGAGTATCGCGAAGATCACGAGCAGGTGTTTCGTGATCCAGACCGCGAGCGTTAGCAGTACGCTGTTGAAGAAGTACCCGAACGGTTGTCCGCGGATGGCGCGTGCACGCTCGGCGAGCAAACTGGATTCGCGTTCAACGCGCCCCTGGAATCGACGGAGCCAACGAAAGCGAACGAGGCGGTTGGCTACACGCTGCATCAGTTCGGGCTTTAGTATCGCGGCATAGCCAAGCGATCCGACCCAGAGCAGGATGAGGACGAGGTAGACGAACACCGACGTCGTGCCGACGGGACCAAGTGATTCCGGCAGGACCGGCATAAACAAGGTGCCGATGATCACGAGGGGAACCGTGAGCGCGAAGAAGAGCTGGTCCAGAACCATCAGGAACAGGAAGATCGCTGTCGACTCACCCGTCGAGATACGCTGGTCGCGGGCAAGGAAAAACGCGGCGATCGGGCCGCCGCCGATCACCGACGGTGTGACAACAGAGAAGAAGTCCCATGCGAGCTGCCCGCGGACACCGCCGGAGAGGGAAATGTGCCGGTGCGAGGCATACGAGATTCGCAAACCGCCGAGCAGAACGCGAACCAGGACGATTCCCACCACGGCAAGCAGCATGACGGGATTGAAGGACTCGCGTACCTGTGCATAGACCCCCGGCTCGTGCGTTGCCCAGGCGACGATCACAAGGACGATCGTGCTCAACAACGCGGAAAGCCCGATGTTGCGCGCGGACCTTCGTGACGGCGGCGATGGGATGGTCGCTTCTGACATTCGACGGGTGCCTTGCAGTCGAAAAGTAGGGCTTTTGGCTGTTACCGCCTACGCGGTCATACCCGGCCGATCGACAAAACCTCGTGCCTGCTTCGTCGTAGCAAGGGCCTCATGTCACGCATCGTTGCAGACCTTCACACGCACACGACGTTTTCCGACGGTCGGCTCGACCCGGAAGCGTTGTCCGACTGCGTTTCGTCGGCGGGGTTAACCGCGTTTTCGGTGACCGACCATGACACCGTCGCCGGATTGCCGAGCGCCGCCGCAGCCGCGGCTGCGCGTGGCCTGGAGTTCGTGCCGGGCATGGAGATGAGTACGCAGACCGGTGGTGTTGAGATGCACATCCTGGGCTACTACATCGACGTGGACCACCCGGGTATCATCCGGTATACGACCGACGTGCCCGAGCGCCGTCGCGATCGCGCCGCGAACATTGTAGACCGGCTCGGCGAACTCGGATATCCGATCGAGATGAGTGAGGTTAACGATGCTGCGGGTGAAGGCACGATCGGAAGGCCCCATATTGCACAGGTTCTCGAACGGCAAGGACATGTGTCGACAGTCGGCGAGGCATTCGCACGCTTGATCGGTCAGGATCGGCCTGCGTTCGTGCCCTCGGAAAAAGTGGATACGATTGAAGCAATCAGGCTGATACACGACGCCGGCGGTGTTGCCGTGCTCGCGCACCCCGGGCAGTGGACCCGCCACGGCGTGCTGCTCTCCCTGATTCGCGGAGGCCTCGATGGTCTGGAAGTGCGGCACCCGTCACACGCCGGCTGGTTGGTCGACTACTATCGCGGACTCGCGACAGACTTCGCGCTGGTCAGGACGGGCGGATCCGATTTTCACGGGCACAAGCACGACGAAGCCCGTCACATCGGCCGGTTCGGCGTGTCGGCGGACGAACTTGCGCAGCTTCGTGCAGCGCGTGACTCGCGCAAGGCGTGCGGCGCTTGAAGGCATTTGTATCTCGCAGAACGCTCGCAGGACCGTCCGTCGTCGCGATGTGTCTGCTCGCGCTCGTCGTGTCGACCGACGGTGCGCTTGCCCAGGTCGGTCCATGGACGTCTCACACGTCTTTCCGCGACGCACGTTCGGTTGCCCTCTCGGCGACGCACGTCTGGGTCGGTACTACGGGCGGCTTGTTCTCACTCGATCGCGAGACGCGCGAGATCCAGAGGTATACGGTCGTCGACGGACTGCACACCGTCGCCGCCACGAACATTGTCTACGACGAGCGACGCGCAGTGCTGTGGATCGGCTACGCCGATGGCGTGCTGGACAGACTGAATCCGGCCAACGGGGTCATCCGCAGTTTCCGCGACATAGAACGCGCAAGCCAGTACTCGTCTCGCCGCATTAACCGGTTGAGGATGAACGGCGACACGCTGTACGTCGCAACCGACTTCGGCATCGTCGTCTTCGACGCGGAACGGGCCGAGGTACGCGACTCGTATACAAGACTCGGCGCGTTCAATCCCGCGATTGCCGTTCATGACGTCGATTTCGGATTGTTGGATGTCGGAAGCCCGGGAATCTGGCTCGCGACCGCTGAGGGAGTCGCGTATGCGGACAGGAACTTTATCAATTTGCAGGACCCGTCTGTCTGGACGGCCGAGCCGCTGGCGTCAGACGACGGCATCCGCGCAATTGCCGTATTCGATAGTGTCTACGTCGGATCGGCAGACGGCTTGTTCGTGCGTGAGGGCGCTGCGGCATACGCGGCGCGCGGGACCTTCGGGCAGGGTGTGTCCCGACTCTATGCCCGCCCCGATCGTCTCGTTGGCGTTGCCGATTTCCGGATCATCCGCGTTACGCAATCGGGTTCCGTGGATGCCATCACGATCGATCTCTCGCTGCCGTCAGCGGTCGCATTCGACGATGACGGTACCGCGTGGGTGGCAACACGCTCGGCGGGGCTGGTGCATGTGGCCGGCGGTCCGCCTGAGGCGATGTTCCTCGAAGTCATCGACACGTTCGTTCCCGCCGGGCCGCGCGAGGGGCAGTTTTCAGCAGCGTCGGTCGGGCCGGGCGGATCGCTGCTGCTTGGCGGCGTTGACGGAACAAACACCGGGTTCTATCGCCTCAAGCCCGACGGCTCGTGGGACAACTACAACATCGCCGACACGCCGGAGATCGGGCCGCGTACGGGGTTTCGCCAGGTCAACATCGACGACGCGAATGCTTTGTGGGCCGGTTCCTTCGGTGGTGGTCTCGTACGCGTTGACGAATCGGGGAGTATCGAACGCTACGACCACACGAACTCGACACTGCAGCCGGCCGGATCGTCGAGTGACTTCGTCGTTGTTGCCGGTATCGATAACGATAGCGGAAACAACACCTGGGCCACGACGCTCGGTGCACCGGTGCCGCTGCATCGCAGGTCGCCCGACGGCTCGTGGACGGGTCTGCCTCCATATATCGGTCAAGGGTTGACGGTCACATCAACGGCTTACGGCGCGGTCTTCGTCGACTCGTTCGATCAGAAGTGGATCATTGTGCGGAACGAGACCTCGTTCAACGATACTCGGGGGTTGCTCGTCGTCGATACAGGCAGCGACCCGGCAGATCCGGACGACGATGCCTTCCGCTTCTTCGGAAGCACCGGCGCGAACGGGCAGGGGCTGCCGAGTATCATTGTCAGAGATGTCGTCGAGGATCGGGCCGGGGTGATCTGGATTGGAACGGAGCGGGGATTGGCGTACATGATCAACAACGGGATTATCGCCCGTGACGCGAACGCAACGCCGATATGGCCGCAACGTGCCGACCGGACCGAGGGACCGTTCCTCTTTCTCGGCCTCGAGGTGACAGCGCTGGCGGTGGATCCCGCGAACCGGCTTTGGGTCGGCACACCCGGCGGCGTCCGGATCGTTGAGTCGGTCGAGGGCGGGTTCCGCGAGATCGAGCCACCGCTGACGACTTTGAATGCACCCCTGCCGTCGAACGTCATTCTCGACATAGCCGTCGAGCCGCAGTCCGGAATCATCTACATCGTCACCGATGCCGGCATGGTGAGCACGCAGGGTGAGGCCACGGAGCCCGTTGCGCAGATCGCAGACCTGTTCGTGTATCCGAATCCGGCGGACTACACGTCCGGCAATCCGCAAATATTCATCGAAGGTTTGGCCGAGACGTCGACGGTCACGATCGTATCGCCCGACGGCGCCCTGGTTCGGCGAATCGACGCGAAGGGCGGTCGAATCAGCTGGGACGGACTCGACGCAGCGGGATCTCCGGTTCCGTCTGGGGTGTACATCGTTGTTGGAGTCGGCGCGAACGGTGAAGGTACCGGGTACGGCAAGGTGGCCGTTATCCGTTGATCCGGTTGAAGAAGAGGGGAACGAGTTCGTAATTTTGCCGACTGCCAGGACGGTGACCGTAGCTCAGTTGGTTAGAGCGCCAGGTTGTGGCCCTGGAGGTCGGGGGTTCAATTCCCCTCGGTCACCCTTCGGGGTCGCGACGGGGCTCCGGGGTTGCTGACGCGCTGTCGTCCCGGGCAACCCGATGCCGGCCGTCACCACGCGGTCATGCCGCGACCTTATCTCTGCCGCGTTCGTCTAGGGGTTTAGGACGCCGCCCTTTCACGGCGGTAACACGGGTTCAAATCCCGTACGCGG
>Ga0302046_10006511_pt1 | contig 10176 bp, 8 predicted proteins | sample RVTome_11_FD_200261 | JGI IMG/M metagenome (GOLD analysis project Ga0302046, IMG submission 200261) | Soil microbial communities from uranium-contaminated site in the Upper Colorado River Basin, Wyoming, United States - RVT147D111 (version 2) ... | reverse complement strand
ATTTTTTTGGTGTGAGATTGTGAAAATATTCACAATTTTAATTCATTTAAGCTGCGGAGTTCCCGTTTAAGGCATCGTCTTCGACGGATCTGGCCGAAGACCGCCGCCGAGGACGGCGGCGGGAGCATGGTGGGGAGGCGGCGGGAGCATGATGGGGATGGCAGGAGCATGGTTGGGATGGCAGGAGCATGGTTGGGATGGCAGGAGCATGGTTGGGATGGCAGGAGCATGGTTGGGACGGCAGCAGCATGGTTGGGACGGCGGAAGCATGAGTGGGATGGCAGGAGCCTGGTTGGGACGGCAGGAGCCATGGTTGGGACGGCAGGAGCGTGGTTGGGATGGCAGGAGCGTGGTTGGGACGGCAGTAGCATGGTTGGGACGGCGGGAGCGTGGTTGGGAGGCGGCGGGAGCATGGTGGGGATGGCGGGAGCGTGGTTGGGATGGCAGGAGCATGGTTGGGATGGCGGGAGCATGGTTGGGACAGCGGCGGGAGTATGGCTAAGGAGGCAGCATGAAGGATCGAACGTTGGTACCGAGCATTTGTCCGTACTGCGGCGTCGGGTGTGGTCTCTTCATCGCAGTCGAAGACGGTGTAATTTCCGGACTGGAGTACATGCGCGAGCACCCCACGAGTGAAGGCGCGCTATGCCCAAAGGGCAATGCATCACTAGATATCGTCTACCATCCTGACCGGCTGAAATACCCGCTCAAACGCGCCAATGGTGGCTTTGAACGCATCACCTGGAATGAAGCGCTCTCCTTGATCGCCTCCAACCTGGTGCGGATCCGTAAAGACCACGGGGACGCCGCCCTGGGCTTCCTGGCGTCGGCAAAGGCAACCAACGAGGAGAACTACCTGTTCCAGAAACTGGCGCGCATGCTGGGGAGCAACACCGTAGACCACTGCGCCCGTCTTTGACACAGCCCCACGGTGGCCGGTCTGGTCACGACGTTTGGATCCGGGGCAATGACCAACCCAATAACCGACCTGGCACAGGCGGACTGCATCCTGGTCATTGGTTCCAATTTTGCTGAAAACCACCCCATCGTTTCCCGCTGGGTTCTGGACGCCAGGCAGCGGGGCGCCACGATTATCGTTGCCGATCCCCGCCTGACGCCAACCGCCTGGTCGGCCGACATTTTCCTGCCGCTGTTGCCGGGCAGCGACACCTCCCTGATCAACGCCTTGATGCACGTCATCATCGCAGAAAAACTGTATGCATCCGATTTCGTCGAAGCTCGAACCAGCGGCTTTTCGGCGCTGGCGGAGCTGGTCAAAGACTATCCACCGGAAGCTGCCGAACGGATCACCCGCGTTCCCGCCCACCTGATCGCCGAGGCCGCCCGCGCCTACGCCACCGCGCCGGCCGCCTCCATCGTCTATTGCATGGGGGTGACCCAGCATACCTGCGGCACGGAGACGGTGATCGACTGCGCTAACCTGGCCATGCTTTGCGGGCACCTGGGCAGGACCGGTACAGGCGTCAACCCGCTGCGCGGGCAGGACAACGTGCAGGGCGCCTGCGATATGGGCGCGCTGGTCAATGTCTTCCCCGGCTACCAGCCGGTCAGCAACCCTGAGGTGCGAGCCAGGTTCGCCGCCGCCTGGGGTATCCCCGTCGAAAACCTGTCCGGCGAGCCAGGTCTGACTGTGGTCGAAATGACACACGCGATCGAGCGGGGCGAACTGCACGGCATGCTTATCATGGGAGAAAATCCCGTCGTAGGCGACCCAAACTCCAAGAAGGTACGCCGCGCCCTGGAGGAGCTGCAGTTCCTGGCGGTGATGGAAATCTTCATGTCAGAGACTGCCGAACTGGCCGACGTCATCCTGCCGGCGGCCTGCTTTGCGGAGAAGCGCGGCACAAAAACCACCACCGACCGCCGGGTGCAGTGGATGGAACGGGCCGTTCATCCCCCCGGAGAAGCGCTCCCGGACTGGCAAATCCTGTCCCTGCTGGCTGCCCGCCTGGGATTCAAGGAGGCATTTGACTACCAAGCTGAGGAAGAAATCCTCAACGAAATCCGGCAATTGACGCCCAGCTACGCCGGGCTGGCACCGGAGCGCATTAAAGAAAGCCGGGGCGGCATCCCCTGGCCCTGCCCGGATACCGATCACCCGGGGACTCCCATCCTGTACACCAGCCAATTCAACAAGCCTGACGGGCGCGGGGTCATGCGGCCGGTTGAATACCAGCTGCCGGCGGAAGAGACTTCGCCGCTGTTCCCGCTTGTACTAACCAGCGGCCGCGTGGTGCTGCACTATAACACGGGCGAGATGACCCGCCGCACGAAAGCCCTGCGCAGCCGGGAACCCGAACTGTTCGTGCAGCTCAACCCAGTCACTGCCGAGCGCTACCGGATCCGACCGGACAGCGCCGCAAAGGTCATTACACAGCGAGGCTTTACAGTTGCCACAGCCAGGGTTACGGCGCAGATCCCGGAAGGCGTGGTCTTCCTGCCATTCCACTTCCCCGAGACCAACCAGCTGACCAACGATGCGCTGGATCCCATCGCCAGGATCCCGGAATACAAAGTCGCCGCTTGCCGGGTGGAGCCGGCCCACGATTATGAGGGAGGGACCCGATGACCAAAGTGATCTACATGGACATCAGCCGGTGCATCTACTGCCGGGCGTGCGAAGTGGCCTGCGAACGCGAGCACGCCGGCAGGTCGAACATGTTCGTGCAGTTGATCGGCGAACATTACGCGGTTCCGATCAACTGCCGCCACTGCGAGAACAGCCCGTGCATCCAGGTCTGCCCGACCGGCGCCCTGCAACGCACCGGCGATGACGCCGTGACGATTGCCGCCATGAAGTGCATCGGGTGCAACTTATGCGCGCTGGCGTGCCCGTTCGGCGCTATCTGGTTCGACACGCTGAACAAGGTGGCGCGCAAGTGCGACCTGTGCCTCCACCGCACCAGCCAGGGCCTGGAACCGGCCTGTGTGACCACCTGTTCGGCACGAGCGCTCGCCTACGGGGAGCTCGATGATTTTATTTCCGAGGCCGGGCAGAACGGCCATCGCCTCGTGATCAGCCGCGCCGCCGGGAAAACAGGCACAGTCGTTGCCATACCCTCAAAATGGGAAGCGCTCTTCCCACAAGAGCCGCAGGACGGTGAGTATGCCCATCCGTAGAACCGCCAGACAAATCGCCGAGCAGTTTGCAATCCAGTTCCCAGAATGGATGCAATTGGAAATGGCAACCGGGGATACGATCCAGTTTGGCGTGGACCGCAAGGCGCTCCCGCCGATCACCCGCTACCTGCGGGACGAAGAACAGGCGCGCTTCATCGTCTCGGTGGGCACCGACCGCCGGCTGGATGCAGGTTACTTCGAAATCACCAATATCTTTGGCCTCGACCAGGACCAGGTGTTTCTGCTGCTGCGTACCGAGGTCGATCCGGCGGACCCGAACATCCCTTCGATCACACCTGAGATCCACGGGGCGAACTGGGCGGAGCGCGAGCTTCAAGACATGCTGGGCGTGACCGCGGTAGGGCACCCTGACCCGCGCCGGCTGGTACTGCCCGACGATTGGCCGGATGGCGTACACCCGCTGCGCAAAGACTTCGCCTACAACCAGCGCCCGGAGATTGTGCCCGGCAGGAACCCGGAACTGAAGAGCCCGCCGGAGGGCAGCACACTGTTCCCTATCGGTCCATTTTACCCAACGCTGGAGGAGCCGGTCTTCATCAACCTCTTCGTCCACGGCGAGCACATCGTTGGAATGGACTACCGCGGCTTCTTCGCCCACCGCGGCATCGAGAAGCTGGGGGATGCCGCGCTGACTTATCAGCAAGTGCCCTTTATCGCCGAGCGGATTTGCGGGATCTGCGGCTTCGTGCACAGCTCCTGCTACTGCCAGGCGGCCGAGAAAGCCGCCGGGATCGAGATCCCGCCCAGGGCGCGATACATCCGCACCTTGCTGCTGGAGCTCGAGCGCATCCACAGCCACCTGTTGTGGATCGGGCTGGCCTGCCACTTCATCGGTTTCGATACCCTGTTCATGCAGGCCTGGCGCATCCGCGAGCCGGTCATGTGGCTCACCGAGTACATCACCGGGAATCGCAAGACTTACGGCATGAACCAGATCGGCGGGGTAGCCCGGGACCTGCCAGAGGATGCGAAGGACCGCATCCTACCGGTGATCGAGCGCATCGCGGCCGAGGTTGCCGGGGTAGCCGACGCCATCGTGGGAGACAGTTCGCTGGCTCTGCGCTTACAAGGCACCGGAATTCTCTCCGCCGCTGCGGCCCGCGATCTGTGCGTCATCGGACCGACGGCGCGGGGCTCCGGATTGGACATCGACGCCCGGCGGGACCACCCCTTCGCAGCCTACGGAGATATGGAATTCGAGGTGTGCGTCGAACAGGGCGGCGATAACTGGGCCAGGACGATGGTGCGCATCCGAGAGCTGAGCGAAGCGATAAAAATCGCCCGCCAGGTGCTTGACAAAATCCCGGCCGGACCGGTGATGGCGGATTTCGCCGAGATCCCTCCAGGGCGGGTGGGAGTCAGTTCGGTCGAAGCGCCGCGTGGCGAAGTGCACCATTACGTGCGCACCGGCGCCGGCCAGCGTCCCGACCGCTGGCGGGTGCGGGCGCCTTCCTTCAACAATTTGCAGAGCATCCCGGCGCTGCTGCAAGGCATGACCATCGCCGACGCGCCCATCAGCATCGGCAGCCTGGATCCATGCTTCTCCTGCACGGAGCGTCTCGGCGTGGTTGACCAGACGACCGGCCAGCTGCGTATCTACAAACAGGCAGATCTATTAGCAGAATTCCGCCATAAGCGGGAGCGGCGGACGCGGTAGAGAGGTTGCGCTTATGTTCAGACACACCATCAGCGAATTGAAGGAAGCCCTGGTCTGCCTGCAGGCCGGCCAGGTGACCCTGCGCTATCCATTCCAGCCCCACCCCGCCGAAGGCGAGTTTCGCGGGCTGCCGGCGGTGGAAGCATCCCGCTGCATCGGCTGCGGGGCGTGCGCAAATGCCTGCCCGGCACGCGTGATCTCGCTGGAGGACATAGAGGGATACCGGCTGGTTAAGTTCGAACTGGGGCGCTGCACCTACTGCGCCTCCTGCCGGGATGCCTGCCCGCAGGAAGCCATCAGCATGTCGCCCATGTTCGAAACCGCCACGGGAGCGGCGGCGGACCTGGTGATCAGCCTGAGGCTAAAACTGGCTTACTGCCGGGTGTGCGGCGCGCCGCTGGGGACTCGGCGCGCCATGGAGTGGGTGCAGAGCGCATTGTCGGAGACCGGCGAATATCCCGGTGAAATGATCAAAGGATTGGAGATGTGCCTGCCCTGCAAACGGAGACAGGCGCTTACCACAGCCATTCTGCTGGAGGAGGTGGCGGCATGAACCGGGGATTGTTGAACTGGTGCTTTAAGAAATCGATCTGGGTGTATCACGTTAACGCCGGGTCCTGCAACGGCTGCGACATCGAGATCCTGGACGTGCTGACGCCGTACTATGACTGCGAGCGCTTCGGGATCCGGCTTGTGCATACCCCGCGCCACGCCGACGCGCTGCTGGTCGCCGGACCGGTCACCCGGCAGGTGCGGGAGCGCCTGCTGCGCGTCTACGAAGCGGTTCCGCAGCCGAAGCTGGTCATCGGAGTGGGCTCGTGCGCCACCGGCGGCGGGATCTGGTTCGACAGCTACGCCACGTACGGCGGTCTCGGCAATGTACTGCCCGTCAACCTTTACATTCCCGGATGCCCACCCCGCCCCGAGGCAATCCTGTACGGAGTCGCCCAGGCGCTCGGCCTGGTGCCCAAGCAGGTGGCTGCCCAGGAATACGTTGAGACGTGAAGAGGAAGGACGCAGATGACTCTGGACAAATTAGGGCTCCATATTTTTAGCACGCTGGTCTTCCCAGGCTTTTTCTTCACTGCGATGGTCGGGCTATTCCTCACCTGGGTGGACCGCAAGGTGACCGCCGTGGTGCAGAGCCGGATGGGGCCGCCCTGGTTCCAGCCCTATGCGGACATCGGCAAGCTGCTGGGCAAGCAGATGCTCATCCCGCGCGGCAGCCGGCGAGTTGGATTCCTGCTGGCGCCATTGATCGCCCTGGCTGGCTCCACGCTGGCGGCGGTGATCGTCTTCCAGGCGCTGTTCGATCCGGCAGCGAGCTTCGTTGGCGACATCATTGTGCTGGTCTACCTGGCGGCGCTGCCGCCCATTGCTTTAATCATCGCCGGGGCCGCTTCGCGCAGCCCGTTCGGGGCGATCGGCGCCGGGCGGGAGATGAGCATGGTGCTGGCCTACGAGGTGGGATTCGTGCTGGCGATTACCATTGTGCTGATCAAGACCGGCTCGCTCAGGTTCAGCGAACTCAGCGCTTACCAGGCCGCCCACGGACCGCTCCTGTTCAGTCTTTCCGGCTTGATTGCCCTGGTGGTGGCGCTGTTCTGCGCCCAGGCCAAGCTCGGCTACCTGCCCTTCGACATCAGCGAGGCAGATACTGAGTTGATCGGCGGCCCACTGGCGGAATATTCCGGCTCCGGACTGGCGCTCTTCAAACTGGCGGTGGCGATGACCTTCTTTCACCTGCCTGCCTTCCTGGTCATCCTCTTTATGGGTCCAATAGAGCCCAACCTTTTCTCGATGGCAGGGTTTCTCATCAAGCTGGCGATCCTGCTGTTTCTGATAATCATCGTGAAATCAACCCACGCCCGGCTGCGCCTGGACCAGGCGCTGCACCTGTTCTGGGGCAAGCTGGCGATCCTGGCGCTTGCCGGGGTCTTCCTGGCGCTCATCGGCTGGTAACAGGAGGTGCCATGTACGCCGTAACTACCTTCGGTCTCCCCATGCTCGGATCGCTGCTCGCCCTGATCGCCGACCACTATTCCGCCCGGCTGCGCAATGTCGTCGCCATCCTGGTCACGCTGGCGACCTTCCTTAGCGCAGTGGCGATCGTCCCGCTGGCCCGGGAGGGAAAAGTCTTCATGCTGGGACCGATGTCTTTTCCAGGGTTCAACTTCAGCTTCATCGTAGACGGGTTGGGAGTCTACCTGGCGGTCATGTCCTCCTTGATCGGCTTCCTGATCGTGCTGTATTCCCTGGGCTACATGAAAGACTACGCGCACCAGGGCGAATACTATTTCCTGGTGATCCTGTTCCTGGGGGCCATGATGGGCCTGGTGCTGTCCGCTAACCTGCTGCTGATCTACATCTTCTGGGAGATCACGGCGATCTGCTCCTGGCGGCTGATCGGATTCTTCCGCGACCCCGAGCACCTGCGCAGCGCCGACACCGCCCTGATGATGACGGTATTCGGTTCGTTCTTCATGCTGATCGGGATCGAGATTGTCTGGCACGACGCCGGCACCCTGCTGGTCACCGGGATCCGCGGGCATGAAATCAGCAACCTGGCATTCTTCTTCATCTTCCTGGGGATATTGGCGAAATCGGCCCAGGTGCCGCTGCAGGTATGGCTGCCGGCCGCCGGCGTGGCGCCCTCCCCGGTCACCGCCCTGCTGCACGCCGCCGTGCTGGTGGTGATCGGCGTCTTCGCCTTCGCCCGCATCTTCGTGGGCACCCTGCTATTGACCCCCAACTGGCAGGCCGCGACTTCGGCGGTCGCAGTCACAACCATCCTCGTCGCCAGCGCTTCCGCACTGACCGAGAAGAACGCCAAGCGTATCCTGGCCTACTCGACCTTAGGGCAGTTAGGCTACGTCTACCTGGGGCTGGCCAGCATGACCCACATCGGCGTCGCCGGCGCGCTGGTCTTCCTGCTGGCCCACAGCCTGGCAAAAGCCGGGCTGTTCCTGTGCATCGGCATCATCGAGAAACGCACGCACACCCGCGACATCGGCGAGCTCGGCGGGCTGATCCGGGAGATGCCCTGGACCGCGGCGGCCTTTATCGCCTGCAGCCTGACGATCATCGGCTTCCCACCCACCGCCGGCTTCTTCGGCAAACTGATGATCGTGATGGGCTCTTTCCAAGGGGTGCATCCCGCCTTCGGCTTGCTGGCCGCCCTGGGCGGCGTGCTGTCCATCGTATATATGCTGCGCCTGTTCAACGCCGTCTTCCTGGGAAAGGCGCGCTGGAGCGGGATCGGCGAGGGTACTCCCGTGATGGTTGCCAGCGTGATCGCGTTTGCCATCCTGTCAATGCTGATCGGCCTTGCCGCCCGGCCGCTGCTGGACGTGGTCCAGGCGCTGGTCGCGCAGATTTCTGGTTAAAGGAGGCGAGTTGGATACCATCCTGCTTTACCCCATCTTTATCCCCATCGCCGCCGGGATTGCCTGCCTGCTGCTGCCCGGGCGGGCCAGGATCCTGCGCCAGCTGCTGTCCCTGGCTACGACCGCCGGGCTGGCCGGACTCGCGGTTTACCTATTCACCCAGCCTGACCTGGTCCTGACCATACCGTGGGTGAATTTCTCGCCCAACCTGGTGGTCGCATTCGACCTGCGCCTGACTGCATTCTCGCGCCTGATCCTGGTGGTCGCCGCGGCTTTTGCCCTGCTGGCGACTCTTTACTCGTGGGCCTTCATGGCCGGGCACCCGCGGCACAACGAATATTACGCCTATCTGCTCGCTGCCCTGGGCGCGGCGGCGGGAGCGGTTTTGACCGACAACCTGGTTATCCTGCTGTTCTTCTGGGAGCTGCTCGGTTTCCTGCTGTACCTCATGACCACGATCAACGGGGAGCTGGCCATCCCCTCAGCCACCAAGACCCTGATCATCGCCGGGGTAGGCGACCTGGCGCTGCTGGCGGGGGTCGCCTTGCTGTGGCTGGCGAGCGGATCCCTGAGCCTGAGCGAGATCGCCAGCCGGCCGTTGGCCCTAGAAGGCTGGCTGCCGGTCAGCGCCTTCGTGCTGGTCATGCTGGGGACGTTCGCCAAGGGCGGCGTCTTCCCGCTGCACACCTGGATCCCGGAGATCTCGCTGCACACGCCCCTCTCGATGATGGCCTACTTCACGGCGCTCGACAAGCTGACGGGCATCTACCTGCTGGCCCGCCTGGCGATTGGCCTGTTCGCCCTGAACGAAGCCTTCAACCTGCTCCTGATGAGCGCCGGCACGATCGCCATCGTATCCGGTGTGCTGATGGCGATGGCGCAGCACGACCTGCGGCGCATGCTGGCGTTCCACAGCATCTCCCAGGTGGGCTACATGGTTTTGGGGATCGGCACGGGCACACCAGTCGGGATCATCGGCGGCGTGTTCCACCTGGTCAACATGGTGATCGTGAAGGGCTGCCTGTACCTGTGTGGCGGGTCGGTCCAGTTCCGCACCAGGCGCACCCGCTTCGACGAACTCGGCGGGCTGGCGGGCGCGATGCCGTGGACGTTTGCCAGCACGCTGGTGGTGGCGCTCAGCATCGCCGGGGTGCCGCCGCTGAACGCATTCGTCTCCAAGTGGCTGATCTACCAGGGCATCCTGAGCTGGCAGGGACCGCTGTTCCCGCTGTTTCTGGCGGCGGCGATGTTCGGCTCGGCCCTTACGCTGGCCTCCTTCGTCAAGCTGCTCTACGCGCTGTTTTGGGGCGAGCGCGCCCGTGGGCTGGAAGAGGTTAAAGAATCCCCGGCGACGATCGTTATCCCGCTGGCGGCGCTGGCGCTGGCATCCCTGCTGCTAGGCGTCTTTTACCGCTGGCCAGTGTACGGTGTAATCGGCCCGATTTTGGGTCCCACGCAGGCAGAGCTGCTGCCGGGTGGTGTGTGGGATGCGGAACTGGCTGCCATCCTGATCGGCGCCAGCCTGCTGGTTGGGCTGGCCATCTACTTCGCCGGCCGGGTCGGGGAGAGCCAGGAGGCGGAGGTCTTCCTGGGCGGGGAAATCATCGATCCCGAGGTCTACCGGGTGCGCGGTACGCACTTCTACGGGCCGGTCAAGGAAATGAGCGGCTTGAAGACACTGTACGCGCTGGGCGAGGCAGGCGTCTTCGATATTTACAACCTGGGACGCAGGGCGGGAGACTTCCTGTCCCGGATGATCTACAAGTACATCGACCAGGCGCTGAGTGACTTCTACCAGGAAGTGATCCCCTCGCTGTTATCGCTCATCGGCCAGATCCTGCGCCTGCTGAATACCCGGTTGGTGCTCACCCGGGAAATCTGGCTGCTGTACGCCGCCGGAGGGCTTGGGATTCTGCTGCTGCCCGGGAATGAGAACGTGCTGGAGGCCACGCGCGTGGTGGCCTGTATCGG
>Ga0302046_10006510_pt1 | contig 10177 bp, 5 predicted proteins | sample RVTome_11_FD_200261 | JGI IMG/M metagenome (GOLD analysis project Ga0302046, IMG submission 200261) | Soil microbial communities from uranium-contaminated site in the Upper Colorado River Basin, Wyoming, United States - RVT147D111 (version 2) ... | reverse complement strand
AGGTAACCGACGGCGCCGCCGGTGAAGCGCGGCAGGCCCGGCACGCGCGCGGTCTGCCGTGCTCCGATGCGCGCACCGAGATCGGCGAGCGGATCGTCGACCGCCGCCGGTGCCGTCCAGCCGCCGCCCGGCGACCATGTCGAGATGCGGCCACCCGCGTGCAGCCGCCATGCCGCACGCGGCGCCGAGCCGAGGAACGTCCAGCGCGCCCATTTCTCACCGCCGACCAGCGATTCGAGCAGAAATCCGAAGCGCGGCGCGTCCGCACGGTTGTCCCCGGCCGGGTTGCGCGCCAGCTTGGCGTACGCCGTGACGGCAGTGTCGGAATCGAGGAGAAACTCGCGCCAGACCGGGACCAGCGGTGCAGTGCGCGCGAGTCGGACGAACGCGGGAAACGCGGGCTGGAGCATGGGCGGAGGAAGTTCTGTGACGGATGCAGGCGTGTCAATCGTCGCCATTGACACCGGCGGCACGTTCACCGATGTGGTCTGCCGGCGAGGCCACGACGTGCGCGTGCTCAAGGTGCCGAGCACACCAGCGGATCCGGCTGCCGCCGTTCTCGCCGGCATTGCCGCCGCACTCGGCGACGATCATGCCGGGTTCGTACTGATCCACGGCTCGACGGTCGCGACCAATGCGCTGCTCGAACGACGCGGCGCACGCGTGCTGCTCATCCAGAACGAAGGCTTCACCGACATCATCGAGATCGGCCGGCAGAACCGGCCCCAGCTGTACGCCCTGGTCGGCACGCGACCGCCACCACTCGTGCCCCGGGACCTGCGCATCGGCGTGCGCGGCCGCATCGGGCCGCAGGGCGACGTGCTCGAGCCGCTCGATGCGCGCGAGCTGGATGCGCTCGCGGCTCGCGTCCGCGCCAGCGGCGCCGGGGCCGTCGCCATCTGTCTGCTCCACAGCTACGCCAACGGCGAACACGAGCGCGCCGTCGCCTGTGCACTCGATCGGGCCGGCGTCCCCGTCTCCGTCTCCAGCGAGCTGCTGCCCGAGTTCCGCGAATACGAGCGCACCGCAACGACCGTCGTCAATGCCTACGTCGCACCCGTCATGGATCGGTACCTCGCCAGAATCGAGGAGGCCAGCCGCGCCAGCCGCATCCGCATCATGGGCTCCGCCGGCGGCGCGATCCCGCTGCCCCGCGCGCGACGCGAGGCCGTTCACACCGTCCTCTCCGGTCCGGCCGGCGGCGTCACCGGTGCGCTCGCAATCGCCCGCCGCAACGGCCTCGACAACATCCTGTCGTTCGACATGGGCGGCACCTCGACCGATGTCTCACTCTGCCCCGGCCGGGCGGTGCACACCCGCGAGTTCGCCATTGCCGGCGTCCCGCTCGCCGTGCCCGTCCTCGACATCCACACGGTCGGCGCAGGCGGCGGTTCCATCGCCCGTGTCGACGCCGGCGGCGCACTGCGCGTCGGGCCGGAGAGCGCCGGTGCCGATCCCGGCCCGATCTGCTATGGTCGTGGCGGTACCCGCATCACCGTGACCGACGCCAATGTCTGGCTGGGCCGGCTCCCGCCAGCCGGCTGGCACCACCGGCTGGACGAGCCTCGGGCCGGGTCCGCTCCTGCGGCGGCGCGGCCGCCGGGCCTGGACCGATCCGCGATCGAGGGCCCGCTGCGCGACCTTGCGTCGGCGATGGGCACGGGTCCGGACAGCGCTGCGGAAGGCGTGATCACGGTGGTCAACGCGGCCATGGAGGGTGCGCTGCGGGTGATCAGTGTGGAGCGCGGTTACGACCCCGTCGACTTCACACTTGTGCCGTTCGGCGGGGCGGCCGGCCTGCATGCGTCAGCGCTGGCCGACCGGCTGGGCATTCCGCGGGTGCTGATCCCGCCCGATCCCGGTGTCCTGTCGGCCTGGGGAATGCTGGTGGCGCCGATCCGGAAAGCCGCCGCGCGGACGGTCCTCGTGAGCGAAGCAGAGGCGGGCGGTCTGGACGAGGCGTTCGCGGCGCTGGCGTCGACGGTGCTTCAGGCGATGGAAGAGGAAGGGATCCCGGCGGAGTCGATCGAGGTACACCGACGGATCGATGCGCGCTATCGCGGACAGAGCTTCGAGTTGACGGTACCCGCCGACGCCTGGGTCGAAACGTTCCACCGGGCCCACCATGCCCGCTATGGCTATGACCGGCGGGATGGTGTGGTCGAGGCGGTGACGTTGCGGGTCGAAGCTGAGGCGGCCGGCGCGGTGGTGGAAGGGGCCGGGATCGCGGACGCGGCGACGTCGACCGCACCGGTTTCCGGCCGGGTGAGTGTCTACGCCGACGGCAAGGCCATTGAAGCGACCTGTCACGTGCGCGAAGAGCTGCGCGCCGGCCACGTCATCGCCGGACCGTGCATCGTGCTCGAGTACTCGTCCACGCTGTGGCTGCCGGAAGGCTGGACCGCGCATACGTTGAGCGATGGCAGTCTGCTGGCCGGTCGCGTTTCCGGCTGAGTCCCTGGAACTCCCGGGTTGAACGGACGCATGGGCAGAACGAAGATCAGGACGGGATCGCCCGGCCGTGCACCGGAGCCGGACGCTGGCCGGGCGCGCAGGAGTTCGCCGCAGCACTACCGTACGCCGTGGCCGGCGGCCGGACTGGCTGCGCTCGGCGTGCTCGTGCTCTACACGATCACGCTGTCACCCACCACGTGGTTCTGGGACACGAGCGAATACATTGCGACGGCGCACATTCTCGGCATCCCGCATCAGCCGGGGAACCCGCTGTTCGTCGTGCTCGCGCGCGCGTGGGACATTCTGCTGTCGCCGTTCGGGCTGTCGCCGGCCGTACGCATCAATCTGTTCAGTGTCTTCATGAGCACGCTCGCGCACGGCTTCTGGTTCCTGCTGGTGCACCGCATTCTGGCGTACGTCTCCGATGACCGCACGTTCCGCATGGTCGGCGCAGCGGTCGCCGTCCTCCTCAGCGCGACCGCGTTCACCGTGTGGAATCAGTCGAACGTCAACGAGAAGGTCTACACGGTCAGCCTGTTCACCATTGCGCTGCTGTCATGGCTGGCGCTGCGCTGGCGTGACAACCTCGGCCGAGGCAGGGATGGCCGTCTGCTTCTGCTGATGGTGTTCATCCTCGCGCTGTCCGTGGGCAACCATCTGATGGCGGTCCTCGCGGCGCCGGCGCTGCTCGCGTTCGTGATTGCCGTGCGGCCGCGCACGCTGCTGGACTGGAAGCTCTATCCGGCGGCGCTGGTCGCCGCGTTCCTCGGCCTGTCCATCCACCTGTTCCTGCCGCTGCGCGCGGCCCGGAACCCGGTCATCAACGAGGCGGACCCGACGTGTCCGCAGATCGGCAGCGCGCTCGTGAGTGTGGGCATCGCGCCGTTCACGCCGCTGCTGCGCGAGAATGCCAGGCAACGTCTGCTGGCCGGCGTCCGCTGTGAAGAGCTGACCGCAGCACTGCAGCGAACGCAGTACGACAAGCCGAAGGTCACGATCAACCCGATCACGTACCCGTACGATGCGCTGCCGCGAGACAGCCACCTGGTCGCGCGCCAGACGCTGAACTATGCGGAGTACGCCGACTGGCAATGGGCACGCAGTGCGGCCGGGAATGCGAGCTGGTTCGGCGGGTTCCGGCCGTTGCTGACACTGCTGTTCGCATGCCTCGCCATTGCCGGCGCGCATGCTCACTGGAAGCACGACCGGAAGAGCTTTGTCCTTGCGGCGACGCTGTTCGCAACGCTCTCGGCGGGACTCGCGTTCTATCTCAATTTCAAGTACGGTTACACACTGCCCGAGTCACTGGTGCGGCGTGACCTGCTCGCGTACCTGCCGGATCCGGGCGAAGCGCGCGAGGTCCGCGAGCGTGACTATTTCTTCATTGTCAGCTTCTCGCTCTGGGGCCTCTGGGCGGGTATCGGCCTGGCTGCGATCTGGCAGCGACTCGCCGACCGGCTCGCGGCGGGCGGCAGTCCGCGGCCGCGACTGGCGACAGCACCCGTGCTTGCCGTTGCACTGCTGCCGCTGTTGCTCAACTGGACGTGGGCCGACAGGAACGATGACTGGACGGCACGGGACTGGGCGTACAATCTGCTCATGAGCATCGAGCCGTACGGCGTGGTCTTCACGAATGGCGACAATGACACATTCCCGCTCTGGTACCTGCAGGAAGTGGAAGGCATCCGGCGTGACGTGACCGTCATGGTGATGAGCTATCTGAACACACCATGGTACGTGAAGCAGATCCGCGAGCTGACCAGGCCGTGTCCGCAAGGTGTCGATCCGCTCGCGGACCCGACCGTCATTGTGTGCCAGCGGCCGTACGACGTCGGGAACGGGCCCGACTTCTACGCGGCACTGGACCGGCGGCCCACGCGCTCGGTCGTACCGCTCTCCGACAGCGAAATCGACACGGTGGCTGCGACCGGCGCCTATGCGCTCGCTGCGCCCGCGGCATTCACCGCAGGTGGCATCGACGTGACGCTGCCACCCAACGAAGTCATCATTCCGGCGGACATGTTCATGGCAACGATCGTGCGGACCGCGCTCGCTGACCGGCCTGTCCATTTCGCCATGACGACGGACGCGTACCAGAAGCTGCGGCTGCGGCCGTTCCTGATCCGCCAGGGCCTGGCATACAAGCTGAACGATGGTCCGGTCATGGCCCGGCCGGGCAGCGGCATCTTCCAGCCGGCCGATCCGCGCTACGCCGGCTATACGGGCGCCAACCTCGACGTGCCGCGCACGGAGGCGCTCGTGAGCCGCGTGTTCCGCCACCGCAGCGGGTTCCCGGAGCGCTGGATGCACTGGGGCGACTCCGCGACAGAAATGGTGCCGTACTACTACTATTTCACCCACGCCGCCCTCGGCATCGCCTATCAGCAGATGGGCAATGCCGCCGATGCCGTGCGTCACAATGATCGCGCCGAGCAGTTCCTGCGGCTGGGCCAGGTGCGTGAGAACGCATGGTCGCGGTGACCGCATGAGCAATGCACGACGGCAACCCGGGCCGTACCACGCGGCGCGGGCCGGCCCGTGCCCCGGATCCGGTTGAGCGGACCGCTGGCTGTCGATTACCTTACGGAGCGCATGAACACACAGACGATGAAGCCGGGCGCGCGCACGGGCGCGGCGCAACCGGGAACCGGAGTACCGGGCGGTAGTCCGCCCGCGCGCTACGATCCGCCCTGGCTCGCTGCGGGTCTGGCCGCGCTGGGCGTATTCCTGCTCTACACCATCACGCTGGCGCCCACCACGCAGTTCTGGGACACCAGCGAGTACATTGCGACGGCGCACATTCTCGGCATTCCACACCCGCCGGGGAACCCGCTGTTCGTCGTGCTGGCACGCGCGTGGGACATTCTGCTGACACCGTTCGGCATGTCGACCGCCGTGCGCATCAATCTGTTCAGCGCCTTCATGGGCGCACTCGCGCACGGCTTCTGGTTCCTGATGGTGCACCGCATTCTGGCGTATTTCTCCGACGACCGCACGTTCCGGCTGGTCGGTGCAGCCGTCGCCGTCCTCGTCAGTGCGACCGCATTCACGGTGTGGAATCAGTCCAACGTCAACGAGAAGGTCTACACCGTCAGCCTGTTCACCATTGCGCTGCTCTCGTGGCTGGCGTTCCGCTGGCGTGATCACCTGGGCGAAGGCAAGGATGACAACCTGCTGCTGCTGATGGTGTTCATCCTGGCGCTTTCGGTGGGCAACCACCTCATGGCGTTCCTGGCTGCGCCCGCGCTCATTGCCTTCATCCTGTACGTCCATCCGCGAACACTGTTCAACTGGAAGCTGTATGCGACGGCCATCCTGGCCGGGTTCCTGGGCCTGTCCATCCACCTGTTCCTGCCGCTGCGTGCCGGGCTCGATCCGGTGATCAACGAGGCGGACCCGACGTGTCCGACCATTGGCAGTGCCGTCGTGAGCGTGGCCACCATGGGCCGCGTCGGCTGCGGCGAGCTGTCCGATGCGCTGGCACGCAAGCAGTACGACAAGCCGTCCGTGACCATCAACCCGATCACCTATCCGAACGAGCAGCTGCCGCGCGATGGCCACCTGTTGTCGCGCCAGGTCATGAACTACGCCGAGTACTTCGACTGGCAGTGGGCGCGCAGCGTGGCGGGCAACATCAGCTGGTTTGGCGGGTTCCGGCCCCTGCTGACACTGCTGTTCGCATTCCTCGGTGTGGTCGGGCTGTGGACGCACTGGCAACGTGACCGCAAGAGCTTCCTCTACATGGGCCTGCTTTTCGCCACGCTCTCGCTCGGGCTGACCTTCTATCTCAATTTCCGCTACGGCTACACGCTGCCCGAGTCGCTGATGAAACGCGACCTGCTCGCCATGTTCCCCGGCTCGAGCGACATGCGCGAGGTGCGCGAACGCGACTACTTCTTCATTGTCAGCTTCTCGCTCTGGGGCCTCTGGGCCGGCATCGGTCTGACTGCGATCTGGCAGCAGCTCACCGATTCACTCGCCATGCGCGGCAACCCGCGCGCGAAGCTGGCGGCTTCGCCCATCTTCATCATTGCATTGCTGCCGCTCGTGCTGAACTGGAACTGGGCCAGCCGCCGCGACGACTACTCGGCGCGCGACTGGGCGTACAACCTGCTCATGAGCATCGAGCCGTATGGCGTGGTGTTCACCAATGGCGACAACGACACATTCCCGCTCTGGTACCTGCAGGAGGCCGAGGGTATCCGCCGTGACGTGACCGTCATGGTGATGAGCTACCTGAATACGCCGTGGTACGTGAAGCAGATCCGCGAGCTGACGCGGCCCTGCCCGGAAGGCGTCGATCCGCTCGCGGACCCGACCGTCATTGTCTGCCAGCGGCCGTACGACGTCGACAACGGACCCGAATTCTACGCCAGTCTGGCGACACCGCCCACGCGCTCCATCCTGCCGCTCTCCGACAGCGAGATCGACACCATTGCCGCCACGGGCGTGTACGCGCTCTCGGCGCCCAGCGCGTTCACGGCGGGCCGCATCGACGTCACACTGCCGCAGAACGACATCATCATTCCGGCGGACATGTTCATGGCGACCATCGTGCGCTCCGCGATCGAGGACCGGCCGATCTATTTCGCCATGACGACGCAGGCATACGAGGAGTTGCGCCTGCGGCCGTTTCTGATCCGCCAGGGTGTGGCCTACAAGCTGAACAACGGACCGGTCGTCGCCGACTCCGCGAGCGGCATCTTCCAGCCGACCGATCCGCGCTACGCCAGCTACACGGGCGCGAACCTCGACGTGACGCGCACCGAAGCGCTGGCCAGCAACGTGTTCATGCACCGCGGCGGATTCCCCGAGGAGTGGGGCCACTGGGTCGACTACGCGACCGAGGGCATACCGTTCTATTACGGCTTCACGCACGTCGCGCTCAGCCTCGCCCATCAGGCCATGGGCAATACGGAGGCCGCCGAACGTCACAACGCTCGCGCCGAAGAGTTCCTGCGCCTGGGCCAGGTGCGCGAGAACGCTTACACGCGGTGAACCGCGCGTGAGCGGCGCGGCACGGCCTGCACGGTCGGAGCACGCGCCGGACGCTGACGCAGAAGGGCGGCATCCTCTCGCGGGTGCCGCCCTCGTCGTTATGGCCGCCGCATTCTGGGCGACGTTCGGTCCCCTTGCACGGCTGCTCTACGACCGCGGCTTCACACCGCTCGAACTGGCCAGTGTGCGCACCTGGATCGCACTCGCCGGCGCCGGTGCACTAGCACTCGCGACGCGCGCGAGCCTGCGCATTGCATGGCGCGACGTGCCCTTCTTCATGTTCTACGGCGTGATTGCATTCGGCGCGTTCGAAGTCGCACTGCTGCTCTGTATCGAGCGCGTCTCCGTGCCGGTCGCCATCTCACTGCTCTACACATCGCCGGTCTTCGTGCTCGGACTCGCACGGATCGCATTCGGCGAGAGCATACCGTCGTCGCGCCGGATCGCATTGCCGCTCTCGATCGGTGGTGTCATTCTGGTGACCGGCGCTGCCGGAGCACTGTTCACGGCGCAGTCGACGATTCCGGCCGCCGGTCTCGGCTTCGGCCTCGCGGCCGGCTTCCTCTACGCCCTCTTCACCGTGCTCGGCCGGGTCGCGATCGCGCGGACATCACCCGCGACATCCCTGTTCTGGTGTTTCCTGTTCGCGGCCATTGCACTCGCCTTCATCGCCGACCCCATCCGCCCCGTGCTGCGCCAGCCGGATGCGCTGCCGCTCCTGCTCGCGCTCGGACTCGTCACCACACTTCTCCCCTATTCCCTTTATCTGCGCGCGCTCCGGCTCCTGTCCGCCGGCACTGCGTCACTGCTCGCCTGCACCGAGCCGATCTTCGCGGCTGCATTTGCTGCTGCACTGCTGGATGAGCGTGTCTCACCGCTCCAGGGCCTCGGCATGGCGTGCATCGTCGGAGCGGCTCTGCTCGTCGCGCGACCGCCACGCCGGCCGCAGCCGATACGGTTGCCGCAAGGCTGACAGCAACGGCGTGGACATCCTCGACCACCACCGCTTCGGTCGCCCGATGCGCCCCGATGCGCAAGGTCCGGCCGTGTCAGGGCATGGCGCCCGACATGCGGGTTCACGTCGCGATCGCTGACCTTGCCCCAGACTTGCGCTGGGGAAAAAGGGCGCCTGCGGCGCAGTCACGTTCGCTTGCCGATCACACCCTCCCGGGGATGCGGAGGCGGCGTCTCGGTGCGCCGTGAATTGCACACGCGTTGGCCTCCAGAACCACGCGTGACCGGTTGACCACACCTGGCGCGGTCAAATCGACACGGAGCTCGCTCGTGCCAGGGCGCGCGTGTCGAGTTGACGGCTCGCCCTCGCCTTCCCGGCATTCGAGCAGGCAGTACTCGCACTGCAGCCGGTGGCCATGCGGTTTTCCGGGATTCTCCCCCGGACCGGGGGCGGTCGGCGCAGGCCCACCCTGGCCCGAACAAAAAGCCATATCGCCATTTTTTCACGATGACGCTTTCCAGGCGCCTGGTGCTCCGTTCGCGACCCGTTCGCGGCCTGATCGCGACACGATCCGGCGCGTGTACCGGTATGCCGTTCACGTGGTGCAACCGCTCGGCGCTGCACGGTTGCCGGCACCGCCGGAACGGTGAGCATCGGATCCCTTCATGTCTCCTCTGCTGCATCGTTCCAACGGCCCGGCGAGTTCAACGGTCCCGTGGTGATGCGGGCCGATCAGCTCGTCGTGCGTACCTCAACGGCGGCTGCACGTGAGCCGCATTCACCAGAAGGACCTCGAGGACGGGTTTGGACGGGTGCTGCTGCCTGATGCACTCGAGCGGAAATATCCCAACGCCGCGGCGGAGTGGGGGTGGCAGTGGGTCTTCCCGCTGAAGCATCGGTGGTTGGATCGGCGAACCTGCCAGCAAGGCCGTCACCATGTCGATGAATCCATCCTCCAAAGAGCCGTCCGACAGGCCGTCAAGACAGCCCGCCTTCGCAAGCGCGCGTCATGCCACACGTTCCGCCATTCGTTCGCCACGCACCTCCTCGAGGACCGATACGACATCCGGACCGTCCAGGAGTTGCTCGGGCACAAGGACGTGAAGACCACCATTGATCTACACACACGTCCTCAATCGCGGACCGTCGGCGGTTCAGAGCCCGATCGACGCTTCAGCCTGTGAGCCCTTACACGGATCCGTGTATGACGCTTGCTACGGCGTGGGGGCGGTGCAACTACTGTGCGGCGATGGCACTTGAGATGTCCCCGCATCCGGTAACCTCGGACGTTACACGTACGCGGACGAGTCGAGAGGGAGTTTACGCGGACCCGGCTACTCAGAGTTGGGCGGACTGGAACCGTCAGCTGCGATGCTTCCAGTAGCCTGGGCGACGTTTGAGGTGGGCAACCGCAACGATCAGGATTTCGCTCCGGGTCAGCCGGTAGATGACCTGAAATGGAAAACCGTGCACCAGGACGCGGCGGGTCAGCGCGTCGTCGCCGACATGAGTGCCTTTCCGGGTGCGCTTCGATGAGCGTCATTACGCCCGCCACCGCCTCGAAGAACTCGGCGCCGACTCCTTGACGCCGCTCCTCGTACCAGCGCACTGCCGCGGCGAACTCATCCGAAGCGGGTTGGCTGCTCCGGACGGTGCGGTTCACCGGCCGAGGATTTCTTTCTCGATCCGGCGTTTCACGTCTTCCCAGGGCTCCAGCTCGACCGTGCCTGCTTCAATCGCCGCGACACGGCTAGCAATCTCGGTCTGCCA
>Ga0302046_10006509_pt1 | contig 10178 bp, 7 predicted proteins | sample RVTome_11_FD_200261 | JGI IMG/M metagenome (GOLD analysis project Ga0302046, IMG submission 200261) | Soil microbial communities from uranium-contaminated site in the Upper Colorado River Basin, Wyoming, United States - RVT147D111 (version 2) ... | reverse complement strand
GCTCGCGAGCCCGAGGCCTCCGATCTCGCCGACGAGAGTGCCGGCCGCGCCGACGGCGAGCCCCTCGACCAGGAATGCGGCGAACACCATCGCGCGGGACGTCCCGAGCGCACGGAGCGTCGCGATGTCCGGACGCCGGCGCAGCACGGAGACCGACACGGCGTTCGCGACGAGGAACATGCCGACCGCGAGCGCCAGCGACCCGAGCGCGTTCAGATTGAAACGGAACGCCCGCGCCATCCGCCCCGCGGCTTGCGCGGCGCGGCCGGGCGGTTCGACCCACAGTCCGGGAGACAGGCGGCGCGAGAGCTCCCGCCGGATCGCGTCGGGTGAGACGCCGGGATCGAGCACGACGTCGACCCGATCGACCGTCCTGTCCCGGCCGAGCAACCGCGCCGCCGTGAAGATGTCGGTCACGAGGACGTCGCCCCCGGACGCGCGCGCGAGACCGGAGACCTCGAGGAGTCCCGCGATCGTCACCTCCGCGCGCACGCCCCCGGCCGTGAGCGGTACGCGGGAGCCGATCCGAAGCCCGTGTCGCTTCGCGAAGGGGAGCGGAGCGAGGGCGGAGCCCGGGGACGACAGAGCGAGCCGGCCGCTCGCGGTCGTGGGGGCCGCCAGCCGCATCTCGCGGATGCTCGAGTCCCCGCCATAGTCGGTTCCCAGGATCGCGATCACCTCGCCGGATCCGTCCGAGAGCACCGCGTTGCCCGAGACCAGGGGAGCGAATGATCCGACGCGCCAGAGGAACCGCATCCCCTCGAGCTCTTCGAGAGGAACTCCGCGTGCGCCGACCACGACGAGATCGCTCTTTCCCGCGATGGCCCGCGCGGACTCGCGAAAGGACTCGGTGACGCTCCTGTTGGCGTGATGTATCGCGGCGACCGCGGCGACCCCCACCGCGACGCCGGCGACCGGCAGGAGCGCGCGGATCGGACGGCGCCTGGCGGGACCGGTGACGAGAGCGCGGAAGACGAGGCCGAAACCGGTCATCGGCTCGAGAGCCTGCCGTCCCGCAACTCGACGACGCGGTCGGCTCGGCGCGCGGCGGCGTCGGAGTGCGTCGCGAGGATCACCGTCACGCCGCGCTCGCGGCGGACTTCGTCGATCAACGCGAGGACTTCTCGACCGTGCCGCGAGTCGAGGTTACCGGTCGGCTCGTCGGCGAGGAGGAGTCGCGCGCCCGTGACGAGCGCCCGGGCGATCGCGGCCCGCTGCATCTCGCCGCCCGAGAGCTCGTACGGGTGAGCGTCGCGCCGCCCTCCCAGGTCCACGCGATCGAGAAGCTCACCGGCGCGCTCGGCGGCGTCACGCCTGCCGTCGAGGAGCCTCGGAAGCTCGACGTTTTCGCGCACGGTCAGGTGGGGGAGGAGGTTGAAGAACTGAAACACCACGCCGACGTCCCGGCGGCGGTAAAGCGTCAGGCGCGACTCCGGCAGGCTCGCAAGATCGAGGTCGCCGACGGTGATCGACCCCGAGGTGGCGCGATCGATTCCCGCGATCAGGTGGAGGAGCGTGGACTTGCCTCCGCCGGAGGGGCCGACGACCGCCAGGAACTCGCCGGGAACGACGTTGAGCGCCACGGAGTCGAGCGCGACGACCGGCTGCGCGCCGGGGTACACCTTCGAGACCCGCTCGCAAACCACAGCGGGCGGCGGGGACGACGCCGCGCGCGCCTCCGGCGAGGACACGCGGCGGAGGATATCGGATACTGATGCAGGAGTCGGCAGCCGGTAGCCGGCAGCCGTATCCCCAAGCAAGCGTGAAGCGAGACAGCATCAAAAAAGAATTAGCGACTCCTCTCCCCGCTTCCGGCTACCGGCTCACCGCTCCGTTCCGTCGCATCTGGCGGCAGAGGACGCTCGTCGCGGCTCTCGCGCGGCGCGAGCTCGTGGCGCGTTATCGCGGCGGGGTTCTGGGGTTCTTCTGGTCGATGCTGAACCCGCTCCTGCTCCTTCTCGTCTACGCGACGGTCTTCCGCCTGGTCTTCGCGCCGCGGACAGACATCCGAGGGCCGTACGCACTGTTTCTTTTCGCGGGTGTCCTGGTCTGGGGCTTCGTGTCCTCGGCGCTCCTGGACGCCGCGGAGACGTTCCGCGCGAACGGTCCGCTGCTGCGAAAGACGACGGTCGCGGCGGAGGCCTTTCCTGCAGTCGCCGTTCTCGCCCGCCTGGCCCACCTGGCGCTCGCGCTGCCGGTTCTCGCCGCGGCGATCGCCGTGGCCGCGGCGAGCGGCGCCGTCCGCCCGGGCGCCCCGGCGTTCCAGCTCCCGGTCGCGGTTCTCCTTCTCGCGGCGGCGGTCCTCGGCATGGCGCTCGCCGTCTCGGCGCTCTCGGTCCATTTCGGGGACGTCCGGGACCTGCTCGGCAACCTCCTGACGCTCGCGTTCTTCTTGACGCCGGTTCTCTACCCGGTCGACGCCGTGCCCGAGCGGCTCCGGCGTTTGCTCTGGCTGAACCCGTTCACGTCGTTCTTCGTCGCCATTCACGACAGTGTCTTCTTCTTCCGTCCCGTCCGTGCGGAGGTCTGGCTCGGCATGCTCGTCGCGACCCTCCTTTCGCTCGCTCTGGGCGGCGCAGTCTTCGAGCGGCTGCGCGACTCGATCGCGGAGGAGGCATGACGACGGATTCCGCCTCCGCGGCGATCGAGGCGCGCGAGGTGACGAAGCTCTACCGCCGATGGGGCAGGAAACGCTCGGTCGGGAGCCTCAAGTCGGCGCTGCTCTCCGGGAGGCCCGGGAGCGCGCTCGCGCCGGACGAGGCCGTGCCCGCGCTCACCGGCGTTTCGTTCGACGTCGGCGCGGGCGAGACGGTGGGAGTGGTCGGCGCGAACGGATCGGGCAAGTCGACGCTCTTGAAGCTCCTCGCCGGAGTCCTCAAGCCCACGTCCGGAACGATCGCTGTCAGCGGCCGGCTGGCCGCGCTCCTCGAGCTCGGCGCGGGCTTCCACCCCGAGATCTCCGGGCGCGACAACGTCCTCATAAACGGACTGTTGCTCGGGCTGACGAAGCGCGAGATCGCGAGCCGATTCGGGGAGATCGTACGGTTCGCGGAGCTCGAGGAGTTCATCGACGCTCCCGTGAAGACGTACTCCTCGGGGATGGCGGTCCGCCTGGGGTTCTCGATCGCCGCGCACTGCGATCCCGACGTTCTCCTCGTCGACGAGGTCCTAGCGGTGGGCGACGAGGCGTTCGCGCACCGCTCTCTCGAGAAGTTCTCGGAGTTCGAGCGCGCGGGCAAGACCCTTCTCTTCGTCTCGCACGATCTCGGGCTCGTCGTCGAGCGATGCCGCCGCGCGATCTGGCTCGACCGCGGCCGGCTCGCGGCGGACGGGCCCGCGGCGAGGACCGTCGCCCTCTATCGGGAGAGCGTCTCGGAGCGCGAGGCGGAGCGCCGCGGAACCTCGGAACGCCCCGAGCCGCCCCGCCCCGACCGGATCGGGTCCGGCGCGGCGGTCGTGACCGGCCTCCGGCTCCTCGATCGCGAGGATCGTCCGACGGCGCGGATCCGCTCGGGCGAGCCGGCGCGCCTGGCGATGGACGTCCGGGCGCCGTCCGCGCTGGCCGACTTCGTGTTCGGATTCGCGATCTCGACGGTGTCCGGCGCGGTCGTCTTCGGTTCCAACACCGCGGTCGACGGGCTCACCCCGCTGGAGCTCGCCGGCGACTCGACCGTCGTGCTCGAACTCGCGTCGCTCGACCTCGCGCCCGGCGTCTACTCGGTGGACGCCGCCGTGCACGCCGGCGACGGGGCTCCCTATGACTACCGGCGCGACCTCCTTCGGTTCGAGGTCGCCGCGGACCGCGCAATCGCGGGCGTCTGGAACGCCGACCGCCGCTGGACCTTCTCGGGCGGAGTGAAATGGCGGAAGCCGAGCCGGGCGTAAGGCCGCTCCGGCGGCTCTTCACGCGAGTGGAGGCGCTCGGCCTCTATCTCGGGTCGGGCTTTCTCGTCTGCGCCGTCGTCGTGTTCCTTTTCGGTTTCCTCGCGCGCGAGGTGTTCCGCACGACCGAGGCGCGCGCCTTCGACCGCGAGGTCACCCTCGGCATGCGTGAGCTCCACTCGCCTTCGAACGACCGCGCCGCCCGCATCGTGAGCTTCTTCGGGAGCCATTTCTTCATTCTTCCCGCGACCCTCCTCGTCAGCGGAGCGCTGTGGCTCAAGGGTCATCGCGCCTCGGCGCTCCTCTTCAGCGGATCCGTCTTCGGAGGGTTCGCGCTGAACGCGCTTCTGAAGATCGCCTTCTCCCGGCAGCGGCCGGACCTGTGGCCGGCGCTCGTCACGGAGCTGACGTACAGCTTCCCGAGCGGTCACGCGACGATGGCGACGGTCTTCTTCGGCGGGGCCGCGGCGGTCGTTCTCCACCTCTCGCGCCGGCTACTCGTTCGCGCGGCAGCGCTCGTCTGCGCGACGGCGGCGATCCTGACGATCGCGGCGTCCCGTGTCTACCTCGGCGCGCACTGGACGACCGACGTCGCCGCCGGCGCCCTCGTCGGGCTCTTCTGGGTTTTCGTGTGCTCCACCGGCACGGAATACGTCTCTCGTCGCGTGGCGGCCTCTCCGCCTCCCGCACCGATCACGTGACGCCGCTGCGCCGTTCCCCGTGGTTGCTCCTGGCCGGAGGATTCCTCGCGGCCCTCGTGATCCGCGTCCTGTTCTTCAGTGCTCTCCAGCAGAACTGGGACTCGCGCTGGTATGCAGCGGTCGTGGCTCAGCTCGAGCGCGGAGAGAACCTCTTCCACGGACCGACTTATTACAGCTATTCGCCCCTCTGGGCGCTCTTCCTGCGCGGGTTGAATTCCCTCGCCGTGCCGCTCGGCGTGCCGCTGTACCGGGCCGTCGGGCTCGTCCTGCTCCTGACCGACCTCTGCACGGCGTTCGTCGTCTACGCGATCGCGCGCCGGGCGGTGAAGCAAACTCCCGCGCTCGCCGCGGGCGCCGCTCTCCTCTTCTTTCTGAATCCGGTTTCCGTCCTCGCCACCGGCCACCACAACCAGTTCGAGAACGTCGCGATCCTCTTTCTCCTGGTGGCGGTTTTCTACGCGAGTGAGCAGCCGCTCCGTTCACTGCCGGTCCTGGCTGCGATGAGCCTCTCCCTTCTCGTGAAACACGTCACCTGGTTTCACCCGCTGCTCCTCATCCGCGGTAAACGTCGTGACGGAGTAAGCCCGGTCGCCGGGCTCGTCCCCTACTTCGTTTTCGCTGTGTCGTTTCTGCCTTACTGGAGCACTCGAACCCAGATGGTCAGGAACGTCCTCGGCTATCGGAGCCTGTCGGAGGTCTACGGGACGGCCGTCCTCAAGGAGCTTCGGCTCGTGCCGGACTGGGTTCCGAACGCGCTCTTCCTGCTCGCCGCAGCTGCCGGAGTTCTGGCGTTCCGTCGGCTCGAGGTCGGGAGGGCGTGCCTGCTTCTCTTCCTCGTCCTGCTCCTGTTTCTGCCCGGCATTGCGGAGTACTACCTGATCTGGCCGATCGCGCTGGGGGCCGTCTACCGAGGCGCGGGCTTCTTCGTCTACACCGTCGTGGTCTCGGCGTTCTTTCTCGGATCGCCGGACGGCCTGGCGGTTCCTTTCGAGCACTTTCCCGGCTGGCACGGAGTCTGGTGGGCGACACTCTTCTGGCTGATGTGGGAGCTCAAACGGGTTCAGGGTTCGAGGTTCGAGCGTCGAGGTCACGCGTGAGCAAACCGCCGAAACCGTCGCGGGCTCGACCCGAGATCCTGCTCGTCGCGGCTGCGATCGGAGGATCGCTTCTCGTCTACGCCCCATTTCTCGGACGCATGACCGACGTCTACCGCTTCTGGGACGGCCCAAACTATCTGACGATCGCGCGGACGCTGTACGACGTACCTCCCGACAACCCGCTCCTCGCCTACGTCCGGGAGCCGCGGTACTTCTTCGTCCACCTTCCCATGTATCCGCTGCTCGTGCGCGCGCTCTCCTTTTTCGGCTACGAGCCTGCGCTGCTGCTCGTTTCGCTCCTTGCGACCGGTGTCGCGACCGTACTCTTCTACCGGCTCTGCCGGGACGTCTGGAAGCTCGCTTCACCGGAGTTCCTGACAATCGTGTTTCTCTTTCTCCCGCCGCGCTGGCTCCTCTACCGGTCGACCGGATCGACGGAGGCCCTCTATCTCGCATTCACGCTCGCGGCGATCTTCTTCTTCGAGCGGTCGCGCGTCGGCCGCGCGTCGGTTGCGGGAGCGCTGGCGACGCTGACCCGCATCTCGGGGTTGATGCTCGCGCCGGCGTTCGGCATGGTCCTGCTGCTCCGGCGGGAGCGGCTCGCGAGGATCGCGTGGCTGCTGCTCATCCCAGGGGCACTCGCGGGTTATTTCTTCTTTTGCCAGGCCCGCACCGGAAACTTCTTCGAGTACTTCTCGCAGCACGGCGACAAGATGTCCGTGTTCCTGCCGTTCGGCTTCCTGCCCGAGCTTTTCCGCAAGGGTCTCTATCACCAGGCGGAGTTCCACATCCTGCTCGCGCTCGCGTACGCGATCGGAACGTCGCGTTTGAAGCCGTTTCCGGTGATCTTCTGGTACTGCGTCTTCGAGCTCGCCCTCCACCTCTTCATATCGACGGAGGACTGGAGCCGTTACTTCCTCGCGATGGCGCCCTTCGCGCTCGTCGTGGGGTTTCGCGACCTGATCGACACGCGCGCGTTCCGCTGGATCTTCGTTCCGTACGTGGCCGTTGCGCTCTTCTACGCATGGAACGTGATCCCGGTGAACGGCTGCCGGCCCGACATCTACCGAGAGCTGCTGGCGCACCTCGGGCTCGCGACCGGTAGCCCGTAACTGTGGCGGGTGCAGGTTAAAACCTGTCCCCGCGACGTCCTCAGAGGCGGGTGCAGGCTAAAACCTGTCCCCGCGACGTGTTCGGAAGCGAACCCGCACAGCGGTGATCGCGAGGATGGCCAGGACAGCGGCGAGCTGGACGAAGACTCCGGCGCGGAACGCGCGCGAGCTCCAGCCGATCTCGATCCGGTGCCGGCCGGCCGGCACTGCGATCGCGATGTCCCGGCCATTCGCGAGCAGAACGCGAGCCGGCGATCCGTCGATCGTCGCCTTCCAGTTCGGAAAGAACGTCCGCGACCAGAGGACATGTCCGGCCGACGGTGCGGCGACCTCGATCTGCGCCCGATCGGGCTCGAGCGCCTCGACGCGCATCTCTCCCGGCGGTCCCGGGGGATTCGGAGGTCCATCGCGCCTTCCGGGAAGGATCACATCGGTTGCCGGCCGGAAGAGGTCCGATCTCGCGAGCTCGAGCGCGCCCGAGAGCGACGTCCGCTCGTGTACACGCGAGGCCCAGCGCAGCTCGGGGGCGGCGGCGAGCGCTTCGTGCAGAACGAGGCGGTGACGCCCGACCGCGAAGCCGGTCACGGGCTGGAAGCCGGGCAGCGCGCTTTCGCTCTCGGCGAGCATCCATCGGCCGCCGTAGAGCCGGACGAGCCGTCCCCTCTCTTCCGGGTTCGACGCCGTCAGCACTTCGCCGGCGATCCGGTTGACCCAGCCGTAAGACCCGTCGGGGTCCTCGTCGAAGAGATAGCGCACGCGAAACGGCGCGGCGGTGGCCGGGACCAGCTCTTCGATCTGGACCCGCGCGAGCTTCGCGACGGTCGGCGGAAGCTCGGGGTGCGCCGTCCGAGTTTCGAGCATTGCCAGCTCGCCGACCTCCGGCGAAACGTAGAGTCGGCCGGGGCCGGTCAGAAAACGTCCGAGCGCGGGGGGACGCGCGAGTGCCCTCTGGTCCGCGGAGACGAAGAGCGGCAGTCCCCAGGGAAAGGCGAGGAGGAGCGCGGCGAACGCGAGGGCATGAGCGCGACCCTCCAGGGGCCTGCGCGAAAAGACGACGACCGCGAGAAGGGCCGCCGCGGCCGCGCCGAGGAGAGCGTCGGCCCGGAAGACCCGTCGGATCGCGGGCAGAAGCTCCTCCGCCGGCAGCGCGAGACCGGCGAGCTCGGGCCGGACGACGCGGTCGAGCGGGCCCCCGGGAACCGCCGCGAAGAACGCGATCCCGTAGATCGAGAGCGCGAGTGCGATCAGAAGGGCTTCGACGATTCCCGGCCGCCGCCGCTTGAGAGCGTCGAGCGCGAATCCGGCAAGGAGAGCGACGCAGAGAGTCGTCAGGAGATAGAACTTGATCGGGTAGCGCAGCCGCCGCAGGAACTCGACCGAATAGAGGAGCCGGTAGAGTGGGAGAGCGAAGCCGAACGAGAAGGCGAGCGTCACGAGCGCCGCACCGGAGAGGAAGATCGTCTTCGAGGACCAGAAGTCGCGCCGGGCCGCGCCGAGGATCGTGACCAGCAAAGGGACCACTCCGAAGGTGACGGACCAGATGTAGACGAGCTCCCCTTCGTGAAGGCGGTACTGCCAATGCCCCCCGGCGCCGAGCGCCCCCGGATCGCCGTTCAACCGCGGAAAGAGCCACTCGGCCATCCGCCAGAGCGCGAACGGCGACGCGCCGAAAGCGCGCGCGGAGTACAGGTGCTGACCGCGATAGGTCAACCCGACGATCTCGGAGAGCGGCAAGAGGAGCGGTGCCGCCACCGCGGCCGCGATCGCGCCGGCGAGGAGTCCGGCCGCGGCAATCCGGACGCCGCGCGGCCCGCGGCGACCGGGCGCGCCGAGCCAGCCGGCCACCGCGACGGCCGCGCAGAAGAGGAGAGTCAGAAGCGAGATCGCGGGCTCCCCGGCGAGAAGCTGGAGACCGAAAGCGAGACCGCACCCGAGAGCGGCGGCGAGACGATGCCGCGTCGCATCCGTGCGGACCAGGTCGATCGTCGCGGCGGCGCACCACGGGAGCCACGAGGCGGCAGGACCCGCGTTGGCGAACGCCGAGCCGTAGGACAGCATCACGCCGGAGAACGCATACGCGACTCCGGAAAAGAAGGCCGCGCCGCTGGAGAGCCCGAACCGCGAAGCCAGAGCCCGCGCGCCGAAAAACGCCCACAGAACGTGGACCAGGTAGTGGAGGTTGAAAGCCGCGGCGGGGGGGAGGACCTTCTCGAGGAGCAGCGTCGGATAGAGCAGCACGGCGTTCGGGTTCGCGAGGAGCGGCTGGACGCCGGAGGCGGTCTCGTTGACGAACGGAACTCTTCCGGCGGACAGCATGTCCACCGCCACCCGCCGCCACGGCCAGTGAGTCATGTGGGCGTCGCGAAAGACGAGCCGTCGCGAGCCGACGATCTCCGGCACGAGGGGGAGACAGAAGAGGACGACGACAGCGAGGCCGGAGAGAAAAGCGCGGCCTCGGCGCGGCATTCGAAGATTCTAAGCGCGCGCCGCCGCTACAATTCTTCGATGTCTCAGGGAGGACCGGAAGGGGCTCGGCGCGCCTGCGCGATCGTCGTCGGAGCGTTCGCGCTCTTCTGCGCCTGGTTCACCGGATTTTTTCCTCCGTTCTCCAACCCGAACGACCTTTCGCGCTTCCAGATGGTCGCCGCGTTCGTCGAGACCGGATCGTTCGCGATCGACTCGCAGCTGGCGACGCTCGGCGATCATGAGGACAAAGCGGTCGCGGGCGGCCGCTTCTATTCGAACAAGGCGCCGGGTCTCGCGTTCGCGGCGATTCCGGTCTATCGGCTGCTGCGCCTCGTTCTGCCGCCGCCGGATTCGCCCACGGCGCCGATCTTCGCGCTGGTGCGGCTCTTCACGGTGTCGCTCGTCTGCGTTTTCGCGCTCGCGGCCTTCGCCCGTCGGCTGCTTCTCCGGCGGGAAACGGAGTCTGTCGCGGCGGTCGTCACGTTCGCCGTCGCTTTCGGCACGCCGTTTCTCTACTACGCGCGCTCTTTCTTCGGTCACGCATGGACGGCTTCACTCCTCTTCCTCGCCTGGAACGTGTTGAGCCATCGAGGCAGTAACGAAGGGGGCGCCAGGGGACACCCCGGCGTCACGCTCGCGGGGTTTCTCGCCGGATGGGCCCTGATCTCGGAATACACCGTCGCCCCCGTCGCTCTCGCGCTCGCCGTCCGCGCCGCCATCGCATCATCGGGCCGTCGGCCGGTCGCCCGGCTGCTTCTCTTCGGAGCCGGGGCCGCGCTCCCCGTCGCGTTGCTCCTCGTCTACCAGGCGGTGTGTTTCGGCTCGCCGTTTCTTCCGTCCTACGCGCGCGAGGCATATCCCGCTTACGCCGCGCTCGCCCAGCGGCGCTTCTTCGGTTTCGAGCTTCCGAGCGCGAAGGT
>Ga0302046_10006507_pt1 | contig 10182 bp, 10 predicted proteins | sample RVTome_11_FD_200261 | JGI IMG/M metagenome (GOLD analysis project Ga0302046, IMG submission 200261) | Soil microbial communities from uranium-contaminated site in the Upper Colorado River Basin, Wyoming, United States - RVT147D111 (version 2) ... | reverse complement strand
TCGGAGCATCTCCGCGTCCTCCGAAGCGCGGGTCTCGTGCAGGCGAACGAAAACGGGCCGCGCGTCAGCTACTGCATCGTCCCATCCGCGTTGAAACGGTTGAAGGCGTTGCTCGAGGCGATGTGACGTGTGCGGTTTTGCCACGACGTGCGGCCGCAGTGAGGCCCACGATACAGAGAGACGAAAGGCATAAGGATGTGTCGATCGTGAAGCAGAGTGTTGCGAAGAACCTGTCATTCCTCGACCGCTATCTGGCGGTCTGGATATTCGTCGCGATGGCGCTCGGCGTGGCGCTCGGCTACCTGTTTCAAACGGGAGTCGCACGGTTCAACGAAGCCCTGACCGTCGGCGCGCACACCAACCTGCTCATTGCCGTCGGGCTCATCCTGATGATGTACCCGCCATTGGCCAAGGTGCAGTACGACCTGATGCCCAAGGTCTTTGCCGATGTCAGGATCCTGGGGCTGTCGCTCGTGCAGAACTGGATCGTCGGCCCGGTCCTCATGTTCGGGCTGTCGGTGGTGTTTTTCGGGTTCATGGCGCCGACGCTATTTGGACCTGATCCTCGCTGGGGATCCTACATGGTGGGACTCATCCTGGTGGGCATTGCCCGCTGCATCGCCATGGTGCTGGTGTGGAACCAGCTGGCCCGGGGCAACAGCGAGTACGCGGCCGGGCTGGTCGCGGTGAACAGCGTGTTCCAGATTCTCACGTTCGGTCTGTACGCATGGATCTTCGTGACGGTGCTGCCGCCGCTGTTCGGCCTGCAAGGCATGGCCGTCGAGGTGAGCATCGGCGAGATCTTCGGCAGTGTGATGATCTACCTGGGCATTCCGTTCGCGGCGGGCATCCTCAGCCGGGTGATCCTCGTTCCGCTGAAAGGGCGCGACTGGTACAGCCGCGTGTTCGTGCCGATCATCTCGCCGATCACGCTGATCGCGCTCCTGTTCACGATCGTCGTGATGTTTTCGATGCAGGGCGAGCGGATCGTGTCGCAGCCGCTGGATGTGCTGTGGATTGCGATTCCGCTCAGTACCTACTTCGCATTGATGTTCCTGGTCAGCTTCTTCATGGCCTGGAAGATCGGGGCGGACTACTCGCGGGCCGCCACGCTGGCCTTCACGGCCTCGGGTAACAACTTCGAGTTGGCCATCGCGGTGTCCATTGCCGTGTTCGGCATTACCTCACCCATCGCGTTCGCCACGGTCGTGGGCCCGCTGGTGGAGGTGCCGGTCCTGATCGGACTGGTGCACGTGAGCCTGTATTTCCTGCGCAGGATCTATGGCGGCAGCGTCAGCGACGATAGCTTGGTCGGGGTGCCAGCCATTGCCGCCGAGAGAGCCGCTCCCTTACCGGGGACAACGCGTTGATCGAGGAAATCGAGCGAATCGGTGATTGGACTCTACAAGACGGAGGGTGATTCAACGACGGGGACGAAGACCGGCGGCCCCTGGGCCAGGCTTACGCGCGCTTACGAGCGCCGGTGACGAGCAGTACCACCCCGCCGACCACCGCCGCGATCCCGAGTATGGGCGGCAGGGGGATGGTCCGCTGACGATCGGCCGTGGCGTGAATCGGACCGATGTCGAGGACCGTTTCGCGGGTCGTGTACGTGAAGCCCTGATAGGCCAGCGCCGCAAGGCCCACGACGATCAGGATGAGACCGAGCAGGGCAGCAGGTTTCATGAAATCTCTCAATCGTGCAGCACAACGCTCAACAGTGAACTGTTGACCTTCAGCGGAAGGTCACCGCTGTACTCGATGAAGCCGAGTCGCCTGAACTTGTTCAGGAAGAAATTCACCCGTGAGCGCGTCGTCCCCGTCATCCCGGCCAGGGTCTCCTGGGAGATCTTCGGCACCACGCGGACCGGCTTGTCGTTCTTCCCGTAGCGGGCCAGCAGCAGCAGCGCGCGCGCCAGCCGCTTCTCGCTCGAGTTGAAGAGCTGATCAATCAGGTCCTCTTCGATCTTGATGTTTCTCGCCAGCATGTGGGCGATGAACCGGTCGGACATGGCATGCTGCTTGTGGAGCAGCGTCAGCATCTGTCCCTTCCGGACCCCCAGGATCGTGCTCGGGCCGATCGCCGTCGCACTTCCAACGCGAAGCGGCTGGCCGGCCAGGCACCCCTCACCGAAGAAGTCGCCGGGGCCGAGCATCGCCACCACGGCCTCTCTGCCGGTCTTCGACAGCACGGACAGCTTCACGCCGCCCGTCTGGATATACAGCACGTCCGAGCAGGCGTCCCCCTGCGCGAAGATGGCTTCCCCTCGCGCATACTGCACACGGGTTTTCGACACGTCCGTCGAATCAAGGAAGGCCTGCGCGTCGAAGGCCGGAGCGGCCGGTGCTGCTCTGCTCGTGGCGTTGGTGGCGTTGCTGGATCCCATGGGCCAAGCATGGCACGCCGGTGGGCTGCAGGCGTGTGCAGAAGAGTACAGACAGCGCTGGCAGACTGGCCTACGCTGGTCCTGACGACCGAACAAGGTCGGGAAAGGTGTCACCATGTTGTCAACCCTCGTCGTTATCCTCGTCGTGCTCTGGCTGCTTGGAGTCGGCACGTCCTACACCCTCGGCGGCCTCGTCCACCTCCTCCTCGTGGTGGCGGTCATCGCCGTGCTGCTTCGGATCATTCAGGGTCGAAGTCCGATCGGGGGCTAGCTGCGTCGGCACGCCGTTCCATGTCGGCAGCGGGACGCGGCCGGCCCTGGCAGGACAGCCGCGCCGTACTGAATGGCGCCCTGCTGCGCACCGGGGCGCCGTGGCACCCCCTGTTATCACGCACCAGACGTGTCATCGTCGCTTTCAACAGGGGCAGCGGAGCGGCCGCCTGCTGCGGATTTTCTACCTTTTGCCGCTCGACGGCATTACGCTGTTCGTCGCGTCGCAGACCCGTCCTGAGGGGACACCCTATCCTGGTGGCGGTCAGCGTGAGGCCGGAGGCCGTGGCCGCCAGTGTCGGCTCTTGCCACCTGGCGCCCGTTGAGGGCCGTTCCCGACGATGACGAACGTCCGCCGATACGCTCGCGCGAGAGTGAATCTGCAGGCCCACGTGCGGGTGTTCGACGGAGGGACGTTCACGAGCCTGCGAGGACGTATCGTCGTCCTGGGGGAGGGTGGAGCCTTCCTGGAGCTGAGCGAAGACGTGGTGATCGGGACGCGGCTCGGGCTGCAGTTCACGCTCCCTTCGGGGCCCGATCCGGTGATCTGCCGAGCGGTGGTACGGAGCTGCCTTCCGGGTCAGGGCGTCGGCGTGGAGTTTTCGAAGCTGTCCTCGCACGACGGCGGGCGCGTGGCGCAGTTCGTCGAGCAGGTGCTCCGACACTAGAGATCACGTGCGGGGGTCAGACTTGCGGGTCGGTCGATCTCCTGTGCGCGGTGGATGCGGTTCGGCAAGGATTGCGCCGGTGGCGGCGTCACCGGATGACGCCGCCACGCCGCGCGTCTACCGGGTGTAGCCAGCCAGCGCCGTCTTGAGCGCATCGACGCTGTCGGGAGAACGGCCAGCCTTCTCGAGCACGATGTCCTCGGAAGAGAGTGCGCTGCCGTAGAAGCGTGTGTTGGCGTCGAGGTCCTCCTTGATGGACGAGCCATTGACCGTCGCGCCGGCAAACAGCCCGCGGCTGCGTGAATAGCTGAGAATCTCGGCCCGAAGCGACAGGTCGGTCGAGGCTTCAGCCGCCCGGCCCACGGGTCCGGCCGCTGCCGACAGCTGACCGCCGACCTTGAATTCGTTCGACAGCAGACGCTCGATGCCCTTGCGATTCGTGACGACGAGGATGAGGTCGATCTCTTCCCCGCCAATCTGCCATCCCACGCTGCCGCCGGTCAGCGTCAGGAACGCCGGCGAGGACCACGCCCGCGTCTCCGCGTCGCGCACGCTGATCACGCCTCGTCCCCACTGTCCGCCGACGACGAAACCGGCCTTCTTGACACCCGGGAAGATCGCAATCGCTTCGGCCTTCGCCAGCACGTTGGCCGGAATCGCCTGGTGGGATGTCGCCATCATCTCGTTGAGCACGGTTGTCGCAGCGAGCACCCGTTCTTCTTCGTCGGTGCCCTCGGCGCGGACCGTGCTGCCCGCACCGGTCGCGATGAGGGAGAGGGCGATTCCAAGGACGACGTTTCTCATGGTCATGAATACCTCACTGTCTCTGCCCGTCGTGCCTGGGCACGACGGGACCGTGTACGAATAGAGCCTATCGCTCGATTCGGATCGAGCGTACCATCTGTCCGAACGTTCGCTCGTAGCGCAGGAACTCGCGCTCCGGGGCGGTGAACACCAGGAACAGCAGGCCTTCGGGGTGCGGAAGGGTGACCAGCCAGTTGGTCTCGCGACCGCCGACGGGTGAGTCGTTCGAGAGGTAGGTCGAGAGCGCCGGGTCGCCATCCACGCGGATGCCCTCACGATCACGAATCACGCGCATGTTCCGGTTCGACAGGCGCAACTCCTGGACCAGTTGGTCGGTGACGTGTTCCAGGCGCGCCTCGGTCTCCTGCCTGGAGCCCGGTCTGTAACCGGGGCCCTGTAACGGCTGGCCGAAGCTGTCCCGTCGCGGTTCGAAGATGTTGACGATGACGCCATAGGCCATGGCCTGATGGCCCTGGCCGTCGCTGATCAGACCGCCGTGGGGCGCGATGGTCATCGCGTCACCCTGTCGACGGGTCTCCCAGTTGTCGGGGTGGTTGATGCGCAGGAGGGAGCTCTCGGCACCCACCAGATGTTCCGACGGCGAGTCGATTCGTGTGCCGGCCGAGCCGATCGCCGCCCGCATCTGCTGTTCGGTGGGAATCAGGATCCGCCGATCTTCTGCGACCACGACGTCGTAGTCTCGCCCGGCCCACTCATAGCGGAGGCGGAGCGTCTTGTCTCTGCCTCGAAAGGGGTCGCCGCCCATCGATGAGTTGCTCACCTCGACATCCAGCCGATCGTCCTGCACGCGAGACTGGAGGCGCTGACGCACGTCGGCGAATCGATCGCCGGCCCCATAGGTGGCGGCCACGATGTACAGTCGCGATGCGGAAGACTGCCTGCGGTCGTCGCTGGCCTCCCGTGAGTCCTGGGCGGGCGGCCCCGCCAGCGACCGGAGGTAGCGCGTGCTCTCGTCGAATGCTCTGGTATTGATTCTGGCGTTGCGGTCCGCTCCGCCGAGCGCGCTCACTTCCTGGTTCACGCGTTCGATCCGGTTCTCGGGGCTCGGGTGGTTGGAGAAGAACTCCACCGGGCCGCCGCCCTCGTGCAGCGCCTCGATCTTGTCGAAGAACTGGGCCATGGCACGCGGGTCGTACCCCGAATCGTGAAGGATCTGGGTCCCCATGATGTCGGCCTGGCTTTCCGCCGTGCGCGAATACTTCAGCAGGACGGAGTTCACCGCGAAGCTCGCGCCGAGCTGCGTCAGCACGGACGCAGTGGAGTCACTGCCGATGATGCCGCCCAGGATTGCCAGCGGAAGCTGTGCGGCAGAGGCCTTGCTCGCCTGGTTGGTGCCATGACGCAGGGCGATGTGCGAGATTTCGTGGGCTATCACGCCGGCCAGTTGCGATTCGTTGTCGGCAGCCTCAATCACACCGCGGTTGATGTAGATGGGTCCGCCTGGGAGCGCGAATGCGTTGATCGCCCGGTCGTTCACGACCTTGAATCGATACGGATACTCCTCGCCTGGGGCCCTGTCGGCGAGTCGTTGCCCCAGGTCGTTCACATACTCGTCCATGCGATCGTCGTTGAGCATGGGCAACTGCCGCTCGGCGTCCGCTGACACCTGCTGACCCACCTCGATGTCCTGCTGCGGCGAGAACATGTTCCAGCCCGGTTTGAGGGATGTGCGCTCCGCCCAGACCACGGCCGTCAGAACAAGGAACAACGCCGCCAGTGTCATGACGGTCCGTTGCAGGCGTCGAGCGCGACACGTGACACGCACGGCGTCACGTCGATGGTTCGGGTTCATGTCTGATCTCCCTGTGTTGTGTGCCTTCTTCGCTCTGTCACGCTACGCCATGGCAGGCGGCGCCGACGCGCGGTATCCGAGCCAGGTCGTCTCTCACGGGACCCTCACGGTCAACGGGTCCCTGAGCTCCACCTGCACCATCGTCCCGGACGGCAGCGTCACCTCGTCGCCTGCCGTGCTCAGCACCACGGCGGTTCCGGCGCCCCCGCCGACGGCCGTGCCGACGGCTGCGCCCTTCTTCCCGCCTGCCAAGCCGCCGATGATCGCGCCGGCGGCGGCGCCGATTCCGATCTTTGTCGCGTCGGCCTGTTTCGTCCCCTGCGCTTCGTAGACGACGCGGCTCGTCGTGATGTCGTATGTCACGTCCCGCGCGGTCAGGCTCCGGAAGTCGAAGGCCAGTCGGGCCCGGCCCTCGACCTTGCCGGAGGCCTCCGCATCTGTCACTTCGCCGGTCATCTCGCTGCCGGCAGGAATGACGATGATGCCATCGACGGACACATCGGACCGGATTCCGGCGCGCACGCGATCCTCCCGCTGGCTGGTGTTGGAGGCCAGTGGCGTGTCGAGCGCGAGTGTCAGTGTGGTGCCGGCCGGGACTGTGAGGTCCCGATACTCGGGCGGGTCCGTCAACAGGTCGCCCACGACCGACCCTGCGTCCGGTCCGGTACGCTCGACTTCGACGATATCGCTGCGCTCGATGGTCGTGCGCTCCGAGCGGTCGGCGCTCTCGACCACGATGCGGGCCGGTTCGACATCGACCAGGTTGCCTCGAATCACCGCGTCGTCACGAGTCGTGATGGCGATCTCGCTTCCCGCGGGTATGTCGTCGATGGCGGCGGCGCCGGTGCAGCCGGCCGTGCTCACGATCGTTCCGATGAACAGACAGGTATGCAGAATCTTGAGTGTCGCATTCATATCGCATTTTCTCCGTGGGATGTGAGAGCCCGCGTGGAGCCGCTCAACGAGCCGTTCGACTCACCCCCCGATCCGGATGGTGGACAGGGACGGAAGAACGCCGAAGACGTCGAGGAGCCACAACACCACGACAATGACCACCACGGCGTTCAGGATCGACTTGATCGAACGCGCCATGGGAATGAAGTTGTTGACGAGCCAGAGAAGAACCCCGACGACAATCAGGACGATCACGAGTTGAAGCAACGGCATGGCGCTCTCCCTGTTTGCTGCCGCGTGTAACCTGCGGCGTACCGGACTCTCACAGAACACCGCGTGACGGTCTGACACGAGATGCCCTGGCACAGCCGGGGTTCTGCGCTGATGGTCACCATGGTAGCGTCTGACCGTACGCGGCCGCTGTGCTCTTGTGCACAGGTCCTGCATCCCTTTCACGGTCGCGTGCGCTTGTGAACAGACGCGCCACGCCCCGATGAGTACTCTTTCTGGAATGGACACGACCGGCGGCGCGGGCGGAAGGATCGGCCACAAGCTGGAGTGGAGATCCCGGTGTGTGCTGCTCTGGCGCGAGCGCGGCGGAGCCGTGCTCGTCCTCGCAACCGGACTCGGCGTGCGTGGCTGGCTTCGCCTGGTTCAGGCGTATGTCGGTGGGAGAGCGGCCGTTCGCAGAGGCCTCTGTGCGTGTTCACCGGCACGTCACTGGCGGCGGGGCGCCCTGCTCCTTCTCCTGATGATCGCCGTGCCGGCCACCGGGCTCGCAGGCATCGGCCTCCATCACGTCTACCGTGACCGCGCCAACCTCCCCGATCTGGGTCCCTTCGTCCGTTTCGAGTTTCCCACGATCGGCCACGTGTACGACACCAACGGCCAACCGCTCATTGCACTGGCTCGTGAGCGCCGGCAGATTACGAGATTTGACGAGATCCCCCTCATTGTCCGGGATGCGATCCTCGCCACCGAGGACAAGAACTTCTTCTCGCATGACGGCATCGACTATGCCAGCCTGCCTCGGGTGGTGAGCAAGCTCAGGATTGGGGCCGTGGCGACACGCCTGATCCGGGTGGGGCGACACGACGAGACGAGACGCCCCCGGATCTTTCCGCAAGGAGGCTCGACGATCACCCAACAGCTCGTGCGAGGGGTATTTCTCGGAGACTTGACCGCCCACGAGAACCAGGACCAGCTCCGGCACGGCGGGTTTCTGCCTCGCCTCATGTCGTTCGTCACCGGCCCGCGAAGCGTCAACGTACTGGCGCGAAAGCTGGAGGAACTGCGTCTCGCCGTGTGGGTCGAACAGGAGATGCGGGACCGGTTCGGGTCGAAACGCCGCGCGAAGGAAGAGATTCTGGCACGGTATGCCAGCTTCATCTACATGGGCCGCGGTCAGTACGGGTTTGCGGCGGCGGCAGAATACTACTTCAGCCGACCGCTGGCCACGCTGGCCCACGAGGACGCCGATACGGCCGCTCTGCTCGCCGGCATCGCCAAGGCACCGCGTGACTACGCACCCGATGCGCACGACACGGCTCGAGTCGTGCGCCGGAGAAACCAGACCCTGGCCCTCATGGAGGCGAACGGATTCATTTCCCGCGACACGATGACAGCGGCCTCGCAGCGCGCCCTGCAGGTGACGCCGCGCGGGCAGGACGAGACGCTGCAGGCGCCTGCCGTCGTGGCACATGTCCTCGAGGCGTTCAACGACGGCTGGACCGGCCTCACCGCTGACGACCTGCTGGAGGGACGGATCCAGGTGTACGCTACGGTGGACGCCCGGGTGCAGCAGGTGGTCAACCAGGCGCTCGAGCACGGTCTGGCACGGTACGAAGAGCGGCGCCCGAGCGCCAAGGGGCTCCTCCAGGGCGCGGTCGTCGTCCTGCGGAACGGCGATGCGAGCATTCTTGCCGAGACGGGCGGCCGCCAGTTCTACAACGACCGACCCGCTGTGTATAGCGACTTCAACCGTGTGACGAGGTCGCAGCGGCAGCCCGGGTCCGCCATGAAACCCTTTGTCTATCTCGCGGCCTTTCACGAGCAGATGTTCGATCTCGACACGATGGTTCCCGACGAACCCATCGGCGTGCCGATGGGAGGAACGCGGGGCACGAAATGGATCTCGAACTACGATCGGCAATTCAAGGGTGTGATGCCGCTCCGGCAGGCGCTCGCGGAATCCAGAAATGCCGTCGCCGTGTGGATCACACGGCAGATTGGGATCGAGAGTGTCCTGCGGACCTCACGGAGTCTCGGGATCCTGACGCCGTTGCAGCCCTACGCCTCGACGGCGTTGGGTGCGTCCGAAGTGACCTTGCTGGAGCTGGCCAATGCGTACCGTACGATGGCATCGGGCATCGTCGCCCAGCCGTATGTGATCCGGACGATCGCCCGCACGTCTGGCGGGTTGCCGATCGACCGCACACGCCGCAGGCCGGCGCCGGTCCGACTCGACGACTCCTCCCTCGCGCTCGTTCAGGAAGGTCTGCGTGGTGTCGTGCGCATGCCCACCGGCACGGCTCATTCGCTCGACTCCAGGAGTTTCCCGATCCCGGTGATGGGGAAGACGGGCACCACCAGCGAGTTCAGGGATGCCCTCTTCGTGGGCTCCACCTACGGCCCCGACGGCATCACCGTCGCCGTCCGGATCGGATTCGACGACAACCGTTCGCTCGGAGCACGGGAAACCGGCGGCCGGGTGGCGCTCCCGGTGTTCCGCGAGATCATGCTCGAGGTGTACGGTAGGGCGCTCGCAGGGCCCGTGCCGGCGTTTCCGCCTCGGATGGAACAACGCATCACCCGCTACCTGGAGGGCGATTTGCCGGCGGCCGCGCTCTTTGCAGCCGTGCCGAAATCGTGGGTGATGCTCACGTCCATCAGGCCGCTCGTCGCGCCATGAGGGACAACGCCCGCCGAGGCATCGGAATCAGTCGCGCAGGACGACGGTCAGCAGGGAATTGTTGATCTTCAGGCCGCCGTTGTAGTCGATGAACCCGAGCTTCCGAAACTTGTTCATGAAGAAGTTGACACGCGAGCGTGTCGTCCCAATCATCTCGGCCAGGACTTCCTGGGACACCTTCGGAAGGGCGCGGTGGGACACTTTCTGTTCGCCGAACCGCGCGAGCAGCAGAAGCGTGCGTGCAAGCCGCTTCTCGCTGGAATTGAAGAGATGGTCGATCAGATCTTCTTCGATACGGATGTTCCTCGTCAGCATGTGCATCATGAAACGGTCTGCAAATACCGGTTGATCGTGCAGTTGCCGCACCATCTCGTCCTTCTCGACAGACAGGATCGTGCACGCCGCCATGGCCCTTGCCGTGGCCATCCGCTGCGA
>Ga0302046_10006506_pt1 | contig 10182 bp, 10 predicted proteins | sample RVTome_11_FD_200261 | JGI IMG/M metagenome (GOLD analysis project Ga0302046, IMG submission 200261) | Soil microbial communities from uranium-contaminated site in the Upper Colorado River Basin, Wyoming, United States - RVT147D111 (version 2) ... | reverse complement strand
CGGCCAGTCCCGTCGGATCGAGATCGTCTTCCACGTCTTCGACGGCCGGATCTACATCAGCGGGATGCCCCGCGCCGACCGCGTCCGGGCCTGGCTCCGGAACCTCGAAGCCGACCCGCGGTTCACGTTCCACCTCAAGGCGATCGTCCAGGCGGACCTGCCGGCGACGGCCCGGGTCATCACGGACCCGGTCGAGCGACGCGACGTCCTCGAGAAGGTCGCCCGCGTCTGGCGTCGCGATCCCGAGGCGATGATCGCCCACAGCCCGCTCATCGAGGTCACGATCGAGGGCTACACCGCTGACCGGGCTGCCTGAGCCGGCCTGACCCCGGGGGCGAGCTCGGGCCCCGGCGTGCCCCTCGCTGCGCCGCTCCGATTCGCTGGGCGTCGTGTCGAGGTCGAGCGGCCGGCATTGACGACGACGAGGTCCGTGGACATGCTCCGGGGCGTACCGGAGCCGTCGTCGGGGCCGCCGGATCGATGCACGGACGGGCCATCCTGCCCACGAGGACGGGCGGTCCTGCGGTCGCGGGGCCCGAGGCGGCCGTCCTATACTCGACCCGTCGTCCTGAGCAATTCCTTCCAGCAATTCCTTGCACGATGCGGGGTGGCATGAGCGCCGCGATCGAGATCGACGTCCACAACCCGTCCGGGCTGCACGCGCGCCCCGCAGCCGTGTTCGTGAAAGCTGCGGCCGCGATCCCAGGCGACGTCCGCGTCGCCAACGTCACGACCGGCAGCTCCGAGGTGAGCGCCAAGAGCATCCTCGCGGTGCTCGCCCTGGGCGTCTCGTCCGGTCATCGGATCCGGCTCCGCCTCGAGGGCGACGGCGCGCCCGATGCGCTGCGCTCGCTCGCCGAGCTCGTGGCAAGCGGGCTGGGCGAGCCACCGGCCGGCGCCGGGGCCTGAGGTGGAGCTGCGCGGGCTGCCGGCTGCCCCGGGCATCGCCGTCGGGCCGGTCTGGCGGTACCGCCGCGGCGAGGCGCGCGGAATCCCGCTGCCGGACGTCCGTGCCGCTGCCGACCGGGCGTCGAACGATCTCCTCGCCCTGGCCGCTCGGGTCCGCGGCTTGGGCCGCACCGACGAGGCGGCGATCTTCGACGCCCAGGCCCTCATGGCGACCGACCCGACGCTGCTCGAGGAGGCCGAGAGGCTCGCGCGGGCGATCGGCGTGCCCGATCCGGACGCCCTCGCGGCCGCCGTGGAAACCGCCGCCCGGGGCATCGCCGAGACGCTGGCAGCGCTGCCGGACGAGACGCTCGCCGCCCGTGCGGCCGATGTCCGCGACGTCGGCGCGCGAATCGCGAGGATCCTGGCCGGACGCGAGATCGCCCTGCCCGAGCAACCGTCGATCGCGATCGCCGACGACCTGCCGCCCTCGATCACCGCCGAGCTGCCCCCGGGATCGCTCCTCGGCATCGCCCTCGAGAGCGGATCGCCGGTGAGCCACGCCGCCATCCTCTCGCGCGGGCTGGGGATCCCGTCGGTCGTCGCCGTCCGCGGGCTCCTGACGGCCGTGGACGTTGCGGAGGCCCCCCGCGAGGCAGCCGGCGAGACGGGCGATGGGGAGACCCTGATCGTGACCCTGGACGGCGAGGCCGGGACGCTCGTCCTCGGCCCGTCCGCCGCGCAGCTCACCGAGATCGAGGCCCGCCGAGAACGCCGGCGGCGGCAGGGCGAGGCGGCGCGCGCGCTCCGGGGCCGGCCCGGCCGGACCGCCGACGGTGTCGCGATCCCGCTCCTTGCGAACATCGGTCGGCCCGAGGACGCCGCCCGGGCCCTGGACGCCGGGGCCGAGGGCGTCGGCCTGTTCCGGACCGAGTTCCTGTTCATCGGCCGGTCCGACGCCCCGTCCGAGGACGAGCAGGTGAGGGCCTACGCGGCGGTCCTGAATGCCTTCGGGCCGGACCGCCCGGTCGTCGTCCGTCTCGCTGACATCGGCGGCGACAAGGCCATCCCGTACCTCCACCTGGCGGCAGAGGACAACCCGTTCCTCGGTGTCCGGGGGCTCCGCCTGGGCTACGACGACCGGGCCCTGATTCGGACCCAGGTCCGGGCGATCGCCAGGGCCGGAGCGGCTGCGGGCGCGACGCCGCGGCTGATGGCGCCGATGGTCAGCACGTTCGAGGACGTGACGATGCTCCGCGAGATCGTCGCCGGGGCCCTCGCCTCGCTCGATGCCGAGGGGACGGCCCGGGCCGCCCGGCTCGTCGTCGGGATCATGGTCGAGGTCCCGAGCGCCGCCCTCAGCGCGCCTGAGCTGGCATTGGAGGTCGATTTCTTCAGCATCGGCAGCAACGACCTGACCCAGTACGTCCTGGCGATGGATCGCACGAACGCCCGCCTCGCCGCCGCCGCCGATGCCCTCCACCCGGCCGTGCTGCGGGCGATCCGGGCGACCGTCGATGGGGCCGGGACCAACGGCATCCCGGTCGCCGTCTGCGGCGAGCTGGCCGGCGACCCGCTCGGGGCGGCGGTGCTCGTGGGCCTGGGCGTTGACGAGCTGTCGATGGACGCCGGAGCCCTCGACGCGGTCCGGCTGATGCTCAGTCGGGTCACGAGCGCCGACCTTCGCGAGCTGGCCGGAGTGGCGCTCCAGGCCCGCACCGCGACCGAGGTCCGGGCCGCCGCGTCGGCGGTCGTCGGCACCGGGGCCTGACCCGGACCTGACCCGGGGGTCTGACCCGGGGCCCGACCCGGAACGCTGCCGCGCTCAGCCCGACCGGCGCGGAGCCGCGGCGCCTGACCCGGCGCGGGTTCCGGAGGCAAGACGCAGGATCCCCTCGGCGGTCGGGCGATCCGTGACGAGGTGGCTCAGCAGGCCCGCCCGGAGTGCCCCGAGCAGGGATTGGTGCTTGTTGGAGCCAGCGGCGACGGCCATGACCCGCTTGATCCGGCGCAGCTCATCGACCGAGATCGCGATCGTCCGCCGGCTCCACTCGTCCTCGATGATCGTGCCGTCGGCGCGGATGAGGTGGCCGCTGACGTCGCCCACGACGCCTCGATCCATGAGCCGCCGCCGGCCGCCCTGGTCGAGCCGGTCCATGACCGTGCCGTAGCCGGGCATGATCGTGGGGCCGCCGCTCACGCCGACCAGGGCGGCGTCGAGCGAGGTCCAGTGCCGGGTCGTGGCGGCGACGCCACTGTCGCGGAGGAGGGCCTCCTTCGTGTCCTCGTCGTCGAGCATCCCGGGGGCGTGGAGGTAATGGACCTGGGCGCCGAGCCGGTCGGCGATCCGGCGGGTCAGCTCGTTGACGTCGAGGTAGCGGTTTCGCGAATCCCACCCTCCGACGACCGGGACGACCGTCAGGTCGGCGAGGTCCCGGCGGGGCAGGGCAGAGGCGAGGGCGTCGAGCGTGTAGCCGCCGGCGATCCCGAGCGTGCCGCTCGTCGGCAGCCAGTCGGCGACGTGCTCCGCCGCCGCGACGCCGCAGAGTCGAGCCGCGGCGGAGGGCTCGGTCTCCCGGCCGGGCGTCAGCCAGGCCTCGACGCCGAAACGCTCGCCGAGCTCGCGGGCGAGCGCCGGCTGCTCGTCGGTCGGGGGGTCGATGGAGATCCGGACGATGCCGACCTCGCGGGCCTGGGCCAGGATTCGGCTGACCTTCGAGACCGAGAAGCCAGTCATCTCGGCGATCTCCGGCTGGCGGAGATCGCGCGCATAGTAGAGCTCTGCGACGAGGCGCATGACCTCGCGATCGGCCGTCGGCGCCGTCCTGGTGGCTCGCTGCGGAGCTCTCGCCATCTCGCTCCTCCCGGGGCGTCGGGGGCCTGTCGGAATCGGGCCACGTTGCTTGACAGCGTCCCGACCCGGAAGGTATACACACCTCTGGCGGCGCCTGCAAGAATGTGCCGCAAAGATTCTCTCGCGACAGGCAATCCCCCGAGGAGGCCATGCGGGGTTTCCGGATCGTGGTCGCAGCCCATGGCGACCTCGCCGACGCGTTCCTGGCGTCCGCGGAGCTGATCTGCGGGCGGCTCGAGAACGTCCAGGCGGTCGGCCTCCTGGCCTCTGATTCCCCGGAGTCGTTCAGCGAGCGGCTGCTGGCCGCGGCCGGCGACCCGGGGACCAGCCTGCTCATCCTCACCGACCTCGCGGGCGGCACGCCCCACAACGTCGCCCTCATGGCGACGCGCCGCCTGCCGAAGGCCGTCCTCATCTCGGGCGTCAACCTGGCCGTCCTCATCGAGGCGGTCACGAGCATCGACGCGCTCGACGGCGAATCCGTGGAGCGTCTCGTCGCGAGCGGTCGCGAGGCCCTCGTGAATGCGAGCCAGTTGCTCGCGGCGAGACAGCCATGACCGCAGCTCGCGGCGGGGCCTGGAGGCCCCCGTCTCGACAGGCAGCAACCGATCACGGAGCCACCGAGCCTCTGTTTCCGTAGCGGAGGACCTGATGACCCTGAAGCTCGTTCGAGTCGACGACCGGCTCATCCACGGGCAGGTGGTCGCGATCTGGCTCAAGGCGCTCAACGCCCGGCGGATCGTGATCGTCGACGAGCGGACGGCCCGCGACGAGTTCCTGAAAGAGGTGATCACCTACGCCGCGCCGCCTGGCGTGGCCGTGGAGATCCTCGACCTCGAGGCAGGAATCGAGCGGGTGCGCCAGCTCGTGGACGACCCGGAACCGGTCTTCGTCCTGATGCGTTCGCCGCTGACGGCGCTACGCCTCCGTGAGGCCGGCGTCGAGTTCCCGGTTCTGAACGTCGGCGGCATCGGCGCCGGCCCGGGACGCAAGCCGCTCTACCGGAACATCTCGGCGTCCCCGGAAGAGCTGGCGGCGATGCGCAGTATCGAGTCGATGGGTACGACGGTGGAGCTCCGGATCGTGGAAAACGACCGACCGGTGGCCTTCAAGTCGGCCGACAAGTAGGAGGGAATCTGGAGGTGTCTGGGAGGTGCGCGACATGACGCGCGTTACTGCCTCGCCAAACGCCGTTCGCGTAGCAGCCCTGGTGACGACGCTGCTCTTCGGAGCATTGCTGCTCGCCAGCCCGGTGCTCGCGCAGAACGGCGACGAGCCCACCGCTGACTTGTTCCGCGCGGCGCTCGTCGGCCTTGGCTATTACCTGTCCAACAGCCCGTGGCTGCTGGGGATCGGCGGCTTCTTCGGCCTCTACCGGCCCCTGGTCGCAGGGTTCATCGTCGGCATCATCTTCGGCCAGCCGGTCGAAGGTGCCCAGATCGGGGCCGCGATCAACCTGCTGTACATCGGCTTCATCTCGGCCGGTGGCTCGATCCCCGCCGACCCGTCCGTGGCCGGCTGGGTCGGCACGGCCCTCGCTCTTGCGGGAGGGCTCTCTGCTGAGGCGGCGATCTCGCTCGGCGTCGCCGTCGGCCTGCTCGGTACGATCGTCTTCTTCACCCGAATGAGCGTCGACGCGGTCTTCGCCCACTGGGCTGACGCCCGCGCCGAGGAGGGAGACATCACGGGTGTTTCCCGAGCCAACTGGCTCTGGCCCCAGATCTTCCTCTTCGTCATCAGCTTCTTCCCGGCCACGATCGCCGTCTACCTCGGGGCAGGCGTCGTCGCGGATGGGATCGACTGGCTGAACGCGAATGCTCCGTGGATCCTCCGCGGCTTCGAGATCGCGGGCGGCCTGCTGCCGGCGATCGGCATCGCGATGAACATGCGGTTCATCTTCCGCGGCACTGTCTGGCCGTACTTCTTCCTCGGCTACATTGGAGCCCAGGCATCCGCCGGTGGGCTGAACATCGTGGCGATCGCGCTGATTGGCATCGCCCTCGCGGTCGTCCATGTGAACCTGCTGGGCAGCCGCACCATGCGGACCGGGGAGGCCTGACATGTCTGACAACATGCCGCCCCGCAAGCAGCTCAGCCGGGGCGACGTCCTTCGCTCCTTCTGGCTGTGGACGTTCTTCAGCCACGCGAACTACAACTACGAGCGACTCCAGGGGACGGCCTTCGCCCAGGCGATGGGGCCGATCATCCGGAAGCTCTACGACTCACCCGACGAGATCAAGGCAGCCCTCAAACGCCATCTCGTCTTCTTCAATACCGAGCCCAACGTCGGCGGGATCATCCATGGCGCGGTCATCGCCATGGAGGAGCAGCGAGCCAACGGGGCCGACATCGACGACGACGCGATCAACAGCGTCAAGTCCGGCCTCATGGGCCCGCTGGCAGGGATCGGCGATTCGATCAGCCAAGGCACGATCACCCCGATCCTGCTCTCGATCGGCATCGGCCTCGCCCAGGCGGGCAACGTCATCGGCCCGATCCTGTACCTCGTCCTCGAGGTCGGGATCATGGTCGCCCTGGCCTACTTCTTCTGGTTCCAGGGCTACGATCGTGGCCGGGTCGGTGTCACCGACCTTCTGAAGTCGGGCACGCTCGACAAGGCGCTGACCGGCGCCGGTGTGCTCGGCAACATGGTCATGGGCGCCCTGACCTTCCAGTTCGTCCACGTGTTCGTGACGTGGCACGTCGGGATCGACGTGGGCGGTGGCCAGACGACCTACTTCGACTTCCAGGAGGACCTCGTCGCTGCCATCTACCCCGGCCTCCTGCCGCTCGCGTTCACCCTCCTCACGTGGTACCTGCTGGCCCGGCGACGGGTGTCGCCGATCGTGCTTCTCGTGATCTACCTCGTGGTCGCGATGGTCGGGGCCTTCCCGATCTTCGGATCGGACCAGGCATGCCCGTCGATCCTCCACGAGTTCTTCCAGCCTGACTTCTGCGTTCCGGCACCGCCGGCGTAGAACCCATTCCCCCGTGAGATCCGGCGGCCCGGGCCAACGGCCCGGGCCGCTCCGTGCCAGGGAGTTCGATGACTTCGTTCCAGTTCGGGATCGGGGAGCGCTGGGCGCTCGTCGCGGCGATCGGCTACACGATCGTCAACGTCATGCTCCGGGCAGCCGCGCCCTCGATCGATTCGGCCCTCGGCTCGCTCATCCGCCTCGTCCCGGTCCTCGTCGTGGCCTGGGTCATCGTCCTGCGAGAGGGTGCCCGGGAGTTCCGGCCGAGCCGGCCGGAGTTCATCGGGCGATGGCACATCGGCCTCCTGCTGGCCGGGGGAGTGACGAGCTTCGTCGTCGGCAACATCCTCTACTTCGGTGCCCTCCGTGAGGGCGGCCTCGGGATCACCGTCGGGGGCGTTCACGGGGGCGTCGTGCTGGGCGGCGTGTGGATGACGGCGCTCTTCCTGCGCGAGCCGCTTCGGGTCGCGCAGCTCGGAGGTGCCGGGATCATCGTCCTCGGGCTCGGCGGCATCGCCTGGGCCCAGACGGGTGGCTCGATCGGCGACCTGTGGTGGCTCGGCCTGATCTTCGCCCTCGGCGCCGGGACGACCTACGCGGCCGCGAACGGCATCAGCCGGACCGTCCAGCGGCGGCGACCGCTCGTCTTCGTGACCCTCGCCGTGTCCAGCCTCGGCGGGATCATTCCGCTGACCCTGATCCTCGCGACCCGGGTGCTGGCCGACCCGGGCTCTGTCGTCGTCGACGCGGGATCGGCCGGTGCCGTATTCCTCGCCGGGTTCGCGAACGCGGTCGCCCTCGGCGGGCTGGCGATGGCCGTCCGCACCGCGACCGTCGCTACGGTCAACACGATCAGCTCCTCGAGCGTCGTCCTCAGCTTCGCGGCCAGCGTCCTGATCTTCGGGGAGACCGGCTCGGTTCCGATGGTCGCCGGCATGATCCTGGTGACCGTCGGCATCCTCGTGGCGCAGTTCCGACGTGGGCCAGGATCCGGGACGAGGCCCGAGCCGGCGGTGGTTGCTCCTGACGCGCCCTCGGGCTGAGTCCCCCGATCGACGAGCCTTGCCCAGAGCTCGTGCCTCGACTCGACGCTGGCGTCGTCAAGTCCCGCCCTTGGGCGGTGACAAGCGTGACGTCCCGGGCCTTCGTGCGGCGAGGGCCTACGCCTTCGGGCGCGGGCGCTGGCCGAGCACGAGGCCCTTCATCCGCTCGTTGTGATCCTCCTGCTCACCCCGGGTCAGGCCCTGGGGCATGCTCGGGTCCGACGGAATGTGATGCGGCCCGAGATGACCCTTCGGCAGGTTGCAGCTGATGATCGTGAAGTCGCTACCCCAGCCGCAGCGGGTTCCCCAGCGCAGGCGTCGAAGGACCATCGCAAATCCCCTTTCCGCACGATCGGGACACCGGCATCGTCCACGGTCTGGCGCGGCATGTCGAGGCCCATTCGGCAGGTCTTGCGTCGGCCACTCAGGCGCGAGGGGGGCGCGCAGTCGGATGCAGCGTCGGGCGCGCCGCCGGGGGCGAGCAAGCCCTTCAAGAGCGGGCATCCGCCCGAAGGGCGCCCGAGGGTGTCACCTACGATCCCCGATCGTGGTAGCCCCTGCCCGGTCACCGTTGCGCCCGAATCGAGCCGGCCGAGACTCCCCCTCGAACATGCGGCCGGCCCCGCGTGCAGGCTACAGGCGTCCGACGGGCCCAGAAGCCTGTCTTGCACGATCCCGGATCGTAGATGCACCCGACTCGCGTGTTTGAGGGCCACACCACGATCGCGGGTCGTGGATGACGGAGATCCACGTACCAGGCGGCGGTCGGCGGCCTATTCCGAGCCCACCTCGTGGCGGAGCGGGGAGGTGATCCGGATGAAGAAGCCGTCGGGGTCGGCGAGGCGGAAGTCGCGGGCCTTCCAGGGGCGATCCTGGATCGGCTTCACGATCCGGAGCCCGGCGGCGACCGCCGCCGCGTGGACGCCGTCCACGTCGGAGACCTCAACGGTGACCTCGACCCCGGTGCCGCGCGGCGAGCGATCGATGGTGGCGCTGAAGTAGTGCTCGTGCGAGCGCACGTAGGCGTCGCCCTGGAGGACGAGCTCGGCGCCGTCTCGGTCCAGGCGGACCCAGTCCTCCCATCGTCGGGCGACACGGAAGCCGAGCGCCTCGTAGAACCGGATCGAGGCCTCGACGTCCGCGACATGAAGCTCGACGCCGGTGATGCCGCTCACCTCGACCGCCCGCTGGTGTCGCGAGCGGGCTCGTGGGTGAGCTCGGTACGCCTCGAGCTCACGACGCCGGATCCGAGACCCGGAAGACGACGTTCTTCGACTGCTGGTACTTCTCGATCCCGACGCCGCCGTAGCCGGACTGCTTGTAGCCCTGCGAGGGCTGCTCGAGGACGCCGGTCGAGAACCACTGGTTGACGTAGACCTGGCCGGCCTTCAGGCCGCGGGCAATCCGCCAGGCCCGATCAAGGTCGCGGGTGAAGAGCCCCGACGACAGCCCGTAGCGAGTGTCGTTGGCGATCGCCAGGGCCTCGGCCTCGGTGTCGAACGGCACGATCGCCACGACCGGACCGAAGATCTCTTCGCGGGCGATGCGGCAGGTCGGCGTCGCGCCGGTGAAGACCGTCGGCGGGATGTAGGCGCCCTTCGAGCGAAGCTCGTCGGTGTAGGGCACGCCGCCGGTGGCGAGGGTCGCCTCGCCCTTCCCGATTTCGATGTACTCCCAGATCTTCGCTCCGTGCGAGGCGGAGATGACCGGCCCCAGCTCCGTCGCGGGGTCGAGGGGCTCGCCCACGACCATCGCCTCGGCCTTGGCCACGAGCGCCTCCGTGAAGCGCTCGACGAACGGCCGCTCGACGAGGATCCGGGATCCGCAGACGCAGATCTGACCGGTGTTGCCGAAGGCCCCGAGGGCGCTCCAGAAGACCGCGGTGTCGAGGTCGGCGTCGGCGAAGACGAGGTTGGGGTTCTTGCCGCCGAGCTCGAGCGAGACGCGCTTGACCTGCGAGGCGGCGACCTCGAGGACCCGCGAGCCGGTCTCGATGCCGCCGGTGACCGACACCAGGTCGACCCCGGGGTGCTCGACGATCGCGTCGCCCACGACCCCTCCGGGGCCGGCCAGGACGTTGACGACGCCGGGCGGGAGGTCCGCCTCGAGCAGCAGCTCGGCCAGGCGCATGAACGTCAGCGATGCCATCTGGGCCGGCTTGACGATCGCGGCATTGCCGGCGGCCAGGATCGCCGCCATCCGCTGGACGCCGGTCCAGAGCGGGCCGTTCCAGGGCAGGATCTCGGCCACGACGCCGAGGGGCTCGACCAGCTCGTGGTGGATGACCGCGGCGTCGGGCATCTCGGCCGCCGCGCCGCGGGTGACCCGGGCCCGGCCCCCGAAGTAGCGGAGCGAATCGAGCGAGATCGCGAGGTCCGAGTAGTGGACCGACGAGATCGGCTTGCCGGCGTCGACCGCCTCG
>Ga0302046_10006503_pt1 | contig 10186 bp, 9 predicted proteins | sample RVTome_11_FD_200261 | JGI IMG/M metagenome (GOLD analysis project Ga0302046, IMG submission 200261) | Soil microbial communities from uranium-contaminated site in the Upper Colorado River Basin, Wyoming, United States - RVT147D111 (version 2) ... | reverse complement strand
GCTTGTCGTGGCTGTAAAGAACGCGTGGGCAACAGGCTGCCCACCCTAGACAAAAAAGGGAGTCCGCCCAGCTCTGCCAGGGTTGCAATAGAAGTTTGACTCTCCCGGGAGTCCATCGCGGAACCTCCGAACCGTGAGCCCCCAAGCACACCGAACGGAGAATCCGCAGTTGGACGACTACGAGAGCTTATGCCAGAGGCAATGGGAGTGTCTCTACCACGTGGTGCTCATACCAAAGAGCCGACGACGGACGCTGTACACCGAGCCGAGAAGTCCTCTGGGAGAGGTGTTTCGCCGCCTGGCGCAGCAGAGGGGGAGTCGGGTAGAGAAGGGGGGCATTTGCTGCCAGACCACGTGCATAGGATGCTTCTGATCCCTCCGAAATGCTCGGTTTTGCAAGTGGGTGGGTACATCAATGGCAAAGGGTGCGATCCATCTGGTGCGGGTGTGCGGGGAGCACCAGCGCAACTTCGTCGGCCAGAGCTTCTGGGCGCGAGGCTATTTCGTTTCGACGGTCGGTCGGGACCAGGACGTGATCCGGGCGTACATCCGCAGTCAGGAAGAAGAGGACCGATGGTTGGATCAGCTCCGGCTCCTGTGAGGGGCGCCACCTTTATCTGGTGGACAGAAACGGGGCCGCGTTAGCGCCCCCGGCAAGCCGCTTTGAGGGGCTCACGGAACTAATGCCTTCGGCTTTGCCGGGGGATGGTTACCTGGCGAGGCGTGCAAGCGCCGTTCTTAAAGCCGCCGGCAAGGGCGTCGGTCTTTGCGTTTTCCGGTCGACATAGACATGCACGAAATGACCTTCCGCCGCCGGCTCTTCTGCGCCCGCTGCGAAAATAGCAAGCTCGTAGTGAACGGAGGAATTGCCGATCCGCGCGACGCGCAGAGCGCCCTCGAGCGTCTGCGGGAATTTGAGCGGCGCGAAATATCTGCACCCTGTTTCGACGACGAAACCGATGACTTCGCCATTATGAATGTCGAGCACGCCTTCGGCGATCAGGTATTCGTTCACGATGGTATCGAAATAGCCGTAGTAGGCGACGTTGTTGACGTGGCCGTATATGTCGTTGTCGGCCCAGCGGGTCTGGAGCGTGAGGAAATGTGTGTAGTCGGGGCGTTTTGTTCGTTCCATTTTGTCTCAACAAACTCCACTTTCATCGTGAGGAGCGATCCGAAGGAGCGCGTCTCTAAGGATAGCGATGCTCTCCGGCGCGTCGTCCTTGTCCTTGGAGACGCGGCGCGAAGCGCGCCGCCGGCTGGCAAGGACTCCAGTTCGGGCGCTGGTGCGTGTCTCTACGAGTGCCATTGCCCGGAACGCCCCCTCCTTTACCAGCTTGTCCAGGAACACTATCCCGCGCTCGAGGCCCACCAGGCAGCACCGGGTACGGCCTTACCGGGGTCTGTCGAGCGGGCGCTCGAGGACTACCTCGAGTACGGCCGGCTCGAGCCTGGGTTCTTGCGGGGACGTTGCGACACCGGTCATGCCGAGCACCTGGTCACTGTTCGCGGCAAACGCCGTGCCTCTGCCCGAGCTGCGGGACGCGGTGCATGGCCGAGAGCGCCACGCTGCTGGTGGATCAGGTCTTTCCCCGAGCAGCCTGTGCGCCAATGGTGTGAGGCGCGAGCGTTGGTCTGGTGGATCAACGCAGGGCGCCGAACGGCCGGACAGGAAGTCCCGACTGGAGCAGGGCGCCAGGGAAGGCTGTAACTCTCGGCGGATGCAAGAGCGTGATGTTTCCCCCGCTGCCCGGCGATCATGGGCCAGGTGCTCGGCATAGTCTATCGCGTCTTCGCCACGCACCTGGTCAAAAAAGGTCGGTTTCACCTGCAAGGTGGCGCGCACCGGCGCGGTTACGCTGATCCAGCGCTCGAGCAGTGGGCTGGACCGCAACATCCGTTACCACATGCTGTTCCTCGATGGGGTGTATGTCGAGCGCCCTGATGGATCGGCCCGGTTCTGGTGTGTTAAGGCGCCGACGAGCGACGAGTGGACTCAATTGGCGCACGCCATCGCCCGCCGCGTTGGCCGTTTCCTGGAACGCCAGGGACTGCTGGAGCGCGATGCCGACCGGCGCGGCAGGGTAGCCGTTGGCCGGACGGCTGGAACTGACCGAAAAGTCGCGCCGGGGTGCGGGCCATCCCCTGGCCCGGGAGGTGAGATTCAGGCCGACACCGGCTGAACGGCGGGTCGGCGGCTGCCAGATGACCCCAGGGACACTCGATGGACTTGGGGAAAAGGGCGTATATCCTGCCTAGCGCGACTATCGGGAGGGCACCAAGCTCGGGCTACTGTAGATTCTTTAGGCCCAGATTTCGGCGTCGGTCGGAACCTTCTTGTTGGTAATGACCTTCCCGATCCGGGAGACGTTCATCAGATGCTTGTAATCGAGGTTTTCCGAAATCGAGTTGCCGCCCCAGGAGCCACAGCCCAGCGTCGTGGTCGGCGCGAACCCGTTCGTCAACGAGCCGCCGGCGGTTATCGCCGATGGCTGGTTGACGACGAGACGGCTGACCGGCAGCTCCAGGCCGGTGAAACGGATGTGTGATTCGTTGTGGGAGTGCAGCGCCGCTGAGTGTCCAGCCCCTTCCACCAGCAGGTTGGCCTTCGCGTGCGCAACCGCTTCCTCGAAGGTCTTGTAAGGCAGAATGGCAACCACGGGGCAAAGCTTCTCCCGCGCCAGAACATCCGCCGTCCCCGCTCCCTGGGCGGCCACTAGGATGATGCGTGCCGTTTGCGGGATCTCGATGCCCGCCCTCGCGGCAATGTCCTGGGCCGATTTGCCGACCACGTCCTTATTCAAGTGGCCATGCGGAAGCACGACATCGCGGAGCCTCTGCACCTGCTCCTTGTCGGAGGTGAACCACACCTTGCCGGTCGCGATGAAGGACTCGATCGTCTCGTCGTAGTGCTCCTCCGGGGTCAGAACGAATTGCTCGTGCGAACAGATGATACCGTTGTCGAAGGCAGCGCCGGTGACAATTTTCTCCGCAGCTTCCTTGATATCCACATCTCGATCGATGATAACCGGCACATTGCCGGCGCCAACGCCATAGGACGGCTTGCCGGAGGAGTAGGCCGACCTTACCATGGCGCCGCCGCCGGTGGCGACCACCACGTCCACGTCCTGCATCAATTCCTGGGTGGTTTCGACGGAGCCATTCCTGATCATCTGCACCAGGTTGTCGGGCCCGCCGTGCGCCTTCACGACCCTCATGAACGCGTCGGTAAGATGCTGAGTGCAGTTCTCCGCCTTGGGATGGGACGCAAAAATCACGGCATTACCCGTCTTGAGGGCAAACATCGCGTTGCACATCGGGGTGACGATCGGGTTGGTAATGGGGGTCACTGCGCCGACCACGCCCATTGGTTTGGCGATGAACACCAGATTGGCATTGGGGTCTTCCTTGATGATTCCGCGCGACTTCTTGTCCTTGAGGTTGTTCCAGATGACGCGGGCCTTGCCCTTGTTCTTCAGGATCTTGTCTTCGTACACACCGATCTCGGTCTCATCAACCGCCATCCGTGCCAGCATCTCCGCATTGTCGTACACGTATTTGCCGATGCCTTTGACGATGGCGTCCATTTGCTCCTGCGAGAAGGAGTCGTAGGTGGCTTGGGCAATGCGAGCCTTGAACACAAGTACCTGAACCTGTGTTGCCGTCGTTGATGTGCGTTCCTGGACGCCGTCAATCAAAAGTCTTTCAGCCGCGCTAGCCATGGTGTTGAGCCCTCTCCGTAAACGCTTGGTGTTGAGTTAGCCGAGGTGATTGTTCGGAAGGCGCTGCTAGCTCCCACTGAAAGCTCCCGCTTATCGAAACAAGGAGTGCCTCAATGGTCGACATCGACACCTTCTTGAGCTTTACTAACAATAGCAGATGATCCAACTTTTGTGCTGTACATGACCCCCAATAGCCCTCGCGCCTAACTTTCGATAGGCGACAGGCGACTTCCGAGCGTCCAAAATGTTTATCATCAAGTTCACGCTTCCAGCCACCTATGCTTACTAGCGGCCTATGCTAAAGCTAATCTGAATTCGGGATAAGGAGGCGGCACTTCCTGAAGGGCGGTGAGAACATACCTGGTATCGGACCCACCCCTTGTCTTTCACAGATGGGAGTCCCCTTATATTTCCTAGTGGAGGTCAATTCATCATGTCTGCACCCGAAAGCGACGGTAGATCGATTCTGGTCTTGAATGGACGGAGCCTCAATCTGTTGGGAACGCGCGAGCCTGAAAAGTATGGGCGCACCACCCTGGCCAATTTCCATAAGGCCTTGAAGCAACGGGCTGCCTAGAAGAATGTAATGGTGGATTTGTTTCAGAGCAGTTTCGAAGATGTCAGCAGAAGCCTGCCGGTTGCGGTCCGGTCGGGCGCCGCCGCAGGCGGGCTCGTTCGACGGATAGACGGGTCCCCAGGCGACCAGGACCAGCGGCTGCGACCCCAAGGGGCGCGGCACGATAGCCGTTGGACTGACGGCTGGAACTGACCGAAAAGTCGCGCCGGCGTGCGGGCCATCCCCTGGCCCGGGAGGCGGGATTCAGGCCGACACCGGATGAAGGGGGGGCGACGGCGGCCTGATGACCCCAGGGACACTCGATGGACTTGGGGAAAAGGGCGTATATCCTGTCTATACGACTCACGGACGATCGCGGATGCAGGTGTCTCACTTGGCGCGAAGAGTGGAGTGCCGGCACGCGCTCAAGCGCTGGGCCCGATGCTGCGGGGCTGCCGACGCAGAAACTCGACGGCCTCGGCGTGCGTCTCGAAGACGTGTGCCTCCACATTCCGCAACGCCAGAGCGGAGCCGAGCTTCGCGCGCATGAAGGCGCTGGTGGTATAGTGCGTGGCCGTGGTGTAGTGAGTCGCCTGAAGTTCGCCGACCATCTCGAAATAGGCGTCGCTCAGCGATTCGTCGACCGAGAAGCCGTCGTAGTTGCAGATCACGGCCACCTTGCGCCCGACCTCTCTGCACAGTTCGTCGAAAACCCGGCGCAGGCTCTCGATGTCCTCCACGCTGCGGATCTTCATGCCTTCGAAGTTGGCGAATAGCGTGTTACGTTCGGCGTCGTAGCTCAACCGATCGGCCAACTGCAGGTCGAGCAGCACCGCGGACAAGCCCATCGGGCTGTCGCGATAGATCCGCGCGTCCATCGTTTTCACGTTGCTGATGACAGGCCGGAAGCCCATGTGGGGCAGGATGTCGCGTTCGATGTCGATGCCGGGTGCCACCTCCACTAGTTGGAGGCCCTCGGGCCGCAGCGCGAACACGCAACGCTCGGTCACGTAGTGCACCGACTGCTGCTTGGCTACAGCCATCGGGCCGCTGAACGTGACCTGCTCCACCGCGTCGACGAACTTGCGCGCCCGGCCCTCCTCGGCGATGCTCACCCGGCCGTTTTCGATGACCACCCTGAGCCCCCCTGCCGTGAAGGTGCCGGCAAAGACCACGCGGCGGGCGCGCTGGCTGATATTGATGAATCCGCCGGAGCCGGCGAGTCGCGGGCCGAAGCGGCTGACGTTGACATTGCCGGCACGGTCGATCTGCGCCATCCCGAGACAGGCCAGATCGAGCCCGCCGCCGTCGTAGTAGTCAAATTGCTGGTTCTGATGCAGCAGTGCCTGTGTGTTGACGGCGGCGCCGAAATCCGGGTTGCCTTGTGGCATGCCGCCGATCACGCCGGGCTCGGTGGTCAGCGTCAAGGTGTCCAGCACGCGTTCCTCGGCTGCCACGGCGCCCAGCACCTCCGGCACGCCGATGCCCAGGTTGATCACGCCGCCGATCGGCAACTCGAAGGCGCAACGTCGTGCAATGAGCTTGCGCTCCTCGAGCCGTGGTGGCACCACCCTCTCCATCGGCACCCGGATCTCCCCCGCGAACGCCGCGTTGTAGGCGGTGCCATAGGTCTGCAGATGATTCGCCGGCGGCGCCAGCACCACGCAATCCACCAGCACACCGGGCACCACCACGCTACGGGCGTCGAGCGAGCCGCTGGCGGCGATTCGCTCCACCTGCGCGATCACCAGGCCATTGGCGTTTCGCGCGGCCATCGCAGCCGCCTGCGCATCCAGCACCAGTGCCTCCCGCTCCATCGTGATGTTGCCAGCCGCGTCGGCCGTGGTGCCGCGAATGAGTGCCACATCGACGGGGAACACCTTGTAGAAGAGCCACTCCTCGCCATCGATCAGCATGACACGCACCAGATCCTCGGTCGTGCGGGCGTTGATCTTTCCGCCCTCTTGCCGTGGATCAACAAAGGTACCCAGGCCGACCTTGCTGAGCGTGCCCGCGCGGTGCGCGGCCACATCCCGGTACAGGTGCGAGATGGTCCCGAGCGGCAGGTTGTAGGCTTCGATACGGTTGTCCATCGCCAGCTTCGCCAGCTTCGGCAACAGGGCCCAGTGCCCGCCAATCGCCCGCTTGATCAGGCCTTCGTGGGCCAGCCGGTTGAGTCCGCGGTCCTTGCCGTCACCGGGCGCGGCCGCGAAGATGAGCGTCAGGTCGACCGGCCCCCCGCTTTCCACGAAGCGCCGCTCCAATGCGCCGATGAGCTCCTCCGGTGTTCCGATGCCGACGAACCCGGAGCAGCTCACGGCGTCTCCATCGCGTATCAGTGCGATGGCCTCGTCGGCTGTGACGATCTTGTCTTGGTACATACAGCCCTCAGGAAACAAAGGCTTGGACGACGGCGACCTGCGCGTCGTTCATCAACGCCGGTGCGTGACCGCAACCGACGATCTGGACGGTGGTGACCTCGCCGGCGCGGGCGGCCGGCATCATGCCGACGTGGCCGCCGAGCGATGTACCGACCCAGTCCACCTGTTCGACGTCCAGCCGGGCGATGAGCGCCGACATCGCGCGGGTGTAGGCGCAGTCCGTGTAATGCACCAGCGATTCAAGCCATTCGCCGCAGCCGCGCTCCGGCAGAGCGGGCGGCACGGCCCTCTCTCCCTGCTCTGCCATCGCCGACGCCAGCGTGTCGAAGGCTCGCCCGCTGCGGGACAAGCCGTGCAGGCAGACATCCGTTCGCGCCGCGTTGGACGGCCCCCATTCGGCGTAGGCCAGTCGGCGAAAGCCCTCGCGGCCCAGCACGGGCAACCTGCTTCGATACCGGCAATTCCGGCTTTATCGACAACCGTCGGGGTCGCTCATTCGAACATCACCACCTGCCGAATCGCGACGCCCTCGTGCAAGCGGTCGAAGCCGTGGTTGATCTCGTCTAGCGTCAGGCGGCCGCTGAGCAGCTTGTCCACCGGGAGGCGACCCTGCATGTACAGATCGATATAGCGCGGGAGGTCGCGCGAAGGCACACAGGTGCCGATGTAGCTGCCCTTGAGGGTGCGTTCCTCGGCGACGAGGCTGACCGCGGGTAGCGGCAGGGTTGCCGTCGAGGGTGGCAGGCCGGCAGTGATGGTCGATCCGCCGCGACGGGTGGCGCGGTAGGCCAGTTCGAGTGCGCGAATCGACCCGGCGAACTCGAATGCGAGCTCGACACCGCCCGAGCTCAGGTTGCGGATCCGCTCGAGTGCATCGTCCTGGCCGGCATTCACCGTGTGCGTTGCGCCCAGTGTTCGAGCAGTTTCCAGCTTGTCGTCGGACAGGTCGACGGCGATGATCTGCCGCGCACCGGCGGCCTGGGCACCGATCAGCGCGGCGAGGCCGACACCACCGAGGCCAATCACCGCCACCGTCGCACCCACCCGCACCTGCGCCGTGTTGACGACGGCGCCCACACCCGTGAGCACCGCGCAGCCGAAGAGCGCTGCCTCGTCTAGCGGTACCTCGGGGTCGATCCTGACGACGGAGCGCCGCGACACCGTGGCATACTCGGCAAACACGGAGCAACCCAGGTGATGGTTCAGCGGCTCGCCGTTGCGGGTCAGCCGGCGAGCGCCGCCGAGCAGCGTGCCGGCGCCGTTCGCGGCGGCCCCCGGCTCGCACAGCGCGGGGCGGCCCTCGGCACATGGCGCACAAAGGCCACAGCTCGGCACGAAGACCACGACCACGTGGTCGCCGACCTGGAGGTCGGACACCCCCTCGCCCAGCGCCTCGACGATGCCGGCCGCTTCATGGCCGAGCGCCATCGGCATCGGGCGCGGCCGGTCGCCGTTGATCACCGAGAGGTCCGAGTGGCACAGGCCGGCCGCGACGATCTTGACCAGCAACTCGCCTCGCCCCGGCGGGTCCAAGTCCACGGGCACGATGGCCAGCGGCCTGGACGTCGCGTACGGCGGCGATGCGCCCATGCTGTCGAGCACAGCAGCTCTGATCTTCATCTGAATCGTCCTCTGTGTCTGAGTGGCGCAGACCAAGGCGCAGTGGCGTGCCGGATGCTCAAAGCGGCGACTCCACGCTCTTGAGCTTGGCGGTGAGCAGCATGTTCTCGCGGTAGTCGACCGGACAGTCGATCATCACCACGGTGTCGTCCGCCAGCGCCTGCTGCAGCGTCGGCAGCAGGTCTTCCGTCCGCTCGACGCGATAGCCCTTGGCGCCGAAGCTCTCGGCGTACTTGACGAAATCCGGGTTCTTGAAGGCGATGTGGCTGGGCCTCCCGAAATGGCGCAACTGATGCCAGGTGATCAGCCCGTATTCGGAGTCGTTCCAGATCAGGACGACGAACGGCGTCTTCATGCGCAGCGCGGTCTCGATCTCCTGCGAGTTCATCATGAAACCGGCGTCGCCGGTCACCGCCACCACCTTGCGGTCCGGGTAGGCCAGCTTGGCCGCGATGGCGCCCGGCACGGCGATGCCCATCGCCGCAAAGCCGTTCGAGATGATGCAGGTGTTCGGCCGTTCCGCCCGGTACATGCGTGCCATCCACATTTTGTGGGCGCCGACGTCGGAGATGGCGATGTCCTCGGGCCCGAGCACTTCGCGCAGGTCCCACACGATCTTCTGTGGCTTGATGGGGAAGGCGGTGTCATTCGAATACTCGGCCCGGTCGGCGACGATCGCCTTGCGGATGGCCTTGAACGGGCTGGCCACCTGCGGCCTGGCGCGCAACGCGATGGCGCGCAGCGACGTGTGGATGTCGCCCAGCACGCCCACCGCCACGATGTAGTGCCCGTCCACTTCGGCGGGGAGCGCATCGATGTGGATGATGGTCTTGTCGCCGGCGGGGTTCCACATTTCGGGGTGGTACTCGACCATGTCGTAGCCGACACAGATCACCACGTCGGCCTCCTCGAAGGCGAACCAGGGCAGGTCGTGCGCCTTCAGTCCGATCGTGCCCAGCGACAACTCGTTGGTGAAGGGCATCACGCCCTTGGCCATGAAGGAGTTCGCCACCGGAATGCGCAGCACCTCGGCGAAGGTGACGAGCGACTCCGCCGCACCCTGGCGGACGACGCCGTTGCCAGCCAGGATCACCGGTGCCCTGGCTGCGCCGATCAGCGCCGCGGCTGCCTCGAGAAAGCTGTCAGGGGCTCTGGAGGTGTAGGGCGTCTGGACCCGGATCGGCTGCTTGTCGACCGTCATCGCGGCGACGTTCTCCGGGAAGTCGATGAAGGCGCCGCCCGGCTTTTCCGTCTGCGCCACCTTGAAGGCCTTGCGGACGATCTCGGGCACGATCCCGGGCTCGAGAATCTGGGTCGAGTATTTGGTGATCGGCCGGAACAGGGTCACCAGGTCGAGGATCTGATGGCTCTCCTTGTGCAGCCGCGTCGTCGCGCCCTGGCCGGCAATGGCCACGATGGGCGCACGGTCCATGTTGGCGTCGGCCACACCGGTGATCAGATTGGTGGCGCCGGGGCCGAGCGTGGCCATGCAGACACCCGCACGCCCGGTGAGCCGACCATAGACGTCGGCCATGAACGCTGCACCCTGCTCGTGGTGCGCGGTGACGAACTGGATGGGGCTGTCGAGCAGCGCGTCCATCACGTCGATGTTCTCTTCGCCCGGAATGCCGAAGATGTACTCGACGTTCTCGTTCTCCAGGCACTTCACCAATAACACGGCAGCTTTCATGCGGATCCCCATTTTGTGCTGCTCGATTGACCGCAACTTCGGCGCACGATACCTGGTCGACATGGAGGACATGTCAAGCGATCTGCCGAGCCTATACGCCACGATTGCGTGCGTCTATGCGGTCGCGCGCGCTCGTGAGAGCTCGGAGGGCCTTGGCGGGCGCTGGCACCGCGTAAGGACTTGGCCAGCGTGCCGTCGAGCTGTTGTTCCTACGGTG
>Ga0302046_10006501_pt1 | contig 10189 bp, 7 predicted proteins | sample RVTome_11_FD_200261 | JGI IMG/M metagenome (GOLD analysis project Ga0302046, IMG submission 200261) | Soil microbial communities from uranium-contaminated site in the Upper Colorado River Basin, Wyoming, United States - RVT147D111 (version 2) ... | reverse complement strand
ATGCTGCCCGACGCTTCGAACTACGGCCTGCGCAACGGCCTGTTCAGCTTTCACTGGATGGTGCTCGCGCATCCCGGCGCCGCCTACGCCCTTGCCGCCGCTTTCATGTCGCTCGGCTTCCTCGATCGGTGGCGCACGGAGGGCTCGGGCGCCGCGTTGGCCGCGAGCGCGCTGCTCGCCCTTTCTACGATCCTTTTCCGGGCCCACGTCTCCGTGCTCTACGTCCCGGCCTGGCTGGCGGCCGCCCTCTTTTGCGCGGCCGCCGACACCCGCCGCAAGCTCCTGGTTGCCATACTGCTGCTGCTAGGCCTGCTTGCGGGCGCGGTCGGCGGCAGTCTGCTCTTGGCCCACGTTGCGGACAGCGATCCCAGCTACTGGCGCTTCGGCGGCCCGCAACTCGAGAAGCTCCTCGGGGTACTCCATACCGAGCAGGAGCCTACCGCCTACACGGGCCTGTATGCCGGCCTGATCAGCGACGCGAGTTCGGCCTCCGCCGTAGCTGCCGGCATCGTGCTGACGGTCGTCGCGGCGCTCGGCGCGTTTGTGCTCTTGCTGCCTGCGGCCATGGCGCTCGCCCGGCGATTCGGCGCGTTGCGGCCCATTGACGCGTTTCCCGCGTACCTTGCGTTCTGCTGGCTGCTGCTGATCCCGCTCGCACCCGTACCGTGGCACGGGGACCCAAGCAATCTGGTCGTGCAGCCGTCCGTCCTTCTCTACGGCTGTGTTGCGATCTGGACGCTGTGCCTGCCGCTGAGAATCGCTGCTGCGCGGCACGGGCAATGCTCAGGCCGCCTTGTCTTCGCGATGCTGGGAACCGCGCTGGCAGCCCTTCCGGCAATCGCGGCGGGCGGCGCCACCCTGGCGCATCCGAAATTCGGCTGGGGGCAGAAGGGCGCCGCGCAACGCGTGGAGCCGGGCCTGGTCGAGGCAGCGGCCTTCATGCGCAGACAGGCGGCCGTCGGCGACATTTTCGCGACGGCGGGATTGACGGACCGGCCCGGGGGAGTGAGCGACAGCTATGCCGTTTTCGATCGTCCCACAATACTTTGCGCGTTGAGCGGCATCCCGGCCTACCTCGCCCGGCCGCACATGGAAATGATCAAAGACGCTCGCCGAAAAAGCGTAGCAGCTGCGCGCCTGACCGCCCTCGAGAACGTCGAGCTGACGACGGATTATGCAGCGGCGATGCAGTCGCTGCGGCGCCTCGGCGTGCAATGGTACGTGGTCGGAGGCGAACCGGGTCCTCGCTGGGACCCGAAACGCGAGCGCGCAGCCTTCCGCGCCGGGACGATCGCCGTGTATTTGGCGCGCGCCGGGGCATCAGGCGGTGCATTCCATGATGAGATGCGTATACGGTATGCGGATCAGGTCGTGGCGCACGAAGCTCTGAACCTGGCCGAACGCGCTCCGGGCGAGCGCCTCATAGGCACCGCGCTCTCGCACGTAACGACCGCGGTCAAGCGACAGGAACAACCGAGCGGCGGCGGTCTGATCCTCGGCGAAGCAGCCGTCGAGCGTGACGAGGCGGCCTCCCGGCTTGAGCGATTGGCGGGAAACGCGCAACAGCCGGCGGGCGCCCTGATCGTCGAGGTGATGCAGCAGGCCGTGCGCGATCACGATGTCGCAACTCCCCGCGGCGACCGGCGGCGGCTCGTCCACCGAACGACAGTGGAATTCACCGCGATCCCCGAAGCGGCGGCGCGCCCGCTCGATGTAGCTGCGGCTGATGTCGTAGCCGACATAGCCGACGGGCGGTAAGAACTCCAGGATGTCGCCGGTGCCGCAGCCGATATCGAGCACTTGCTGCCCCGGCCGAGCGCGTAGGTGCTCGCGGACGTAGGCGCGCCTTGCGGAGTCCCGCCCGACGAGGCGGCGGAACAGGCTGTACACGGGCGCGTGTGCGAGAACTGATCTCGGATCCATGGCGGGGCAGTCAAGCTTCTTCGCGATGGACTGCGAACTGCTCGCTCGCCGAGTTTTCCTCCACCAGCCTGCCGAGGTACTCGCCGACGACCCCGAGCGCCATCAGGATGTTTCCGGAGAGGAAAGCGATCAGCACGGCGAGCGAGGGCCATCCTTCGACGGCATGGCCGAAGATCAGGGAGCGCACCACCACGAAGGCCGCGAACAGGAGACTGAGCAGGCTCAACAGCAATCCCCACCCCGTCATGAATCGAAGCGGGATGTAGGAATGATTGATGAGCAGGAACGACGCGGTCTTGAGCAGCTTGCGCAGCGAGTACGTGCTGCCGCCGATCGCGCGCTCAGCATGCGTCACGTCGACGTTGGCGATCGCGCGCGCCGGAACGGATTTCAGCAGCAGCGCGGATATATGCGGGTGCGCTCCTTTATAGCGCACCAGACGATCTACGGCCGTGCGCGACAGGGCGCGGAAGCTCGAGAGATACAGCCCGCGCGGCTTGTCGATGATGCTTTCGGCGAGATACTGGTGCGCGTGCGAGCCGGCATTGCGCCACCACCCGTGTCTCTTGTCGGTGATCCGACCGATCACCGCGACGTGACCCTCGCGCAGCTTGGCCAGCAACGCCGCGATCTCCTCGGGCGGATTCTGCAGGTCATCGTCGATGGTGACGACTTCATCACCGCGCGCGTAATTCAATCCGCACAAGGTGGCGTGCTGCTGCCCGTGGTTGCGTGCGAGCTGGACGATGCGCAGACGCGCATCGCCGGCGCGCAGTTGCCGCATGACCGCGTAGGTCTCGTCCGGGCTGGCGTCGTCGATCATGATGATCTCCCAGGGGCGCCCCTGCGCGTCGAGCGCAGTCTTCAGCCGCTGCACCAGAACGGGCAACAGCGGAGCGCTGCGATACACGGGTACGACGACGCTGATCAAGGACGTTTCCGCGGTCGGGTCATTGTTGTGACGGCGGGAGAATCATACCAAGTCGCGCCCGGCGGCTCCGAAGCATCACCAGCGCGCCCGGCAGGCTGGCGAGCATGTTGAGAATGCCGAGCGTCAGGGAGACGAGCAGCGCCTCGGCGGCCGGTAGCCCAAAGGGGGCAGCGAGCACGACGATCATGGCCTCGCGCACGCCCCAGCCATTGAGGGAAATCGGCAGCGCGCTGACGATGACCGACAGCGGAATCACGGAAATCCATAATTCGAGAGACGAATCGACCGCATAGGCGCGCGCCGTCACAGCGGCGACGGCGACGGTGCCCGCATGGACGGTCAGCGCGATGGCGATCGCCAGCAGGATTGGCCCGGGCTGCAGCGTCACTCCCTCCATGCCGCGTCGCAGACCGAGCAGGAAGGCGAGGAGGATCCCTCCTGAGATCAGGGCCGCGGCCGGTCCGAGCAGACCACCATAGGCTGGCAGAAGCTGCTTCGTCCCGCCACCGGACAGTAGGACCAGCAAGCACGCGGCGAACAAGGCCACCAGCCTATCCGCCATCAAGCTCGCCACGGTGCGCGCGACTCCGCTCGTGTGCCGTGCGAGCATCCAGCCGCGCAGGATATCGGCGCCGAGAGCGGAAGGGAGCACCTGCCCGCCGAACACCGCGAGAAATAGCGCGCGTACCGCGAACCCCACCGGCACCTCCAGGCCCAGCCAACCCGCCAGCAGCCGCCAGCGCAGCGCTACCAGCACGACGCCCAGCAGCGATAAGGCCAGCGCCGCAGCGAGAAGGAGCGGTGCGCCACCCGCGCCGCGCGCCAACACCTCCTCGATGGAAACACGCGATAGGATCACGGCCAGCACGGCAATGGAAGCCGCGACCCGCGCAATCAGGACGATCACGACTCTCATCGCGCTAGCCCAGCAAGGCTTCTGGCCCCGGAGCGAACAGCAGGTTTTTCCCGCCAGCGTCCGACAGGCTCAGCGATCCGTACGCCGCCGCGGCGGCTTCGAGCAGGCGCCCGCGCGAGGCGCCGCGCGCAATGAAGTAGCCAACGCGGCCCTGTCCGTCCACGATCGGCCGGCATTCATGGCCTGCCCGGACGTAATACTCGCCCTCCATGATGCGGCCGCTGGCCAGGAGCTCATCGAAGCCGCCGAGCGCCGCCACGGTGCCCGGGTGCGCTAACAGGAAGTTGACGAGCGCATGCCCACGTGAGCCGGTCTCGTCGTGCGCCTCGTCGATCGGCGCCGAGCGCCCTTCGAGCGCCAGCGCGATGAGCCGGTCGAGCACATCGACGCCGGTGGCGATCGGTATCAAGCTCGATTCGTGGCCGCCGCCCACCCGGCAGGCAGCCTCGACCACGCGGAGTTCGCCGCGGTGCACGATCATCTGCACGTAGAGCGGCGCATCGCTCACGCCGTAGCAACGAGCGATCCGGCGCAGGATTTCGCGGATTCGAACTTGAAGCCCAGCGGCGCGCAGGCTCGGATAGACGTGCTGGAAGCAGATCCCGATCGCAGGCCAAGGGTTGTAGGTGACGCGGTCGGTGATCATCTGGATGCGCACGTCGCCACCTTTCGCCCAGGCGCTTGCCGTCACCTCGCAGCCGTGGAGGAACGGCTCGATTATGGCGCAGCCCTCGCGCGAGGCACTAAGCGCTTCCGCCACGGCCGTTTCCAGCGACCGGCTTTCCAGAACCTTGCTCGTGGCGCGCTGGCCCTGGGAGTCGGCCGGCTTGACGACGACCGGAAAGCCGAAGCGACGCGCCGCGGCGGCAGCCTCCCCGGTCGTGCGCGCCTCGTGCCAGTGAGCACGCGGCACCTCGTGTGCTGCGAATGCTCCCGCCATAGCAGACTTGTTGGTTGCGGTACGGGCCGCGTCGGGCGTCAGGTAGCACGGCAGGCGAAGGGCCGCGGCGACCTCGGCCATCGTCACCAGCGCGAGATCGGTGCCCGATGTAATGACACCGCGCACGCCGTACTTCCTGGCCAGCGCGACGTTGTCCTCGATGGAGAGCGCATCGGTTTCGGTCGGGTAAGAGGCGAACGCCTTGCCGGGCGCATCGGCATAGTAGTCGGACACGACGACGCGCAAGCCGCGTGCTTCGGCGCGACGGATCAGCTCTTTCTGATGCCGCCCGGCGCCCAGAACGAGCAGCCTTGCTTCCATCCCGACCCCCGAAAATAAGGCAGCGCAACAAGTGTAATCTGCGCCTTCGCGATCAACTTGGAGAATAGGGTGAAAATCCCGTTCAACCGCCCGCACATGACGGGCCGGGAGTTGTCGTACATCGAACAGGCGCATCGCAACCACCGCCTGGCCGGCGACGGGCCGTTCACCGCCGCATGCCACCGCTGGCTGGAAGCCAGAACCGGTGCCCGCAAGGCGCTGCTCACCCATTCCTGTACCGGTGCCCTCGACATGACGGCGATCCTCGCCGACATCCGGCCCGGAGACGAGGTAATTATGCCGTCGTACACGTTCGTGTCGACGGCCAACGCCTTTGTGCTGCGCGGGGGTGTGCCGGTGTTCGTCGATATCCGGCCCGACACCCTCAACATCGACGAAGCGCTGATCGAGCCCGCCGTCACGAAGCGCACGCGCGCCGTGGTGCCCGTGCACTACGCGGGCGTCGGCTGCGAGATGGATGCGATCCTCGGCATAGCCCGGCGCCACAGCTTGCTCGTGATCGAGGACGCCGCGCAGGGCCTGATGAGCAGCTATCACGGCCGCAGCCTGGGCGCCATAGGCCACCTCGGCGCAGTGAGCTTCCATGAAACCAAGAACGTCATTTCGGGGGAAGGCGGCGCCCTGCTGGTGAACGACGAGCGCTTTCTCGAGCGCGCGGAAATCGTGCGCGAGAAGGGCACCAACCGAACCCGTTTCTTCCGGGGCGAAGTCGACAAATACACCTGGGTCGATATCGGCTCATCGTATCTTCCTGGAGAGATCACCGCCGCATTCCTGTCGGCGCAGCTGGAAGAGGCGGAGTCGATCACTGCGCGCCGCCTCGAGCTCTGGAGCCGGTATCACGCGCGGCTCGAGCCGTGCGAGCGGTCCGGCCGCCTGCGGCGCCCGACCATCCCGGCCGGCTGCAGCCACAACGCCCACATGTACTACGTCCTGCTGCCCAGCCTCGACCACCGGACCCGCCTCATCCAGCGGCTGCGCGCGCGCGGCATAAGCGCCGTGTTCCATTACGTGCCGCTGCACAGCTCGCCTGCCGGTCGGCGCTTCGGCCGCACCGCGGGACCGATGAACAACACCGACGACCTGAGCAGCCGCCTGCTGCGGCTGCCGCTGTGGCTGGGGCTGGACGAGGACGCGCCGGACGTCATAGCGCAGGAGATTGCCGCTCTGTGACCGGCGCCGATTCACGCTATTCTCCGGAGTCCGCGTGAGCCACAACAGGCTTTGAATATCCGTCGCTCCCTGCTGCGCAGCCTGCTCAGCGAGAATCCGTTCCAACCAGCGACCAGCTGGTGGCGGGCGATCGAGCTGGCGGTCGTGATCAATCACGGACTGCCCGAGGGCAGAGGCCTCGACCTGGGTTGCGGCGACGGCAAGCTGATGCGCATCCTGCTCAGCGCGGCGCGCGCCTCGCCGACCCTAGTCGGCGTGGACATCGATCTGCTCGAGACGCGAGACGCCCAGGCGTCTGGCGTGTACCAGCGAGTTCATACGGCCTCGGGCGAGCGACTTCCCGAGCCCGATGCCTCGTTCGATTTCGTGTTTTCCAACTCCGTGCTCGAGCACATCGGCGATCTCGAGCCGGTCATCGGCGAGGTAGCCCGGGTGCTGCGGCCCGGGGGGAGGTTCATTTTCACCGTGCCGGCGGCGGGATTCCACGACTGTCTTTCGGGTCCGCTGCTTCCCTGGACGGACCGGAAGCGCTATCTCGAGGACATCGATCGCCGCTGCGCGCATCGGCGATATTGGGGCGAAACGGAATGGCGGAACTGTCTAGGGAGGCACGGGATGGATCTAAGCCGGTCCGTCGCCTATCTCGCCGCGTCCGAAGCCCAACGCTGGGAGACGCTGTCGCGCTTCACCGCGGGCGTGCTCTACACCGTCGCTGGCCGGCGCCTGCAGCCGATCGAGATCCAACGCGCCCTGCGGCTGCGACGGCGCGGACTGCGGCTGGCGCCCTGGATCGCCGCGCCGCTCGCCGCGGCGATCTCCGCCGGCGTGCGCACCGGGCCCTCGCGGCGCTTCGGTTGCCTACTCATCGAGGCGCACCGGGGTACGTGAAGTTCTTCAGATACGCTGTCGTGGGTGGCACCTGCGCGCTCCTCAACCTGGCGGTGCTGTGGCTGCTCACCTCGGTGCTCGGCCTGCACTACCTGTTCTCGACCATGATCTCGTTCTTCACGCTGACTCCGCTGGGGTTCGCCCTGCAAAAGCTGGTGACTTTCCGCACGCCGCGGGCGGCCGCGCCCGTGGAATGGCCACGTTATTTCACCACCATGGGCTCGAGCTTTGCCGCCAATCTGGCGCTGATGTACATGCTGGTCTCGCTGCTCGGCGTCTGGTACCTGGCCGCCAGCATGATCGTTGCGCTGCTCCTGCTCGCGACGAACTTTGTCGTCAACGACCGCTGGAGCTTCGCGCTTCGGCGCTGAACGTGCAGCCCACACTTCCACGATGGCCGGGAGACCGCGGCACTCGCGGCCTGGTGGCGTTGTGCCTGCTCGTGGGAATACTTTCCGTGATCGTGATTCTCGACTACACGGGTTATCCCGGTCCGCCGTCGCAGCTTTGGATACTGCAGTACAACCTGTGGACTCAGGATCTGAGCGGTACGGTGCTGCTCATGGCTCTGGTCGTGGCGGCCTGCTTCGCGCCTGCGCGGCCGGCAGCGCTCGCCCTGGTCGACTCGATCTCGCGCCATCCGTGGCGGACGGCCGGAGTGGCATTCGTCGCGCTTTGCCTGGGCACCCTGTACATCGAGCATAACCACGCACTCGCTCAGGACGAATATGCGGCGCTGCTGCAAAGCCGCATCTTCGCGTCCGGACGTCTTACCGGGTTGTTGCCGCCCGAGCTGATACCACGGTTGATACCGCCTTTCTATCTCAACCAGTTCGTTTACGGTTCGCTGGAAACAGGGCAGATCGCGTCCGCCTACTGGCCGGGGTTCGCGCTTCTGCTCACCCCGTTCAGCCTGCTGCAGGCGCCGTGGGCATGCAATCCTCTGCTCGCCTCGCTCGCGCTCGTCGTCATGAGCCGGATTGCTTCCCGCGTGTCCGGCGAGCCTCAGGCGGCCGGCTGGGCGATGCTAATCGCGCTCGGCTCACCCGGCTTCACGGCGATGGCGATCAGCTACTTCTCCATGACGGCCCACCTGCTGTTCAACCTGGTATTCGTGTGGTTGCTGCTCGAGAGGACTGTGCTGCGCTTGGTATTGGCCGGTGTCGTCGGCTCCGTTGCACTCGTTCTGCACAACCCCGTTCCTCACGTGCTTTTCGCGCTGCCCTGGATCGCCTGGCTCGCGATGCAGCCCGGCCGGATTCGCCACCTGCTCGCACTCGCCGCGGGATACGCGCCGCTTGCGCTCGCCTTGGGCCTCGGCTGGGCGCTTCTGCTGAGCACGATCCAGGGCGATGCCCTGATCGGATTATTCCCTTCCGACCACAATCCCTTCCACCGTCTTGCCAACTTCTTCTGGGGCTGGCACATCAAGCTGAGAAGCGCGCTCGCCGGACCGGCCGACGACATCCTGTCAACGCGGGGCGCCGAGCTGGTGCGGCTGTGGGCCTGGGCGGTGCCGGGGCTCCCGTTACTCGCCGCGGCGGGCTGGTGGCTGGCACGGCGGGATGCGCGCGCCGGACTGATGGCGCTTTCCATGGTTACGACCTTCACCGGGTACCTGTTCGTCAGCTTTACGCAGGGCCACGGATGGGGTGCTCGTTACCTGCATCCGGCGTGGGGCGTGCTGCCCGTGCTCGCCGCAATCGCGCTCGTCCGCGTACGGGCCGCAGGCGGTAGCGACGCGATGCTACGCTACATTGCGACGCTTGCCATCCTCAGCCTCGTCTTTGCGACTTCTCTGCGCGCAGTGCAGATCCATGACTACATCGATCGACATCTCGCGAATCGCCCCGCTGCGCTGCCCGGGATGCGTCAGATCGTCTTCGTGACGCTCGACTGGAACAGGTATACCGCGGATCTGGTTCAGAATGATCCCTTCCTGCGTGGCGAAGTCTGGTACATGCTAAGCGGGGGTGCCAAGCGCGATGCGGGCTTCATGCGCGCGCGGTTTCCCGGTGCGCGAATCGCGCACAGCGACCGCCGCGGGCAGGTCTGGCAGCTCGACCCTCCCTAGCCGGGCAGGCGTCGTGCAGCCGCAGCGAAAGCAACCAGCGCCACGACGTAGCTCGCGACGCCGGTCCAGAAGCTCGCGGAAATCCCAAACGCCATGGCGATCACGACGGCGAGGACCGAGGCCATGACCGACATCGCGCCGTTGACGCCCCAGAGCCAGGGGCCGAGCAGCGGTCGCGTCTGCTGGGCGAGCCGCATGCCGAGCGGGAATGCCATCCCCATGAGGATCCCCATGCTCGCGAGCAAAGTGGCGGAAACGGCGATCCGCACCGGCGTCTCCGATGCGTGGAACGCTGAGACCAGGGGCACCGCTGCCGCGCCGGCTGCAGCCAGAACGAAGGTGAGCAGCACGAGGATCGCCGGGCCGCGAGCCGCCACGCGTTCATCGGGAGCCAGCGCGGATATGCGGCTGCCGATTCCGCTGGAGAGCAGCAGAACGAACAGGACCACGCTCAGGCTATACGCCGGGTGGCCGAGAAAAACGATCAGCCGCTGCAGCATCGAGATCTCGATCAGCATGAAGCCCGCGCCGATCGCCGCAAAGAAGCACAGCAGCGCTGCATCCGCACGCCTCAGGGTGGTTTTCGCGAGCACGAGCGGCAGGACAATGCAAGCGAGCGTGAGGACTGCGACTCCGGCGAGGAGCTTCATCAGCAGCCCGACCGGTCCCTCGTGGGAAAGGGCGGAGACGCCGATGCGCTGCATGTTGAAAAAGAACGGGCGGTCATCGGTCGGAGCGTCGTAATTCAGATTGTCCGGCGCGGGCGCCTGCCCGATGCGGTGCCCGGTGGCGACGGCGAGCAGGAAGCGCGACCTCGCTTGGTCGGGCTGGAGCTCGATCTCGAACTGCATCCGCTCTGACAGCGCACGGACGAGAGCGAGCTCGGCCGGAGAAAACGGCGTCTTACGAACGAGCAGCATACCCATCGGCCCGAACGACCGCGGCGGCCGCGCCAGACGGTTGGTGACCATCACCATATGGCGCTCGGGATGCTCGACGCCG
>Ga0302046_10006500_pt1 | contig 10189 bp, 10 predicted proteins | sample RVTome_11_FD_200261 | JGI IMG/M metagenome (GOLD analysis project Ga0302046, IMG submission 200261) | Soil microbial communities from uranium-contaminated site in the Upper Colorado River Basin, Wyoming, United States - RVT147D111 (version 2) ... | reverse complement strand
CTGACCCGGGACCCGGCTTGACCGCCTCGCGCGGCGACCGTTAGACTCGCATCGACGTGCCCGCCCGGACTTCGGCCCACCAGCACGCCATCCCTCTCGACGGCGTCGACCAGCTCACGCTCTTCGGAACGAACGACCAGAACCTGAAGCTGATCGAGCGTTTGAGCGACGCCCGCCTGGTCGTCCGCCACGGCGAGCTCCGGATCGACGGTCAGCCGGAGGTCGTCGCGCGTGTCGCGACCCTGGTCGAGCACCTGGTGAACCTCGTCCAGACGGGGGCCGGATTCGATGGCGACGACGTCCGGCGGTTCTATGAGGAGCTCGCGACCGGCGTCGAGGACCCGCTCGAGCGGCTGGAGCGCGGGCGCGTCCCGATCCGGGGGACGCAGAAGATCATCAAGCCCAAGACGGCCGGTCAGGAGTCGTACCTGGCCGCCATGGTCGAGAACGACATCACGGTGTCGATCGGGCCGGCGGGGACGGGAAAGACGTACCTGGCGGTGGCGGTGGCCCTCGACGCCCTGCATCGCAAGACGGTCCGTCGCATCGTCCTGGCCCGTCCCGCCGTGGAGGCGGGGGAGACGCTCGGCTTCCTCCCGGGCGACCTGCAGGAAAAAGTGGACCCGTACTTGCGTCCCTTGTACGACGCGCTGGAGGACATGCTGCCACACGAGAAGGTCCGGCGCTACCTCGAGACGCGGACGATCGAGATCGCCCCGCTGGCGTACATGCGCGGACGCACGCTGGCGGACGCGTTCGTGATCCTGGACGAGGCCCAGAACGCCACCACGAGGCAGATGAAGATGTTCCTGACACGGCTCGGCCTGAACTCGCGGGCGGTGGTCACCGGCGACAAAACGCAGATCGACCTGCCGCCCCGCGAGGAATCGGGGCTGCTGCAGGTCGAGCGCATCCTCAAGGGGATCGACGGGATCGCCTTCGTCTACCTCACCGGGCGCGACGTGATCCGGCACGCGCTGGTGCAGCGGATCCTGGAGGCGTACGAGGTCTCCGAGGGCTCGGAGGACCGCCCCGCGGCGGCCCACGCGCCGCGCCCGCGGCTGGAGGGCGGGGAAGCATGAGCGCCGGCAGGCGATTCGTCGCCTGGGTGCGGGCCCGGATGGCCGCCTGGCGGCCGTCCCGGGATCCGACGTCGTCGCGCGACCTGGCGCTCAGACTCCTCCTGCCGGCCCTCGTGGCGGGGTTCACGCTCTTCCTCTTCCCGCCACCGGGGGGCTACGACGTCCCCGCGGTGCGGGTCGGCGCGGTCGCCTCGGAGGACCTGCTCGCGCCGTTCGACTACCCCGTCCGCCGCGACGAGCAGGAGCTCGTGCGCCTGCGCGAACAAGCGGCCGCCTCCGTCCCGCCCGTCTACGCCGTCCGGCCGGCGGGGGCGGATTCGGCGCTGACCACGGTCGAGGCGTTCCTGGACCGCTTCGCGGGGATGCCCGCCGAGTCGCTGCCGGCGCGTCTGCCCGGGTTGGCCAGGGTCGACGGTCGGGCGGTCGAGCTCCGGGCGTCGGAGCTGCGCGAGCTGGCCGACCCCGTGGTCCGGGACCGGGTCCTGGAGTTCGCTCGGCGGGCCGTGCCGGCCGTGTACGAGGAGAGCTGGCTGCTGGCTGCGGAGGAGGCGCCCTCGATCGTGGGGACCCAGCTCGAGATCCGGCAGCCGGGCCGCGAGCCCGAGGTCGTGTCGCGCGACGCCCTCACGTTCCTCGAGCCGGGAGCCGACATCCCCGCCCTCGCGCAGCGGGCCGAGCGGCTCGATCCCGAGATCCGGCGGCTGGTCCTCGACCTCCTGCCGGCCCTCATGGCCCCGAGCCTCGAAGCCCGGCCCTCGCTTACCACGGTCCGGCGGGACGAGGCGCGCCGCTCGGTGAGCCCGTACGCGGGCGAGGTCCTGCGGGGCGAGCTGATCGTGGCCGCCCACACTCGAGTGACCCCCGAGCAGTTCGAGAAGGTGGCCAGCCTCAGGCAGGAGCTCGACCGGCGCCACGCCGGCTTCTCGGTCGACGACCTCCGCGCGGGGTTGGGGGGGTTCGCGGTCGGGGTCGCGATCCTCCTCCTGTACGGCTTCTACCTGTTCCAGTACCGGCGGGACGTCTTCGACGACTACCGGGCGCTGGCGGTCCTGGCGCTCGTCTGGGCGCTGGTGATCGGCCTGGCCGCGTTCGCGGAGCGGGTCGACGCGATGCCCGACTTCGCGGCTCCCGTGGCCCTGGGCTCGATCCTGGTCGCGATCCTGTGGGACGCGCGGCTGAGCGTCGCGACCACGCTCTTCCTGTCGGTGCTGATCGTGGCGCAGGTGGAGCTCGGCTTCCCGGTCCTCTGGACGGGGCTCCTGGGCGGCCTGGCCGGAGCCTGGAGCGTGCGGCGGATTCGTCGGCGGACCCAGTTCTACGAGTCGCTGCTCTTCATCATCGTCGGCCACACCTTCGCCCTCGGAGCGCTCGCGCTCGTCCAGCTCTGGACCTCGGTCGACCTCGCCGTGGGCCTCGCGTGGGGCGCGCTGAGCGCGGCCCTGTCCGTTTTCATCGCGATGGGGCTCCTGCCGATCCTCGAGTGGGCCTCCGGCCGGACGACCGACCTGACTCTGCTCGAGCTGGCCGACCTGAATCGCCCGATCCTCAAGCAGCTCCTGGTCGAGGCTCCGGGCACGTTCCACCACTCCGTCGTGGTCGGTAATCTGGCGGAGGCGGCGGCCGAGGGGATCGGATCGAACTCGCTTCTCGCCCGGGTCGGGGCGTACTACCACGACATCGGGAAGATCCGGCGCCCCGAGTACTTCGTCGAGAACCAGCGCGACGGCATCAACCCGCACCAGTCGCTGCGCCCCGCCGCCAGCGCGCGAATCGTCTCACGGCACGTGAGCGAGGGCGTCGTGATGGCCCGTGCCGCCGGGCTGCCGGAGAGCGTGATCGATTTCATCCGCGAGCACCACGGCACGACCCGGCTGTCCTACTTCTGGCACCAGGCCGAGAGGGAGGGGCGGATGGAGCCGGCGACGGTGGGGGATTTCGTCTACCCCGGTCCGCGGCCCCGCTCGAAGGAGACCGCCGTAATCATGCTGGCCGACTCGGTGGAGGCGGCCAGCCGCGTCGTTCGCGACCCCTCGCCCGAGCGGTTCGAGGAGGTGGTGCGGAGGATCGTCGAGCTCAAGCTCGAGGAGCACCAGCTCGACGACGCGGACCTCACCTTCCGCGACCTGGCGACCGTGCAGGAAAAGTTCGTGGGAGTCCTGTGCGGCATGCACCACCAGCGGGTCGATTATCCGTCCGTCTCGCTCCACGCCCCGGAGGTCCAGGACCAGCCCGATGCGGATCCGCGTTCGGTTCCATCCGTCGGTCGCACCCCCGGCTGATCTGGAGCCGTTCCCCGGCGATCGGCTGGCTCGTCTCTTGGAGCCGGAATGGGCCGGGGCGGGAGGCGAGATCCACTGCGTCCTGACCGACGACGCGGACCTCGAAGATCTCAACCGCCGTTTCCGCGGGATCGACGCCCCGACCGACGTGCTCGCCTTCCCCTACAATCCCGAGGAGGCGGGCGGGAGCCTCGGCGACGTCTACGTGTCGCTACCGCGCGCAGAGGCGCAGGCCGCCGAGCGCGGCGAGCCCGTGGCCCGGGAGGTCGTCCGGCTCTTCGTCCACGGCGCCCTCCACCTGGCCGGGCGCGACCACGAGACCGCCGAGACCGAGCGCGCGATGCTGGCCATCCAGGAGGAATGGGTCGCGCGGCTCGCGCGTTGACGGAGCCCCCGCCCCTCTCCAGATTGAACCACGCCGCGGAACCCGTCGCCCGACCCCGGTCCCCGAGCGCCCGCCCCGCGCTCGCGGGCCACCAGTCCCCGCGCCCGGAGCAGCCCTCATCGTGGCGGAATCGGCCGAACAGACGAAGGAGCTCGTCGCCCGCATCCTGAACGTCCTCGCGGACGGGGGCGACGCGTCCGCCCTCGATCCGCTGCTCCTCGAGCTGCGGCCGGCGGACCTGGCGGAGATCATCGACCGGCTGGACGGCGACGCCCGCGTGTCCTTCTTCCGTCGCGTGCCGCCCGGGCTGCGGGCGGAAACGCTGAGCGAGGTGGACGAGGAGTCGTGGCCGGGCCTCCTCGACGGCGTCGAGGGAGCGGAGCGGCGGGCCCTCTTCCGCGAGCTCGATGTCGACGACGCCGCCGACATCCTGAGCGGGCTCCCGGCACAGGACGCGCGCGAGATCCTCGAGGCGATCGAGCCCGAGGAGTCCCGCGAGATCGCCGCCCTGATGCGCTACGACGACGAGTCCGCGGGCGGCGTCATGACCACCGAGCTCGTGAGCGTTCCCGCGACCCTGACCGCGGACGAGGCCATCGGGGCGGTTCGCAGCCAGGGTCAAGAGGTGCGCGATTTCTTCACGGTGTACGTGGTCGACGAGGAAGGTCGGCTGGTCGGGACGCTACCCCTCCGCGACCTGATCGTCGCCGCCGGGACGACGCGCGTCGAGCGGATCATGGAAAGCGACGTCGTGCGCGTGCTGCCGACCGTCGACCAGGAGGAGGTCGCGCGGCTCATCGCCAAGTACAACCTCATCTCGATCCCGGTCGTCGACGAGTTCGACCGCCTGCTGGGCCGGATCACGGTGGACGACGTGATCGACATCCTGGAGGCGGAGGCGACCGAGGACTTCTTCCGCCTGTCCGGCGTCGACGAGGAGGAGGAGACCTACGCGACGCCGACCGAGATCGTGCGCTCCCGGATCCCGTGGTTGCTGATCACGCTCTTCACGTCGGGGCTGGGGGCGCTCGTCGTGGCGTACTTCGAGGACACGATCGAACGGATGGCGTTCATCGCCGTCTTCATGCCGGTGGTCGCCGCGATGGCGGGAAACTCCGCCGTCCAGGCGACGGCCGTGGCGGTCCGGCGGATGGCCCTGACGAGCACGCCCTTCCGGCCGCTCCGGACGGTGGCGCGCGAGGTCGTGGCGGGGCTCGTCATCGGCTTCGTGATCGCCTCGTGCATCGGGCTGGCCGGGGCCCTCTGGCAGGGGGATGCCCGCGTCGGGCTCGTGGTCGGGGGCTCGATGTGGGTCGCGATCTCCCTGGGCGTCCTGTGGGGGGCGTCCTTCCCGATCCTGCTCCACCGGCTCGGCCTCGATCCGGCCGTGTCGTCGTCGGTGTTCCTCACGACCATGACCGACATCGTGTCGTTTTTGCTGATTCTGGGCTCCGCTTCGGTCTTCCTGGGCGGACTCCTGTAATGGCCATCGTCAGGACCGAAGCGTTCGTGCTGAAGGCCGTCCGTTTCGGCGAGACGAGCATGATCTACCGGCTCTTCACGCGCGACCGTGGCGTCGTGCCCGTCATCGCCAAGGGAGCGCGCCGCCCGAAGAGCCGCTTCGGGGCTTCGGTCGGGACCTTCCAGCGCCTCCTCGTCACCTACTACCAGAAGGAGGGCCGCGAGGTGCAGACCCTGTCGGGAGTCGACCTGCTAGCGGCCCACCGGGGGGTTGCGGCCTCGCTGCCTCGTCTGGAGGCCGCCGGGCGATGGTTCCGCTTCCTCCAGGCCGTGCTCCCGGACGGGGCGCCGCAGGTGTCCCTGTACGCCCTCACGGTGGCGGGGCTCGAGCGCCTGGAGCGCGCCCGACCGGGGACGGAGCGGCGCTGGGAGGCCTGGCACCGTCTGGCCGCCGCCTGCGACCTGGGCGTGGCGCCGCGGCTGGACGCCTGCGTCGGCTGCGGGCGGGAGCTTCCGGACGGCGGCGAGCTGGCGTTCTCGATCGGCGAGGGCGGCCTCGTGTGCCGGACGTGCGCTCCCCGGCCGGGGCAGCGGCGGCTCCCGGTGCGGGGCTACGCCTTCCTCGCGCTCTACGCGCATCCGGACTACGGTCTCCTCGAGGGCGTCGCGACGGTGGGTGGGGAGGAGCAGCTCGTCCAGGAGCTGGTCCACGATTTCGTCCGCTGGCACGCGGATCTCCGGCCCGAGGCGGCATGACGGAGCCGACGTCCCGTAGGGTGATCGGCACGGCGGGCCACATCGACCACGGCAAGACGGCGCTCGTCCAGGCGCTGACCGGCGTGTGGACCGACCGCCTTCCCGAGGAGCGGGAGCGCGGCATCTCCATCGACCTCGGCTTCGCTCCGCTCGACCTGGGCCCGGACGCCCCGCCGGCCAGCATCGTCGACGTCCCCGGGCATGAGGGGTTCATCCGGAACATGGTCGCCGGCGCCAGCGGGATCGACGCGGTCCTGTTCACGGTGGCTGCGGACGAGGGGTTCATGCCCCAGAGTCGGGAGCATCTGCTGGTCCTCGAGGCGCTCGGCGTGGAGCGGGGGGTGGTCGCCGTGACCAAGGCCGATCTGGTGAAGCCGGACTGGGCCGACCTGGTCGTCGAGACGTTACGCGAGGAGCTCGACGGCTCGCCGCTCGCCGGGGCCGAGATCGTCGTCGTGTCGGCCGTCCGGGGGACCGGCCTGGACCGCCTCCGGTCGGCCCTGGCGGCCGTCCTCGCGGCCGCGCCGGAGCGGCCGGCCGGGTTTCCCTTCCGGATGCCGGTGGACCGCGCGTTCCAGGTCGCCGGGACGGGGATGGTCGTGACCGGGACGGTCTGGAGCGGCGAGGTCGCCGAGGGCGCGACCGTGACCGTCCGCCCGGGCGGAGAGGCGGTCCGGATCCGCTCCCTGGAGGTCCATGGCGCGCCGATGGCGAGGGCCGGCGCGGGATCGCGGGCGGCGCTGGCCCTGACCGGGCCGGGCGCCGGGGCCGTCCGTCGCGGCGCCGCCCTGGTCGATCCGGATGGCGGCTGGGAGGCGGTGCGCCGCCTGGACGCGAGGATCTGGCTGTCGGCCCGGGCGCCGCGGCCCCTCCGGAGCGGCGACCGGGTCCGGGTCCATCACGGAACCGCGCAGGTCATGGCGCGGGTCCGGCCGTACGAGAGAGAGCCCGTGCCACCCGGCGGAGCGGCCACGGCGCTCCTTCTTCTCGAGAAGCCGGTCGTTCCGGCCGTAGGGGATCGGTTCGTTCTTCGGGCCTACAGCCCGGTCACCACGATCGGCGGCGGCGAGGTCCTGGCGCGCACGCCCCCCTGGACGCGGGGCCCCGCGCGAGCCGAGCGGGCGGCGCTCCTGGCCGGGCTCGCGGAGGCCCGGGGGCCGGCCCGGGTGGCCGCGGTCCTGCGGGCGGCCGACGTCCGGGGCGTCGCCGAGGCCGCCCTTCCCCTGGAGACGGGTCTGGAGCGGGACGTCTTGGGCGCGATCGCTTCCGGGGATCAGGTCGAGCGGCACGGCGGGCGGTGGTTCACGCGGGCGGTCCGGGAGCGCGTCATGGCGGGGATCGCCGTGAAGGTCGCCCGTCGGCATGAGACCCATCCGCTCGAGCCGGGGCTGGCGCTGCCGGCCGCCCGGCGCGCGATCCCCGACGCCGACCCCGCGCTCGTCGAGGCCGCCATCGAGGCCCTCGTCGATGGTGGGATCCTGGAGCGGCGCGGGACGGCGCTCGCCGAGGCCGGTCGTAGGATCGAGCTGGAGCCGGACCAGGCCCGGCTCGTGGCGGCGGTCGGCGCCCGCTATCTCGAGGCGGGCCTCGAGGCGCCGGAGACCGCCGACGTGGCCGCGGCTCTCGGCGTCGACGGCGCGCGCCTCAGGGCGGTCCTTCGGTACCTGGAGAGCGAGGGGCGGCTGGTCAAGCTGGCCAGCGACTGGTGGGCGGACGCCGGCGCGCTGGAGCGCGCCCGGGTGGCCCTGACCGCGGCGATCGCCCGCCACGGCGGCGCCGACACCGGAATCTGCAAGGAGACGCTGGGGGTCAGCCGCAAGTACCTTATCCCGGTCCTCGAGCATTTCGACCGGGTCGGGGTCACGCGCCGCGAAGGGAACCGGCGGACCCTGGCCGGAGGCGTCTCGTGAGGATCGAGCCGGGGCTCGGCCTGTGTCTTGCGCTGGCGACCGTCGGCGCCCTGGCCTGCTCCTCGTCGCCCGAGCGGCGGGGGGAAGCGACCCCCGACCGGACGCGCGACCCGGAGTTCGAGGCCGCGCGCGACGCCGCCCGCCCCGAGTTCGAGAGCCAGGCCGAGGCGCTCGCGGCGGGCGTCTACGAGCCCTTCGTCCACCCCGACTCGCTGGCCGCGTGGAGGGGGCTGGACCCGGATACGCCCGTCGGCCGGGCGGCGCCGACGACGCCGCGGGACCGTGGAGACCCGAGCACCGAGGAGCTGCTCGGAACCCTCGGATCGGATGTCCAGTATAATGGTAGGGTCCCGGCGGACGTTTCCGCCGAGGTGGCCGCGCCGGACCCGACGTCCCGAGAGGGAGCCTGGACCCTTCAGATAGGAGCCTTCGGTAGCGAGACGGGAGCCTTTGTCCGCGTTCGAGAACTCCAGCAGCGGTTCCCCGACCTGCCGGCCTGGCAGGCCACGGGGGACGACGGCCTGGTCCGCGTCTTCCTGGGTCGTTTCCCGGACGAGTCCGCGGGCGCAGGTGCCCGAGAGCGCGTCCGGAGCGCCGGCTACCCGGACGCCTGGGTCGTCAGGACGCGGTAGCGCGATCGCCCGGCTCGGCCTCCTGACGGCGCTGGCGGCCACGCTGGTCGTACCGGAGCCGGTCTCCGCCCAGACCGTCGGTCCGCCCGCCACCGGTTTTCGCCTCGAGCAGAACTTCCCCAATCCGTTCACCCCCGGCGTCAGCCCGACCATCTTCACCTACCGGCTGGAGAGCGAGGGCCACGTGCGGCTCACCGTCTACAACCTGCTCGCCCAGGAGGTCGCGATCCCGGTCGACCAGCGCCAGGGCCGGGGGCTCCACCGGGTGGCATGGGACGGCCACGACCGCAACGGCGAGCCGGTGCCCGCGGGCGTCTATTGGTACAAGCTGGAGGCGGGGAGCCAGACGGCGCTCATGCGCCTGAGGGTGCGCGCGGCCTCCGCGCCGCCGGGCGCGGAGGACACGCTTCAGGGAATGCGGTAGAGCAGGCGACCGCAGCTCTCGCAGGTCGTCAGCGCGTCGCCGAGATCCGCGATCTTCGCGGTCGGATACTGCACGAAGCAGCCGTAGCAGACGCCGTTCCGGACGGGCACCAGCGGGCGGTCGTACTTGGTTGCGATGCGGTCGAAGCGGCGCAGCACCGCACGGTCGATCTCGGCCCGCAGGCTTTCGATCTCCGTGTCGATGGCCGCCTCGCCACCCGTCTCGAACCCGATCCGCTCATAGCTCTGGTCCTGCAGGTCCCGCTTGAGCTGCAGCAGGTCCTGCAGCGCGATCAACAGCTCCATCCTGGCGTCCAGGGCGACCTCCTTGCTCAGCCGGTGGACCGCTCGATGGCCTCGAAGAACTCGCCGGTGGTCTGCACGCCGTCCAGCCGCGACAGGTTCCTGGGCTCCTTGCAGAACTGGGCGATCTTCCCGAGGACGGGCAGGTACTGGTTGGAGATCTCGACCGGGGGCGCGACGATGAGGAAGAGGTGGTGTACCGGCTTGCCGTCGATCGCGTCGAACTCGAGGCCCTTCGACGTGCGACCGTAGGCCACGCGCAACCGATCGACGACCAGGGACCGGCAGTGCGGGATGGCGACGTGTTTGCCGATGCCGGTGGAGCCGAGATTCTCGCGCTTCCGGAGAAGCTTGAACAGGGTCTCCTCGGAGCTGTCGTCCAGTCCCAGGAGTCCGACCAGTTCGCGCAGCGCCTCGTCCTTGGTCCCGGCTTCGAGCTCGAGGGACACCTCGTCCGGGGACAGGAACTCGACCAGCTTCATCAGAGGTTCATCCTCCGTTCTGGAGATGACAGAGCCGCTGGCCCCGGCATCAAAGGGGAGACTCTACCACGCCCATGCGATGCCCGCAGCCTCGTCCGGCGACGCAGCTAGAAGTCGCGCCGCAAGCGGACCAGGAAGCGCGGGCCGTCGTCCGGCTCGCCGGTGTCGGTCACCCGCTGGGCCACGAAGAAGCCGACATAAGAAAAGAGGTTGATGCCCGAGACGCCAGCCCCGACGTCGGCGTGCCACCGATCGTAGTCGTCGACGGCAGCGGCGTCGCCGAAGCCGACGAGGTGCCAGGAGAGAAATAGTGCGTCGAGGGGGCGGAACAGGGGCAGCGGGAAGCGCGCCTCCGTGGAGACCTGGAGGGCCTCCTCCCCGACGAAGCGGGCGGCCGGGAAGCCCCGCAGGGAGCCCGGGCCCCCGAGGGACGCCTTCCGCTGTGGCGGCACGCCGTCCCCATCCAGCGGTCCCAT
>Ga0302046_10006499_pt1 | contig 10189 bp, 5 predicted proteins | sample RVTome_11_FD_200261 | JGI IMG/M metagenome (GOLD analysis project Ga0302046, IMG submission 200261) | Soil microbial communities from uranium-contaminated site in the Upper Colorado River Basin, Wyoming, United States - RVT147D111 (version 2) ... | reverse complement strand
ACCGTCCTCCTCAGGAGTGCCCGCACCAAGATAGGTTTCGCATAACCAGACCCCGCCTTCATCGTCGGTGAACTGCCAGGTCGACCTCCCGTTGCTCGCTTCACCCTTCTCGCCGGTGCGCTTCCAGTTGTCGAGCCGGGTGAGCTCCCGGTTGACGTGCGCCAGCGCCTCGGCCGCCGACATCTTTCCCTGCACCGAGAACTGCGCCTCCCAGCGCTCGCGATCACCCGCCGCCTTGACGGTGCGCAGCCTGACGCCGTCCGGGAACTCGAGTTCCGGCATCTTGCGGTCGGCGATGGCGTCCCGCGCATAGGTCGAGTCGGGCCGCCAGTCGTATTCCATATTGAGGGCGACCGCCTCCGCCCGGCCCATCCCCCTTATCTTGGCGACGAGGTAGAGAGCGGCGTCGATGCCGGACGACAGGCGGGTCGAGGGTGACGCTCGCCTCGCCCGTCAGCGGATGCACGCGCCGGCCGCTGTAGGTGGCCCGGGTCCCGACGCTTCCAGCCGGTCGAGCGCCTTCTCGAACGCCGCTCTCGTCTCCGGGGTGAAGCTGCGGTCGTATCTGAGGAAGCGGCTTCGCACCACGTCGAGGTCCTGCTCCCGCGCCTCGACGCGGTTCGCCGGCTTCGGGTAGACCGGCAGCTTCCGCAGATCGAAGGTGAACGTCCGCTCCCCCTCGACGACGCGGCCGGAGATCGACTCCGCCACGTGTTCGGCATCGAACACCACGAGGGTCTCACCTGCCCGCAGCTCGAAGTGCAGATCGCTCCCCTCGACCCGGATCGCGCTCAGCGGCAGGCCCTCGACGCCGGGAAGGTCGATCGTCCCCTCCCAGCTCTCCCCGGCCCGCTTCAGCTCGACGCCGATGCGCGTCAGCCGGGCCGGCGTCTCGGCAATGAAGCCTTCCCATGTGCCCTCGAGACCGCAGCCATCGCCGGCTGCGCCGGCGTCAGCCATCAGCGGCGCCACGGCGAAAATCCCCATGAATCCCCAGGTCAGGCCACGGTCTGCGGGTCGCATTGATTTCCCCGTCCGGATCGCATGTCGTGTCAACGTCATGGGCGCGAAAAAGGTTGCAGGCAATCTCCTGCGCCCCGAGCGATCACCACGCCGACCGATCACTCAGCAGGTCCCCGGGAGGCAGACCTCATTAATTCCTGAGCTGGCGGAATGGTACTGCCAGGTTGGGATTCCGCTCGGAATCTTGACAGCGGGTCATGGAAGCGCAGATAGTACGTGAATCATTCATTGTTAACAGCATGCAGCGACAGGGCATGGCGAACGAACCGGACCCCTCGCGCGAGCGGCCAACGGAAGCTCCGTCGACCGGAGGCGCAAGGGCTCGGCAGACGCCCGCCTCCGACCGCACGTGCTGGACGACCGCGCAGGAGGGGCAGTGACTCCCATGGGTCCCGGCGATCAGCCCGATTCGCCCCACGGCGAGTCGACCGCGTTCCGCACCTCCGATCCGACACGATCGGTCCCCGGTTTCGCGCCCGGACGGGTCATCGGAGAGCGCTACGAGATCCGCACCTTCCTCGGCGAGGGCGGGATGGGGGAGGTGTGGCTGGCGATTGATATGAGGCTGCGGGTGGAGGTGGCGCTCAAGGCGCTGCGCCGGGAGCGCTCGGGGGACGATCAGGCGCTCGATCGTCTGCGCCGCGAGGTGCGCGCCGCGCGGGTGGTGGCATCGCCGAACGTCTGCCGGATCTTCGATCTGGTCGAGGCGGAGGGCGAGGAGCTGGTTTCGATGGAGTACGTGGAGGGCATGACCCTGGCCGAGGTGCTGCGGCGGCGGGGGCCGCTCGACCTGCCGGAGGCGGCCGGGATCGCCGCGCAGTTTCTGGCCGGGCTCGAGGCGATCCATCAGGCGGGGCTGGTGCACCGCGACGTGAAGCCGGAGAACATAATGCTGACGCGCACCGGGCGCGTCGTCCTGATGGACTTCGGGCTGGCGAAGCCGGCAACGGACGACCTGGACCACTCGATCGCGGGAACGCGGCCCTATATGGCTCCCGAATCTCTCCAGGGAAGGGGCCTGCACGCCACGATTGACATCTTCGCGGCGGGTCTCGTGCTGGCCGAGATGATCAGCGTGGGGGGATCGGGGGGACAGACGACGCGGGAGGATCTGTGGGCCGGCGCCCGCGAGGAGCCGCCCCGCTTGCCCGACGGTCTCTGGCGGCCCGTGCTGCTGCGCGCCATCGCCTGTGATCCGGCGTCGAGACATCCCTCAGCGCAGGCGCTGGCACGGGCGCTGGAGGAGGTCACTAGCCGCCAGCGGGGTGCCGACGATCGGCGCCCCTATCCCGGCCTCGCGTCGTTCACGGAGGCCGATGTCGAGTACTTCTTCGGCCGCGAGCAGGAGGTCGAGCAGATGTGGCGCCGGCTCCGACCACCTCGCCTGCAGGCGATCATCGGCCCGTCCGGCGCCGGCAAGAGCTCGTTCCTGCGGGCCGGTCTGATACCGGCGCTGCCTGAGGGATGGCGTTCGCTCCTCTGCACTCCCGGCAGCTCCCCGGTGATGGCCCTGGCCCAGGCGCTGGCGCCGGAGCTGGCCGGCGACGCCGAGGCGGTCCGCGAGCTGCTGCGGTTCGAGGATCCCGACGTGGCGGTGCGACTGATCTCCCGCTGGCGGAAGCGCAACGCCCAGGCGCTGCTGATCGTGGATCAGTTCGAGGAGCTGTTCACACTGAATCGGCCGGAGTCGCAGTCCCGCTTCGCCGATCTGTTGGGCCGGCTGGCGGTCGATGCGGATGTCCACGTCCTGCTCGCCATGCGCGACGACTTCCTGTTTCACTGCTCCTCGCAGCCGTCACTCGCGCCGATCTTCTCCGAGCTGACGCCGCTCAGGGCACCGGCCGATCCTGCCATGCGCCGGGCGCTGGTGGAGCCGGCCCGGAAGTGCGGGTACCGCTTCGAGGACGAGGCCTTGACCGAGGAGATGCTGGCCGAGGTGAAAGGTGGACGCGGCGCCCTGCCCCTCCTGGCGTTCGCCGTCGCGCGGCTGTGGGAGAAACGGGATGGTGAGAAGGGGGTTCTCACGCGCGCCGCCTATCAGCAGATCGGGGGCGTCGCAGGGTGTCTGGCGCAGCATGCCGAAGCGACCCTGGAGCGGATCGGCCGCGACCGTCAACTGATCGTGCGGGAGCTGTTCCGCAACCTGGTCACCGCTCAGGGGACGCGCGCGACCAGGGAACGCGAAGAGCTGCTGTCGGTCATCCCGGGGCGTGATACTGCGGAGGCGGTATTGCGGTCACTCGTCGATGCGCGCCTGGTGACATCGTACGAGGTGATCGAAGGCGCGGGAGACGAGTCGAGGCGATACCAGCGGGTGGAGATCATCCACGAGTCGCTGCTCAGTGCCTGGCCCCGCCTTGTCCGGTGGCAGGCGCAGGACGCTGACGGTGCTCTCTTGCGCGATCAGCTCCGGCAGGCGGCGCAGTTCTGGCAGGAGCGCGGCAGGCCGGCCGATCTGCTGTGGACGGGGACGTCGTACCGGGAGTTCCGCGTCTGGCGCGAGCGCTATCCGGGCCGGCTGACGGTGACCGAGGAAGCGTTCGCCGGGGCGATGGTCGCGCGTGCCGGGCACCGGCGCCGCAACTTGCGGCTCGCCATCGCTGCGGCCTTCGTCATGCTGATCGGTGTCGCCGGCGTCATCGCCTTCCAGGCCTGGAAGGAGAGGCTGGCACGCCTGCGTGCGGATGCGCATCGGCTTCTCGCCCTCAGCCGGCTCGAGATCGATTCGAACCCGACCTCCGCCCTGGGCCTGGGCATCGCCAGCCTGGAGAGGGCCGACACCCCCGAGGCCCGGCGCATCGCCCTCGAGGCATTCTGGCGCGGGCCGGCCTACACGATCTTGCCCGGAGCGGGCGATGCCGCCAACCAGACGAGCGGAAGCGTGGCCTTCAGCCCGGACGGGCGCTGGCTCGCCGCCGGCGAGGTGATCACGGGAAGGATCGCGCTCTTTTCCGCCGCTGGGGGACCGCCCACGTATCTCGGCGGTCCTGCCGGCCAAGTCTATTTTCTCCTCTTCGGTCCGGCGTCGGACGTCCTTCTCTCCGGGGCGCTCGGGACCAACGCCGTCCAGGTCTGGTCGATCCCGGAGGGGGAATTGATCCGATCGCTGCAATACGGCTCGGAAAATCAGGTCCAGAAGCCGCTGTTCGTCTCCCCCGACGGGGCGCGTATCGTCACGGCCTCGAGCGACTCGGGGGCACCCCTCGAAACGGAAAGGACGGTCCGGCTCCTCTCGTGGTCGCAGGGTGGGGACGCGCCGATCGTCCTCGGTAATCTTCGTGGCGTCTCCATGGCGGTTGATGTCGACCCCACGGGGAGACTGGTCGCCTACTCCATGGGCGGCGGCATCTATGTCCAGCCTCTCAACGATCTGGAGGGAACCCCGCCGAGACTGCTGGGATCTCACGCTGATGCGAGACTGTTGAGGTTCGACCTGCAGGGGAAGCGTCTTGCGTCGGGCGGCCGCTCGCGCGGGATCCAGGTCTGGTCGCTCAACGGGAACGAGCATGATCCGCCGTTGACCTTCAGCGCCGAGGAGGCTGTTAGCGCTCTCGAGTTCGATCCGTCCGGGTCCTGGCTGGCGACGGGGCACCGGGGGGGCACGATCCGTCTCTGGGATTTATCGCGTGCCACCGCCTTTCCGCCCCTCGAGCTCGTCGGACAGAGCGATCGCATCGTTGATTTCGCGTTCCATCCGGACGGCCTGTGGCTCGCCTCGGCCAATCATGATCGACCCCCCAGGCTCTGGCCGCTCGGAGATCTCTACCCCCGTCTCCTGTTCCGCGCCCGGGGCGGCGGTGCATACACGGAAGGGATGGCCTTCTCTCCGGACGGCAGCTGGATCGCGGCGACCATGGGTGAGCACCACCTGCACATCTGGCCCCTCGGCGGGCCCGGTGCGGAGCACCGGGAATTCCAGCTCTCCATGCCTGGCTATGCGGTCGCCGTCGACCCCGGAGGGCGCCGCATAATCGTCGGCGGCGGCAGCGGCGTCGAGATGGTCCCATTACGAGGCGGGTCGCCGGAGAAACTCGCCGGCTTCCGGGGAATGGTCGATGCAGTGGCCTTCAGCCCGGACGGACGGTATGCGGCGGCGGGCGGCGGCTTTGCGGGTAATGATCAATCCGACCGGTTCGTTCGGGTCTGGGACCTCGAGACGGCGACCGTCCGCGACCTCACGACGAAGGAGGGCATCTACAGTCTCTTCTTCCTCCCCGATGGCCGCATTCTCTTCCTGACCGGAGCATTCTCCGGCCCCAAGGATCTGTACCGCTGGGACACCAGCCAGGAGACCGCGGATCTGCTGGAGCGGGAGATCACCCGGGACCGCTGGCCGGCGGCTGACCTGAATCATGCTGGGGACCGGTTCATGGTGTCGGATGAACCCGGCATGGTCCTGTTCGACCTCGGCGCCGGCAGCTCCCGGAGGATCGAGACCGGGGGTTATTTCTGCTGGTTCGGTACGCCCGAGACGGTTCTGGTGTGCGGCCATACCGATGGGACTGTGCGCATCGTTCCTCTCGACGGCGGAGCCCCCTGGGATCTCGTCGGCCACCATGGAGCGATCAATGAAGCCGCGATGTCACCCGACGGCCGTTGGATCGCTTCGCTCGCCTGGGATGGCGAGCTTCGCCTCTGGCCGATCCCCGAGGGGGAGACGCTCTCTACCACCCTCCCCCTCGGCCTGGTCCTCGATCGACTTCGCCCTCTGACCAATCAGCGAGCCGTGCTCAGCGACACATTGCCGAAGGGCTGGTCGATGAGCTTCGATCCTCCCTACCCCGGGTGGAAGACCGAGCCATCTCCCGCTCGGTGATCGGTCTGACGGCCGGACTCGGTCGTCCGCTGTACCAGAGACTGCCGCACGATGATCTCCTCGAGTGCCTCCGGGGGGTAGATCAACCTGCGGCTGCGCTCCAATCCTGGATCGCCGTCCGGCCTCAAAGGACAGGAATTTATATACCCCCGGGTCACGCATTGGTCATCCGATTGGGCGCCGGGAAGCGGCCGACCGGCGTGCGCGAATGTCCGGCCCGTCTGCTGCGCGCTCCGGAGCCGGCTAGCGGACCTCCCCCATCGTCGTCGGTGGTTCCTGCCCGGGCAGTGGCGGCCGGATCGCCGTAAGCCTGACACACCCCGACTGGCGGGGGTCTGAGGGCGACCGATTGGGGGCAACTGGGCGGGTCATCCGGTCGGCGGTCCGTGCGCTCGAGCCTCGGCGCGGGGACGGTGCTGCAGGATCTTCCGGATCACCGCCGGATCAGAGGATGAACGCGACGACCCGCATCGTCCCGCCGCAGCGGCAGCGCAGCGGGTCCGCGCGCCCCGGGTGCGGTTGGCGTAGGTGCCGTACAGCCGGGTGAGATGGAATCCCGGCGGCGGGAGGTGCTGGCACCACCGGGCCAGCATCTCCATAGGGTCGAGCCTGACGCTCGCCTCGACCGTCAGCGGATGCCCGCGCCAGCCGCGGTAGCCGGCCCGGACCCCTTCATAGGTCAGCCGCCCGAGCGCGAGCGGCGGATGCACCAGGTCGCGGCACAGCCGCTGGACCCCCGCCGTGTCGTCCGGCTCCACCCGGATGGCGTGGTGCAGCGAGAAGCCGGAGTATCGCCACGACAGCAAGCCCGCGGCCGCGTCCTCCTCGAGCCGCCCCCGCCGCATCAGCAGCCGGATCACCCGGCGCCGGAACAGCTCCTCTGCTACCCCAGCCGGCGGCACCCCCAGCGGCGCGACCCTCTCCTGCCGATTGAACACGCCCGCGCTCACCAGCGCGCGCAGGTGCGGCTGCCAGTTGGCAGCCTGGTCCCCATAGGGCTGGATCGACACCACCATCCCGGGCAGGGCGTGCCGATCCTCGAGGCCGGTGCGGTACAGGTCCCGCACCGTTCACCAGGCGGAGCGTGACAGCACACCGAGGAGCCGCCGGTCGTAGAGGAAGAACAGCCGCAGCCGCTTCGGCACCGTGAACACCCACTGGTGGTGTGGTGCCGCCGCCAGCACCTCGGAGCTGAGCCACTCGGCCCACAGCACCGCGCGCCTTCTATGGCACGACGGGCAGAAACGAGGCCGTTCGGAGGTCGAGGAGAACACAACCGATCTTCGCTGCGCTCCGATCAGCGTTCACGATCACCGGAACAGGTGTTCACCTTCCTCCGGAACAAGCGTTCACCATCACCGGAATACGCACAAGATTGCAGAGGCCGGCCGGAATTTCCGTTAGGCACCGGTACGGGCTTTCCTTCTAACCTTGCTTTGTGCCAGAATCAGGTCCGCTGGGGGTGCTCTGGTCCGCGAGGGGCGATCCTATGGCGCGACAAGAGTTGATTCGCCGTCTCGTGTGGATGGCCGCTCTCACCGGCCTCTACTTCGCAGCCGGCAAGCTGGGACTGACTCTCGCCTTCCTCCATCCGAGCGCCTCCCCTGTCTGGCCTCCCTCGGGAATCGCGCTCGCCGCCACCCTTCTGCTGGGGTATTGGCTCTGGCCCGCCGTCTACCTTGGCGCCTTTCTGGTGAATGTCACCACGGCGGGATCCATCGCGACCGCGCTTGGAATCGCCACGGGAAATACCCTGGAGACCCTGCTCGGCGCCTCTCTCGTCAATCGGTTCGCCAACGGCCGCAATGCCTTTGACCGGCCCGACGACAGCATCAAGTTCGTCTTCCTCGCCGCCCTCCTGAGCCCGACAGCGAGCGCCACAATCGGGGCCACCAGCCTCGCCCTGGATGGCTACGCCGCCTGGCGCGAGTACCCGAGCATTTGGCTGACATGGTGGCTCGGCGATGCGGTGAGCATTCTTATCGTGACCCCTTTTCTGGTGCTATGGAGCGAGAACCCCCGGCTGCGATGGCAGCGACGCCTGACGCTCGAGGCCGCCCTCCTTCTCCTCGTTATCCTGTTGATCGGTTGGGTCATTTTTATCGCTCCGGGGTCCAGTGCCTATCCCATCGTTTATCTCTGCATTCTCCCCCTCCTCTGGGCAGCATTCCGGTTCGGATCCCGGGAAGCGACCACGACAATTCTCCTCTTGTCCGGGATAGCGACCTGGGGAACGCTTCGCGGATTGGGCCCCTTCGTGAGAGCCGCGCCGAATGAATCGCTTTTCTTCCTTCAGGCTTTCCTCGGGGTCATGGCGGTGATGGCGATCACGGTGGGGGCGGTCATCTCGCAGCGCAGGAAGGCGGAAGTAAACCTGGAGACAGCCCGAGAAGGGCTGGAGAGGAAGGTCGATGAGCGCACCCACGAGATCTTGAGCGCTAACGCCGCGCTTCGAAAGAGCGAGCAAAGTTTCCGGGCCTTCCTCGAGTCGGCTCCGGACGCCATGGTGATCGTCAACCGGGAGGGAAGGATCGTTCTGGTGAGTGCGCAGACCGAGAAGCTGTTCGGCTACAATCGCGAGGAGCTTCTGGGTCGTCACCTGGAAGCGCTCATGCCCGAACGCTTCCGTGAAGAGCACAAGGGACATCGCGAAGGCTTTTTCGCGAGCCCCCATGTACGATCCATGGGAGAAGGCCTGGAGCTGTTCGGGCTACGGAAGGATGGCAGCCAATTCCCGGTCGACATCAGCCTGAGCCCCCTGGAAACGGAACAGGAGATCTTCGTCTCGGCTGCGATCCGGGACATCAGCAGGCGGAAACGAAGCGAGGAGTCCATTGCGCGGCTCGCCGCCATCGTGGAGTCCTCCGAAGACGCGATCTTCAGCACCGACATGGAAGGCCACCTCACGAGCTGGAACAGCGCCGCCCAGAGGCTCTGCGGTTACTCCGCCACGGAAGTGCTGGGCAAACCCGTCACGTTCCTGGTCCCTCCGGGGGGTCAGGAGGATATGACGCAAAGTCTTGAATGCCTCGGGCGAGGGGAGCGAGTCCAGTACGAAACAACGCGGATGAGGAAGGACGGGACCCTGATTGACGTCTGGCTCACGGCCTCCCCCGTCAAGGACGGGAGAGGGAGGATCGCCGGATTCTCGGCCATCATGAGGGATTTCGCCGAACAGAAGCGCGCCCAGCAGGAAAGACAGGAGAAGGAAATTCTGAGAGCTCAGGTGGACGAGCTTTCGCGGCGAACGAACGAGATCGCCACCCTGAACGAACTGGGCGAAGTGTTGCGCTCGGCCGTCAGCCTTGCAGAGGCATATCCTGTCATTCCCCGGTTCGTCCGGAAGCTGTGCCTTTCAAAGTCCGGGGCACTTTACGGGTTGAATGAGGAGCACAATATCCTCGAGGCCGTCGTCTCATGGGGCGATGCGCCCCCTCAAGAGGACGGCTTTCTCCCGCACGAATGCTGGGCTCTTCGAAGGGGTAAGATTCATCACGTCAATAGTTCCCGAAGTGAGCCGGCTTGCCCGCACTGGAAACCCCCGATCTCCGGAGTCTCTTCCTGTGTCCCCTTGACGGCAAGAGGAAAGACTCTCGGGCTTCTGCGTCTGCTGGGCGCCCCGCACGATGAGAGGTTGACCGCCGAGGAAGACGCCTTGGGAGAATACAAGCAGAGACTGACGAAGACCGTGGCCCAGCAGATCTCTTCTGCGCTCTTCGATCTGAATCTGCAGGAGACCCTGCGGTTCGAGGCGAGCCGCGATCCCTTGACGGGGCTTTTCAATCGACGGCACATGGAAGAGTCTCTCCGGCGGGAGCTGTACCGTGCCTCACGGAAGAAGACCAAAGTGGGGTTTCTTCTGGTCGATCTGGACCGATTCAAGGGATTCAACGACAAGTTCGGGCACACCGCGGGCGACGCGACCCTTCGCGAGCTGAGCGCCTTCGTGCAAAAACGCTCCCGTGCCGATGACATCCTCTGCCGTTACGGAGGGGAGGAGTTTTTGCTCGTGCTCTGGGATTGCTCGCTGAACGATCTGATCCGTCGGGCCGAAGAGATCCGGGATGGCGCGAAACAGCTCCATTTGGAGCACGAAGGGCGCGCGCTCGGGAGAATCACCCTGAGCGTCGGGGTCGCGCTGTTTCCCGACCACGGGAAGACGCCAGAGGACCTGTTCCAAGCGGCGGATGCGGCGTTATATCTCGCAAAAAAAGAAGGAAGGGATCGCATCATGGTTGCGGATTCCATACCCTTGATCATCGATCCAGATCGGCTCCCCGAGAGCAAGAAGCAGCACTGACCCGCGATCCAATCCTCTGGGCTTCCCCCGATTGAGTGGACACTATCTGC
>Ga0302046_10006498_pt1 | contig 10192 bp, 8 predicted proteins | sample RVTome_11_FD_200261 | JGI IMG/M metagenome (GOLD analysis project Ga0302046, IMG submission 200261) | Soil microbial communities from uranium-contaminated site in the Upper Colorado River Basin, Wyoming, United States - RVT147D111 (version 2) ... | reverse complement strand
GGCGTCTTCCCGCTCGAGCAGCAGGCGCTTGCGCGCGCTGCCGAACGCGTAGCCGCCCACCCCGCCGCCCGCCGGAACCACCCGGTGGCAGGGGATGGCAACGGGCACCGGGTTCGCCGCGCACGCCCGCGCCACGGCGCGCGCCCCACGCCTGCGGCCGAGCTCGCGCGCGATCTCGCCGTAGCTGCGCGTCGTCCCGCGCGGGATGCGCCGCAGGGCCGCCCACACCTCGCGCTGGAAGCGCGTCCCGCCCACGTCGAGCGGCACGTCGAGACGGTGGGCGTGGCCTTCGGCGTAGTCCACGAGCCGCTCGGCCCAGGGCTTCAGGCGCGCGTCGTCGCGCTCGGGCGCGGCGAACGGGAAGCGCGCCGCGAGCCCGGCCAGCAGCGCGTCGCCGCCGTCGCCGAACGCCACGTGACACAGGCCACGCGCGGTGCCCGCCACCAGCACGTGTCCGAGGCTGCACTCGAGCAGCGTGTAACCGATCGATCCGTCGATCATGGGTTGGTCCTCTTCGCCAAGAGCGGGCCCGCAGCCAACAGGTTGCATCTCGCTCCGCGCGGCTGCCGGCGGTTTTCGGACATCGCTTCCGGCAAATCGGGTAGAGTGCGGCACGCCCGGCCCGTTGGCGCGCCACCTCCTCGCGAGGTCCCCGATGCCCCTCCGCCGCCGCCCGCGTCCCGTCCGCGGTCGTCCACCCTTCCCGATGCGCTGTCTCGCCGCGCCGCGGACGCCGCTGACCATCGCTGCGCTGCTCGCGCCGCTCGCTCTCGCCTGCGGCGGAGACGAGCTTCCCGCCGCGGGCCCCACCGCCCGCGTCGAGCGCGGGCGGCTGGAGCGCATCGTGGTGGCCACGGGAACCATCGAGCCCGAGAAGGAGGTGGAGGTGCGCCCGCGCGTGGCCGGGATCGTCGAGCGCATCCTCGTGAAGGAGGGCGAGCACGTGGAGCCCGGCCAGGTGCTGCTCGAAATCGAGCGCGAGCTGCTCGAATCCCAGCTGCGCGAGGCCGAGGCGGCGGTGCGCGCGGCGGAGGTGCAGCGCCGCTTCGCGGGGATCGAGCTCGAGCGCATGGAGCGCCTGCGCGAGCAGGGCGCCACGTCGGTCCAGAAGCTCGACGCGGCCCGTTCGAGCTCCGACGGCGCCGAGGCCGCCCTGGCCCAGGCCGGTGCGCGGCGCGAGTCGCTCGCCGTCCAGCTCCGCTACTCGACCGTCCGTTCGCCGCTGGCCGGGCGCGTGCTGGACGTCTACGTCGAAGAGGGCAATGCGGTGTCTCCGGTGACGGCCGTGACCGGCGGGACGCTCCTGCTCTCGCTGGCCGCCACGGACTCGTTCCACTTGAAAGGCCTCGTGGACGAGAACGAGATCACGCGCGTGGCCCGGGGCCAGGACGCCCGCATCCGCACCGAGGCCTTCGGCGACGAGACCTTCGCGGGGCGCGTGGACGAGATCAGCCCGGTGGGCCAGCGCGTCCAGAACGTCACCTACTTCGAGGTGGAGATCGAGCTGCTCGGCGACGCGGCCGAGCGCCTGCTGCCGCGCATGTCGGGCGACGCCGACATCGTCACCGAGGTGGTGGAGGACGCTCTGTGGCTGCCCGAGACCGCCCTGCGCTACCAGGGCGAGCGCATCTACGTGGAGACCCTGGACGGCGGCGAGCCGTCCGCGAGCCAGCCGCGCGACGTGCGGATCGGGATCGTGGACGGCAGCCGCGTGCAGATCCTCGAGGGGCTCGAGCCGGGCACGGCGGTGCGCCTCCAGTGAGCGCCCAGCCCGCACCCACCGCCGAGCCCCTGATCGCGCTCGCGGGCGTGCACAAGACCTACGACACCGGCCGCGTGAAGGTGCACGCCCTGCGCGACGTGAGCGTCACGATCGAGCGCGGCGAGTACCTGGCCATCACCGGCCCCTCGGGCTCCGGCAAGACCACCATGATGGAGATCCTCGGCTGCCTGTCGCGCCCGAGCGCCGGCCAGTACCGGCTCGCCGGACGCGCGGTGAGCCAGCTCTCCGAGGACGAGCTGGCCCGCATCCGCCGCGAGGAGATCGGCTTCGTGTTCCAGAGCTTCAATCTGTTGCCCCGGCTCTCGGCCGCGGAGAACTGCGAGCTGCCCCTGCTCTACCGCGGCGTGGGCCGGCGCGAGCGCCGGCGCCGCGCGCTCGAGGCGCTGGCGCGCGTCGGCCTCGCCGAGCGCGCGCACCACCGGCCGGGCGAGCTCTCGGGTGGCGAACGCCAGCGCGTGGCCATCGCCCGCGCGCTGATCAACCGGCCCTCGCTCGTGCTGGCGGACGAGCCCACCGGCAACCTCGACACGGACACGGGCGGCGAGATCCTCGCCCTGCTGCGCGCCATCCACGCCGAGGGCAACACGCTCGTGGTGGTGACCCACGACCCGGTGGTGGCCGGCGAGGCCCGGCGCCGCCTGGCCATCCGCGACGGCCGCGTGGCCGACGCCGGCGCGGGCTGAGCCGTGGCGCCCCTCGAGAGCCTGCGCCAGGCCGTGCGTCTGCTCTGGGCGCACAAGCTGCGCTCGTTGCTCACCTTGTTCGGCGTGATCTGGGGCACGGCGGCCGTGATCTTCCTGGTGAGCTGGGGCGAGGGCGTGCGCGTGATGATGGAGGACGGCTTCTTCCGCGCCGGGCGCAACATGGGCGAGGTCTGGGCCGGCCGGATCGGCGAGGACTTCACGCCGGCCGCCGACCGCCGCTACCTCTGGTTCACGAACGCGAACGTCGAGACCCTGCGGCGCCGCGCGAAGCTCCCCGATCTGGTGGGCTCCGAGTATTGGGAGTTCCTGCCCATCACCGCGGGAGCCCGCGTGCTCACGGTGGACGTGCGTGGCATGGATCCCGAAGCCGTGGCGATCCGGGGCGTTCCGCTCGCTGCCGGGCGCGACTTCGGGGCCGCGGACCTCGAGCACCGAAGGCGCGTGGTGGTGCTCGGCCACAAGACGCGCCAGCGCCTGCTCGGTCCCGAGGGCGGCGTGGGCGGCTGGGTGCGCATCGCCGGCACGCCCTTCCAGGTGGTCGGCCTGCTCGAGCGCGTGGGCACCCAGCTCTCGCGCGACCGCATGGAGATCGACGAGCACGCCTGGGTGCCGCTCACCACCGCCCAGGCGCTGTGGCCCCGCGGGTGGACCCAGGAGCCCGTGGTGAACAAGATCACCTACCGCATGCGCAGCCGTCTCGACCTGGAGGCCGCCGAGGCCGAGGTGCGCGGCATCCTGGCCCGCGAGCTGCGCGTTCCCACGAGCGACGAGGAGGCCGTGGGCGTCTGGAGCAGCGTGCGGAGCCTGCGCCAGCTCCCGCTGGACGAGACCCAGGGCGTGATGTTCGTGCTGGCCGCGGCGGTGCTCGTGATCGGCGGGATCGGCGTGCTGAACATGATGCTCGACTCGGTCCACGAGCGGCGCCAGGAGATCGGCGTGCGCCTGGCCGTGGGTGCGCGCCGGCGCGACGTGGTGGCGCAGTTCTTCCTGGAGACCTTCGCCATCACGACGCTCGGCGGGCTCGTGGGCGCGGCGCTCGGGGTGTGGGGGACGCTCGCGCTGGCCAGCGTGCCCATGCCGGACCTCGTGCCCGTCCCGATCCTCTCGCACGGAATCGTCGTCGTGGCGCTCGCCGTGATGCTGTCGGTGGGCCTCCTGGCTGGCGTGGTGCCAGCCTGGCGGGCGGCGCGCATCGAGCCGGCCGAGACGCTGAGGATGGAGTGATCGTGAGCGATCTCGCCGTCGAGACGCTGCGCAGCCTGCGCGCCCATGCGCTGCGCTTCACCCTGACCTCGCTCGGCATCCTGTGGGGCGCGTTCATGCTGACCTACGCGCTCGCCACCATGCAGGGCCTCGACGGCCACTTCCGCCGGGCGATCGAGGCAACGGGCCCGCGCATCGTCTACCTGTTCCCGGGCGTCCTGGTCAAGGAGCGCGTGGGCGAGCGCGGCGCGCGCCCGCTCGAGCTCGAGGCGCCGGACGTGGCGCGCATGGCCGGCTACGAGAGCGTCGAGCACGCCTCGCCGAACCTCGTGCTCTGGAACCAGATCGTGCGCGGCGGCGGGCGGACCAAGCTGCTCACCGTGTTCGGCGTGGCGCCCGAGGCGCTCGCCATCCGCAACTTCACGGTGGCCGAGGGCCGCTTCCTGGAGGCGCAGGACGTGGCGACCGCCGAGCGCGTGGCCTTCCTGGGCGCCGAGGCCGCCGAGCGACTGTTCGGCGGCCGGCAGGCGCTGGGCCGGAGCCTCCAGATCGAGGGCCACGGCTTCCGCGTCTGCGGCGTGGCCGTCGCCAAGGGCGAGCAGCTCGTGGGGATGGGCGGCAAGGACGACCAGGCCGTCCTCGTGCCCTACACCACCGCCCAGCGCTGGCTCACGCGCAGCGACGACGTGACCCAGGTGGTGTTCTCGCCGGTGACCCGGGAGCGGAGCTTCGAGGCCATGGCGCGCATCCGCGAGGTGCTGGGCCTGCACCACCGCTTCGCGCCCTCCCTCGACACGACCGTCAGCTTCGTGAACATCCACGAGGTGCTGCTGATCCTGGACAACCTGTTCTTCGGCCTGCGGCTCTTCATGGTGGCGGCCGGCCTGATCACGCTGCTGGTGGGCGCCGTCAGCGTGATGAACATCATGCTGGTGGTGGTGGCCGAGCGCACGCGAGAGATCGGCCTGCGCAAGGCCGTGGGCGCCCCGGGCGGCGCCATCTTCCGCGCGTTCCTGGCCGAGGCCGCCAGCGTCTGCGTGCTGGCCGGTGCGCTCGGCGCGGCACTCGGCATCGGCCTGGCGGAGCTCGTGGCGAGCCGGACCGATCCCGGCGAGGGCGTGATCTCCCCGCCCCAGGTGGAGCCCGCCATGATCCTCGCCCTGGTGGGCGTGCTCGTGGCGGTGGGCATCGCCGCCGGCGTGCTGCCCGCCTGGCGTGCGGCGCGCATTCCGCCCGCCGAGGCGCTGCGCAGCCACTGACCGGCTTCCGCGCCTCGGCCCTGGGGCTCGCTGCGCTAGCCTCCTCCGCCCCCCGGTGCGTCCGGCGTGGGGCGAACCAGGGACGGAGAGGGCCGGTGGCGCACCCGATCGTCGACGAGGAGCTCGGTCTGCTGGCCCGGGTGACGGCGCTCCTCGAGGAGCTGCCCGCGCCGCGCACGCCCTCCGAGGAGCCGGTGGTGCGCGAGCTCGAGCGCCTGCGCGAGGTGCTGATCTCCGGGCGCGAGCGCAAGGACCTGATGGCGCTCACCGAGCAGTGGCACCGCCAGAGCTCGCTGCTGCGCCAGCTGCGCCGCTCGCGCGAGAACGCCAGCGTCGACCCGCGCTCGCCCTACTTCGCCCATCTCCGGCTCCGCGAGGAGGACGGCGAGCGCGACCTGTGCCTGGGCCGCGCCACCTGCATCGAGCGCGGCGTGCGCATCGTCGATTGGAGGAACGCCCCGGTCTCGCGGATCTTCTACGGCTACCGCCAGGGCGACGACTACGAGGAGAGCTTCGGCGGGCGCACGCGGGCCGGTGAGGTGGTGGCGCGGCGCACGGTGCGCATCCGCGACGGAGCCCTCGACCGCATCGAGGCGCCCGAGGGCACGTTCGTGTGCGAGGCCGGCGCCGGTCCGGGGGCGGGTCCGACCTGGCTCCACGCCGATGCCGAGGCCCCTCGCCTGGCCGGTGGGGAGTCCTCGGCCCTGCGCGCCCACGACGCCCGCCGTGGCTCCGGCCGGCGGCTCGGGACCGATCTCGCCGGCGACCGGCGCAAGGCCGACAAGCGCTTGGCCGAGATCACGAGCCTGATCGACGCGCGCCAGTTCGAGCTGATCACCCGCGACCGCGCGGGCTTCCTCGTGATCCGCGGCACCGCCGGCTCGGGCAAGACCACCGTCGCGCTGCACCGCATCGCCTACCTGGCCTACGACGACCCGGGCTTCGACTCGGAGCGGACCTTGTTCCTCGTGTTCTCGCCGGCGCTGTGCCGCTACGTGGAGCACGTGCTGCCTTCCCTCGGCGTGAGCCAGGTCCGCATCGAGACCTGGCGCGACTGGGCGGCGCGCGCACGCCGGCGCCACTTTCCCGCCCTGCCCCGCGACCTGCGCCAGGACACTCCGCTCGAGATCTCGCGCGCCAAGCTCCATCCCGCGCTCGCCAGCGCCCTGGCCCTCCAGGTGGCCACCCAGCCCGGCGACCCGAGCCCCGAGCAGGCGCTCGACGACTGGGCCAGCGTGCTGACCCACGAGGCGCTGCTGCGCAACTGCTTCGCGCGCGAGGCGCCCGGCCTGCTCGAGGAGGCTGCGCTCGCGCGCTTCGTGGACTGGAACCGCCGGCGCAACGAGGAGCTGTTCGCCTGGCTGGAAGGCGATCCCGAGATCGCGGCCGAGCTCGACCCCGAGGACGAGGCGCTCTTGCTGCGCGCCTGGCAGCTGCGCGTGGGGCCGCTCGTGGGCCGCGCCGGCCGCCCGCTGCGCTACCGGCACGTGGCCGTGGACGAGGTCCAGGACTTCTCGCCCATCGAGGTGAGCGTGCTGATCGACTGCCTCGACGAGCACCGCAGCATCACCCTGGCCGGCGACACCCAGCAGCACCTGACCTCGACCAGCGGCTTCGGCTCCTGGCCGGAGTTCCTGGGCCGCCTGGGCGTGGCCGGGGCGGAGATCGAGACGCTACGCGTGAGCTACCGGTCGTCGCGCGAGATCGCGAGCTTCGCCCAGGCGGTGCTCGGGTCCCTGCGCGAGGACGAGACGCCGCCGCTGGCCGTGCGCTCGGGGCCGCCCGTGGAGCTCTTCCGCTTCACCGACCGGGGCGCGGCGGTGGCGTTCCTGGCCGACGCCCTGCGCGAGCTCGCCCAGGGCGAGCCGCTGGCCTCGGTGGCCGTCCTCACGCCTTCGCGCGCCGACACGCGCGCCTGGCACGAAGGCCTCGAGCGCTGCCAGCTCCCGCGCCTGCGCGTGGTGGCCCACCAGGAGTTCACCTTTGCGCCGGGCGTCGAGGTGACCGAGGTGGAGCAGGCCAAGGGCCTCGAGTTCGACTACGTGATCGTCACCGATGCCGACGCCGAGTCCTACCCCACGAGCCACGAGGCCCGCCGCCACCTCCACGTGGCCGCCACCCGCGCCGTGCACCAGCTCTGGCTCCTGTGCGTCGGCACGCCCTCGCAGCTCGTCGGGCCGCTGGCCCGGCTGCGCTAGAGCTGGCGCAGCGTGTCTTCCCAGCTTGCGCCGGCGCGGATCGCGACGCGGTACTGGACCACGTGGCGTGCGCGGTTGAAGCCGAGGGCGGCCACCAGCCGGCCGCGGCGGCCGTAGAGCACCACGAAGCGCGCCTCGCCCTCCTGGCCGTGGGCCACGTGGACCTCGTCGCCGGGCGCGGGGCGGCCGGCCATCTGGATCTTCACGTCGTACTGGTCCGACCAGAAGAAGGGCACCGAGGCGAACGGACGCGCGCCGGCGGGCCCGGCCAGCAGGTTCTCGGCCGCGGCGATTCCCTGCTCCACCGCGTGGGTCCAGTGCTCGACGCGCATGGTCTCGCCGTAGACCGGGTTGTGCCAACGGGCCACGTCACCGGCGGCGAACACGCCGGGCAGACGCGTGGCGCAGGTGGCGTCGCAGGCCACGCCGTCGGCGAGCTCCACGCCCGAGCCCTCGAGCCAGCCGGTGTTGGGCTCCACGCCGATGCCCACCACCACGAGGTCCGCCGGGATGCGCTGGCCGTCGGAGAGGCGCACGGCCTCCACGCGCCCCGCTCCCTCGAAGCCCGCGACGCCCACGCCGCAGCGCAGGTCCACGCCGTGGTCGCGGTGGAGCGCCGCGCAGTGGGATCCGGTGCGCTCGCCGAGCACGCGCCCGAGCGGGACCGGCAGCGCTTCGAGCAGCGTCACGTCCAAGCCCCGCGCGCGGCACGAGGCCGCCACCTCGGCACCGATGAAGCCCGCGCCCACCACGCACACACGCGGGCTGCCCTCGAGCCCGGCGCGGATGGCCAGGGCGTCGTCCAGGGTGCGCAGCACGTGGATGCCGGCCAGGGCCGGCGTGCCCGGCAGGCGGCGCGGCCGGGCGCCGGTGGCGATCAGCAGGCCGTCGAAGCCGACGCGCTCGCCCGAGTCGAGCTCCACCACCCGCTCGGAGGCCAGCAGACGCACGGCGCGGCAGCCGAGCCGCCAGCGCGCGCCGTGGTCCTGCTCGCCGCCCGGCAGCGCCGTGCGCGCGGCCTCCCACTTGCCGGAGAGGATCTCCTTGGAGAGCGGCGGCCGGTCGTAGGGACGGTGCGGCTCCTCGCCGATCACCACCAGCTCGCCGCCGTAGCCTTGGCGCCGCAGGGCCTCCACCGCGCGCAGGCCGGCGAGCGAGGCCCCCACCACGACGATCCGCTCGAGCGCCATCCTCTCCCGCTTCTCCGCGCCCGCTCGCGCGGCGGCGTGCGGGGCGGCGGAGGTTACGGCAGGGCCCGGGGGACCGTCAGGCCTCGCTCGGCTGCTAGCCCCGATCCGACGTTCCGCGCGGAGCCGGCTCGACGCGGATGGGGCTGGGGCGCCTTCCGCCGAATGGCGGATCAGGGCTAGGCTCCCGGCCATGCGCACAAGCTTCGCCCTGGTGCTGCTCGCCCTGCTCCTGTCGGGAGCCGGCGGCTCGCCTCCGGGCGGGCTCCCCGAGGAGGAACGCGGCGTGCTCGACTTCCACATGAAGCGCATCGATGGCCAGGAGCAGGATCTCGCCGAGTACAAGGGCCAGGTGGTGCTGATCGTGAACGTGGCCAGCCGCTGCGGGCTCACGCCCCAATACGACGGCCTGGAGAAGCTCTACGAATCGCGCAAGGACCGCGGCTTCGTGGTGCTCGGCTTCCCGGCCAACGAGTTCGCGGGCCAGGAGCCGGGCAGCGACGCCCAGATCGCCGACTTCTGCCGCTCCACCTACGGCGTGCGCTTCCCCATGTTCTCGAAGATCGTGGTGAAGGGGGAAGGCATCCACCCGCTGTACGAGCGGCTCACGTCGCTCCCGCCGCCGGTCGGCGGGGAGGTGAAGTGGAACTTCCAGAAGTACCTCGTGGATCGCCGCGGCGAGGTCGTGGCGAAGTTCGATCCGAAGGTGGCGCCCGACGACCCCGCGCTCGTGGAGCGCATCGAGGCCCTGCTCGCCGAAGAGAGCGGCGCGTGAGCATCCCGCGCTTCGCCGCCTACGCGGCCGCCTTCGAGCAGGCCTACGCGAGCGACGACTGGGCGGTCGTCGCGCCCTTCTTCCACGACGACGCCGTCTACGAAGTGCACGTGGGCCCGCCCTTCGGCGGACGCTTCGAGGGACGCGAGGCGATCCTCGCGTACTTCAAGCGGATTCTGGATGGCTTCGACCGCCATTTCGACGAGCGCCAGGTGAGCCTCGTGGAGGGCCCCACGGAGCAGGACGGCCGCGTCTGGCTGCGCGGCCGGGCCGCCTACCGGCGGGCGGGCGTGCCGGACCTGAGCTTCGACCTCGAGGAGATCGCCTGGTTCGACGGCGAGCGCATCCGCCGCCTGGAGGACCGCTACGACCCGGCCACCGAGCAGGCCGTGCAGGGCTGGCTCGCGCGGCACGGCGCCGCCCTCGGCATCGGCGGCTGAGCGCGCGCCCGTGGCCTCCCCGCGGCCGACGAAGGAGCGGCTCACGCGCCTCGCCCTCGAGCGCGAGCCGCCGCTCCTGCGCATCTGGCTCGACCGGCCCGAGCGCCGCAACGCACTGGACGGCCCCACGCTCGCCGAGCTCGAGGCGGTGTTCGAGGGGCTCGCCGCGGATTACGAGACGCGCGTGGCGATCCTGGGCGGGCGCGGCCCGTCCTTCTGCGCGGGCGCCGACCGCAAGCAGCCGCCGGGCAGCGAGCGCCTGCGCGCGGGCTCGGGCGCGAGCGCCCGGGAGCGCCGGCGCACCGCGCAGCTCGGCCTGCGCGCGGCGCGCGCCATCGAGCGCGCCGAGGTGCCGACCGTGGCGCGCGTGCACGGCCACGCCGTGGGCGGCGGCTTCGTGCTGGCGCTCGCCTGCGACTTCCGGGTGGCGGCGCTCGACGCGTCCTTCCACGTGCCCGAGGTGGAGCTCGGCGTCCCGCTCACCTGGGGCGGCGTGCCGCGCCTGATCCACGAGCTCGGCGCCGCCCGGGCGCGCGAGATCCTGCTCCTGTGCGAGCCCTTCGACGGCCGCCGCGCCGAGGCCCTGGGCGTGGCGCACCGGGCCGTGCCGGCCGACACCCTCGACGCCGAGGTGGCCAGGCTG
>Ga0302046_10006497_pt1 | contig 10192 bp, 11 predicted proteins | sample RVTome_11_FD_200261 | JGI IMG/M metagenome (GOLD analysis project Ga0302046, IMG submission 200261) | Soil microbial communities from uranium-contaminated site in the Upper Colorado River Basin, Wyoming, United States - RVT147D111 (version 2) ... | reverse complement strand
CGGCTGCCGCCACTGCCGGCGGCCCGGCGCAAACGCGACGGCGGTCACGTCAACCCTGCCATGCGCTCGTCGGGCCGCTCGACCTCGGCAAGGCCGGCGTGGCGGCGGGACTCTTCCTGTTCGGTAAATTCCTCTTCCTTCTTGATCGTCGCCGACCAGTCTTCCTCGCCGTAAATCTCGGTTAGGGTCTCCGAGGTCAGGCCGTCGGGCGGCCCGTCATAGACGACCTCGCCCAGGCGCAGGCCAACGATGCGCTGCGCGAACATCTGCGCCAGCATCACGTCGTGGATGTTGATGATCGCCGAAAGCTGGCGCTCTTCGCACAGCTCACAGATCAGCCGCATGATTTGGCGCGAGGTCTTGGGATCGAGACTCGCCGTCGGCTCGTCGACGAGCAGCAATTGCGGATTCTGGATCAGCGCCCGGCAGATCCCGACGCGCTGACGCTGTCCGCCGGACAGCTCGTCGGCCCGCTTGTCGACCATGCCGTCCAGGCCGACACGTTCCAGCAGACGGAAGGCTTCGTCGATGTCCGACTGCGGGAATTTGCGGAAGAAGCTGCGCCAAAACCCGACATAGCCGAGCCGGCCGGACAGCGTGTTCTCCATGACCGTCAACCGCTCGACGAGCGCGTATTCCTGGAAGATCATCCCCATGCGCCGGCGTGCGCGGCGCAACGCACCCCGACCGAGCCGCGTCAGCTCTTCGCCGCCGAGAAAGATCCGGCCCGAGGTCGGCTCGACGAGCCGGTTCACACAGCGGATGAGCGTGCTCTTCCCCGCCCCAGACGGGCCGATGAGGGCCATAACCTGCCCTCTCGGCACGTCGAGGTCGACACCTTTCAGCGCCAGATCCCCCGTCGGATACCGCTTGACGAGCTGCTCCAGGCGGAGCATCGGCGCCGCGTCCTGGTTCACGATCACCCTATTTGCAGGTGTACTTCACGCCGTTGGCCGCATCGATCTTGCGGATGACATCCCAGTCAAATTTATGGCTGATCGAGACGAACTTGTCCTCCTTCTTGAACTCCTTCTTCAGATCGGAGCCTTCCCATTCGAAGGTGAAGAAAGCTTGCTTGATCTTGGCGACGACCGTCGGGTGAAGGTTGTGCGCATGGCCATAGCCGGTGGTCGGGAAGGTCTGCGACTTGTAAACCGTGCGGATTTTCGCCGGATCGACGACCTTGCGGTCGAACATCCGCTTCATGACCGAGTTGGCGATGGCCGCCGCTTCATAGTCCTTGTTCGCGACGCCCATGACAGAGTTGTCGTGCTTGCCCGAAAAGGCGGTCTTGAAGTCCTTATCGGCTACCAATCCGAACTCGCTCTTCAACAGTGCCGACGGGGCTTTGAAGCCGGAGTTCGAGGTCTTGGACGTGAAGGCGAGCGCCTTGCCCTTGAGGTCCTTCGGCGACTGGATCGCGCTCTCGGCCGGAACGATGATCTCCATCTCATAGCCGTACGAGCCGTCCTTTGCCGCCATCATCGCAAACGGAACGAAACCCGCGCAGGCCACCGCAATCGGGTTACCGCCGGTGTTCACGCCGGCGATATGCAGGCGGCCGGACCGCATTGCTTCGTATTGGGCGGCGTAGGACTGCACCGGAAAGAACACGACCTTCTTGCCTGTCACCTTGGCCATATGCTTGATGAAGCCGTCCCAAACCTTCGCGTAGACGGCGGGATCCTCGACCGGCGTATACGAAAAGATGATCGTGTCGGGATTTACCCACTGCTTTTCGTCGAGCGGCAGGTCGGCAACGAGGTCGCCGTTCCAGTCGCAATATTGCTTGTCCAGGAAGCCGCGCGGGCATTCGGCCGAGACCGCCGTCCGCGGCGACAGGGCGAACGCCGCCGAAATCAGCAGCGCCGCAAAAATGAACATGGTTCTCGTCATTGGGGGTCCTCTCCTCCATCGTCGGAATTTGCGGACATCTGGTCCTAGACCTATTCGGCACCGTGCGAGCGAGCCGTTCAGCCTGCACAGGCAGCGCCAGCCTGGAAGTGTGTCCGCATCTGACCGATCTTTCGTTACAGTCATGTTACGGTTTTATTGCATTCAGAGCATAGCGGCCAAGCGCGCCACCCGCGACAAAAAACGCGATGGTATAAAGCCCTTCCGCGCAATCTATCTGCAGCTGTATTTCAGCCCGATGGCGGCGTCGATCTTGCGGATGATCGCCCAGTCCTGCTTGTGGCTGATGGCGACGAAGCGGTCCAGCCCTTTGAACTCCTTTTGGAGCGCCGATCCCTCCCACGGGAAAGTGAAAAAAGCCTGCCTCACCTTTGCGGCAAGGACAGGGTGCAGGTTGTAGGCATGACCGTAGCCGGTCGTGGGAAAGGTCTGCGACTTGTATATCGTGCGGATCTTCGCCGGGTCGACCACCTTGCGGTCGATCATCCGCTTCATCACCTCGTTCGCGACGGCCGCCGCCTCGTAGTCCTTGTTGGCAACGCCGAGCACGGAGCTGTCGTGCTTGCCGGAGAAGGCGACCTTGTAGTCCTTCTCCGCCTCCAGACCGAATTCGCCCTTGAGCAAAGCCGTCGGCGCCTTGAAACCGGAATTGGACGTCTTGGACGTGAAGGCGAGGCTTCGTCCCTTCAGATCAGCCAGCGACCGGATCGGGCTGTCGTTGGGGACGATGATCTCCATCTCATAGCCGAACCTGCCGTCGGCCGCGCCCATGATTGCGAACGGGACGAAGCCGCCGCAGAATACGGCGACCGGGTTGGCGCCGGTGTTCACGCCCGCCACGTGCAGCCGGCCGGCGCGCATCGCAACAAGCTGCGCGGCGTTGGACTGGACCGGAAGGAAGGTCACCTTCCGTCCGGTCACCTTGGCCATATGCTTGATGAAGCCATTCCAGACCTTCGCATTGACGCTCGGATCCTCGACCGGCGTGTATGTAAAGGCTATCGTTTCGGGATCGATCCATTTCGTCTCGTCGAGCGGAAGGTCGGCGACCATGTCGCCGTCCCAGTCGCAATATCGCTTGTCGAGGAAGCCGCGCGGACAATCCGATGCGGCAGCACGGCCGACCATCGGCAGCAACGCCGCCGACGCGACCAGCACGGCGATCGCCACTCCAGTCCTTGTCATCGCAGTCTTCTCCGCATGTCGGCCGTGCCGAACAGCGCGCTCAAGGGACGGCGGATGCATGGCGCACGTGGAACCGAACGGTCGTTCGCTCCGGTCCGGCACTATACGACACCCACGCTACGCTTTTATTGCACCGGGAGCATAGCGCTCAAGCCGAAATCCGCGACATAAAAAAATACATCAGGCTGGCAGGGCGGCGGCGCTCAGGCCACCGGCCCCTGGAACGGGTCCTCGTCGCCGGCCTTCATTTCGATCTCGATGACCCACAGGTCCGGGTCGTAGGCGACTTGCCGCTCGATGATCCTGTCCGCTTCCGCCTCGGCGACCAGCGTACCGTCGAGGACTGGCTGCCAGGTCAGCCGGTCGTCCAGGTCGCGGCTCTGCGTGACGAGCCGGAAGCCCGCGCCGGGGCGGCGCTGCTTGACGATGACGACGCCCCGGTGCGGGTCGCCGCGGCGGACGACCACGACCGGCATTCCCAGGGAAGTGCAACGTGCCACATGGGCGGATACCCAGAGGCCGGTGGGCAGCCGCTCGCTCATCAGCCAAGCATGCCGGACACGTAAGGCGGCAGCGCGAAGGCGGCGCAGTGGGTATCCGGCGTGTAGTAGCGGGTGTCGAGCCGCGCCTCGCTGAAGCGCGCCGCCAGCCGGTCGCGCGCCACGCGGCGCAGCGACGCGTCGGCGCTGGCCCAGCCGAAGGCCATGAAGCCGCCGTAGAAGCTCGGCACCGCGACCTGGTAGCAGCCGACATCGGCAAATATCTTGCGCAGGCGGGCGATCGGCTTGCGCAGCCAGTCCCGGTCGAAGAAGGGAAGCGCGTTCTGCGTCACCAGCACGCCGCCGGGTGCCAGCCGCTCCGCGCAGTGCCGGTAGAACGGCTCGCTGTAAAGGATGTTCGTCTCGCCGGTCGGGTCGTTGGAATCGACCAGGATGAGGTCGTAGAGCTCTTCGCTGTCGGCGACGAATTCCACCCCGTCGCCGATCGTGAGCCGCAGCCTCGGGTCCTCGAAGGAAGCGCCGCAGACGGAGCGCAGGTGCTCCTTGCTGAGCGCGACCACGGTGTCGTCGATCTCGACCAGGTCGACGCGCTCGATATCGCGGTGCTTGAACAGCTCTTCCAGGAGGCCGCCATCGCCGCCGCCGATGATCAGCGCCGTGCGCACCGCCCCATGGGCCAGCATGGGCACATGAGCCAGCATCTCGTGATAGATGAACTCGTCATTCTCGGCGACCTGGGCGATGCCGTCGAACAGCAGGACCCGGCCATAGGTGCGGTTCTCGATCAGCAGGATGTGCTGATGCTCGGTCTGCTGCTCGAACAGCACCTTCTCGACCCGCAGCTGAACCCGGAAGTCGCCATGAACGGGATCGACTTCTTCGGCCCACTGCGTCATTCCAAACGGCCCCTCAGATGTTCGCCGACATTGATCCGCTCCGGCGCGAAGGCGCGACGGAGGACCTCCACCGCCTTGTGCGGATCGGCGTCGCCGCACATGAAGACGTCGAAGGCCGCAAATCTGCTCTCGGGCCATGTGTGGACGCTGATGTGCGACTCGGCAAGCACGGCCACGCCCGACACGCCGTTGTTGGGCGTGAAATGGTGCAGATGGATGTGCAGGAGGGTCGCGCCGGACGCCCGGACACACTCGCGCAAGGTCTCTTCGATGAAGCCGAGCTCGTCGATCCGCTGCGCGCCCCACAGATCCACGATCAGGTGGGCGCCGGCGCAACGGACGCCGTTACGCTGGATGAAATAGTCCTTGCGGGTGTCGGCGAGGCCGACGGATGTATCGATCCGTTCCTCCATCGCCGGGCTGTGGCACTTACGTTGCAGGTCGATGGAAGGATTTGCATCCATCCCCAATTGGACAGCTGCTTTACGCATAGCATGTCTCCCAATCAGCAGATGAACGGCTCTCGCCGAAAGCGCGTGATATGAGGCTTTGCCCTCTGGGAATCAAGAGAAAATATTTGGTTCGGCCATTATTTTTTCGGCTCCATCAGGGCCCGCACCCAGGGGGGTAAGGTAAAGGCCGCAAAATGGACTTCCGGCGAATAATGGCGGGTATCGAGACCGGCCGCCCGGAAGCGCTCCTGCAGGCGTTCTGGCGGCGTCTGGCGCAGCGTCGTGTTGTCGGTGCCCCAGGCAAAAGCCATGAACCCGCCGATATAGATCGGCACCGGCGACACGTAGCAGGAGGTGTCCCGGAACAGCGGCCGGAGGCAGGCGATCGTCCCGGCCAGCTCCTGCCCCTGGTGGAAGGGCACGCCGTTCTGGGTCACCAGCACGCCGCCCTGGGCGAGGCACCGCTTCGCCCCGGTATAGAAGCGCTGGGTGAACAGCACGGCGGCCGGCCCGACCGGGTCCGAGGAATCGACGATGATGACGTCGTAGCGCTCGTCCGATTTCTCGACGAAGTCGATGCCGTCGGCGATCACCAGGTCGAGCCGTTCGTCCTCGAAGGCGTCGTTGCAGATGAAACGGAGGTGCTCCTTGCTGAACTGGACCACGTCGCCGTCGATCTCGACCATGGTGACCTTGGTGATGCCGCGGTGCTTCAGCACCTCTTCGAGCATCCCACCGTCGCCACCGCCGATGATCAGCACTTTGCGCACCGCGCCGTGCGCCAGGATCGGCGGATGGGTCAGCATTTCGTGATAGATGAACTCGTCGCGTTCGGTGGTCTGGATGATGTCGTTGAGCGCCAGGACGCGGCCGTAAAGCGAGTTCTCGAACAGCAAGAGCTTCTGGTGCTCGCTGTTGCCCTCGTACAGAACCTTGTCGATCTCCAACTTCGTCCGATAGCCGGGATAGAGCTTTTCTTCGAACCACTTGTCCATCGGATGCTTCGGTTCCTCCATATCAGGACATCGCATCGCTAGAGCAACCTGCGTCCTAACGGACGCAGATAAGTTGCTCTAACTTTCTAAACTAGATCAGTCTGCAATCAGGTGAAATCACCTGACTGCAGACTGATCTAGGCGGAGGCCGCGCGGTCCGGTCGTACGAACGTCCCGGGCCGGGCCTGACGCGGCTGAAAAATCAGTGCAGGGGCTCGGGCGCCGTGCCCTTCGGCTGCCGCAGCGAGGCAGCGCTGCGCGACCGCTTGCGGAACGGCGGCAGGGTCCGACGCGGCAGCAGCGATTCGCCGTGCGAGGCCCGGCCGATCTGCCGACGGACGTCGACCGCTGCCGACATCTCGACCTTGTCCACCGGCCGATAGTAGCCATCCAGCCAAGCGCCGGCGTCGACCGTCAGCCGCTCGTGGATGACCTCTCCGACCACCCGGGCGCTGCGGCCGAGATGCACCTGCCGCGCCCGGATCGTCCCGGCCATGCTGCCCAGGACCACCACGGTGGCGGCGGTCACATGCCCGGTTACCCGGCCGGCGGCGCCGATCGTCAGCTCGGCGCATTGAATATCGCCGTCCACCTCGCCTTCGATGTGAACGACGCCGCCGCTCGCCACGTTGCCGATAATGCGCAGCCCCGCCGCGATAATCGACGGCAGCTCATTCGTCCGGGACGGCTCGTCGGCCGCCCCTCTGGTGCTATCCTGTGCCATGCCCGCACCCCCCGTGACTGGGCATTTTTTGTCGTGTTGTGCGGCGGCATGGTACTGAGTAAATCTGTCGCTCACAAGCGCCGCGGCATGGCACCTTGGCGCAGCACCGAGCCGGGAGAAATGGAATGCGCGTCGGATTTATCGGTCTTGGCAACATGGGGCTGCCGATGGCGGCCAACCTCGCCCGGGCGGGCCAGGATCTCATCGTCTACGACCTCAATCGCGCGGTCGTCGACGAATTCGTCAAGGAATTCGGCGCCAGCCCGGCCAACGGCTTGGAAAGCGTGGGCCGCAACGCGGATATCGTCATCACCATCGTGCCCACCGGCAAGGACGTGCGGCGCATCGTGCTCGGCGGCGACGGCGGGCCCGGCCTGGCGGACCACATGGAGAAGGGCAAGCTGCTGCTCGACATGAGCTCGTCCGACCCGACCGGCACGGTCGCGCTGGCCAAAGAGCTTGCCGGCCGCGGCATCGCCATGGTCGACGCGCCGGTCTCGGGCGGCGTCCGGCGCGCAACCGACGGCTCGCTCGCCATCATGGTCGGCGGCGGCAAGGCGGAGGTGGAGCGCTGCCGGGCCCTGCTCGACATCATGGGCGGTCAGATCTTCGAGTGCGGGCCGGTCGGCTCGGGCCATGCCATGAAGGCGCTCAACAACATGCTGTCGGCGATCGGGCTCGCGGCAGCCGGCGAAGCGCTGATCATCGGCAAGCAGTTCGGTCTCGACCCCGCGGTCATGGTGGACACCATCAACCGCTCGACCGGGCGCAACAACGCGACCGAGGTGAAGTTTCACCAGTTCGTGCTGAGCGGCGCCTACAACGCAGGCTTCACCAACGGGCTGATGCTGAAGGACCTGACCACGGCGCAGGATCTGGCGCGCGCCACCGGCGTTTCGGCGCCTTTCACGGCGCTGATACGCGAGGTCTACGCCGCCACGCTGACGCAGTACGGGCCGGCCTCCGACCATACCGAGGTCGTGCGCTGGCAGCTGGAGTCCGCGAAGGTCGATCTGAAGAAGAAATAGCGCCGGCGGCTATTCGGCGGCAGCGCTCTGCGCGTCCTCCAGGCCGGCGAGGTATTTCTCGACCTCGAGCGCGGCCATGCAGCCCATGCCCGCCGCCGTGACAGCTTGGCGGAAAATCTTGTCCTTGACGTCGCCGGCCGCGAACACGCCGGGAATATTCGTCGCCGTGCTGTCGGGCGCGGTGACGATGTAGCCCTGCGGGTCCATGGCGACCTTGCCCTTGAAGACCGCCGTGGCCGGGTCGTGGCCGATGGCGACGAACAGGCCCTGACAGGGGATCTCGCGGACCGCGCCAGTCTTGAGGTTGCGCACGCGCACGCCGGTCACGCCGGGCGGCTCGCTCTCGCCCAGCACCTCTTCGACGACGCTGTCCCAGACCGTCGCGACCTTGGGGTTCTTGAACAGGCGGTCCTGCATGATCTTCTCCGCCCGCAGCGTGTCGCGGCGGTGGATCAGCGTCACCTTGCTGGCGTGATGGGTCAGGTAGATCGCCTCCTCGACCGCGGTGTTGCCGCCGCCGACGATGCAGACCTCCTGGTCGCGGAAGAAGAAGCCGTCGCAGGTGGCGCAGGCGGAAACGCCGAAGCCCTGGAATTTCTGCTCCGAGTCGATGCCGAGCCAGCGCGCCTGCGCGCCGGTGGCGATGATCACCGCGTCGCCGGAATAGGTGTCGCCGCCGTCACCGGTCGCCCGGAACGGCCGCTTGGTGAAGTCGACGTCGACGATCAGGTCGGAGATCATCTTCGTGCCGACATGCTCGGCCTGCTTCTGCATCTGCTCCATCAGCCAAGGGCCCTGGATCACGTCGGCGAAGCCTGGATAATTCTCCACATCGGTGGTGATGGTCATCTGTCCGCCCGGCTGCAGGCCTGCGACAAGCATCGGCTTCAGGTTAGCCCGCGCGGCATAAATCGCCGCGGTATAGCCCGCCGGACCCGATCCGATGATGAGAACCTTGCTGTGATGATGCTGGGCCATGGCCTTAACTCCGCCGGCTGATTTGAGCGATCCGTCGCCGGAGCAGGAGGTAATACGCCTTTGGCCCCGGATCAACCCATCAAGATCAACCCGTCAAAAGGTCACTCCCAGTGGAGCGGGGCGAGGTCGACCCGGGCGACGGTGCCCTGCAACTCCTTGGAGGCAGCCGGGAAGCGCGCCAGGACCAGCGGATCGTGGCCTGCGATGATGTGCTGCTGCGACTCGGCCAGCTCGTGGATCGTCCGGTAGCCCTCGAGCATATGCCCTACGTTGAAGACGACGGGGAACGGATTGGTCCGGAAAATGTTGTCGTAAAAATGGGTTGCGTCCGAGGCAACGACCACCCAGCCGCGCTTTGTCCAGACCCGGATGACCTGGAGCCCGTCGGTATGGCCGCCGACATGGTGCACAGAGATGCCGGGGGCGATCTCGCGGACGCCGCTGACATACTCGACCCGGTCGTCGTAGAGCGCGCGGACCAGGTCGGTGACGTAGTCGACCGAGAACGCCTGGCGCAGCACCTCCTCGCGCATGTATTTGCCCGTGGCGTAGCCCATCTCGCGCTCCTGCAGATAGATCTTCGCCTTCGGGAACATCCCGAGGTTGCCGCAATGGTCGTAGTGCATGTGGGAGAAGATGATGTGCTCCGCCGTCTCGGCCTCGATGCCGATCAGCCGGAGCCCTTCCGCCGGGGTGCGGATATGCTCGCGGCCGCGCTTGCGCGCCTCCTCGGCATCGAAGCCGGTATCGACGACGTAGGCGGCCTTCCTGCCGACGATGGCCCAGACGAAATAATCCATCGGCATCGGCACGTCGTGCGCGTCGGAAAAGATGAAGTGCTGCGCCCGGAAGGCGTTCCGCTGGGCGTATTTGATCGCATAGATCTCGTAGGTTTCCGGCGCGTTCGCCATCCTCTTCATCCTTTCCGCACTTGAGCGCGAAGACGTTCCCCGTCAGCATGGTAGCCGCAACCGTGCGAATTGCGAAATGGGAGAAGAATAAATGTCCGAGATCAAGGCGGTAGGCTTCATCGGCCTCGGCGTCATGGGCGAAGCCATGTGCCGCAACCTGGCGCGCAAATGCGGCAAGCCCGTCGTCGGCTACGACCGCCGGCCGGAGCCGCTCGAGCGGCTGGCCAAGGACGGCGTGACCCGCGCCGACTCGGTCGCCGACCTCGTCCGCCGCGTCGACCTGGTCCTGGTCTGCGTTCCGGGCGAGCCGGAGAGCCGCGCGGTCTGCCTCGGCAAGGACGGCGTCGTCGCGAACGCCCGCGCCGGCCAGATCCTCGTCGACATGTCGACAGTGCAGCCCAGCGTCGGCCGCGACACCGCCGCCGCCTGCGCCAAGAAATCGGTCGAATACCTCGATGCGCCGATCGCCCGCGCCCGCTTCGCCGCGATCGACGGCACGCTCAGCATCACCGTCGGCGGCGACGCCGCGGTGCTGAAGCGCGTTCATCCCTTCTTCGCCACCATGGGCACCGACATCACCCATTGCGGCGGCGTCGGCACCGGCCAGGT
>Ga0302046_10006496_pt1 | contig 10195 bp, 15 predicted proteins | sample RVTome_11_FD_200261 | JGI IMG/M metagenome (GOLD analysis project Ga0302046, IMG submission 200261) | Soil microbial communities from uranium-contaminated site in the Upper Colorado River Basin, Wyoming, United States - RVT147D111 (version 2) ... | reverse complement strand
TGGTAGCGATGCCCTTCCCGATCCGGCCCGACTATCCGGCCATTTATCGCCAAATCAACATCCGCCCGGGGGAAACCTGTTATCACCTACTGCCCGGCGGGGTCATCATGGGCCGGACTTACATGCCGCAGTGCGAACACGTCCGCGCCCTGGCCTGGCCCACCCGGCCCAATGGATTGAGCCAGCAAACTGTGACCGCCCTGGGACTCAACCCCCGGCCCACCGTGGCCGGTGGTGATTGGCTCTTCTTCGATTACGGTCCGTACACCCGCCAGGCAGAGCTGAACCGGCTCAATCAAATCCTGAAAAATTACCCGGGCTCAGAGCAAACCATTCTCATGGAGCGACCGGCGTATACATCTATTGTCTGGAGGCTGGAATAATGATCTTTAGCAGAAAAACCCGTGAGGAACGGGAACAGGAGCGCGACGACCGGCTTCTCAAAAAGCAACAACTGGCGGAGGCGCGCTTTTTTGGCTCTATGATCCCCAGCAGCCTGGCCCGCCAGAAAATAGCCTTTTTCTCAAAGAACAAGGGCAAACTAGACATCAACCCGGTACAGATCAAGCCACCGGTTTTAATCCATGAAGACTATTACATGGTTGAAATAAACACGGCCCGCCTGCCATACGGGGTCAAGCTGGACCAATTGAAAGACCCTGAAACCGTTGAAACCCTCTCAGCGGCCTGCCGCTCGCCGGTTGAGGTCCGCTGGCACGCATCGGAGGGGTTTTGGTATCTCATTCCACGCCGTGGGGGCCTGGGCATCATTCCTCGTGTGATTGACTATGAGGAGGTGCTGGACCTGATGCCTGACAGCGCCAATATTTGGACCATCCCCATAGGCGTTACCGAAAATAAAAAGCTCATCAAGATCGACATCCGCAAGGTGCCTCATATGATGGTCATAGGGAGTACGGGGACAGGGAAAACCGTATTCCTGAAATCGATGCTGCTGACGCTGGCCAGCAATTGCAGCCCCCGCAGGCTGCGTATGGTCATCTGTGACTACAAACGTGGCCCGGATTTCAAATCGTTCACCGCCCTGCCGCATCTAGGGACGCCCGCGCCGGTCAGCTATGACGAGGCGGTAATCGGTCTGCGAGAACCAGACGGGACGTTGGAAACCGAAAAAACCGGCGACTATCTGGACCGTATCCTGATCCACCTGTCTGAAATTATGGAACTGCTGAAATGGTCCAGAGAAGAAATAGACCGCCGAAACGCCATGTACACGGAGGAGATCACCAACATCGATGAGTGGAACGCGCACCATCGCCGCGCACCCCTACCTCATTTGCTCATAATCGTGGATGAAGTGGGCGTGATGATGAACCGGCTGAAGGGCAAAGAGGCCGCGCAAATGACCGAGCTGCTGGCCGATATTGCCATGCTCGGCCGCTCTGCCGGCATCCACCTGGTGTTAGGTCTGCAAAAAGTCGTTAGAACCGTCCTGGACGGGGCGATTAGTGACAACATCGAGGCCCGGATTGTGGGCCGCTGTGCCAGTGGGCCACAGTCCGCGATGGCCATGGGCAACGGCTCATGGAGCGCGGCCCGGCTGCCGGCGGGCATTAAGGGGAGGGCCATGTGGCGCGATGAACACGGCGAGCTGGAAATACAATTGCCTTGGGTTCCGCCGGAGCTGGCCATAGAGCTAAATGATTACGTCATTGGCCGCTGGGCCGATGGCCATGATAACGAGGACCAGCAAGCCATGGACGTATTCCGCTGGTGTCTGGCTGAACAGGATGGCCACTACCACATTGACCACGTTTACCAACACTGGCGAAATTTCCACCTGAACCGGGCGGACGTTCAGTTAATCCGTGAGGATTACCTGGTTGAGGAAACGGAGGAGGGACCCGAGCCGGTTATCAAGATCGATGACGTGGAATATGTGTTAGTGCCCCACGTCCCCGGCGTGAGACCCAGTAAAATCATCCCCCTAGCCCGATACCTGGAAAAACAAAATCAGGAGCCGGTTGAAGAGACCCGGCCGGTTGAGGTTGAACCCAAGCATGATGTGACGGCCACAGAGTTGTTTGAATACGCTATTGAGTACCAAAACGGTGATTTTAGCTGGAGGGTCATCTACGGTGCATTTAAACAGAGAGGCATTTCTGTGGCCGAAATTAAGGCCATTGGCCAGGAATATGAGGGCCAGGAAATTGAGCTAAACGGGGGTCTCTACAGGCTTGATCCGGCCGCTGGACCAAACCCCCGCAAGCTAGTGGAATGTGGAATCCGGGACACGGAACAAAAACCAAAAACGACAAACCCCAAACCGGGGGATGACGTTTTACCGCCCAATTTGACGATTTTGGAGACAAGAATCCCCATCGAGGATGAGGTCCCCTTTGACTACATCGAGGACGATGAGGACGATCCCGACGCCAATAACTTCATCGATGAACTCACCGACGCGGACACAGATGATGTCGATGAATTAGAGGACGATAGCATACCCGAATGGCTTGACCGAATGGTGAGCCAGATACCGGAGGAGCTATCGTGACAAATCTAACACAGAAAGGAGGTGATGATAGTGCCAGGAAAGAAATTCGGCGGGTTCAAGAAGATGAAGCGCCGCAACGGAACCGGTGGATACTTCTCCAACGCGCCCAAGGCGCTTGGCAGCGGTTCCGGCAGTCGCAAACGGCGGCGATCGCGATCGCGGCGACGGCGCTAATCGTTGTTGCGGTTCTAATCGTTGTTGTTCCCGTCAGTTTAGGTAGCTATGTGGCAACCGCTACCAAAATTGCAGGTATGGGGGGTGGCGAGCTGGCAAATCTCGCCACCCTCATCTGGCAGTTCTCAGGGGTTTGGGGGGCCGTTTTTCTGTGGGTGAAGTTCGTTGAAAAACGGTCAATCAGCGAATTTCTGACGCTGCCAAATCGCATGCACCTGCTACGAGGCGCGTTTCTCTTCATGTTGGCCGGGGCCGTCATTGGCTGGCCGTCCTCATTACTGCTGCTGGGCCGGTCCATCCAGGCCGGCGCTGAGGAGCTGGTATGTCGCGGCTGGCTGGAGCATCGAGCGCGTGAACGGCTTGGCGTCACTGAGGCCGTAATCCTCAGTATGCTGGTTTTTGTGTACATCCACCTGCCCGGCCTGATGTGGTATCAGGCGGTCCAGGTGGCACTGTTTTCGCTGCTGATGAGCAAGCTGGCCCGGGTGAGCCTGTGGGATGCGATGTTAGCCCACACGGTCTGGAACTGGATTATTAGTTATTAGGAGGTTAGAGAAATGCAAAACGCCGATTCGTTTGAGATGCCCCCCCGCTCCCCGGCCCCCCTGCTCACCACCCACCTGGCTAGAGTTTTGGCGCTGAAGCCGGTCATCTATGCTATAGCGCTGCTCTGGCTGGCCCTGGCCGGGTCACAAATCACAACGGCCCGGATGATGACCGCTAACGGTCACCTGGCTGCTGTAATGTTGCTGTATGCCGGATACCGCCTGGGCCGGTATGGAGCCAAACCGCTCACCTGGCCGCTGTGTGTTTTCTGGCTGCTGGTCACCGCTGTGACGCTGGCCAGCGGCCCAACGGGGAAGGGCCTGGACCGGCTATATCTGTATGCGATCCTGATCGGCGTGTACCACCTGCCAATAGACCTGACCGCGCTGAACCGGTCCGCGTTCCGGATCGGCTGGCTGATTATGCCGCTGTCATTTGTGATCTATCCAAATCCAAACATTGCGGCTATGGCCATATGGGCCATATTCTGGGTGGGGTTTCCGGAGGATGAATCAGACTGGAAACAACCGGCCTGGGCCAGCGCCGGGATCGTGGCGATGCTGGCCACTAACAGTGAGGGCGGTATGTTGGCCCTGCTGGGCGGTGGGGCCGTGTACACGTGGGCCAGGCTGGGCCGATCTAAATCATTCGGCCTGGGCCTGGCGTTGATCGGCCTGGCGTGTGTGGTGATGGTCACAGCGGCCAAAGTCAACGATGAGGGCAGTTTTGGCCTCCGCCTGGTCATGTACCGGACCGCGCTGGCCGATATTCAGGCCGCGCCGATCTGGGGCCACGGCGCGCATACATTTCAGTCATTCCGCGAGACCGGATCGCCGCTGAGCGACTCTGAGCACAACCTGGCCCTGACCCTCGCCCGCGAGACCGGCCTGGCCGGGCTGTTGGTTGTTGGCTGGCTGGTGTTTCGGGCCACGAGACTCCAAAAATTCAGCGCTCTGAGCCTGGCGTTCATCGGGGCGTTCGTAATCCATTCAATGGTAGATGGGCCGTTATACGCCAATTTTTTGGGCGCTATTGGGTTATTCCTGGTTTTGGGAGGCTCCGATGAACGGCATTAACCACGTTGGCCTGGCCCTGGCCGCGCCCCTGGCCCTGGCTCTATTCCCCGAAACGGTTCAACTCATTGGGTTACCCACCGGCCTGGAATGGGCAGCCCTGATCGCCGGGGGCCTGGCTCCCGATCTCGATGGGGGCGGGCTGATCGCCAGACCGTCAAAATTTCTGCCAGACATAATACCGGCCTGGGTGGAGCGCCCTCTGGACCGGGCGGGCCTGGCCGTATCCCGGTTCGTCCAAACTCTGTTTGGGCACAGGGGCGCGTTGCACTGGCCGCTGTGGGCCACGCTGATGTTGATCGCCGGCCACCGGCTAGAAAACCCGCTGCTATTCTGGTTTGGGGCCGGGTTTTTATTCCACCTACTGGGCGATATTGTGACCCGCCAGGGTATCCCTCTATTAGGCCCCATCATCAGCAGCAAAATAAGCATTTTCCCCATGCGAACAGGGGGAAAACTGGAAGCATTAATTGGCCTGGCCATCTGGCTATTCGTGGCCTGGCAAATCGGAGCCAGCGCCTATACACAAATTGTGGCCCGGCTACACTGATCACTGAATACTGATCACTTATTACTGAATTTGGAGTTAGCAATGAAAAGGAACGGTATAATCACCCTGGGCATTGCCGCGCTGGCAATCGCCCTCACTCTCTGGTTATCCCCCACGAACGAAACTGAAACAACGGCCGGCAGCGGCACCCCCCGCCCCACGGCCACCAACGTTTCACCCATAGCGACACCCACCCCCCGCATCCCCGACGCCAAGCCGTACAGGCTCTATTTACCCCTGGTGGAGGTGCGTTGATGGAAAACGCACTCCCCTGGTTGATCCTGTTCGGCAACTGTTGTCTATTCCCCGGCGCGATGTTTGTTTTGGGCTACGCCTGGGCCGGAGGCTATCTGCGCAGCCCGATTGCCACACGCCGTGATCACAATGATTCGGGGCCGGTCGATCCCTTTGATTAGGCACTGCCCGACCTGCCAAAACTGGATAATACGCGGCGCTAATTTCTGCCACCATTGCGGCCACGCCATTGCCGGCAATACGACGTTTGAAACAAGTTTCGGGGGGTCAAGCGTCCAGGCCGGTGGGGTCGCCCCCCCCTCTGGCCGGCATCGAGCGCCGGTCAGCGATCACATCTGGCGCGTAGCCACCCTGTTTTTGGGTGGGCTGTGTGGCCATCTGTTTTTGGATTGGGACCCGGGTTGGATTGTTTACGGGCCGCTGGGTTACGTCCTGTTGGGGCCGGCCGCTGAATTCATCGGCGTCCTGGCCGGGCGATTGCCGGCCGTTGAATTCAGCCGCGACAGGCAAACCAAAATCACCATCGAGCACAAGGAAACTGACAACTACGGCAAACGCCGCATGCTCCTCTCCGAGCTGCCGGATAGCATCACCCTGGCCCAGCTTCAGCACGTCGCCAAAATGGTTTTGGAGCCACCAGAAGGGGAGTGCCTGCCCTTCGCCAGGCTCAAAATATGCACACCAGGGGTGTTTTCTCAAGGCGATTTTTACACGCTGCGGGATGCCTGGCTCAAATCTCATCACGCGCTCTACCTGGACCCGGCCGCGCCGAACAGAGGCATTATCCTGACCGAACGAACACGCCGGCTCCTCAAAAAATCGGTACGGTTGATGGTTGTTGATTGATACGCCCCCCTGGGTATCAATGTTGTCTCAGACAACAGGGTAGAGGTTAGCCCTTAATCAGGCCCCGGCGCACGGCAATTTGGTGTAACACCTGGTTGTCTGGCTCTAACGCCTTGGCCCGTTTCCAGGCCGCGTCCTTTTGCCGTTTCTGGCCCAGCCTGGCGTGACAAATGGCCTGGGCTAAATATATCTCCGCCCATTCTTCCGGCAGCAGTTGAGCTTCTTCCAAAACGGCCGTTAGTTGTTTGAGCATCCTCAGCGCGTCCTTATAGCGCCCCTCGCTGGCCGCGCCCATAGCGCCATTCAAATATGTGTGAGCCGCTTTGACGCGCTCCTGCCTGGCCGCTGGGCCGTCATCCAATTGATCGTACAGGTCTGCTTTGGCTCTACGAACCAGGGCTAAAATCTCCTCGTAATCATCGGGCATTTTGATCGTCCCTTCTGCCCATTGCCTGGATAATTTCCAGAACAACGCGCTTGAAAGATTCGTCTCTATCTTTGAGCGCCAGCTCTATTTGTTTGTCCAGTGTGGTAGAATACTCTGTTTTCTGTTCACTCAGCCTATTTTGAAGCAGGGCAATATCAGCCAAGGTGATTAACCCAGCTTTCATCCATAACTCCGTCCATGAAACCTGTAAGGCCCTGGCCAATCCATGTGATGTTTCAATGGTGGGCAATTTGGATTCTGAAATTCGTATTCTGATCGTGCCATTTGAAGTGTTCGATCTTCGTTCTAACTCCGAAATAGACCTGATCCCCAATTCCCCCATACGAGAATCGACCCACTCCCAAAATTTATGAGTATCTCGCATAGTTAGAAACAATTCTACTCCAATTCTCTTAGAAAATCTCCTAAACTTCAATAGAAAACATTGACAATCATTGACTTTTATTGTAATATTTTAGAAGATTTTCGTATAACTTTTTCTCAGGAGGTTACAGTGAACAAAACTCAGAGTTTGCAGATTTCTCTCACGCCAGAGCTGCTGACGCGCATCCGACGCCTGGCGCGGCGCGAGGGCCTGAGCCTGGCCGCGTTCGGCAGGCGGGCCATCATCGAGGACCTGGCCCGGCGTGAGGGAGCGCGAGTGGAGGACAACGGCCATACGTTGGTCGTTGATGTGCTGGAGGCGGTCAATGGTAGATGAGGTCAACGCCTGTACTGTTTGCACAACCCAACTGGTGGTGACCAATGAACTGGGGTTTTATTGCCCGGTGTGCGATGATTTCAAGCCCCCGCTCAATTACCTGGTCAGTGTCCAGTATGAGGCCATCATTGACGATCTACCCGTCAACTGTACACGCATTGTTAGAGCCAACGATCCGGCCGCGGCCATCAGCGCCGTGGTGGGGGGAGCCAATAGCCAGGTGAAAACCTGGAGCGTATTGATCACGCAACTAGGCCCAAACAAAAGGCCGCTGTAGCGGGGGCTACAGCGGCCAGGGCAGGCGAACGGTAAATTTCCTGCCCGCCCCTATTATACCTGAAAGGAACGGTTATGATGACATCCACACCTACAAATTTAACACCACAGGCCGCTGGCGGCCTGGCTGTCGTTGAGAAATACGGCAGAGAATACATGGCGGAAATTGGCCGGCGCGGTTATCAAACGACGGTTGACCGCTATTTCAACGGAGATCGCCAGGCAGCCAATGAGTGGCTCACCAGGCGCGCTCACTATGTCTGTGATGAGGGCTACCGGAGCCTGGGCCTCGGAAAATTCGTTGACCCCGGCGTCCATCCGTGCCAAAATTCGATTGAGTGGCCCTGGTGTCACTGGCCCCCCATCGAGGAGGTCCCCCGTGATTAACTACGAAACCCTGAAATCCATCGCCAGCGAAATTCGCGCCCAGGGCCTGGGCATCAAAGTGTCCGACCTGGTGACCCTGGCCCCGAAAAATGATCCGTTCTATGCCGGCGCGCCGGCGCAGATGCGGGATGGCGAGTGGTTTGCCAATTTGTACAACCGCCTGACAGCGACGATCGAGGGGAGCGCGGTCCACCTACGCCGGATGCATTACCTGATTCTGGAATTGCCGGATGAGGATCGCCGGCTACCCGTTCCACTCTCCACCGGTAATATTGAACTGGTCTATTACGAGAACTATGAACGCTGTTGGGACTACCTGACGGAGGCCGCAAAATCAGCCCGCTATTTGAACCTGGTGCCCATCGACGCCTTTGTCGATAACCGGGCCAAAGAAGTCACATTTTCCTTTTACGCCCTCTGGCCCCGGCCCGATGATTGGAATTATGAGGACCCCACGCCTGGCTACCACCTGTATGAGGATGAGTACGATACCCCCTGGCAGCATGAATTGCCGGACCTCCCGCTCTTGGAGGACCTGCCCGGCATTGAAACACTGCCGTATATGGAGGTCACCGGCTATGATAATGGCATACAACAGCCCTACCACATTGAAATCTGGGTTGAAAAATCAGAGGGCGATGATGTTTTTCTGCCACTCTGTGCGCGGTACGGGGTGAATTTTGTCCCCGGAGTCGGGGACATGTCTATCACAACCACCTACCGATTTTGTGAGCGCGTCAGAGAGGCAAATCGGCCGGCCAAACTCCTCTATATCAGCGATTTTGACCCAAGCGGGTTCAACATGCCGGTGGCGGTCGCCAGAAAGCTAGAACATTTCTGTAGAAATTATGGCTTTGACGATCTGGACATCACCCTCGAGCCTCTCATGCTGACCGCCGATCAGGTCGATCAATACAGCCTGCCCCCAAAACCCATCAAACAGACCGATGCCCGAAAAGACGCCTGGGAGGAACGTTACGGTGGGGCTGTTGAGCTAAACGCCATGTTTGCCCGGGCTGACCGCATTAGCGCGGCCCGTGGCATCGTAGAGGCGTCGCTCCTGCGATACTACGACACCACCCTGATCAGCCGCGCCAGGCGTCAACGTTATAACCTGCTCGAGCGCATCCGAGAGGAGGAGCAGGCCATTTTAGAGGGCTATGATAGTGAAGTCCAGGACCTTGATAGCGCGTGGGAGGAACTGGCCGCAGACTGGAACGACCTCCAAACCGAATTTGAGGCGCTGGTTGAACCCCTACGTGATCGCCTGGTAGCCTACCGGGATCGCCTGGCGGAACTGGACCAAACCGGCTCAGAGCTATGGCAGCGCATCACCCAGGCCCTCAGCCAAATTGATTTTGACGCGGCCGAGGAATACCCGCTTCCGGGGCCGGATGTCGAGACGGCCACAGACGATTTGCTCTACCACTCCCAGCGCGGCTACTGGTCCCAGATGAGCCATTACCACCACTACAAATCAAACGGCTCCGACTCAGAGGCCGGCATAGTACTGACCATCCTGGCAGAGCGTGAACAGGAGGCCGGATCGTGACCAGCTACGCGTTTATAAATAAATCATTCGGCCAAACGGAGATATTTGAATTTGCGGAATTTGACAGCCTACAGGAGGCCGTAGAATTTGCCAAAGCTATGTCTGATGAAATGGAATTGACTTATAGTTTGGAGGTGTGGGCCTACCAGATTACCGTCCAACCATACTCAGTTTACTACGAGGGGGTTTATGACGATGACCAGGCCAAGGCAAAACGCAATGAGGTTTTGGCCCACCGTTTGTTGTCTGAGACAACAGGAGAGGCCGAATGATCTATCAGCCGGGCGACATCGTTATTTGGAACGGGTGGATGGCCGAATTTCAGCATTACACACGGAGCCAAACCCGCGCCGTGATTACTCTCATCACAGGCAGCACCAAAACCGTATCATTACGAAATTTGAGCTACTATCGTTAACACCAGCCAGGAGCACCCTATGACCCTATGGACAGACGCCCTCACCGTTAGCCTTTCGCATAGCCAGAAAAAACCTTAACCCAAACAGGAAATCAACTATGTCCATATTCGGAGCCGTCCCCGTTTTAGATGAGTTAGTACAAGAAACTGACTCGCTCTATTGCGCCTATATTTACGGTTATATTTGGTGCAATCGGACCGTTAAAATGACCTTTGAGCAATCGCTGACCGGCATATCAAAAGCGGGCAACCTGTCACGCTCAACTGTGGTGAAATGGGTTCATTGGCTCACGGAAAACGGTTACCTGATCGACCTGACACCCGATGAAATTGGATCGGCCCACGTCTACCAAATCACCGAAAAGGCCATAATTGACCTGTCGGTAACGTTCCACAGGCGGTCTAAAAATGGACAGGGGGGTGTACACTCAACAGACACCCCCCTGTCCATT
>Ga0302046_10006495_pt1 | contig 10195 bp, 8 predicted proteins | sample RVTome_11_FD_200261 | JGI IMG/M metagenome (GOLD analysis project Ga0302046, IMG submission 200261) | Soil microbial communities from uranium-contaminated site in the Upper Colorado River Basin, Wyoming, United States - RVT147D111 (version 2) ... | reverse complement strand
GCCCAGGGGGACGTCGGAGACCAGCCGCTTCCGAACCGCGTCGCGGACCAGGGGCGAAAGCCGCTCTACCGCCTCGGGGAGGCGTCTGATGCCGTTGACTTCCGAGGGGGGTATCCAGTAGCGCTCGGTTGCCCCTCGGCCCCCGGAGGCATCGACGACCATGAAGGAGGCGGGAGCGAGAGTGGTCACGTTCCGGTAGGCGGTGAGCGGCTGAGGGAAATACCCGTAGGTCAGATAGAACGGAAGCGCCTCGAAGTTCGGCTCGCAAGAGACGGCCGGATGCCGCAGGATGGCTTTGATTTCGGAGGAGAAAAGGAAGCGGCGGCCGTCGTCGTAGAAGTAGAGCGGTTTTTTCCCACTCCGATCGCGAGCGAGGAACAATCGCTTCCGCCGCTTGTCCCATATCGCGAACGCGAACATGCCGTCGAGGCGGCGAACGGCGGCCTCGCCTTCACGGGCGTAGAGCTCCAGGACGACCTCGGTGTCGCTCCAGGTGCGGAACTTCGCGCCTTCGGCGATGAGCTCGCGGCGAAGCTCGCGGAAGTTGTAGATCTCGCCGTTGAAGACGATGGCGAGATCCCGGCTCTGGTTCCAGAGCGGCTGATCCGCTCTGCGGGACAGGTCGATGATGCGAAGCCTTCGGTGCCCGAGGCCGACTTCTCCCGAAACCTCGATTCCCTCGCCGTCGGGTCCTCGATGGGCAAGGGCGTTGGTCATCGACTGGAGGGTCTCGCGGTCGGTCGCCGCGCCGCCGAAGTCGAGCGCGCCCACGATGCCGCACATCGCGCCTATCCCACCTCGGCGGCGATCTCCGCCTTTTCCTCGGTCCGGGGGCTCGAGGCGAGCGAATCGTAAATGGCCCGGTAGCGCCGCGCCCCGTCGCCGAGGGCGAAGTGCTCCGCCGCCGCGGCCCGACATTGACGGCGGATCCGTTCGGCAACGCCGTCACCCGCGAGCAGGGGGAGCGCGTTGCGGGCGGAGGCCGAGAGATCGCGATCGGTGAGCCCCGGAAGCAGCAGCCCGCAACGGTCGGACCCGAGGATCCGATCGACGTCGCCGACCCCGGTATTGGTGACCACGGGAACTCCGGCGGCGAGGAACTCTCCGAGCTTGGCGAAGCTCGAGGCCTTGGCCGCGTAGCTCGGGCGGAGAAAGAAGACCCCGAGGCGGAAGAGCGAGAGCCATCGAGGAACGTCCGACGGCTCGGCGCGAAGGACGAGAACGTCCTTGTCATCGAGCCCGGCGTCGCCGGCGACTTTTCGCACGGCATCCGGATTCTGCGCCGTGAGATAGACGAACCGCAGGTCGGGCCGGTGGGTCTTCACGTGGAAGGCGAAGCGGAACATCTCGAGCGCGAGGTAGCGGCGATTGAAGGCGCCGAGGTTGCCGATGACCACGGAGGATTCGAGATCGTGGATACGCGCGAGCTCGAGGTCGCGAGGGAGCGGACGGTAGGTTTCGAGGTCGACGCAACAGGGGACGACGCTGATCGGGGCCTCGCGGACGCCGGCCGACTCGAGGCGGTCTTTCGCCTCCCGCTCGCGAAGAATGGCCTTGGCGCTCTCGGTCAGCACCACGACGTGATCGGCGGCGGCGAGGAGGCGTTCTTCGAGGAGCTTCGCCGCGCTGTAAGAAACGCTCTGCGGCTCGAAACGACCCAGCTCCACGCGCTCCTCCGGCCAGAATCCGCGCATGTCGAAGATCAATCGAGCTCCGGTGAGCGTCTTGAGGACGAGCCCGATGAGACCGGCGGCGTAGCTTCGGGCGTGCACGATGCTGATTCGAGATCGGCGCCCGAAGGAAAGGCCCGCGCGTACGCCGCGGAACAGGTCCCAGGTCGGCGCGGCGACCGGAGGCGTGCGATGCCGGATGAGTGGAGCCCACGAGACTCCGCACTGGCTGAGCTCCGCCTGGAGCCGGCTCCTCTTCCCTTCGTCTCTGAGATCCTCGCGCTTCTCGAACGAGATGACGCTCACGTCCAAATCCCCTCGTGCGGACTCCAAAAGGTAGCTCACCACCTGGGAGCGGCCGAGCGGTTCCAGCAGTCCGTCGTAAGTTACGTAGAGCAGATGGATCCGCTCGGGACGAACGCCGTGCATTGCATTCTCTGCTAGCAACCGCCGTGCCACTGGAGGCCCGTCGTCCGTGCTCGCGGCGCGGGCTGGATCTGACGCCGAGGCACATGCCTCTCTTTGGGAACCGAGGCAACCGATGGGAAATTCCCACGGGGATGTGTCCAAAACAACCCAGGTTCTCGAGGGGCGAATCGTTGTGCGGAGAGTGAAAAGACCGCGCCCGGCGTCATGAGGAGGCAGGAGGCAAGCGCCGGCACGACCATTGCAACAGCGACCAGGTTGCGCCTCCGTACATGAGACCGACCTCTCGCTCTCGCTTTCCCGACCGATTCCTATGCATCTGATCGTCGCCATCGCCGTCGCGATGGTCCTAAATCTGCTGATCCTTCTCTACCTTCAGAGACGATATGACCCGGAGCTCTATCGCGTCGTGGCCTTCGCGTACATCGGGACGGTCCTGCTCCGCTACGCGCTTGCGACGTACATGTGGACGAGCCACTCGCAAGGTCATTTCAGCCAGGCTCTCTGGGGCGACTCGGAAACCTACGACTTCTTCGGGGCGGCCGTCGCCGACAGCTGGTCCCACGGGACGTCGACGACTTCCTGGGCGTCGACGGTGGAAGGCAAGGTGAACCGCGGCTTCATCTACTTCGTCGCCGGCGTCTACTACCTCTTCGGCAGGAACGTCATTCTCGTTCAATTCCTGAACGGCATCATCGGAGCCCTGACGCCCCTGGTGATCCTGGAGCTGGGGCTCTTGCTCTACAGTCGGCGCGTCGCGACGACCGCGATGCTTCTGACGGCCTTCTTCCCCCAGATGATTTTCTGGTCCGCCGCTCTCTACAAGGACCCGGCGGTCATGCTCTCCATCGCCGTCAACATTCTCGCGGTGTTTCGTCTCCGGCTGCGCATGAGCGCCTTTTGGGTTGCGGTTTACCTCGCCACCGCCGCGGCGCTGGTGTTTCTCCGGTTCTACATCTTCTACGCCATCGCTGCCGCTACCCTGGCGGGAACGCTGATGCGGCATCGCCGCGGAGTGGCGCTCGGTTTCCTGACGCAGGTCGCCCTCCTTGCGGGCTTGATCATTTTGTTCCTGTACACTCCCGTGGGTCAGGAAATCCTCATGAACAGCCAATTCCTGGACCTGCAGCTGCTCAACCTGTCGCGCGTGGACCTGGCGCGCGCGGGAAGCGGTTTCGCGGCCACCGCCGACGTGTCCACGGTCTCTGGCATCCTCACCGTGCTTCCGGTGGGCGTGGCCCATATCCTCTTCGCTCCATTTCCCTGGACGATGGTCAACCTGCGCCAGGCTCTCGCCCTTCCCGACGTGCTGATGTGGTACGCGCTGGTTCCGGCTCTCGTCCGCGGGATCATCTACGCCCATCGCAGACTCCGCGAGACCATGCCCATTCTCGTCTTCACCACGGCGTTGACCCTCGCCTACAGCGCCTTCCTCGGAAACGCCGGCACGGCGTATCGCCAGCGAACCCAAGTGATGATGTTCTATTTCCTGTTCGTGGCCGACGGGATCCACCGGCGCCGGGACAACAGTCCCGAGCCTGTGCGACACTGAACCTGAGCTGGACGATGAGGAAACGATGAGCGAGCCTTTGTCCTGGGCCGGGTCCACGGCGTTGGTCACGGGCGCCACCGGGATGGTCGGCTCCTGGCTGGTCCGCGAGCTTCTGGCCCGCGGCACCCGGGTGGTGGCGCTGATCCACGACGCCGATCCCCAGTCGGAGCTCTTCCGGAGCGGCGATGCGGCGCGGATGAGCGTCGTGAACGGCTCGCTCGAGGATCCCGGCTCGGTGGAGCGCGCCATCAACGAGCACGAGGCCGACACCGTCTTCCACCTGGGGGCTCAGACCATCGTGGGAACGGCGGTGCGCAGTCCCGTCGCAACGTTCGAAGCGAACCTGCGAGGCAGCTACCTCTTGCTGGATGCGTGCCGGCACCATCGAGCGCTCGTCAAGCGCGTGGTGTTCGCGTCTTCGGACAAGGCTTACGGCGAGCAGCCGGTGCTCCCTTACACCGAAGACATGCCTCTTCTGGCGCGCCACCCCTACGACGTCTCGAAGAGGTGCGGGGAGGCGATCGCCCAGTGCTACTTCCACACCTACGGTGTCCCCGTCGCCATCGCCCGCTGCGGCAATATCTACGGCGGAGGCGATCTCAACTGGAGCCGAATCGTGCCCGGCACCCTTCGCTCGGTGCTCCGGGGCGAGCGGCCCGTCATCCGCAGCGACGGGAAGTTCGTGCGCGACTACCTCCATGTCCTGGACGCGGTCAGCGCCTACATCGCGCTCGCGGAGCGCGTCAACGAGCCCGAAGTCGCCGGCCAGGCCTTCAACTTCTCCACCGAGTCGCCGGTGAACGTGCTCGAGGTCGTGGCCCAGATCCAGGCCCTGACCGGAACCGCGTTGGAACCGAGGGTGCTGAACCAGGCGCGCCATGAGATTGCCGGACAGCACCTGAGTGCCGCCCGGGCCCGCTCTGTGCTGCAATGGAGCGCCCGCTACGATCTCGCGCAGGGGCTCGCGGCGACGCTCCCCTGGTACCGCGACTTCCTGGGGCTGGGCTGATGGCCGGCTGCCGCTCCTGCGGCGCCGAGCCGCTCGAGAGCGTCCTCGATCTCGGGACCACCCCGCTCGCGAACGCTCTTCTGACGTCGGCTCAGCTCGGGGAGCCCGAGCCCGCGTTCCCGCTGGAGCTCGGGGTCTGCACCGCTTGCTCGCTGGCCCAGATCCTGGAAACCGTGCCGCCCGAGCGGATGTTCCGGAACTACGTCTACTTCTCGTCCACTTCCGAGACGATGCTCCGGCACGCCGAAGAGAGCGCGCGGGCGCTGATCGCGTCCCGAGGGCTCGGCCGCGGCAGCCAGGTGGTGGAGATCGCGAGCAACGACGGCTATCTTCTGCAGTACTTCCAACACGCGGGCATTTCGGTGCTCGGCATCGAGCCCGCCGAGAACGTCGCCGCCGCCGCCGAGGAGCGAGGGATCCCGACGGTTTGCGAGTTCTTCGGCCCCGACCTCGCGCGGCGTCTCGCCGACGACGGGATCGAGGCCGACGTCATCCTGGCGAACAACGTGATGGCCCACGTCCCCGACGTCAATGGAGTGGCCGAGGGCATCGGCCTTCTCCTGAAACCCGGGGGGGCGTTCGTGATGGAGACGCCGTACGTCCAGGATCTGCTCGCGCGCTGCGAGTTCGACACCATCTACCACGAGCACCTGTTCTACTACTCGCTCACGGCGCTGGAAGCTCTCTACCGGCGTCACCGGCTCGCCGCCGCGCGCGTCGAGCGCGTTGCGATCCATGGCGGCTCGCTCCGAGTCACCGTGGTTCCGGCAGGTCGGGAGGGAGAAGCGCCCACGGTGCGCGCCCTCCTCGAGGAAGAGCGGGAGTGGGGCGTCTTCGAAACCGAGCCCTATCGCCGCTTCGCCCGGCGCGCGGCGGAGCTGAGAGGCGAGCTCCGGGAGGTTCTTTGCGATCTCAAGGCGCAGGGCAAGCGCATCGCCGCCTACGGGGCCGCCGCCAAAGGGAGCACGCTTCTGCACTACGCCGGAATCGACGGCGCTCTCTTGGACTTCGTGGTCGATCGCAGCCCCCACAAGCAGGGGCGCTTCATGCCGGGAAACCACCTCCCGATCCACGCGCCGGAAAAACTGCTCGCGGATCGGCCGGACTACGTGCTGCTTCTGACCTGGAATTTCGCCGAGGAGATCATGGCCCAGCAGGCCGAGTATCGAGCGGCGGGCGGCAAGTTCATCGTGCCCGTTCCCGCGCCGCACGTGGTGTGAGAGTCGCGCGATGATCTTCGAGCCGGCACCCCTCGCGGGCGCGTTCCTGGTGCGGCTCGAGCCCCGCCACGATGAACGAGGGTTCTTTGCCCGCACCTGGTGTCGCGAGGAGTACCTCGCCCACGGCCTGAACGGCGATCTCCTCCAGTGCAGCCTCTCGTACAACCATGGCCGCGGCACTCTGCGCGGGCTCCACTACCAGGCGCCTCCCGCCGCCGAGACCAAGCTCGTGAGATGCGCGCGCGGACGCATCCATGACGTGATCGTCGATCTACGCCGAGGTGGGCCGACCTTCAAGCAATGGTGGGCGACGGAGCTGTCCGGGGACAACCGCCACATGCTCTACATCCCCGAAGGGTTCGCCCATGGGTTCCTTACCCTCGAGGATCACTCGGAGGTCGCCTATCAAATGTCGGCGCCCTATCGTCCCGAGAGCGCCCGCGGCTTGCGGTACGACGACCCCGCGTTCGCGATCGACTGGCCGTTCGCGCCCCTGGTGGTCGGGTCCAGGGACCTTCTGTTCGCTCCGTTCGACGAGGGGGCATGCGAGTTCTCGTGACGGGCGCCGCCGGGTTCATCGGCTCGCACCTGGCCCGACTCGCGATCGAGCGCGGCCACGAGGTGATGGCCCTGGTGAGACCGGGCAGAAGCTTGCGCCGGCTCGAGGGCGTGCGGGACCGGCTGCAGTTGCTGGAAGGAGACCTGCGGGAGGCCCCGAGCCTCGAGGCGCCGTTGCGCGCCCTCGTGCCCGACGTCTGTCTGCACCTGGCCTGGTACGCCGAGCCCGGGGGCCAGTGCCTCTGGGCACAGGAGAACCTGGATTGTCTCACCGGCAGTCTCGCCTTCCTGCGGGTGCTCCGCGAGGTCGGCTGCCGCCGGCTGGTCATCGCCGGAACCTCGATCGAGTACGAGACCTCGACCGGATACGTCTCCGAGACGAGCCCGATTCGTCCGGCCAACCTCTACGCCGCCGCCAAGCACGCGCTGTTCCTGACCGCGACTCGCTTCGACGAGCGAGGCGAGCTCTCGGTCGCCGCCGCCCGAATCTTCTCCGTCTACGGACCCTGGGAAGATCCGCGCCGGCTGGTGCCCTTCGTGATCTCGAAGCTCCTCGCGGGCGAGCCCTGCGACCTCACCAGGGGAGAACAGATCCGCGACTACTCCCACGTCGAGGACGCGGCCGGCGCACTCTGGGCGATCGCGAGCTCCTCGGTGGTGGGACCGGTCAACGTCGGCTCGTCGCAGCCGGTATCGGTGGCCTCGGTCGCGGAGCGGCTCGGTGAGCTCCTCGGACGGCCCGAGCTCCTGCGATTCGGCGCCCGCCCCTCGCCTCCGGGCGATCCGCCGTTCCTGGTGGCCAACACCGAGAGGCTTCGTCACGAGGTCGGCTTCGTCCCCGGTCATGACCTCCAGTCGGGCCTGGCCCACACCGTCGATTGGTGGCGCTCGCAAGGAGGATCGAAGCATTGAAGCGGCTCTTCTGGTACGTTTCCGACCGCGGCCTCCAGGCGCTCAACGCGTCCGTGGGCGCGCTCTGGCGGTCCACGATCCGTCCGTTCTCCGGCAGCATCCAGGAGCATCGTCGATTGCTGCGGTTCTTCTTCCGTTTCCACCATTTCGATCGCTTTGGGACCCACTGTGCCATTGGAGCGCGAGTTCGGTTTCTGGGACCGGTGCGCGTGTTCATCGGCAGCCACTCGGCCGTCCTCGACGACGTCATCATCTCGGGGGTCGGCGAAGTTCATATCGGAGATCGCAGCTCCATCGGACACAACTCGGTCCTGGTGAGCCGAGAGCGCATACAGATCGGTAACGACTGCATGCTCGCCGCCTTCTGCTATGTTCTAGATGTCGATCACGAGTTCGCCAATCCGGATCTCACCATCCCGAAGCAGGGCCTGCGCATCAAACCCGTCGTGATCGGCGACGACGTCTGGGTTGGCGCCGGAACATTTATTCTTCGTGGCGTCACAATAGGCGATGGCGCCGTGGTTGCCGCCAATAGCGTGGTCACCGAGGACGTGCCGCCCTACACCGTGGTGGCGGGCTCTCCAGCCAAAGTCGTCAAAGACCGGCACGCGCCGGGCAGAGTCGAGCCCAGCGTGGGACGGGGTAAGTTCTGAGCGTGGTCGGCTCTGCAGCGCCAGAAGCCGCGGGAGGAGAGCGCCGACTCCTGGCTGCTGTCGGGCTCACGGGCTCCGCGGCCCTCCTGACGGTAGTGTTCGGAGTCGCGACCACGAAGATCATCGCCCTGACGGCAGGGCCCGCCGGTATCGCGCTCATGGGCCTGTACCGCTACCTGGGAGCGCTCGCGAGCCGCCCTCTCCTCCTCGGCCTGGACACTACGCTCGTGCAGCGGATCTCTACAGCGAGGGACCCCAAGACTTCCTCCGAGACCGTTGGAGCCGCATTCCTCGCGGTGTTCTTGCAGGGGATCCTGATCGCCGGGATCGGACTGGGATTGGTGGAACTCCTCGCGCGATGGCTCTTCGGCACCTCGCCGACCGAAGCGCAGATCTTGGAGATCCGCGTCGTCCTCGCGATGGCATACGCCAACCTGATCATGCAGATAATGAACGCGGCGCTGAGTGGTCGTGTCGAGTTCCGAAAAGTAGCCGTCGTGGGCACAGTGGCAGCAGCGGTGACGCTGGTCTCCGTCTATCCTCTGCTGCAACTCGGCAATCTTGGCCTCGCTTTCAACGTCGGATCTGGCAGCACCGCGGGAGCGGCGCTTGCGACGTTCTACGTTTTTCGTATCTACGGCGCGTCCAGCCTCCGGGCGCCGCTCGCCGATCGCTTTCGCGCACTGTCAGCTGCGCTCGCCCGGTCCGCTTTCTTAATCGTCCACCCGCTGGTGATGATGTTTGCCATGGTGTCGGTGCAGTCTCTGATTCTGGGGCAGCACGCGCTTCCAGGCCTGGGCGCGTACAACGCCGCAATGACGATGCTAGATACGGCACTCCTGGTGATCATGTCCTCCGCTCGGACCTTCTTCCTGCCGGAGCTGGGCCAACTGGAAGACGAGGAAGACAAAGTCGGCGTCGTAAATCGCGTCTTGCGCCTCAGCCTGATACTCGGTTCCGCTGCCACTTTGATAGCCATCGCCGGGGGCTCCTTCCTGATCCCGTTTCTTTTCAGTGATCGCTTCGATCGCGCCATCGAGATACTGCCTCCGTTCAGCCTCGCGCTCGTGGGTCAGTCGTTCGTTTGGACCTACGCCATGTTCTACCTCCACAAGGCGCGATATCGGCTCTTCTTCAGCCTCGACCTGATCTGGGCTGTCGCTTACGTGGGCGCCACCGCTTTGGTCGTGTCAGGGGGAGGGTCCCTGACAGGCGCGGCGTGGGCCTATGCAGCTAGTTACTTGCTCTCCGGGATGGTCTACACCACCGTCGCGGTAAGGGCGTTCGGATGGCGCATGCTGAATGGCGAGAATCTCCGCCTTTCAGCGATGGCGCTCTTCGGAACTTTGGGGGCCTGTCTTTTGCACGATCTCGGTCTCTTGTTGGTGGACCTGGTCATCCTGGGCGTAGGGCTCGGCGCGGCCGGCTGGGCATTACGACGCTCGTGGGTCGGAGCCCGAGCCACCGAGGTCGCATGACGCCACTCGTGTCCGTGGTCCTGTGCTCCTACAACCAGGGTCAGTACATTGCCAATGCCGTCGACAGCGTCCTCGGACAGACCTATTCGAACTGGGAGCTCGTGATCGTGGACAACGGCTCGAGCGACGACACCAGGAGCCGTCTCGCGCCCTATCGGAGCGACGCGCGCATTCAGTTGCTCTTGCTCGACGAGAATCAACCGGTCACCCGGCGCCTCAACCAGGGCATCGCCGCGTCGCGGGGCGAGCTGATATCCCTCCTCTACTCCGACGACTGCTATTTGCCGGAGAAGCTGGCGCGTCAGGTCGAGTGCTTCGCGCGTCTCGGGCCCGACTACGGGGTGGTTTACTCTCCCGGTTATCGCCTCGACGTCCGTACCGGCGAGACCACGCCCGACTGCAGCTTGAACGTCTCGGGCGACGTGCTGGAAGCGCTCCTGCTCCGATACGCGGAAGGCTTCGTCAATCCCATCTCCCCCCTGATGCGGCGGGCGTGCTTCGAACGGTATCCTTTCCAGGAGGACCTCTTCGTCGAAGGAGAGAGCATCAACTTGCGGTTCGCCATGACTTTCAAGTTCTTTTTTCTCGACGAGCCGCTGGTGGTGATGCGTGAGCACGACACCAATATCGGCAAGGCGATCAAAGCCAATATCGAACGCCTAATGACCGTCCTCGACCGCCTGGAGCGGCATCCCGACCTCCCGGCCTCGGCCGTTT
>Ga0302046_10006494_pt1 | contig 10197 bp, 7 predicted proteins | sample RVTome_11_FD_200261 | JGI IMG/M metagenome (GOLD analysis project Ga0302046, IMG submission 200261) | Soil microbial communities from uranium-contaminated site in the Upper Colorado River Basin, Wyoming, United States - RVT147D111 (version 2) ... | reverse complement strand
GCCCAAAGTCGGTCCCCCGCGAAGTCGCTGAGGCACTTGCCGATCGGTACGACCTCCAACGGGAGATCGGCAGAGGCGGGATGGCCACCGTCTTTCTTGCTCGCGACCTCAAGCACGGTCGCGACGTCGCGGTGAAGGTGCTGCGGCCGGACCTGGCGGCGTCGATTGGTAGCGACCGATTTCTGAGGGAGATCGAGATCGCCGCGCAGCTCACCCATCCGCACATCCTCCCGCTCCACGACTCGGGCGACTCGAACGGCGTGTTGTACTACGTCATGCCATACATCGCGGGCGAGTCCCTGCGCGGTCTCCTCCTTCGCCACGGCACGCTTTCCGTAGAGGGAGCATTGGCCATCGGCCGGGAGATCGCAGGAGCGTTGACCTACGCCCACCGGCGTGGCGTGGTACACCGGGACATCAAACCGGAAAACGTCTTGCTTGCTGAGGGGCACGCCGTCGTCGCCGACTTCGGAATCGCCAAGGCCATCAGCACCGCAGGCGCCGCATCCTTCACCCGAACCGGCTTTCCCCTCGGCACGCCCGGATACATGAGTCCGGAACAAGCGGCCGGAAGCACGTCATTGGACGAGACGAGCGACGTGTTCAGCCTGGCGTGCGTGTACTATGAGATGCTGATTGGCGAAACGCCCGGACTGTTCGTCTCACATGAGGCGCAGGAAATGCAGCGGTTTGTCGATGCACCCGCGACGCACCGCCAACGTCTAGACCTGCTCTCCGGTACGCTCGAGCGTTGCCTCGTCAAGGCCATGTCGCTCAGGCCGCGGGATCGTTTCGCCACTCCGGATGCCCTCATCGAAGCGGCGGCGCTGTCGGGCACCGGTCGCCGATACTCCGAGGCCGAAATGCGGGAGATCGTGGGGCGTGCCGCGCAGCGCGACGAATATGACGAAGCGCTGACGATCGGCAGCATTCAACGGGTCGCGGCTGAAGTCGGCATTCCGCCGCGGCACATCCTGCGCGAGGCGTCGAGGCTGGAGCCACCTACCCCACGAAACCGCCCGCTTTCGGTTCTCGGCGTAGAAGAACGCGTCGTCTTGGAACACATTCTCCCCGGTGAAGTGTCACCTGACATGTACCCCGAGATTCTCGAAGACATCCGACACGTGATGGGAGAGGTTGGACGCATCAATGAGACCATGGGGTCGTCCCTATCCTGGAACTCGTTGAGTTTTCAGAACTCACCCAGCGGGATAGGGAGATTGACCCACGTCACGGTCATGGCCAAGAGAGGCGAAACGCGCATTCGCGTCACCGAAGCCCCTGGACAGCATGGCATAGTCGGCGGCATGGCCGTCGTGTTCGCGGGATTCTTGGGCGCCGCCGCAGGTGGCAGCATCGCCGAATCGCTCGCCATCACTGGGCTCCTGTCGATTCCCGGCGCAATCGGAGGCGCGGGTGCAGCGCTCGCCGGTCTGCGGTTCGCGATGCGGCAATACATTCGGCATCGCATCGACGCGCTCACCAATCTGGTGAATCGCGTTGCCAAGCAGGCCATCCGATCGGAGCACACCCCGTACGACACACCATCCGCCGACCCGGTAGAGATCAACAGCAACCCGTAGATTAACCCCTAAGCAACGGCGGAGACTCTCGACCGACCCTTGATGGCAAAGCCGAGCAGCGCACCCACCAGACCGGTGACCCCGGAAACGATGGTCGCAAAGGGAATCGTGCCGACCGTGACATCGCCCATCAGGTAGGACGGCACCACACCGATCAACGCGGGGATGGCGCCGATCAAGAACCCCGTGCCCGCAGCCGCACCAAACGATGGGGCGCTGGCCGCTCCGTACCAGACTCCTACCACTAATGGAATGGCCGTCCCGATCGTGGCGAACTGCGCCGCGATGGCGGGTACGAAATGGCCGCTGATGACCATCGCGAGCTGCAGCACCGTGCTGATGACGTAGTACTTGGCCGTTCCGGTCGATCCGCCGCTCATTGTTTCTTCTCCATGGCTGCAACGTTTTCGGTGCGCGCGCGTTTTGGCAGCATCCACATCAGCATGCCAAAGAGCCCGTACTGGAACCTGGTCTTGAACGGCACCTCGCCCTGCTCGATGAGGGCCTTCAGGTTCTCGAGAATGAACGCCCAGCCACCCTTGACGCGCTTGTGGGTCTTGGCGGACTGCTCGGAGAACTGGCTGTGCGTAACCGTCACCCGCACGCCCTGAGGGATCTCGTGCAGCTCCCACGTCACCAGCGTGGGCGCCTCACCGAGGTCGGTCATGACGTACGTGTGGGCGAACTTATGGGGTGGCGAGCACTCGATGACTTCACCGATGACCAACACGTACTTGCGGTCCGGGCTGTAATAGCGCAGTCGGCTCCCGGGTCTGAAATCCGTCTCCAGCACCGTGTTCATCATCGGCACCTGGACCTTGCCCAGCTTGGTGATCTCATCCCAGACGGCCTGCACGGGCGCACGAATCTCCACCGAGAAGACACGGTCTTCCATTGTGACGGCTAGCTCGCAGTTGAAGAGTGAGAGTCAGGGAGATGCGTCTCCCGCGAACGTTCCACCTGACGCTTGAGCGATAACAACGCCTCCGTCCAACGCCCCTCGTAGTGGCTCACCCAGCGCTCATAGATCTGCTGAATCGGCACGGGATTCAGATGATTGATCCGGCTGCGCCCCGACCGCCTCACCACGACCAGCCCCGAGTCCTCCAGCACCTTGAGATGCTGCATAACGGCAAAGCGGGACACCTCCGGAAAACGCTCAGCGAGGTCTCCGGTGCTCATCGGGCCCTCCCGCAGATAATCCAGGATCTCGCGCCGCCACTGGTTGGCCAGCGCCTTCCAAACGGGCTCCAAGGGGTCCGGCGGACGGTCGTGCGAAGACATGTGACAAACATATCACCTTTACTGTCGACTGGGAAGGAGGCCATCAAGTGGTGAGTTGAGCCTCGGCAGAGGTCAGCTCCAAAGCTCGGTCTCGGACGGAGGTCAGATTCTCGGGAAGTTGCTCCTGAATCCCGGCAGAGGGACGTACTCATTACGCCCCGCCTTATTACTCCCGTGAGTCCTTGCTCTAGCTATGCAACATATATATATTCGGCATATCGATATGATAGATACAGACGTGCTGGAGCAGCACCTGCCGCTCACCCCGCTCTCGTTCCACATCCTCCTAGCCCTCTCGGACCGGGAGCGTCATGGATATGGGATCTTGAAGGAAATCGAGCGTCAGACCGGCGGTGCCATGAAGACCGCCTCCGGGGCTCTCTATTTGGCGGCCGTTCGCCTCCAGGATGCTGGGCTCATCGCGCAGGCCGAGGATCGCCCGGATTCGGACGTGGAGGACAAGAGGCGCCGGTACTATCGGCTCACCCCCCTCGGGCGGCACGTCGCTGCGGCCGAGGCTGAGCGGATGGCCAAGCTCCTCGGCTGCGCATTCGACACGGGCCTCATTCGAGGCACCAAACCCACGGTGGAATCCTCGTGAGGAGGGCTGCGCTCGCGGCGTTGGCCGTCATCATCACCTCCGTCATGTACCTGCCGGTGGCGGAATCAACCGTATCCGAGTCTCAGTTCGTTGCGGGCCGCTTCGGAGCGTGCACGGCCTTTCCCGCTGATTCGCTCCCCTCGGGCGTCCCCCAGTTCCGCAAGGCGAGTATCGATTTTCGGATCTCGAAGTAGCTTTATACACGTCCGACATATCGAGCCTTCGGCCTCTTTGTAGTTTGATACCCCATGACTCAGACAACTCACGCCTATACCAATCGCCTCATCGACGAGACCAGCCCGTACCTCTTGCAACACGCACACAACCCCGTCGAGTGGTATCCGTGGAGCGACGAGGCGCTGCAGCGAGCCAGCGATGAGAATAAGCTGATCTTGCTCTCGATTGGGTACTCGTCCTGCCACTGGTGCCACGTGATGGAGCGGGAGTCGTTCGAGAACGAGGCCATCGCGGCAATCATGAATCGCAATTTCGTCAACATCAAGATCGACCGTGAGGAGCGTCCCGATCTCGACGAGATCTACATGACCGCGACCATGGCCATGAATCACGGTCAGGGTGGCTGGCCCATGACGGTCTTTCTGACCCCCGATCTCGAACCCGTCTTCGCCGGCACGTATTTCCCGCCGGATGACACGCACGGCCGCCCGGGGTTCCCGACCGTACTCCGGCGTATCGCGGGCGCGTGGCAACAGGATCCGAGCGACATGCAGCGGCACGCCGCGCAGGTCGCCCAGGTCCTCCGCGAGCAAAAAAGCGAGTTGGGACCGGCGCTCGCGGTGGGAGAAGACGAACTCCGCGCGGCCCTCGAAGATTACGCCCGCGATTTCGACGAGCTATACGGCGGATTCGGCCAAGCTCCCAAATTTCCGCCGGCCACCAGTATCCTGCTCCTCTTCCGCCTCCACCGCCGGTTTGGTGATGCCAATGCGCTGGCCATGGCAAGCAAAACGCTGGACGCGATGGCTCGCGGCGGCATCTACGACCATGTGGGCGGTGGGTTTTGTCGCTATGCGACCGACCGGCACTGGCTCGTACCCCATTTCGAGAAGATGCTCTACGACAATGCGCTGTTGGTTCGCGCTTATCTCGAGGGGTTTCAGATCACCGGCTCGGAGGAGTATCGCCGAGTGGCGACGGAGACGCTGGACTACGTCCTGCGCGAGATGACCGCCGGCGACGGGGCCTTCTACTCGGCCACGGATGCCGACTCCGAAGGGGTCGAGGGAAAGTTCTTCGTCTGGCGACCTGAAGAGATCGACGAGATTCTCGGCGAATCCGACGCCAAACTCTTCAAGGCGTACTACTCGATCACCGACGACGGCAATTGGGAAGGTACGAATATTCCCAATACCCCTCGGCCGCTCGAGGACGTCGCCAAGCAATTTCACGTGTCTCCCAGCGAACTACGTGATCGTCTCGAACGCGCCCGCCGCCAGGTGTACGATGCCCGCGCCACGCGGGTGCACCCGGGGCTCGATGACAAGATCTTGACCGCATGGAACGGACTCATGATCGGGGCATTCGCGGAAGGCTATCGCGTCCTCGGAGAGACGCGATACCGGGCTGCAGCCGAGCGGGCCGCGCAGTTCATCGAAGACCAGCTGACGAACGAAGAGGGGGGACTACTTCGAACATGGCGGAACGGGACGGCGCGATTCCCGGCATACCTCGAGGATTACGCCTATCTGGCCGAGGGTCTTGTGGACTTGTACGAGGCGACCGGTCGCGCGTCGTACCTGCAAAGAGTCGAGGAACTGGCTCGACGGATCACGCGCGACTTCAGCGACACCGAAGGTGGTGCGTTCTACAGTACCACTGAGGCACATGGCACTCCCATCATGCGATACCGTGACGGTACGGACGGTGCCACCCCGGCGCCTAACGCCGTAGCCGCTTCCGCGCTCTCCCGGCTGGCCGCACATACGGGACGGGGAGAGTATCGCAGCGCCGCCGCCCGGGCACTCAAGGCCTACGGCCAGATGATCACGCAGTTCCCGCGCGGATTTGCCAAGAGCTTGATCGCGGTGGACTTCCTGTTGTCGCCCCCGTTGGAGATCGTCGTCGCCGGGCGTGAGGATTCGACGGATCGGAGGGCACTGGAGCGCGTGCTGGCGGACCACTTCCTCCCCGACCGCATTCAGGTGTCGTTTGATCCGCATGGTGACGGAGCCGGCGACCGCCCGCTGCTCATTGGCAAGAGCATGGTGAACGGAACGGCGGCGCTGTATGTGTGCCGAGATTTCACATGTCAGGCCCCGGTCACAGACCCCGACCAGGTCGCATCGGCCCTCGCAGCTACCCCGCAGGGCGCTGAGCGGTCCGCGACCATTGCGGAGCGCCGCCCCGGAGCGTGCACGGCGGAAGCCACCGCGAGTTATGCGTCGCGCCACGACCACCCGTACGGATACCGGATGCTCGAGGGCACTGATGTCACGGTGAGTCGCTTGGGATTCGGCGGCTATCGCGTCGAGGACGTCACGCGTACGCATCGGGAGGCGCTGCTGCGAGCCCTGATGTCAGGCATCAATCTGATCGATACGTCCACCAACTACATGGACGGCGGCAGCGAGCGACTCGTGGGCAGCGTCATGAGCGAGCTGATCGATCAGGGGGAGATCGTCCGCGCAGAGCTGGTCATCGCGTCGAAGATCGGGTATGTCCAGGGCGCGAATTACGACATGGCGCAGGAACGCGAGGCGGTGGACGCGGGCTTTCCGGAGATGGTCAAGCTCGAGGAAGGGTTGTGGCACTGCATTCATCCGCAGTACCTCGCGGACCAGCTGGAGCGGGCGTTGGATCGACTGGAGCTGGAGACCCTGGACGTATGCCTCCTCCACAACCCAGAGTACAACCTGTCCAAGGCCGCGGCGGATGGCACGCCGATCGATCGGGCACGGGGCGAGTTCTACCGGCGAGTGACGGAGGCGTTCAGATTTTTGGAACAACAAGCAGCTGAGGGGCGCATTCGCTGGTACGGGGTCTCGTCGAACTCCGTCGTGTCCCCCGCTCACAGTCCGGACGCCGTATCTGCATCCCGCTTGCTCGAGGCGGCCCGAGAGGCGGGGGGAGCCCACCACCGTTTCCGCGTCCTCCAGCTTCCCATGAATGCGTTTGAGTCCGGCGCGTTCCTCATCAAAAACGCGGGTGACGACCACGCCCAAACCGCCCTGGACGTCGCCCGGGCCAACGACCTCGCGGTACTCGTCAATCGCCCGCTGAATGCGTTCACGGGTCGTCGCATGATCCGGCTCGCGGAGGTGACGGTTGAGGGTGACGCCATCGACTTCGACGCCCAGCTTGCCCACGTGCGCGAGATGGAGGAACGATTCCGCGCACACATTGCACCGGATATCCAGGTGCCCGAGGGCGGGGCCGATCCTGCCAAGTTCTTCACGTGGTCCGGTCAGATCGCGCCGCTCCGCGGCCAGCCGCTGACATTGGAACAGTGCGCGCACGTGACGATGCAGGTACAGTATGGCGTCGCGCGGATCGCCCACATTCTCGATCAACAGCTGCCGCCCGAACTGGCCAAGCGATGGGAGGCCTGGCGGGACACCTATTTTTCCGAGCTCGGTAAGCTGCTGGGCGAACTGCGCCGCCAGGCCGGGCAACGTAGCTTGGAGGATACGCGCCGGATCGCGCGCGCGATCGACCCGCTGATCCCGGAGCAGCGGCGGCAGGAATCTCTGTCACGGAAAGCACTTTGGATTACCGCAAGCACGCCCGGCGTAACGAGCGTCTTGAACGGCATGCGCACACCGGAATACGTGCGGGACGCGGTGGGTGTGATGGATTGGCCCGCGCTCGATAACGTGGCCGCGGTATATGATGCCGCGAGCGGTCTCACCCTCGAGGGATGAGCCTGTTCTTCACGGCATTGACCGTCGCTGCGGGTATGTCACTCCCGCTTCCGTGGGGGTTCGACGTCCATCGCCTCATCTGTGAGATCGCGTGGCGCGAGATGACGCCCCGAACGCAGACCCACGTCCGGTCGCTGCTCGCTCTGGACCCGGAGTACACCGCATTCTCGGAGGCCTGCGTATGGGCGGATCCGGCGTCCCGCACTAGCATGTATGCGCGGTACCGCACGGCGCACTACGTCAACGTCCTGCCGGAAGCGGCCGGCGTCAGCATCGAGCGCGACTGCGCCGACGCTATCTGCGTGCTGGAAGCGATCGAGGAGTTCAGCGATGCCCTTCGGGACCACGATCGTCCTGGGGAGGACCGTCTGGTCGCCATGAAGTTCCTGGCGCATTTTGTCGGGGATCTGCACCAACCGCTGCACGTGGGTTTCCAGGAAGACCGGGGTGGCAACAGCCGCAACGTGACGCTGAATGGGCGGACCTACAATCTCCACGAAGTGTGGGACCGGCTCCTGATCGAGGGTGCCGATGAACCACGCCTTCGCGCCAAGGAGCTGCATGCAGCCGTGGACCCCATCGACCGAACCGTGTGGGGATCGGAGCACCCCGTTGATTGGGCCAACGAGTCGTTCTTCGTCGTGGTGAACGCGGTCTATGCGGATTTGGCGCGAGACGCCGTCTCGGAGGAATACCTCCTGCTGCATCGGCGCACGGCGGCCACACGCATTACGCAAGCTGGGGTACGCCTTGGCGCGTTGCTCAACCGACTGTTTGACACAGAGCGCGCGTCTAGTCGATCACCGCTGCACGGCGGAAGCGGCTCGGCGCGGGAACGAACCGGTCGAGCACCCTGATCAGCTGGTCTAAAACAATCGGTTTCGACAGGTAGTCATCCATTCCCGCCGCGATACATCGCTCGCGGTCACCAGCCATCGCGTTCGCCGTGAGCGCAACGATGGGGGTGTGCCGCCCGACCCCTTCCTTGGCCCGAATCGCCCGCGTCGTGTCAAATCCGTCCAAGCCCGGCATTTGACAGTCCATCAACACGAGCTGGTAGCCCCCGTGCGACCACAGTTCCAGCGCCTCTTCCCCGTCCGCGGCCACATCCACCGTACATCCGTATCGCTCGAGCATTCGCTGCGCCACTTTCTGGTTGACGAAATTGTCCTCGGCCAGAAGCACACGCGCCCCGCGGTTGGCCATCGGCGCGAGCTTGCGGTCGCGGCGTACCCCCGGGGCTCTGAACTCGCCGGTCGATAGGTTCGAGAGACTGCGCATCGCGGCCGATAGGGCATCCGGGCTCACGGGTTTGATCAGATACGCCTCGAAGCCGATAGCGCGCGCCCGCTCCGTCTCCTCTCGATGGCCGACGGAAGTCAGCATGATCATCTGCGTATCCTCGAAGGCCGCATCGGCCCGGATCGCCTCACCCAGGGCCAGACCATCCATCTCCGGCATCATGTAGTCCAGCAACGCGATGCAGAACGGATCGCCCTCCACCACCGCCTGGCGGAGTCGCTGCAGCGCGTCATACGCATCGGATGCCGTGTCCACCCGCAATCCCCACCGGTGCAGCTGTTCGCCCAACACCCGTCGCGTAACCTCATGGTCGTCGACCAGTAAGACTCTGACATCATGCAGGTCGACGTTCTCCGGCGGCAGCGCCGGTCGCTCCTGCGCAATGGGCAGATCGAGCTTGAACCAGAACGTCGTACCCTCGCCGAGCACGCTCTCGGCCCCAATCGTGCCGCCCATTAGCTCGACGAGGCGGCGCGAAATCGCAAGCCCCAAACCGGTTCCGCCGTAACGGCGCGTCGTTGACGCGTCCGCCTGGGTAAACGACTCGAACACGCGAGCCACGGTTTCTTCACTCATCCCGATGCCGGTATCCGCGACCCGAATCTCGATGGACACGGAGTCACGTCTTGCCGTCCCCGAGATGTCGATGAACACGTGGCCCTTGTTCGTAAACTTGATGGCATTGCCGGTCAGGTTCAGCAGGATCTGACGGATCCTCCCCTCGTCTCCAACCAGGTAACGCGGTGTCTCCTGCGCGAAGCGGATGACCAGCTCGAGTGCTTTGCGATCCGCTTCGCTGGACAGCAGGTTGGTGACGTGTCCCGCAACGGTATGCAGATCGAACGGAGCCGGATCGATCGCCAACTTGCCGGCTTCGATCTTGGAGAAGTCGAGCACGTCGTTGATCACGGTCAGCAAGGCCTGACCGGAGGCGTTGATGATCTTCACGTACTCGTACTGCTCATCCGACAGTTCCGAATCGAGCAATAGCTGGGCCGTGCCCAGAACGCCGTTCATCGGCGTGCGGATTTCGTGGCTCATGGTCGCCAAGAACTCGCTCTTCGCCCGCGCCGCCGCCTCCGCGCGGTCCTTTGCATCCGCCAAATCATGCGCCTGCTGGATCAACTCATCCGCCTGGAGTTCCACTTGGCGCCGTGCCGTTTCGACTTCCTCGACATAGCGCTTGAGTTCATCCTCTGCACGCTTGCGTTCGGTGATGTCCCGCACTACTCCGCTCCACAACCGGTCAGCGCCGATCGCCATTTCACTGACCGTGAGATCCAACGGAAAGCGGTGGCCGTCGGGCCGTATGCCGACGAGTTGGCAGCTCCCGGTGCAGTCCTGACGTTCCTGGCCGGCGCGCTCCGAGCATCCGCCCGACAACTGCAGGTCCGGGATGAGGCCCCGAACGTCCTTGCCGACCACCGCGCTCGCATCAAATCCGAACATCCGACATGCGGCCGGATTCACGGATTCGATAGTACCGACCTCATCGAACGTGAAGACCCCATCCGCCATGGTCTCGAGCACCGTCCGGTGGCGGACA
>Ga0302046_10006492_pt1 | contig 10199 bp, 8 predicted proteins | sample RVTome_11_FD_200261 | JGI IMG/M metagenome (GOLD analysis project Ga0302046, IMG submission 200261) | Soil microbial communities from uranium-contaminated site in the Upper Colorado River Basin, Wyoming, United States - RVT147D111 (version 2) ... | reverse complement strand
AGGGATCGCGATGCTCCTGGCAGGCTGTCAGTCGACGCCTTCGGAGGTCGTCTCGCTCGCGCCGCGTATTGCAGCGCCGCCGCCGTATTCAGTGCGCGAGCAGGAATGCCTCGCACTGGCGATGTACTGGGAGGCCCGGGGCGAGGGCGAGGCAGGCATGGTGGCTGTAGGCTGGACGATCATGAATCGGGTGGCGAATCCGAGCTTTCCGTCGACGGCCTGCGCTGTCGTCTACGAGGGCGGCGAGACACCGCCGTGCCAGTTCTCGTGGTATTGCGACGGACGGAGCGATCGGCCGAGGGACTGGTCGAGCTGGCAGAGCGCGATGCGGGTCGCGGCACGTCTGTTGACGGGCCCGCCCAGCGACCCGACGAGCGGTGCGCTCTTCTTCCACAGCACCGCCGTCCGGAGCGCATGGCACCGGGACCGCTTTCGAACGGCGCGGGTCGGCGGGCACGTCTTCTATCGCTGATCATTCGTTCCGGTCGATCACGGCGGCGCCGTCTTCGACTTCCTCGCCGGGATACAGCACGATCTATCGCTTCGGCGCGAGCCGACGGCACTGCGACAGGCGGGCAGCGGGTCCCTTTTGCGGTATCCTCCGGGCGAGATGCTGAACCGGCCCGGCGCGACAAGAACAACAACGGCACTTGCGTTCCTGCTGACGCTCGCAGCCTGTGGCGGCGCGCCGCCGGGCGGGGCGGGCTCCGGGGCGGGGCAGACGGCCACGCTCCTCTACTGGCAGGCGCCGACGACGCTGAACCCGTACATGTCGGGCGGCGAGAAGGAATCCCATGCGGCCTCGCTCGTGATCGAGCCCCTGGCCGAGTACGACGAGAACGGCGAGCTCGTGCCGGCGCTGGCCGCCGGGATCCCGACGCTTGGCAACGGCGGTCTCTCCGCGGATCTGACGGCGATCACCTGGACGCTCGAGCCCGGCGTGCTCTGGTCCGACGGCACGCCGCTGACGGCCGACGACGTCGTCTTCACCTGGCGGTACTGCACGACGCCCGGCGGCGGCTGCGCCCAGGCCTCGCATTTCGAGGGCGTCGAGACGGTCGAGGCGCTCGATGCGGGCACCGTTCGCGTTACGTTCGACGGGCCGAAGCCCTTTCCGTTCGGGCCGTTCGTGTCCTCCCTGAGCCCGATCCTGCAACAGGCCCAGTTCGGCGAGTGCATGGGCGCCGACGCCGTGCAATGCAGCGACGAGAACTTCCGCCCGGTCGGGACGGGGCCGTACCGCGTCGTCGCCTTCAGGACCAACGATACGGTCGAGCTCGAGCGCAACCCTCGCTACCGCGGCATCGACCATGGTCTGCCGTTCTTCGACGAGATCGTGATCAAGGGCGGCGGCGACGCGGCCGCGGCGGCACGCTCCGTGCTGCAGCTCGGCGAGGCCGACTACGCCTGGAACCTGCAGGTCGAGCCCGAGATTCTCGAGCGCATGGAGTCCAGGGGCAGCGGGCACGTCGTCTCGGCCTTCTCGACCTCGGTCGAGCACCTCGTCCTGAATCAGACGAACCCCGATCGCGCGCTCGGCGAGCTGCGCTCGGAGTATGCGAACGGCACCAACCCGCATCCGTTTCTGACGGATCCGGCCGTCGGCCGTGCGCTGTCGCTCGCGATCGACCGCGAGGCACTGGTCACGGTCGGCTACGGCGAAGGCGGCCGCCCGACCTGCAATATCTGGCCGGCCGCGCCCGCGTCGCGGAACAACGACGAGTGCCTCGAGCAGGATATCGGGCTTGCGAATCGGCTGCTCGACGAGGCCGGCATCGTCGATACGGACGGTGACGGTATCCGCGAGCGTGCGGGCGTCCCGCTCAGGATCGTCTATCAGACCTCGACGAACACCGTGCGTCAGACCACGCAGGAGCTCATCAAGGGTTGGTGGGCCGAGATCGGCGTGGCCACGGAGCTCAAGAACGTCGACTCGTCGGTCTTCTTCGGCAGCGATCTCGCAAGCCCCGACACCTACGGCAAGTTCTACGCCGACATCCAGATGTACACGAACATGGCGGCCGGCAGGAATGCCGAGGCCTACCTCGGGCAGTGGCGGACCGACGAGATCCCGGGCGCGGCGAATTCGTTCCTCGGGCAGAACACGGGGCGATTCCATTCCGGGGAGCTCGACGCGCTGCACTCGGAGCTGCAGCGCACGGGCGATCCCGAGCAGCGCGACGCGCTCATCGTCGCGCTCAACGATCTGCTCGTGCAGAGCTATTCGGTCATCCCGCTGATCTATCGCGGCAGCGTGTCGGCCCATGGCGGCGACATCCAGGGCATCCGCATGTCGGCCTGGGACTCCGAGCTATGGAACATCGAGACCTGGACGCGTAGCCCGTAGCGCCGATGGCCCGGTACCTGCTCCGGCGAACGCTCGCGGCCATCCCGACGCTGCTCGCGATCAGCTTCGTCATCTTCGCGATCCTCGACCTCGCACCCGGCGATCCGACGTCGAGCTTTCCGCTCAGCATCCCGCCCGAGGTCCGCGAGCAGTACCGCGAGGCGCTCGGCTTCAACGACACGTTCCTCGTCCGTTACGGCAAGTGGTTGCGGCAGATGACCGTCGACGAGCCGATCGCGCTGATCGAGCAGAGCTTCGGCGCGGACGCAGGCTCGAGCCGCACGCGGATCCAGTCCTGGGCGTCGCGATCGCCGGTCATGGACACGATCGCCGAGCGGCTGCCGCAGACGCTCTGGGTGCTCGGCGTCTCGTTCCTGCTCGGCATCGCAATCGCCGTGCCTCTCGGCGTCGTCTCCGCCTACCGGCAGTACTCGCTCGTCGATCAGCTCGGCACGCTGGCCTCGATGGTCGGCTACTCGGTGCCGACGTTCTTCACGGGCCTCGTCGCGATCATCGTCTTCAGTGTCTGGCTCGGCTGGTTTCCTTCGTTTTACGACACGACGCACGAGGTCACGGACTTCGCGAGCTTCGTCTTCCAGCTCAGGCAGATGGCCATGCCCGTGGCCGTGCTCGCGCTGTTCAACGCAGCCGCGCTGAGCCGCTTCACGCGCTCGTCGATGCTCGAGAATCTCGGCGAGGACTACATTCGAACGGCCCGCGCCAAGGGCGTCGATGAGCGCGGCGTCCTGCTCAGGCACGCGCTCAGGAACAGCGCGATTCCGATCGTCACGCTGATCGCGCTGCAGATCCCGGGCATTTTCGCCGGCGCGATCATTACCGAGCAGATCTTCCGGATCAACGGGCTCGGTCAGGCGCTGATCTCCGCAATCAACGCTTCGGATATCCCGATGGTGCAGACGCTCACGTTCATCTTCGCCGTGCTCGTCGTCGCGTCGAATCTGCTCGCCGACGTGCTCTACGGCCTGCTCGACCCGAGGATCCGGTACGAATGACGCGGGCGGCGCCGGCCAATGGGCACCTTGCAGGTGCGATGGAGAAGCCGGCAGCCGCGGGCCCGCATCGCTCGCTCTGGGGCGACGTCTGGCGGCAGTTCCGCCGTCACAAGGGCGCGCTGACGGGCCTGGCCGTGCTCGGGCTCGTCGTCGCCGCCTGCACGGCGGGTCCCTGGGTCTACTGGCACGATCCGTTCGCGAGCGATCTCGCGGCGCGCAACCTCGGCATGAGCCTCGGCCATCCGTTCGGCACCGACAACGTGGGCCGCGACACGCTCGCGCGCGTTCTGATCGGCGGGCGCATCTCGCTGGCCGTCGGCCTCGCGGCGATGCTGCTCGGCGTTCTGATCGGCACGCTCGTCGGCGTAATGTCCGGCTTCTTCAAGACGCTCGACGGAGCGCTGATGCGGCTGACCGACATGTTCCTCGCGCTGCCCCTGCTGCCGCTCCTGCTCGTCACGATCATGCTGTTCCGCGACAGCCTGCGCGACATGCTCGGCCCCGAGGCCGGCGTCTTCCTGATGATCGTCTTCGTCATCGGCGCGACGAGCTGGATGCAGACCGCCCGCGTCGTCCGCGGCGAGGTCCTGGCGGTCAAGGCCAGGGAATTCGTCGTCGCGGCGGCCAGCATCGGCACGCGGCGACGCAACGTCGTGCTCAGGCACATCCTGCCGAACGTCATGAGCCCGGTCATGGTCTCGGCCTCGCTCGGCGTCGCGACGGCGATCATCACCGAGTCCGCGCTCTCGTTCCTCGGTCTCGGCTTTCCGTCGGACTTTCCGACCTGGGGCCGTCTGCTCTTCGACGGGCAGAACGCCATCGAGCTCACGCCGGCGCGCGTGATCTGGCCCGGCATCATGATCTCGGTGACGGTGCTCAGCGTGAACTTCATCGGCGACGGGCTGCGCGACGCGCTCGATCCGAAGCAGAGGGGGCGATGACGATGGGCGACGCGCCGCTCCTCAGCGTTGCGGGGCTCACGACGCGCTTCGTGACGCGGGACGGCGTCGTTCATGCGGTCAGCGACGTCGGCTTCGAGCTCGGCCGCGGCGAGTGCCTCGGCGTCGTCGGCGAGAGCGGCTCGGGCAAGAGCGTGACGATGCTCTCGCTGCTCCGGCTGATCCCGATGCCGCCCGGTGAGATCGTGTCGGGTTCGGCCGTCTTCGACGGCGAGGATCTCCTCGCGCTGACGGACGAGGCGCTGCGCCGCGTGCGCGGCGGCCGGATCGGTTTCGTGTTCCAGGACCCGATGACCTCGCTGAATCCCGTGCTGACGGTCGAGGCGCAGATCGTCGAGGCGCTCCGCGTGCACGGTCTCGGAACCCGGGAGGCGCGCAGGATGCGCGCGCGGGAGCTCCTCGAGCTCGTCGGCATCCCGGCGCCGCGCGAGCGGCTCAGGGCCTACCCGCACGAGCTCTCGGGCGGCATGCGTCAGCGGGTCATGATCGCGATCGCGCTCGCCTGCGCGCCGCCGCTCATCGTGGCCGACGAGCCGACCACGGCGCTCGACGTCACGGTCCAGGCGCAGATCGTCGCGCTCGTCAAGGAGCTCAAGCGGAAGCTCTCGACCTCGATCATCTGGATCACTCACGACCTCGGCGTCGTCGCGGGCCTGGCCGACCGTGTCGTCGTCATGTATGCGGGGCAGATCGTCGAGGAGGCGCCGGTCCGGGACCTCTACAAGAGCCCGCAGCACCCCTACACGCGCGGCCTGCTCGCGTCGGTGCCGCGGGCGGACCGCAAGTCGTCCGTGCTCGCGAGCATCCGCGGGCAGCCGCCTTCGCTCGACGAGGCGCCCGCGAGCTGCGCGTTCGCGCCGCGCTGCGACTTCGTCCACGAGCGCTGCCGTCGCGAGAATCCGCGCCTCGCGCGGCTTCCGGGCGGCCGGCGGGTCGCGTGCTGGTGGGACCTCGACAAGGGCGGGCCGCGCGATGCCTGAGGCCGAGATGCTGCTCAGCGTCACCGCGCTCGAGAAACACTTTCCCGTGTTCGGCGGCGTGTTGCGGCGCAAAGTCGGCGCCGTCAGGGCCGTCGACGGCGTGAGCTTCGGGATCGCGCGCGGCACGACGCTCGGGCTCGTCGGCGAGAGCGGCTCGGGCAAGTCGACGACGGGCCGCACGATCCTGCAGCTCGAAAGGGCGACGGCCGGCAGCGTGCGCTTCGGCGGCATCGAGCTGACCGAGACCAAAGGCGACGCGCTCCGCCGGATCCGTCCGCGCATGCAGATGGTGTTTCAGGATCCGCATGCCTCGCTGAACCCCAGGATGACGGTCGCGTCGATCGTCGGCGAGCCCTTGCGCGAGCACGGCGCCGCGAAGGGCAGTGCGCTGCGCGAGCGCGTGGCGGAGCTCCTCGGGCTCGTCGGTCTGGACGCACGTTTCGCCAACCGCTATCCGCACGAGTTCTCGGGCGGGCAGCGGCAGCGCATCGGCATCGCGCGCGCGATCGCGCTCAATCCGGACTTCATCGTCTGCGACGAGCCGATCGCGGCGCTCGACGTCTCGATTCAGGCGCAGGTCGTGAACCTGCTGAGGGAGCTTCAGGCCGAGCTCGGCCTGACCTACCTTCTGATCAGCCACGACATCGCGATGATCCGGCAGGTTGCCGACCGCATCGCCGTCATGTATCTCGGCAGGCTCATGGAGCTTGCCGAGACCGAGACGCTGCACGCGCGGCCCAGGCATCCGTACACGCAGGCGCTCCTGTCCGCCGTGCCCGTGCCCGATCCGGACATCGAGGCCTCGCGCGAGCAGACGATCCTCGTCGGCGACATCCCGAACCCGGCCGCGCCGCCCTCCGGCTGCCCGTTCCGGACGCGCTGCCCGCGGGCCGAGGCGCGCTGCGCCGACGAGGTGCCCGCATGGCGCGAGGTTGCGGCGGGGCACTGGGCGGCGTGTCACTTCGCCGACTGAACGCCCGGCACGGCTCGGCGCGCAGCACGGCAGCTGCGGCGGAGTCAGATTCCCGAGTGATTGATCGCGAGCCAGTAGAATCCGGCCTGCCGCGCCACTTCGGCCAGAGATTCGAAGTCGAGCGGCTTGACGATATAGCTGTTGGCGCCGAGATTGTACGTGTCCACGATGTCCTTCTCTTCCTTTGAAGACGTCATGATCACGACCGGGATTCGCTTCGTCCGCTCGTTCCCCTTGATCTCCCGCATCACGGTCAGGCCATCCACGCGCGGCATCTTGAGATCGAGCAGAACCAGGCGCGGCCCGTTGCTGGTCCGCCCCTCGTACTGTCCCCGCCGGAACAGGTAATCGAGCGCTTCTGCTCCGTCCTTTACCCACGTGATGCGATTCGCAAGCTTTTGATCCTTGAGGCCGCGCAGCGTCAACTCGGCATCGCGGGGGTTGTCTTCAACCAAGAGGATATCGACCTGCTCGTAGTCATCCATCGTTCTGCTTCCTGGGTAGCGAAAAGTAGAAAGTTGCTCCTTCCCCCGGCTTGCCGTCTCCCCATACGCGGCCGCCGTGGCGAGTCACGATCTTGTGGACGAGCGCGAGGCCGACGCCGGTTCCGGTGAACTCGTCGTCGTGATGCAGCCGCTGAAAGACGCCGAAGAGCCGGTCGGCATACTTAGGATCGAACCCCGCGCCGTTGTCGCGAACGAAGTACACGTGCTCGTGCTTGTCGGCGATCCCGCCGACCTCGATCACGGGCTTCTCCTCGTTCGACGAGAACTTGAGCGCATTCGCGAGGAGATTCATCCAGACATGATCGAGAAGGCGATGATCGCCGACGGCTTCCGGCAGCGAGCCGAGTCGGAGTTCTGCGTTCGGGTTGGCTTCGTCACGTCCGATCCGCTCCCACATGGCCCTCGCGAGCGACGACATGTCGACGTGCGCCGGTTGCAGGGCCTGGCGCCCGAGCCGCGAGAAGGCCAGCAGGTCGTCTATCAGGCGTCCCATGCGGTCTGCTTCGGCCCTGACGATACCAAGCTTCCGCTTCGCTTCGTCGTCGAGCTGATCGGCGTGATCGGCTTCGAGCAGCGCGCAAAAGCCCGTAATTGCGCGTATCGGTGCCCGCAGATCGTGAGACACCGAGTAGCTGAATCCTTCGAGATCCTTGTTGGCGGTTTCGAGATCGGCAGTTCGCTTGGCGACGCGCCGCTCGAGCTCCGCGTTCAGCTTTCGGAGCCGATCGTCGGTTCGCGCGAGCTGCTTGTTGGCGCGTTGCAGGGTTTCCGTGCGGCTGCCGATCTCGGCGAGCATGCCGTTGAAGGCATCGACGAGCACCCCGACTTCGTCCTCCGTCGTCTTGGGTACCCTGGTGCTGAAGTCTCGATTCTCGACGACGCTTCGCGCTGCGGACGTGATCGCGAGAATGGGCGCGGAGATGCCTCGCTGCAGCCGGCGTGACATGAGCAGCGCTGCCGTCAGGCTCAGCACGGCAACGATGGCCGCAATGCCCATATAGTCGAGCAGCCGCTCGCCCACGGCGTAACGCGCCCGCGTGTAGACGGTTCCGAGAATCTCGTCGTTTGCAACGACTCTCTTGAACAACACGATCTCGTTGCCCTCGAACGTGTGGCCATCGGCTTCCGGCAGCGTGGGGAACGCCGCATCCTCCGCGGCATGTTGGCTGTCGTACGCCGCAAAGAGCGCGCCCTTCGAGTTGTAGATGGCGGCGGCGATTACACGAGGCTTGGCCTCGAGAAGCTCGAGGTAGTCCTGCGCCGATTGCCGGTCCTGAAAGTCGAGGGCAGGCGCGGCGGCGAGACCCAGGATGTCCGCCTGCGCGCTCAGGTCGTCCACGAGCGACTGCCTGAACGTGTGCAGGTCGTAGGCGGCCAGAGCGACGGCGGCCATCAACAGCGCCGATACCGTGGTCGTCAGCACGACGAGCATGAGCTTCCGGTTGATCGATTGCCCGGGATGCAAGATGGTCTACTCCGGCACGCGGCGCACGGTCCGGGCGACCGCCAGGAGGCGCGAATCGAGCCTCAATCCGCTCTGCTCTGCCTCGAACAGCGAAATCTCGAAACGGACTCTTTCGTCCTGGACGAGGAAGTTGATGATGCTTCCTGCCGTGAGCGCGTCGCCGGAGTCGGTGACGGTCAGTATGGGGCGCATGCGCGCCGGAGCCAGCAGCCGATCCAGGCGGCCTGCTTCGTCACGTCCAACGAAAAGGATGTGGAGGTCGTCGATCGAATCGGAGGAGCGAAGCTGCCTGACCACGACCGACCTGCCGTCCACGACGCGCCCCGTCGTGATCGTCTCGAGCTCGTCCGCAAGGTTCTGGGCGCCGAGCACGCCGATTCGAAACGACTCTTCCCGATCCTCCCCGGGGCTGTCGGGCCAGTCGACGTAGCTCGCGAACTTGTACAGGTATGCGGCCTTGACGGAGTCCTCGGTTACGCGCGCATCGTCGGCCGTTTGGGCGAGGGAGGCCGTTCCCGCCGCGAGGGCCAGCAGCGATGCCAGAGCGACAAAGGCGCCGGTTCCTTTCATCACAGGGGCGGCCCTAGGGCCTGGAACGCCTGCGAGGATGGAGCGCGCCGTCGTCGACGCGGGAGAGCCAGTCCCTGACGTCGCCAATGCTCGACGGCGGCAGCAGGTAGTAACCCTGAACGGCGTCGCATCCGAGCTCCGCGAGCGTGTCGAGCTGCCGCTCGGTTTCAACGCCCTCTGCGATCGTCGTCATGCCGAGCGATTTCGCCAGTGTCAGCGTCGTGCGAACGATCATGTAGTGACTGCGGTTCTCGGGCAGGTCGCGCACGAAGCTGCGGTCGATCTTGAGCACGTCGACCGGAAGTCGGGACAGAAGGTTCAGCGAGGAGTGACCCGTCCCGAAATCGTCGATCGCGACAGCCGCGCCGGAGTCCCTGAGGCGAGCCAGCATGTCGCTCGCGCGGCGTGGATTCGAAAGGAACGTGCTCTCCGTGACCTCGAGAACGAGTTTCAGCCTGTCGCGCGGCATGCGGGCGAGAAGCTCCAGCACCTCGTCGGCAAAGGTATCGCGGCGCAGCTGAAGCGGAGATACGTTCACTGCAACGTGCAGTCGATCGACTCCCGGAAGAAGCTCGGACTCGACGTCCGCGAGAGCGCGCTCCATGACCCAGCCGCCGATCGAGTCGATGAGGCCGAGCGACTCCAGCATCGGCACGAATACTGCCGGGGAGATCGCGTTGCCGCCCGCGTCGGGCCAGCGCAGGAGCGCCTCGACGCCTTCGACTTTCCCGGATGTGCATCCGAGTATGGGTTGGTAGTGCAGATCGAATCGCTTTTCCGCGACGTACTGTCGCAGCCGGTTGGTCATGTTCAGCCGCGCCGAGGCATCGATGCTCATGTCCGGGCTGTGCTCGAGATAGGATTGGCCGGACTTCTTGGCGTGCTCGAGCGCAGACTGCGCTCGCTGCAACAGCTGCTCCGCGTCCGTAGCATCCGCCGGAAAATGGGCCGTGCCCGCTCTCGCCGATGCGCGAACCTCCTGATCGTTTACGTTGAACGCCTCCTCGAACAGCGCCGTGACGCGCTCCAGCACGACGACTCCGGCGCCGGGTCGCCGTTGCTCGAAGGACGCTACCGCGTACCGGCCCGCGCCGAGGTAGCACAAGCGCTTCGAATCGCCGAACTCGCTCTTGAGCCGCTCGGCGAGGAGCTGTATCAGCAGGTCTCCGGCGTGGTGGCCGAGACCGTCGTTGACGACGCTGAGCCCCGTGAGATCGAAAACGAGCAGAGACAGCGCGCGTTGAGTGGATTCCGCTGCGCTGATCATCCGTTCGAGGCGCTGCAGAAACAGCGTGCGGTTCGCAAGCGCCGTGCGTGGATCGAAGTACTCGAGATAGCGTGCGTTCTCCGCGCTATGCAGGTGTTGCAGTGCAAAGGCGATGTTCC
>Ga0302046_10006491_pt1 | contig 10199 bp, 9 predicted proteins | sample RVTome_11_FD_200261 | JGI IMG/M metagenome (GOLD analysis project Ga0302046, IMG submission 200261) | Soil microbial communities from uranium-contaminated site in the Upper Colorado River Basin, Wyoming, United States - RVT147D111 (version 2) ... | reverse complement strand
CGCGTTCGGCATGGTCGAGGAGCACGGCCTGCGCTGCGCGCACCACGGCTGGCGCTTCGACGAGACCGGCCGGTGCCTCGAGCAGCCCTACGAGGAGACCGTCGAGCCGGCGTCGACGTTCAAGGACCGGGTGCGGGCGCGGGCCCATCCGGTGCAGGTCAAGGCGGGGCTGGTGTGGGCCTACCTCGGCCCGGAGCCGGCGCCGTTGGTCCCGGACTGGGCGGGCTTCTACAGCCCGGGATTCACAGTCGCCGCCTTCCTCCACCTGCCCTGCAACTGGCTGCAGGTCATGGAGGGCTTCTACGACCCCATCCACGTCGAGTGGCTGCACGACCGCTGGTCCTTCCGGCTGAACGCCCGTCCGATCCCCAGCCGGCGCCCGCGCCACACGGGGTTTCGCTGGCTCGACTTCGAGTACGGCGTCGTCTTCCAACGCCGGCTCGAGGGCTCGGACCGATGGCTCGCCGACCGCACGGTGATCTTCCCGAACGTCGACGGCGCCGGCGGGCAGGGGTGGTACCTCACCTGGGTGGTGCCGGCCGACGACACCCACACGATCCTGGTCTACCGCCACACCATCACGAGCTGGCGGACGCCGCTCGGGCAGGTGATGGTGCCGCCCGGGCGCGGGCCCGTGCAGGCGCGCGTGCCGGCCTACCGGCGGCACGCCGCCCTCGACGCCGCGGCGGGGCCGACGCCCGACTTCGGGAGCCATCTCGTGAGCCAGGACTATGCGAGCTGGCTCGGTCCCGGCGCGCTCGCCGACCGCACGCGCGAGCACCTGGGCGCGACCGACGCCGGCGTCGTCATGTTCCGCACGCGCCTGCGCGCCGAGGCGGCGCGCGTCGCCGCCGGCGAGGATCCCCAGGGCGTCATCCGCGATCCGGAGCGAAACCGGCGCATCGCGCTCCCGGGCGCGCGCCGGGGCTACGGCGTCCGCGGCGAGGGGCTGCCCGGCCTCACCGGGGACGACGACGTCATGTTCCGCGCGTTCCTGCCGTTCGACGTCCCGCAGGCGATCAAGGACGAGGTGGCGGCGGCGATGGCGGCGCTGGTGGAGGGGCTGCGTCCCGACTGGTGGAAGCGCTGAGCGCCTGCCCGCGGCGCGGGGTCGCGGCACCGGCGACGACCTACCGGCGGCGGACGTTTGACCCCTCGGGGACGATCCGCCTATGTCGGGTGCGAGGCCGCGCCTGCCCGGGATCGCCATGACCGACGACGTCCGCCGAGCGCTCCGCGAGTTCATCCTCGCCACCTTCCTTCCCGGCGAGGCGCCGGAGACGCTCAAGGACTCGACCCTCCTCGTCACCAGCGGCATCCTCACCTCGCTCTCGCTGCTGGAGCTGGTGGCGTTCATCGAGGAGACGTTCGACGTCGTGCTCGACCCCCAGGACCTCGGCGTGGCGCACATGGACAGCGTCGACCTCTTGGTCGACCTGGTCGAGCGCCGGCGCCACGGGCGGGGCGCGCCGGGATGACGCGCGCCGGCTCGGCGCCGCCACCGCTGGGCTCCCTGGCGGCCGTCGATGACCGGCCGGCGGTGATCGAGCCCGGCCGCGGGCGGGTGTCGTACGCCGCGCTCGACGGCCTCGCGGAGCGCGTCGCGACCCGCCTGCGCGCGCTCGGGGTCGAGCCCGCCACCCGCGTCGGGCTCTACGTGCGGCGCTCGGCGGACGCGATCGCGGCGATGCTCGGCACGCTGCGCGCGGGCTGTGCCTACGTGCCGGTCGATCCGTACGCGCCGACCGAGCGCAACGCCGAGATCCACACCGAGTGCGCGGTCCGGGTCGCGCTCGTCGAGGAGCGCTTCGCCGCCGGCTATCGCGAGGCGACGGCCCGGCTCGGCGGTGCGGTCAACGTGCAGGTCCTCGGCGAGGTCGGCCTCGGCGACGCCGTCGGTGCCTGGGCGCCACCCGCGGCGTCCATCGGTACCGGCGGCGCGGGCGCGGCGCCGGTTGCGCCCGCGTGCGTGATCTACACCTCCGGCTCCACCGGGCGCCACAAAGGCTGGGTGATGACCCGCGCCGCCGTCGAGGCGCACGCGCGCTGGTGCCACGACCTCCTGCGGCCGGGCGCCGGCGACGTGTTTGCGAGCCATGCGCAATTCAACTTCGGCATGTCGCTCTTCGACGTCTTCTCGAGCCTGGGCTGCGGCGCCGCGCTCGTCTTGGTGCCGGACGAGATCCGCCAGTTCGCGCGGCACGTGGCCGACCTGCTGGCGCGCGAGCGGGTGACGATCTGGTTCTCCGGGCCGGCGATCCTCGCCCTGATCGGCGCGCTCGACGACCTCGAGCAGCGTGACCTCGGCACGCTCCGCGTGGTCGCGTTCGCCGGCGAGCCCTTTCCGGCGCCGGCGCTCGCGACGTTGCGCCGCCGCCTGCCGCACCCGCGCTATTTCAACTTCTACGGCTCGACGGAGACCAACGTCGCCGCCTTCTACGAGCTGCCCGTGGGCGCGACCTTCGACGCGCCGCCGCCGATCGGCCGGCCGTGCGCGCACTACGAGGCGCGGGTCGTCGGCCTCGGTGGCGAGTCCCTGCCGGCGGACGGTGTCGGCGAGCTCCAGCTCCGCGGCGTCGGCCTCACCAGCGGGTACCTGAACCAGCCGGAGCTGACGCGCGAGCGGCTGATCGACGCCGGCGACGGCCTCCCGTGGTACCGCACCGGCGACCTCGCGAGCCGGCTCCCCGGGGGCGACCTGCGCTACGCCGGGCGGATCGGGCGCATGGTGAAGCTCCGCGGCTACCGGGTCGAGCCGGGCGAGATCGAGACCCGGCTCCACGAGCATCCCGAGATCAAGGAGGCCGGCGTCGTCGCGGTGGACGGACCGCGCGGCCTGCAGCTCGTCGCCCACCTCGCCGGCGCGCGCCTGTCGGCGGTCGAGCTCAAGACCTTCTGTGCGGTCAAGCTGCCGGCGTACATGATCCCGGAGCGCTTCGTGTACCATGCGGCGCTGCCCCGGAATCTGCGCGGCAAGGTCGACTTCGAGCGCCTGCGCGCGAGCTCAACTGCGAGCGGCTAGCCTGGTGGGGAGCATGACGGACCCCGGGAGCGACGCGGGCCGGCCGTTCGGCGCCGGGTACGCGCGCCTCGCCCGCTGCCTCGGCGCGAACGACCGGGAGGGCGCGCTCGCCGCGCTCGCCGCCGTCGCCGGCGACCCGGCGCTCGCCGCGACGCTGCGCCGCCACCATCTCGCGACGCTCCTCGCCGCGACCCTCGGCGACGACGCGCTCCGCGCCCGGCTGCCCGCGGCGGCGCACGCGGCGCTCCGCGTCTGGCTCGACCGGCAGCGGCCGTCCGCCGCGGAGCACCTGCGGGCGCTCGCCGAGGCGCGGGCGGCGCTCGCCGAGCACGGCGTCGACTGCATGGTGCTGAAGGGTCTCTACTTCGCCGACCGGCTCTACGGCGGGCTCGAGCGACGCGGCCAGTACGACGTCGATCTCCTGGTGCGCCGCCGCGACTTCCGGCGGGCGTCGCGGGCGCTCCGCGCGCTCGGCTACGCCGCGCGCTGGCGAGACCTCCACTCCGTGACCTGGCGGCGCGCCACGACGCACCTCGACCTCCACGCCTGCTTCCGGAACGCGCCGCCCTATCGCCTGGACGAGGCGCGGACGTGGGCGGAGCGGGTGCCGTGGGCGATCGGCGAGGTCGCGTTCCCGACACCCTCGGACGAGGACACGCTCGTCATGCTGGCGCTCGCGCTCTTCCAGGACGTCGGCCTCGGGAGCGCGCAGCTCAAGCAGCTCCTGGACGTCTACCTCCTCGCGGTCGCCGTCGACGCCGCCTTCGACTGGGAGCGCTTCGTGGCGCGCCGCGCGCCCGAGCGCACGCTCGCGATCGTAGTGAACGTCCTCGATCTGGCCTGCCGCGTGCTCGACGAGGAGGGACGTCTCCCGCGGCTCGCCGCCGCGCTCGCGCCGCACCGCGCGCGGTGCGTCGCTGGCACGCGCGTGGACGCCCTCGCGCTCGTCCTCGGCGACGCCGGGGCGGCGCGGAACCGGGCGTGGTTCCTCGCGCTCTATCCGGGATCGATCGCGTGGTACTGGCTCTGGCTGCTGCCGCGGAAGCTGCCGGCGTACCTCTCGGGGAGGGCCCCGGGCCGGACGCGGAGCGCGCTGCGTCCGAGCCTCGCGACGCTGCGCGCCGTCCTGCAGGCGCGCCGGCCGGCCGCGATCGTGGAGCGGCCGCCGCGCCCCTGATCACGCCCCCGGGTCGATCGCCTGCCGCCTTGGCGCCGGCACGCTCACCGGCGGCCGCCCTCCCCGAGCACGGCGTCCAGGAGCCGCGCCGCGAAGCCCGGCTGGTCGTACGCGCCGCCGCCGAGGGTGACGCGGTAGCCGGGCACCGCCGCGGCCAGCGCATCGGCAAGGAGTGGCGGCGGAACGACGAAGCCGCCGCCGGCGTCCTCGAAGACGGTCGGCGGACGCGGCCCCGGCCCGCTTCCGTAGAGGTTGGCCCGGATGCGGGCGGCGACGTCGCGCTCCGCGAGGCGGGCGACGGCCGAGCCGTCGGCGTCGCGGCGGATCTCCGGGAACACGATCGCGGCGAGCGGCGCCGCCGCCCGCGCCTCGGCGCCGAGCCGGCCGAGAATCTGTGCCGGGGTGAGGCTGAGATCGTTCCGGGCGGTGGATGCCGCGCCCGGGCGAGCGCGCGCGAGCTCGGCGAGGGTGTGCAGGTAGGGACGCTCGACCGCCGGCAGGCCGCGCGTCAGCTCCGGAAAGGCGGCGGCGGTCGGCGGGCGCACGGTCACCGGCGTCGGGACGCCGCGTACCTCGAACGGCGCGCCCGGGCCGACGAACGCGCGGTCGTTGGTGACCGCGCGGCAGCCGCCGGCGCGCGCAGGTGCAGGGAGAGCGTCGTCTTACCGGCGCCCTTCGGGCCGACGACGAGCACGCCCCGGCCGCCGGCCTCGACCGCGGCGGCATGGACGTCGAGGTGGGTGCGCCGCAGGCGCGCGGCGGCGATCTCGTGCAGGGCCCAGAGCGCGGGCATGCGCCAGCGTCGCGTCGCCGGGTCGCCGACGAGCTCGACGCGCGCGGGCGCGACCACGAGGACGCAGCCGCGCGTGTCGTCGGCGAGCGCGACGGCGCCGGCGCCGCTCGGCCAGGCCGGGAGCGCCACCACCCGCGTGTCGTGCGCGAAGCAGGCGCGGGCGGCGGCCGCGCGCGGCCGCGGGCTCCGCAGCGCGGCGTAGGCGGCGGCGCCGCTCGTCACCGTGACGTGCCAGTCGGGGCGCGTCCGCGTCGCCGCGAACCACGGGGAGACGACCTCGCCGAGCCACTCCGCGGCGGCGGCGTCGGCGGTCGCGAGCGCGACCGCGACCGGGCCGAACGCGAGGGTCCGTGTCCCCGCGGGGCGCCGCCCCTCCTCAGCGCGAGCGCGGGTGGTCACGGAGTGATCTCGGTCGTGCGCGCGTGGCTCGTACCCCGTCCGGTTGCTCGGCCCGCACTCAAGGCGTTCGCGCGCGCGCCGTCAAGGGCGCGCCCACGGGTCGCCGCGCGCGCACCGGCCGGTCTCACGCGCCCGCGCCGGTTGCCGCCAGCACGCGGTCCAGCACCGCCTCGCGCCGCGCCAGGGTCCGGAGCTCCCACCCCCGCGCCTCGGCGAGCCGCGGCGCGAAGTCGGCGCGACGCTCCGTCGCGCGGGTGATCGCGGCGCGGAGCGCGTCGGGATCGATCGGGGCGCGCGGCTCGTCGCCGAGGGCGCGCGCGAGCCCCAGGTCCTGGCAGCGGCGGGCGAGGGCGGGCTGGTCGCCGAAGAAGGGGTACGAGATCATCGGCACGCCGTGGAAGATCGACTCGTGGGTCGAGCTCAGGCCATGATGAGTGACGAAGGCGTCGGCCGCCGCCAGCGCCGTCCACTGGTCCACCCAGCGCTCGACGCGGACGTTCGGAGCCGCGAGCGCCGCCCGCACCGCCGGCGCGAGCTCGTGCCCGCCGAGGCTCACCACGACGTCGAGGTCGCGCCCGGCGAGCGCCCAGCCGACGGCGCGCAGGGCGGCGAGCGCGCTCGGCGCGAAGTAGCGGAAGACGCCGGTGCCGAAGGAGACGTAGACGCGCGGTCGCCGCCGCGGCGGCGGGGGAGGTGCGGGCGGCGGCGGCGCCAGCGAGCCCAGGAACTCGACCGGCGCGAAGGCGGCGTGATCCTCCGCCGGCAGGAACTCCGGCGGCTCGCAGTAGAGGTTCAGGAACGGGCTCAGCGTCTCGACGTACGCGAACGGGCTGGCATCGTGCATGCCGTGCTCGCGCCGGAGGCGCTCGACCGCCCGCCGGCAGGCGTCGGAGACGCGCACCCGGGGGTCGGCGCGGAGGGCGGCGCCCGCGCGCCCCGGGACCGGGGCGTGGTTGGGGCACACGTTGACGTACGGGAGGTCGAGCATGCGGGCGGCGACGGGCGCCACCACCGTGAACGTGTCGTAGACGATCAGCGCGGGCGTGAAGGTCGCGATCTCGCGGGCGACGCTCGCGGCGTACTCAGCGGCGAAGCTGACGAAGCGGCAGGGGAGCGGCGTCGAGGTCGCGTCCGCCGCGTCGAGCGGTCGTTCCGCGTAGAGGTCGGCAAACTGTCCGCCCGCTGCCGCGACGGTCGCCCGGTAGTCGGCGCGCGTCAGGACCCGGACGTCGTAGCCGCGCCGCGCCAGACCCGCGATCACCGGCCGGAGCACCTGCACGTGTCCGGCGCCGCCCATGCACACGACGGCGATCGTGCGGCTCATCGGCCGTCCGGGAAGGGCTCCGCGCCGGCGAGCAGCCGGCGGAGCAGCGCCAGGGACGCCTCGAGGCGCGCCGAGCTCCGGCCGAGGAAGATGCGGGCCCCGCGCAGCGCCGCCACCAGCCGCCAGAAGCCGGCGGCGCCGGGATCGGCCGGTGCCGCCGAGAGGTAGCCGCGGTGAAAGCGCGCCCGGCTCGCCGCCGGCATCGGCCAGAGGTGGAACGTCCGCGCGAGGTCGAGGCCGGGCGGCCGGATCGCGAGCAGCTCGTTGTCGACGACCCGCAGGCGGCCGTCGCGATCGATCACCATGTTGTCGGCGCAGAAGTCGAGGTGGGCGAGCGCGGTACGGCAGGTGCCGGGGTCGGACGCGCGGATCGCGGCGCGCAGGTGCTCGGCCCAGACGCCCTCGATCCGACGGGCGGCGGCGAGCGCCGCCAGGTCCGCGTCGGCTTCTGCGAGCCAACCGCCGGTCGTGACGGTCGCGGCGGCGCCCGGCGGTAGCGGTCGCGCGTGCAGGCGGCCGAGGAGCGCGCCGGCGGGCTCGACCCAGGCACGCCAGTGGGCGTCCGCGAGGGGACTGCCCTCGATCCACTCCTCGATGACGACGGCGCCCTGGCGCGCGAGGGCGGGTGCGAACGCCGCCTCGAGGCCGGCGCGGAGCTCGAAGACGCGCCGCGCCTCGTCCGCGCCCTCGAACCGGCGCGCCTTGACGATCCGCCCGCCGGCCGCCGTCACACAGTAGGCCTGGCGGCGGCCCTTGCGGGCGCCGAGCGGCGAGACCAGCGCGACATCGACGGCCGCGAGCCCATACGCCGCGAGCGCCGCCCCGATCTCCTCGCTCAGCCCCGCGCCGAGAAGGCTCTCACCCATGCGTGGGAGCCCCGCGAACCGCGCCACGCCCATCGGAGCGCGGCGCCGCGGACGCCGCGGGCGCCGCGCGCACGGGGGTGCAATAGAATGGCCGTGCCCGCGAAGCGCGCTTCGCGGGCCGACGCCCCCGGCACGGCGTGACGAGGCGGGGCGGCGTGGGCCGGGTGCGGGAGGCCCGCGAACCGCGCTTCGCGGGCCGACGCCCATCGGAGCACGGCCGCGTAGCGGCCGCGCGCACGGGGGCGAACAGCAATGGAAATCAACGCCCCGAGGCGATCAGCTCGGCGATCGTGAACTTCTCCTCGGTGACGTAGCCGGCGTCGCCCATGTGCCAGTAGAAGCCGGGCTCGCCCGGGAAGCGGTGGCTCGGCGTCGAGGCCTTGGTGGCGTGCTCGAGCTGCATGTCGACCATCACGATCGCGGGCAGGAAGGGGGTCTCCTCCTCGTAGCTGACCGGCGAGCCCGGGAACGGCTCCTTGGCGAACTTGAAGTTGTTGACCCAGATCTTCCAGAGCTGGCCGCCGCGGTCGTACATGTCGCTGTAGGGGATCGTGTAGAGTAGATCGTCGACGTAGAGGACGCGCTTCGAGTAGGCGTACTGCGGTAGCTTCGACACGCCCTCGATGATCCAGACCTTGCGCTTCTCCCACTGGCTGTCGAAGGCCCAGTCGGCGGCGCCGTCGGCCCACTTCACCGGGAAGTTCTTGGCATGGTACGAGCCGAGCACCTCCTTCTGGCCGAGGACCTTCCAATCCATCCAGGCGATCGCGCCGGCGTAGCCGCCGTAGCTGTCCTGGTCGGTGTCCTGGCCGAAGAGCGCGTCCGAGCGCTGCGCGGTCGAAAGCCGGCGTACGCGCCGCAGCGACGGCAGGTACAGCCAGCTATCGTCCTGGCGCTGCGGGTCGACGTAGCGATAGTAGGTGAAGCCGACGCCCTTCAGGTCGAAGGGCTCGATCAGCGGCTTCAGCGTCTCCTTGAAGTGGTAGCCCTCGTCGTTCGGCAGCGTCGGCTTGGGATCGACGTAGAGCCGGCCGACGTAGAAGAGGCGCATGAAGTGCTCGGCGAGAAAGTGGCGCTCCACCTGGAGCGGCCGGTCCATCGAGATCGGGCCGGTGTCGGCGTCGAAGTTGCGGATGTCGAGGTCGTCGTAGGCGATCGAGAAGCTGTAGTTCTGCATGATCTTGGCGGCGAGCAGGGGATCGTTCTCGTCGAGGTTCGGGAACGGGCGGCCGGCGACGAAGTTCTGCAGCGTCAGGCCGTCCTCGGCGAGCTTGACCTGCGAGGAGTACTTCTCGGTGGCCTCGAGGAACGCCTTGCGCAGCTTGATCGGCGTCGGCTCGACGATCTCCATCGGGAAGCCGTGCTGCACGCACCAGTACATGCCCGGCGAGACCAGGTCCTTGACCTTGTCGGCATTCGCCATGGTGATGCGGTCCCCCGGCTGGACGTCGGCGCGCGCGGGCGCGTGAAGGACGACCGCGGCGAGGGTGCACACGGCGAGGGCGAATGCGAGACGGGCACGAGACGGCATGATCATCCTCCTTGAGCGGACAAACGACTGTTTGGGGGATACACGCGCACTCGCCGGAAGTCCAGCCAACCCCCGGCCGGCGCTATTCCGGTCCGACATAGGGACGGGCGCTCATCCCGCGGTTGCGAGCCATTCGCGTACTGCCCGTCCGATCTCGTCGGGCGCGTCCTCCTGCACGAAGTGGATGCCCTGCACCGTCACCTCGCGCTGGTTCGGCCAGCGGCGGCAGAGTTCGCGCTGCCGGCCGATCAGGATGGCGCCCGGCTCCGCGTTCACGAACAGCTTCGGCACCGACGACTCGGCGAGCCAGTGTCCGTACGCCTCGACGATCGCGCACACGTCGGCGGGCTCGCCCTCGATCGGGATCTGGCGCGGCCAGGTGAGGGTCGGGCGCCGGTCCTCGCCGGGCGTCCGGAACGGCCGGCGGTACACCTCCATCTCCGCGTCGGTGAGCTTGCGTAGAATTGAGCCCGGCAGCACGCGCTCGACGAAGACGTTCTGCTCGAGGACCATCGCCTCGCCCGCCGGCGAGCGGAAGCCCTGAAAGACCGCGCGCGCCGCCTCGGGCCAGTCGGCCCAGGTGAGCGGCTGGACGATCCCCTCCATGTAGGCGATCCCGCGGACCGCGTCGCGATGGCGGAACGCCCAGTCGAAGCCGAGCGCGGAGCCCCAGTCGTGCACCACCAGGGTGACGTTCGCGCCGATGCCGACGGCGTCCATCCAGGCGTCGAGGTAGCGGCGGTGCTCGACGAAGCGGTAGCGCTCGGGACCGCTCGGCGCGAGCTTGTCGGAGTCGCCCATGCCGATCAGGTCCGGGGCGAGGCAGCGGCCGCGGTCCGCGAGGTGGGGGATGACGTTGCGCCACAGGTACGACGACGTCGGGTTCCCGTGCAGGAACAGGATCGGGTCGCCCTCGCCGACCTCGACGTAGGCCATCGAGCTCCCCAGGACCTGGACGCGCTTCTTCTCGTAGCGTTCGCGGGCTGCCATCGTGCGATCTCCTCTCGGGTCAGGCGCCGCGGAAGGTGGGGCGGCGCTTGGCGAGGAAGGCGGCGATGCCCTCCTGGCCGTCGGGCGCCTCCGCGAC